>Ga0081540_1001664_pt1 | contig 18920 bp, 20 predicted proteins | sample TabmetS2T1R1_FD_71024 | JGI IMG/M metagenome (GOLD analysis project Ga0081540, IMG submission 71024) | Tabebuia heterophylla rhizosphere microbial communities from the University of Puerto Rico - S2T1R1 | ecosystem: Host-associated > Plants > Roots > Rhizosphere ... | reverse complement strand
CAGATAGACGGTGATCTCGACCGACGACGCCGGCTTGGGCGGCTTGTCCCAGCCGAAATGCCGCGTCATCAGCTCATAGGTCTTGAGCATGCCGGTGCGCTCGGAGATCGTGACCTCGCCGGTATAGAAGGCGAGCTGCAGCGCCCGCTTCGAGGGCTTGCGGCTCTGCCACAGATGCTCCTTCTCCGTCAGTACGTCGTCCTCGATGTCGCGAATCGTCAGCGCGCCGTCGCGGCGCAGCAGCCGCATCACCTTGCGGGTGTCCTCAGGCTTGACGGACGCGAACCATTTATGGCCTTCGCGCTTGTGCTCCCGCATCGCGGGAAGGAAGAAGCGGAAATCCTTGGCCGGCACGTAGGACAGCGCGTGCGTCCAGTATTCGAACACGCTCTTGTCGAGACTCTGGGCCTGCCGCAGGTCGGCGCGGGCATAGGCTGGGATGCGGCTATAGAGGATGTGATGATGGCTGCGCTCGATCACGTGGATGGTGTCGATCTGCACATAGCCAAGATGGTCGATGGCGTCGGCAACCGCCTGCGGCCCGTTGCCGAACGGTTCCCGCGTCTCGAGCCGCTGGGCGTGCAGCCAGATTCGCCGGGCTTCGGCTTTGGGCAGGGGAAAAAGTTCGGTCGCGCGGGGCATTGCGCGGCAATGTAGCGGGATTCGCTCCCGTGGGGAGTCCCGGCCGGGACGGTTACCGACCCGCCAAGCGCACCCGCCTCACCGCTTCTGCCGCTCGCCGACGCTGCCGGTTGCGATCTCGGCCTCGCAGGAGGCCCGGCCGCGTTCCGGGGCCTGGCACTTGTAAACGGTGCCGGTGAGGCGATCGATCAGCCACGCGCTTTCTTCCGTCGGGCTTTCGAAGCCGACATAGCGGTTGCCGATCGCATTGATCAGCGTCGACAGCAGGATTGCGGCGGCGATCATCGCCGCGCCGATCAATATTGGCATGGTGGTTCCGGAGTTCGCTACCTCCGGTGCGCGATAGCCCACATATTCACGCTGACGTTTGACTGACTGCAACACGTGCCCCACCCGTTTGGTTGCCCCCGAATGATGACACTTCCAGATTTTTTTCGTGAGCAATTTTGCTTAGGAGGGCATCTGGCCGATTTGTTGTCCACAGATCGACGCGGCCGCGACATTCAGACAACAATCGTTCCCGCGAATGACTCGCAAGCGGCGCGATGCGTGAGCGTCAAGTCGAGCGCTTCGGCCAATGCGCGGCGGATACGTCGCCCTCTGCCGGCGTGATTTGAATCACATTCGGACCTTTGAACCGATCCTATCCTGCCCGCATCAAAACGTCATGCACGCCGACTTACAGGCGTTGGCAGTAAGGATTGAGGATTAGGACAATGACCCGCCTTCGTGGACTTTCAATCGTGACAATCGGCGCTGCGCTGTCGATGACGGCGGGCGTTTCCTTCGCCGGCGACACCGTCTCGGCCGACCAGATCCTGAGCGCGCTGAAGCCCAAACCCGTGACCCGCGGGCTTTCGACCGGTCCGCAGCAGCCGGTGGACGCCGCCGCGCAGGCCAAGGAAATCAGCTTCGTCGATACCCTGCGCAACCGCAAAACCCGGTCGCTGTCGCTCGGCGAGCGCCAGGAGATCGCGGAACTCGCCGCGAGCAAGCCGAAGATCGATCTTGAAATCCAGTTCGACTACAACTCGGCCGAGATCGCCAAGGGCTCGGTCCAGGCGGTGCAGGAACTCGGCAAGGCGCTCTCCGATGCCAGCCTGAACGGCTCGACCTTCGTGGTGGCCGGTCATACCGATGCGATCGGCGGCGAGGCCTATAACCAGGACCTTTCCGAACGTCGCGCCGACACCATCAAGAAGTACCTGACCGAGAAATACGGCATCGCCGGCGCCAACCTCGTGACCGTCGGCTACGGCAAGACCAGGCCGAAGGACCCGAACGCGCCGATGGACCCGACCAACCGCCGCGTCCAGGTCGTCAACATGGACACCAAGACCGCCGCGAAGTGAGGTCTGGAACTCCCCCTCTCCCGCTTGCGGGGGAGGCTCGGGGTGGGGTGCCGCCGCGAGTCACCCTGTTCGTGAGAAGAGAGCTCCCGCCACCCGAAACCGACGCACGACGGCCCCTCCCCGCAGCGAACAGCGAACAGCGAACTCAAATCCAGTTCTGGAAGATCATCAGGCGGTTGAACGTTGTCATCGACGTGCCGATGAACGCCGCCGATATCGGCAACATCGCGACGAAGCCGGCGGCACCAACCGCAACATAGGCCCACAGCAGCCAGCCCGGCGTGTTACCGCGTCTCAAGGCGTAAACCAGCGCAAGGCTCGCTGTGGTCGCGGCCGGCAGGTAGTAATAGATGAAGCCAAGCGTCCGCGGCAGCAGCGCCCAGGCGAGATAGGGGCCGAAATAGAACGCCAGCACCAGGAATGCATCCGCCCGCCGCGTCACGATCCAATCGCGCAGGCAGATCGCTATGGCGATCAGCGCCGGCCACAGGATCAGCGGATTGCCGAGGAACACGACGGCGCTGATGTGGTCGTCACCGACCTTGTCGAACAGATACCAGACCGGGCGCACCAGCAACGGCCATGACGGCCACGAGCTCATATAGGTGTGGCCCGCGATCGCGGTCGTGGTGTTGTCGCTGAAGATACGCCGCTGCGCTTCCAGAATGTTCGAAACCGACAGCCCGTAGAGCGGCACGAAGGTCGCGAGATAGACGGCTGCCGGTATCAACACGAAGCAAACGGCAAAGTGCCACCACCTGAAATCCGGCCAGAGATCGGGCCTGTACCAATCCTCCACCCTCGCGTCGGCGAATTGCGTGCGCCAGCCCTGCATCAGGCGGATCGTCGCGATGATGACAATGCAGACCGCGAGCACGAACAGCCCGCTCCACTTGCAGGCCATTGACAGACCGAAGCCGAACCCTGCGAGCGCGAACCACAGATGCGGCCGCTGCTGCCGGAAACCGTGCATGAACGCCGCGATGGCGAACAGGCTGAAGGCAAGCGAGAAAATATCGAGCATCGCGATGCGCGATTGCACGAACAGCATCTGGTTGAAGAAGGCGAACAGGCTTGCCGCGATCGCCGGCCCTTGGGCTGCGAACAGCGCCAGGCCGCACAGATAGACGGCGACGATGGCGAGCGATCCAAACAGCACGGCCGGATAGCGCCAGCCCAGCGGCCCGTCGCCGAATGAATGGATCGACAGCGCGATGAACTGCTTGGCCAGCGGCGGATGCACCGGGTTGAGCATCGGCTCCCCCATCACGGGCTCCAGCATTTGGCGCGCCGCCGGGACGTAATGCACCTCGTCGAAATAGAATTTTTCCGGCGTGGTGACGCCGATCAGCATTGCAAGATGTGCAATGACGAAAATGATTGCCGCCGTGATGATGACAGGCGCGGGATGTGGCTGGGATGCTGTCTTCACGGACTATTCGGTGCTGGCTCACGGGCTGAATGGCATCAGTGTGGGCTCAACAGATTTTCATGTCCATGGCATGCACGTAGGGTGGGTTAGCCGCAGCGTAACCCACCATCGTTCCTGGCGGGTCGGTGGGTTACGCCTTCGGCTAACCCACCCTACGATTCCCTGTGTGCTACGCCGCGCTCTTGCCCTCATATGCGCGCTTGAGGCCTTCGATGTCGAGCTTGACCATGCCGAGCATCGCCTGCATGGCGCGCTGTGCGCCGGCGGCGTCGGGGCCGCCGAGATATTTGGGCAGCGCGATCGGCACGATCTGCCAGGAAACGCCGTAGCGGTCCCTGAGCCAGCCACATTGGCTGGCTTGGCCGCCGTCCGCCAACAGCGCATCCCAGAGCCGATCGACCTCGGCCTGGTCGGCGCAGTCGATCTTGAACGAGATCGCGTGCGTGTATTCCATCTTCATGCCGCCGTTGAGCGCCATGAAACGCTGGCCGGCCACTGTAAAATCCACCACCAGCACCGTGCCGGCCTTGCCGCTGCGGCTGTCGGTGGTGTTGCGCTGGACCTTCTCGATCCGGGAATCCGGCAGCAGCGACACGTAGAATTTCGCGGCCTCCTCGGCCTCGCCGTTGAACCACAGGCAGGGAGAGATTTTGGACATCGGTCAAACTCCGGTTGGCGATGCGATCGATCAGGCGGCGGTGTGTGCAGCGGTTGCGGCCGCGACATCCATCCACGCCACTTCCCAGTGGTGCCCATCGGGATCCTCGAAGCTGCGGCCGTACATGAAGCCATGGTCCTGCTTCGGGGCCGGATCGGCGCCGCCGCCCGCGCCTTGCGCCTTGCCGACCAGATCATCCACCGCCTGCCGGCTGTCGGCGGAAAGGCACAGCAGCACCTGGCTCGAAGTCCTGGCGTCGGCGATCTTCTTGGAGGTGAACTGCCGGTACTTGTCGTGGGTCAGCAGCATGACGTAGATGGTGTCCGAGAACACCATGCAGGACCCGGTATCATCGGAGAATTGCGGGTTCTTGTCGGCGCCGATCGCCTGATAGAAGGCGGTCGAACGGGCGAGATCGCTGACCGGCAGATTGACGAAGATCATTTTGGCCATCATGGGCTCCTTTTGGGCGGGTTCCCCCGAAGGACGAACGAGCGGGCGGCAACCCGACACGCGGTGTGAGATTTTTTGGCTAGAAGCAGCGAGACGCAAATGGCCGGGACAAGCCCGGCCACGGCCAATTCAGCGGCGAAACGCGCCCGGGAGTGACGCCGCCGTTACGTCGCGATCGGCGTCGGCATGGTCAGGAACGCACGCGTCACATGCCAGAATAATTGCCGGTTGATCGCCAGCGCCACCGAATGGGCGGTGCCCGGCAGGATGATGAACTGGCGGTCGCCGTTCGGCAGCTTGTTATAAAACTCCTCGAGATCGGCCACGGTGGCGATCCCGTCATATTCCCCGCGCACCAGCAGCACCGGGGCCAGCACTTTCTCCGGATGCACCACCGGCAGATTGGCGGTCATGTCGAGATACGTGCCGGTCGGGATCTGGTCGCCGAACTGCATTTCGACATCCGCCAGCACCTCGATCGCGGCGGGATCGGAGGTGCCGGGCTTGTCGCGGGTCGCGATCGAGCGGATCATGTCGCGATCGCGCTTGCGCATGTTGTGGGTGCGGAAATAGGCGAGCTGCTCGGCGCGCTTGGCTAGCGTCGGCGAGCCCTCGCCCTTGTAGGTGAAGGCGGCGAACACCAGGCGGTCGATATGCTCCGGCTGCACCATGGCATAGGCGCCGGCGCGCAACGCGCCGGAGGATTCGCCGACGAAATGCAGTTTCTGCTGGCCGGTCTTGCGGGCGATCAGTTCGACCGCGACCTTCAGATCCTCGACGCCGCTGGCGATATCGGCATTGCCGGAGGTGCGGCCGGACTTGCCGTAATTCTCATGATCCATGGTCCAGCAATCGAAGCCGTAGCGCGCGAACTCGTTCATGACCGAATATTCGCCCTTGCCCGGCACGTGCAGATCGAACACCCGTGACGTCACCGACGAGCCATGGACAAAGAACACGACCGGCCGCGCCGGTTCACCCGCCTTGGGCGCGCCGATCCGCTTGCGAAACATCCACAAGGGGATGTCACCCTTCTTGGTCCAGTATTCGCTGCTCCAGATCTCGCCGCCTTCCGTGGGAACAGCGGTTGCGGCCTGCGCCGGGATCGCCGCAGCCGCAACACCAAGGCCCAGCCCTGTGAGAACCGTGCGCCGCGCCAGCTCATTTCCGAAATGTGTCATGGCTTCATCCCCGCGTCATGTTTCTTGCGTGCACGAAGTCTAACAGCGGGCTTGATGGTTTGAAAGCAAGTGTGCGCTGCACCGCAAACAACACCATCGCGCGATTTTGGCGAGTATCGGCTGACAGCCGATGGTTGCGAGGTCTATCCTGTCGCGGAGCCGTCCACGACAGGGAGAGAATAAATCATGAGCAACCAACTGACGGACGCCGAACTTGCCGCATTGATGCCGTCCGAATTGTGCACCTACCAGACGCCGATCCCGACGCAGATCGTCTCCAGCGACGAATTCTATCCCGACCCGCAGAACGAACGGCAGCGCGAGGTCGAATCGCGGTTGTTGGCGATGGCCGACGATCTCGGCGGCAAGCAGGGCCTCGACCGCCGCCGGTTCTTCCAGACCGCTGCCGGCATGGCGGCGTCATTCGTGGCGATGAACGAAGTCTACGGTCCGCTGTTCGACGTGACGAAGGCGGAAGCCGCGACACCCGCGATGGCGCAGGAGCGCGCCGGCGCGCTGAAAGACCAGTTCATCATGGACATGCATACGCATTTCCTGCGCGACGACACCCGCATCATGGGCTTTGTCGAAATGCGCAAGGCGGTAGGCAAGGCCGGCTGGAACAAGGAACTCGGCGACCGCGAACAGACGATCGAGGATTTGAAATTCAATAACTACAAAAAGGAGATGTTCCTCGACTCCGACACCAAGATCTCGCTGATCTCCTCGGCGCCATCAGACATCGAGCAGGACTGGTTCCTGACCAACGAGCAGATGGCGGACGCCCGCAAGAAGATCAACGACGAGGCAGGCTCGCGCCGGGTGTTCGCGCACATGATCTTCACGCCGGGGCAACCCGGCTGGCTCGATAAGCTCGATGCCGGCCTCGCGCTCAAGCCGGAGTCCTGCAAGGGCTACACGGTCGGCGACAACACCCACAAGGAAATCAGCCGTTATCCCTGGCGAATGGACGACGAGAAGGTCGCCTACAAGGGCTATGAGAAGATGGTGGCGGCCGGCATCAAGAATGTCTGCATTCACAAGGGGCTGTTCGCGCCGGGAATCGAGAAGCAGTTTCCCAATCTGCGCGGCTTTGCCGACGTCGCCGATGTCGGCCAGGCGGCAAAGGACTGGCCGCAGCTCAACTTCATCATCTATCACTCCGCCTACCGCCATGTCGGCGGCGATCCGAAGCAGGCGCTGGCCGAGTTCGAGCGCACCGGGCGGATTTCCTGGACCAGCGACCTTGCCGATATCCCGGCGCAGTACGGCGTCAACAATGTCTATGGCGACGTCGGCCAGTTGTTCGCGACGACGCTGGTGGCGGAGCCGAATGTCTGCGCCGCGCTGATGGGCACGTTGATCAAGGGGCTCGGCGCCGATCACGTCTGCTGGGGCACCGATGCGCTGTGGACCGGCGCGCCGCAATGGCAGATCGAGGGCCTGCGACGCCTCGAAATTCCCGAGGCGATGCAGAAGAAATTCGGCTACGCCCCGCTAGGCGCCGCCGACGGCCCCGTGAAGTCGGCGATCTTCGGCGGCAACAATGCGCGGCTTTACAACATCCAGCCCAAGCGCGCGATGCTCGACATCAGCGGCGATCGATATGCGATGATGAAGGCGGAGTATGAGAAGGCGGGGCCGGAGCCGTCCCACACGCGCTATGGCTATGTGGTGCCGAACGGGAACGTGGATCACACGCTGTTTGCGTAGGCTCACTCCTTCCCCGTCATTGCGAGCGAAGCGAAGCAATCCATCTCACAACACGAAGAAAGAATGGATTGCTTCCGCCTTCGCTCTGCGAGCTACGGCGGACAAGTCGTCGCTGCACTCCTCGCAATGACGGTGAAATCAATTCACGCAAGCCGCGATACGCGGAATTCTACTTCCCCTTGAACTGCGGCTTGCGCTTTTCGCTGAACGCCCTGACGCCTTCCTTGAGGTCTTCGCTGGTCCGCACGGGATCGAGCAGCCGGCGGACCTCGGCGACCGTCTCGAGCGGCCCCTTCGGCATGGCGTCACGGGCGAGCTTTTTCAGCGCCTGCACGACCAGCGGCGCCGCGGCGGCGATTTTTGCGGCCATCTCCTGGGCCTGCGCGACATGCTGGCCCTTCGGCACGACCTTGTTGACGAAGCCGATCTGGTAGGCCCGCTCGGCCGACATCTCCTCGCCGACCAGAAGAAATTCCATCGCGATCTTGTGCGGCATTCGTGACAGCACCGACGAAACCCCGCCGCCGGTGGTGCCGACCTTCACTTCCGGGTAGCTGAAGCGCGTGGTCTCGGACGCCACGCACATGTCGGCCATTTGCACCAGCACGAAGCCGCCGCCGACGACCCAGCCGGATGTGGCGGCAATCACCGGCTTGTCGAGTTCGACGCCAAGACCGGGCACCGCGCGCCACATATCGGCCGGAAAATCCCTCACATCGGCGCCGACCGAAAAATAGGCTTCCTCGGCCGAAGCGAGCACCGCAACGCGATCGTCGCTGTCGCGAAACTTCAACCAGGCCTCGCACAGGTCCTCGCACAAAGCGGGGTTGAGCGCATTATGCGCCGAAGCGCGATCCATCGTGATCGTGGCGACGTGGCCACTGCTCTCGTAGCGAACAAGCTTCATGGGATTTCCTCAGGCGGTGGCGGCGCCAGGTAACGTTGAAATCGTCACTTCTTCTCGGCGGGATCCCTGTGCACGGGATCGACCCACAGCACGGTCTCCGGCTTTTCCACCGGCTCGATGTCGAGATTGATGGCGACCGCCTCGCCGTCGCTGCGCACCAGCACGCATTCAAGCACCTCGTCGCGGCTGGCATTGATTTCCTGGTGCGGCACGTAAGGCGGCACGAAGATGAAATCGCCGGGACCGGCTTCCGCGGTGAACTGCAGATGCTCGCCCCAGCGCATCCGCGCCTTGCCCTTCACGACATAGATGATGCTTTCGAGGTGGCCGTGATGATGCGCGCCGGTCTTGGCGTCTGGCCGGATCGTCACCGTGCCCGCCCATAATTTCTGCGCGCCGACGCGGGCGAAATTGATCGCGGCCTTGCGGTCCATGCCCGCGGTCGACGGCACGTTGGGATCGAGCTGGTTGCCGGGAATGACGCGGACGCCGTCGTGCTTCCAGCGCTCGGCGTCGCCGTGCGAATGATCGTGATCGTGGGAGTGGGTGTGATCGTGAGTTCCGCTCATCTTCTTGCTTTCCGCGAATTTCGTTCGATCCCCGAGCGTACATAAAACCGTGATCGCAGGCCAGCCATATCCAGGAACATTTGCGATCCGCTGCGGGTTGTCCTGGCAACGTTCAATCCAACCGCAAGGAGCATTCGATGGGTGCCACCACAGACAAGATCAAGGGCACGGCGAACGAGGCCATGGGTAAGGCCAAGCAGGGCATCGGCGAAGCCACCGGTTCCGACCGCCTTCAGGGCGAAGGCGCCGCCCAGGAACTGAAGGGCAAGGGACAGAAGGCCATGGGCGATGCCAAGGACGCCGCGAACAAGGCGGCCGACGCGGTGAACAAGAAGCTCTGATCGAAGCGACGCGATTGGTGAAACGGAAAGACCGGTCCTTTGGGGGCCGGTTTTTCTTGTTGGCCTCCACCAGCCACCGTCGTCATGGCCGGGCTTGTCCCGCCCATCCACGTCTTAGCGAACTCACCGCATCAAAGACGTGGATGCCCGGGACAAGCCCGGGCATGACGTTGATAGATATGGCATCATCGCCGCTTCTGCATCACGTCGGGATTGACCACGTTGATCGGCGTGCCGGCGGCGTAGGCGACGATCTGGTCAAAAATATCCGTGAACTGGATTTCGTATTCGTCGCGCGAGACGTAGCCGAGATGCGGGGTGCAGACCACGTTGTCCATGGTCAGCAGGGGATCGTTGACGTCGCTCAGCGGCTCCTTCTCGTATACGTCCACCGCGGCCATGCCGGGCCTTCCGGCGCGCAGCGCGTTGACCAGCGCGTTCGGCTCGATCAGCGGCGCGCGGCTGGTGTTGACCAGCAGCGCCGAAGGCTTCATGCGCGCGAGGTCCTCCGCCTTCACGATGCCGCGCGTGGCGTCGACGAGGCGCATGTGCAGCGACAGCACGTCGCAGCGTTCGAAGAAATCGGCCTTGCTCGCCGCGATCTCATGGCCGTCGGCGCGCGCCTTCACCAGGGCCGGCTCGCGCGCCCACACCAGCACATTCATCCCGAACGCCTTGCCGTAGCCGGCGACGACCGCGCCGATCCGGCCATAGCCGTAGATGCCGAGCGTCTTGCCGCGCAGCGTGTGGCCGACGCCGATCTGCCATTTGCCCGCCTTCAGCGCCGCCATCTGCTGCGGGATCGCGCGCATCGCCGCCAGGATCAAACCCCAGGTGAATTCGGCGGTCGCGTAAGAGGGCGTATCGGCGTGCTGGCCTGATGACACGACGACGCCGAGACGGGTGCAGGTTTCGATATCGATATGCGGATAGACGCTGCGCTGGCTGATCAATTTCAGCTTCGGCAGGCGCTCCAGGAGCGGCGTGCGGATCTGCGTGCGCTCGCGGATCAGCACCAGCGCTTCGGTATCGCGCAGCCGTTCCGCCAGCATGTCGACGTCCTGGACGTGATCGTTCCAGATCGCGACGTCATGTCCGGATAGTTTACGAAAACAGTCAAGGGTGCGCACCGTGTCGAAATAATCGTCGAGGATCGAGACCTTCACGATGCGCTCCCTCGTCTGTGCGCGCGGCTACTTCACTGCCAACAATTCGACATCGAACATCAGCGTCGCGTTCGGCGGAATGACACCGCCGGCGCCGCGCGCGCCATAGCCGAGTGCGGGCGGAATGATCAGCGTGCGCTTGCCGCCGACCTTCATCGTGGAGACGCCTTCGTCCCAGCCGGCGATCACGCGGCGCTGTCCGATCGGAAATTCGAACGGCTCGTTGCGGTCGACGGATGAATCGAACTTCTTGCCCTTCTGGCCGTTCTCATACAGCCATCCGGTGTAATGCATGACGCAAGTCTGGCCGGGCTTCGGCGAAGCGCCGTCGCCGACCTTGCTGTCGATGATCTGCAAGCCTGAAGCTGTGGTCATGGGTTTTCCTGCCGTCTGGGCCGATGCCATTTGCGCGGCAATCGCCGTGGAGGCCGCGGCCGCCACGGCGGCAAGCGCGGTCCGGATGATCGTGCGTCGGGATGATCGCATCTGGTACACCTCGTTTGCGAGACGGACGTCTCTAGCCCAGAGCGAGCCAATTCCATAGCCATTTTTCAGCCGCTCGCCACGCTATCGTCGCGATCGATGGCAAAATCACGCAGCAGCGGCGAGGTTTTTCCCGCCATCAAATCGCCGATAAGCTTGGCGGCCAGAAAGCTGAACGTGATCCCATTGCCGCCGTAGCCATAGGCGGCATAAACGCCCTTGGCCTCGTTGACCGGGCCGATCAGCGGCAACCCGTCGGCCGTGGTATCGAACGTGCCGGACCAGCGGAATTCGGTCCCGGTTTGCGCGCGCGGCCAGAGCGCGGCGAGCCGCTGCGCCAGCACGCGCGATTTCTCGGGGATCAGGCGGTCGCGCGCCTCCGGTTCGACAATCTCCGTGCTGTCCTCGCCGCCGATGATGATGCGCCCGGCGAGCGTGGTTCGCGCGTAGAGATAATCCTCTGCATCCTCCCAAATCAGCGTGCCGTCGTTCCAGATGTTTTGCGGCTGCGGCACGGTCGCAATCGCCCAGCTCGACGACACCTTGTGCACGGAGCACTGAACGATGTCGGGCATGACATAGCCGGTTGCGAGAACGACTGATTGCGCCTCGATCTCGTGATCGTTTGCAAGGCGGACATTGACCGAGCGGCTGGCGGCGTCGAACTCAACCGCTTCCGCCTCGAAGAGCCGGGCGCCGCGCGCGATCGCGGTCGCGAGAAGCCCATGCGCCAGCCGCACGGGATCGGCATCAGCCGCGCCGGAGGAAACGATCGCACCGGCACGCGCGATGCCAAAATTGTCGAACAGCATGCGGTGATCGAGAAAATCGCCCGGCAGGCCGGCGCGGGAACGCCAGCGATGCTCCTCCATCAAACCGGCGCTGCTCTCGTCAGCCGCGAGATAGAGCGAATTCTTGTCGCGCATGCCGCAGGCAATATCGAGCTCGCCAACCAGCGCCTTCAAGCCGGCGACCGCGTCGAGGCTCGCGCGATAGGCGCGTGCGGCGCGCTCGAAGCCATAGACGTCACACAATTCGCGGAGCGGCCGGTCGATTTCCCAGAGCAGCATCGAGGTCGAGGCGACTGTGCTGCCGCGGCCGGGCAATTCGCGATCGACGATGACGACGTTCAGCCCCTGCCGCGTCAGCCGCTCCGCGACCAGCGAACCCGTAATGCCGGCGCCGACGATCAGCGCATCGCATGTGAGATTGTCGCGCACATCAAGGCGCGAGGGGTGTCTTGACGTCGCGGCCCACGGCGACCGGCCGCCGCGCAGGTCAGCCTGTTCGGAATTATCTGAATCGAGAACGCCGATAACCAACCCCCGATGGACAAGCGGCCGCGACTGCGGGCAGCAGCAGCTCATCGTTCTAACGAAAACGATGAGCCGTTGTTCCGGGGCGGCGAGCGCCGCGAAAGGCTCAATACCCCAGCGCGCAACCGTCCTTGCGGGGATCGGAACCGCCGGTCAGCGTGCCCTTCTCCCAATCTATCCAGATCGCCTGGCCGCCGCCGAGCGGACCGACCACGCTGGTGGTCTTGTGGCCGATCTTCTTCAGGCCCTCGACGATCTCGGCCGGCACGCTGTCCTCGAGCTGGTAGAAGCCCTCGTAGTGCAGGCCGCGCGGCATATCGATGGCTTCCTGCACGTCGCAGCCATAGTCGAGAATGTTGGTCAGCACATGGCTCTGGCCCACCGGCTGATACTGCCCCCCCATCACGCCGAACGGCATCACCGCGCGGCCGTTCTTGGTGGCGAGCGAGGGAATAATGGTGTGCAGCGGCCGCTTGCCCGGCGCGATGCAGTTCGGATGGCCGGGCTGGATGCGGAAACCGCCGGCGCGGTTCTGCAGCAGGATGCCGGTCTTGTTGGAGACGATCGCAGAGCCAAAGGAATGCGCGATCGAATTGATGAACGAGCAGACGTTGCGGTCCTTGTCGACCACGGTGATGTAGACCGTGGACGGATTCATCGGCGGCGCGACATTGGGCAGATCGAGCAGCCGGTCCATCCTGATGTTGCTGATGTACTCCTCGGCGAATTCCCTGGCGAGGATGCCTTCGACATCGACGCGAACGTGCTCGGGATCGCCGATGTGCTGCTCGCGCATCATGTAGGCGATGCGGGCCGCTTCCGCTTCGAGATGGAAGCGCTCGATGCTGAGCGGCGCGAACTTCGTCAGGTCGAACCGGGAGAGGATGTTGAGCATGACCAGCATGGTAATGCCCGGGCCGTTCGGCGGGCACTGCCAGACGTCGTAGCCCTTGTACATGGTGCCGATCGGCGACGTGGTCTCTGTGGAGTGTGCGGCGAAATCCTCCAGCGTGTGCAGGCCGCCGATGCCGCGCAGGGTCTCGACCATGTCGGCGGCGATCTCGCCGGTATAGAATGCATCGCGGCCATTGCTGGCGATCGCGCGCAGCGTCTTGCCCAGTTCAGGCTGATGGATCACGTCGCCGGCCACGGCGGGCTTGCCATGCGGCAGCAGGTAGCGCTCGGTATTGGTGCCGTTCTTCAGCTTCTCGAACTGGTTCTTCCAGTCAAAGGCGATACGCGGCGCGACGACGTAGCCTTCCTCGGCGGCCTTGATCGCGGGCTGCAGCAGGGTGTCGAGCCCCATCTTGCCATGGTCGCGCAGGATCGTGTCCCAGGCGTCGATCGCGCCGGGAATGCTCACCGCATGGGCCGAGGTCAGCGGCACCGAGTGGATCTTGCGTTCGAGATACCATTCGGAAGTTGCCGCCATCGGCGCCCGGCCCGAGCCGTTATAGGCAACGATCCTGCCCTCGCCCTTCGGCTGGATCAGCGCAAAGCAATCGCCGCCGATGCCGGTCGATTGCGGCTCGATCACCCCGAGCAGCGCGCAGGCCGCGACCGCGGCGTCCGCCGCCGTGCCGCCCGCACGCATCACGTCGATGGCGACGAGCGCGGCCTCCGGGTGCGACGTCGCCACCATCGCGTTCTGGGCATGGACCGTGGAGCGGCCGGCGAAATGGAAATTCCTCATCGCGAGAGTGCTTTCTTTTCAGCGTTTTTTGGGCATCCCGCGGGGAGCGTCGGGGCGGGTTTCACAGACGGTTCTTTGGCATATTCATGCCCGGCTGGGCAATGGCTGGCATGCCAAGGGAGCGTCTAGGCGCGGAATATGCAGGGCTTTACGGGGTATCCCCTGCCCGGCCTGCCTGATAAACGGTCGGCATGCCGCTCAAAGTCGCCGCGTTCTATCAATTCGCCGCGCTGCCGAACTTCCGGGAGCTACGCGAGCCGCTGCGCCGGCTCGCCGCTGGCCTCGGGATCAAAGGCAGCGTGCTGTTGGCGCATGAGGGCATCAACGGCACGGTTGCGGGCGGCGATGAGGCCATCGACGCGTTCGTCGGCGAGTTGCAGCATGGCGCCCTTTTTGGCGGCCGGCTCGACCATCTCGAACTCAAGTTTTCAGGCGCTGCCGAGATGCCGTTTCAGCGGCTGAAAATCCGGCTGAAAAAGGAAATCGTCACGCTCGGGGATACTGCCGTCGATCCAACGCGACAGGTCGGCACCTATGTCGAGCCGTCGGACTGGAACGAACTGATCGCCGCGCCCGACACGCTGGTCATCGACACCCGCAACGCCTTTGAGGTCGCGATGGGCACGTTCGAAGGCGCGGTCGATCCCGGCATCAGAAGCTTTGGGCAGTTCAAGAAATTCGCCGCACAGAAACTGGACCCGGCGAAGCACCGCAAGATCGCGATGTTCTGCACCGGTGGCATTCGGTGCGAGAAGGCCAGCGCCTATCTGCTGGCGCACGGATTTGACGAGGTCTATCACCTCAAGGGGGGTATCCTCCGCTATCTCGAAGGCGTGCCGGAGAACGAGAGTCGCTGGCGCGGCGAATGCTTCGTGTTCGACGAACGCGTAGCGCTGGGCCACGGCCTGCGGGAGCACAAGCTGAACGGCGGCTCAGATGACTGATGTCAACGCGCTAAACGAGCGGATCGACGCGCTGGAAATGCGTCTGACCTATCAGGATGTGACCATCGAGACGCTAAACCAGACGATCACCGCGCAGTGGGTTGAGATCGACAGGCTGACGCGCCAGATCTCTGAACTGAAGGAGCGCCTTCGGGAAGCCGAAAGCAACGCGCCCGGCCCGGTGAACGAGCCGCCGCCGCATTACTGACCAGCCAACAAGAAACGGCCTCCCCGACGGGAGGCCGTTTTCATGCGTTCGAACATCGGCTGACCGGCGCTTGCATCAGCCGTGCACCGTGAACCAGATCGCAGCGACCACCGCGACAGCAACGATCACGGCCCAGACGACCGGCGAGATCTTCTTGGTGCTGCCGCTCCGCGGCGAGTCGTTTGCGGCGTGGTTGAATTCGGTCTTCATCGCCTGGCTCGTCGCGCGATGTCAGCGAAAGACGCCGCGGATCTTGTCCCACAACGACTCATTTTCGCGATCGCAATCCGCCTTCGACGGCGCCGGTTGCGCCGCGCTCACAGGATCGGAGGCCGGAAAAGTATCGACCAGACCCTTCTCGAGCTTCTCGTGGATTTCGCGGTCGGCCAGCCGCGCCTGGTGGGGATCGGCGGCATGCTTGTCATGCGGTGCAGGGTTGAATTTCTCAGCCATAGGGTACCTCCGTGGCTGAGATAACGCCGGGAATTTATGCGAGTTCCACTTCTTTCCTTGGCCAAGTCGAAGCCTCCGTGTATCAGGGGCGCGAAGATCGGCAGCCGTCCGCAGGAACTTTTCGATTGTCCCAGAAATCCATCGCAAAACCATTTCTCGAAGTGCTGTCCGGCCGCCGGCAGCAGGTGCCGCCGATCTGGATGATGCGGCAGGCCGGCCGCTACCTGCCGGAATATCGCGAACTGCGCGCCAAGGCCGGCGGTTTTCTCGATCTGTGCTTCACGCCGGAATTTGCCGCCGAGGTGACGCTGCAGCCGATCCGCCGCTTCAACTTCGACGCTGCGATCATCTTTTCCGATATTCTAGTCATCCCCTACGCGCTCGGCCGCTCGGTGCGCTTCGAGGCCGGCGAGGGCCCGCGGCTTGATCCGCTGGATACGCCGGAGCAAGTCGCGACGCTGGCGCGCCACGCCGATTTCGGCAAGCTCGAACCGGTCAATGAAGCCCTGCGCCGCGTGAAGCGCGAACTCGCGCCCGAGATCGCGCTGATCGGCTTCTGCGGCGCGCCGTGGACGGTCGCGACCTACATGGTCGCCGGACAAGGCACGCCGGACCAGGCGCCGGCGCGGATGATGGCCTATCGCCATCCCGAGGCGTTCGCTGACATCATCGACGTGCTGGTGGAAAACTCGATCCAGTATCTGCTCGGCCAGCTCAAGGCCGGCGCGGACGCGCTGCAGATCTTCGATACCTGGGCCGGCGTGCTGCCGCCACGCGAATTCGAGCGCTGGTCGATCGAGCCTGCGAGACGCATCGTCGCCGGCGTACGTGCGAAAGCGCCTGACGCGAAAATCATCGGCTTTCCCCGGGGCGCCGGCGCCATGCTGCCGGCCTATGTCGAAGCAACCGGCGTCAATGCCGTCAGCATCGACTGGGCGGCCGAGCCTTCCATGATCCGCGAGCGCGTACAAAGCCGCGTCGCGGTGCAGGGCAATCTCGACCCGCTGGCGCTGATTGCCGGCGGTGCCGCGCTCGATCGTGCCGTCGACGACGTGCTGGCGAACTATGCGCAGGGACGGCTGATCTTCAACCTCGGCCACGGCATCCAGCCGGAAACCCCGATCGCCCATGTCGAGCAGATGCTGAAGCGGGTGCGGGGGTAGCCCGTAGCCCGGATGGAGCGCAGCGCAATCCGGGAACAGTACCTCGGCGGACGATGAGCCCCCGGATTACGCTTCGCTCCATCCGGGCTGCGATCGTCTCTACCTTGCGTCCTCCAGGATCATATCCGACGCCTTTTCCGCGATCATGATGGTCGGGGCATTGGTATTGCCCGACATCAAATCCGGCATAACAGACGCATCGACCACGCGCAGACCTTCGATGCCGCGCACGCGCAAGCGCTGGTCGACGACGGCAAGCGCATCGCTGCCCATGCGGCAGGTCGAAGTCGGATGATAGACCGTGCTGCCGGTGCGGCGGCAGAAGTCCAGCAACTCGTCGTCGCTTTGCACTTTCGGACCGGGATCGACCTCTCCTACCGCGTAGGCCTTCAGCGCGGGGGCTGCGAGGATCTTGCGCAAAATCCGGATGCCGTCGATGAAGGCGCGGCGATCGGTTTCGGTCGCGAGGTAGTTGATGCGGATTTCGGGCGGCACGGAAGGGTCGGCGCTTTTGATGCGCAGCGAGCCGCGGCTCTCGGGACGCAACTGGCAAACAGATGCCGTGAAGCCGGAAAGCGCGTGAAGCTTCTCACCCATCTTGTCCGTCGAAAACGGCAGGAAGTGAATCTGGATATCGGGCGAGGCCAGCCGCGGGCTGGTCTTAAAGAATGCGCCCGAGGTACCGGCGGCGATCGTCAGCGGTCCCTTGCGCAGGGCGGCGTACTGAATGCCCGCCATCATCCGGCGTACGGGATTGTTGACGACGTCGTTGAGCGTGACCTTTTGCGCGCAGCGCGTGATCAGGCGCACCTGCAGGTGGTCCTGCAGATCGTTGCCGACGCCGGGCGCGTCGAGCACGATCTCGATGCCGTGCTGCTTTAGAAGATCCGCGGGCCCCACGCCCGAGAGCTGCAGCAATTGCGGCGAGTTATAGGCGCCGCTGGAGACCAGGATTTCCTTGCGCGCCCGCGCCGTGCGTACGCGGCCTTCCTGCTTGTATTCGACCGCTGTGACGCGCCGCCCTTCGAACAGAAGGCGCTGCGCCAGCGCTGAGGTTTCAACATGCAAATTGCTGCGGCTCTTCGCCGGGCGCAGATAGGAGAACGCCGTGCTGGCGCGCCGGCCGCGACTTGTCGTGGTCTGGAAAAATCCCGCGCCTTCCTGCGTCGCGCCGTTGAAATCGGGATTGGTCGGAATGCCGGTCTCGGCAGCGGCGACGACGAAGGCTTCCGATAGCGGATCGTGGTGACGCCAGTCCGACACCGGCAGCGGCCCGTCCGTGCCGTGGTATTTGTCGGCCCCGCGCTGCTGGTTCTCGGCCTTCCTGAAATAGGGCAGCACGTCGTCATAACCCCAGCCGGCATTGCCGCGCTGGCGCCAGCGATCGTAATCCTCGTGCTGGCCGCGCACATACAACAGGCCATTGATCGAACTCGAACCGCCGAGCACTTTTCCGCGCGGCTGGAACACCTGCCGGCCGTTCAATCCCGGCTCCGGCTCGGTCTGATACATCCAGTTGACAGATTTTTCCTTGAACAGTCTGCCGTAGCCGAGCGGCACGTGGATCCAGAGGTTGCTGTCTTTCGGTCCGGCCTCCAGCAGCAACACGGAGTCCTTGCCGTCGGCGCTCAGGCGATTGGCGAGCACACATCCGGCCGAGCCGGCGCCGACGATAACGTAGTCGAATTCGGAAGCGTCATTGTTCTTGTTCATTTGTTTCCCCGCACGCAACCCGAAACAGGTAGCGGGGCCGTCACGGGCGGTCAATTGCCTCCCGGTCGCGAGCGGGGAGCGAAGGCGGTCACGCCGGTTGTTTTGCGAGTTTCAAAAAATCCGGCGGCCGACGTTCGGCGAACGCGGCGAAGGCCTCGCGCGCCTCGGCGGTTTTCAGGCGCGCCGCGAACTGCTCGCTTTCCGCCTTGATCTGCGCCATGAGAAGTTCCGGATTGCGCATCAGCCGCTTCGTCGTGCTGACGGCACCCGCCGGCTGCTTCGCCAGCCGGGACGCCAGCGCTCTTGCTTCTGCGTCGAGTTTGTCCAGCGGCACCATCCGGTTGGCAAGCCCCCAAGCGAACGCGGACCTGGCATCCACGGCTTCGCCGAGCGCGAACATTTCGAAGGCGCGCGCGTAACCGATGCGGAGCGGCATCAACAGACTGGAAGAGGCTTCCGGCACCAATGCCAGACTAACGAACGGCGTCGACAGCAGCGCATTCTCGGCCAGCACGACCAGATCGCAATGCAGC
>Ga0081540_1001663_pt1 | contig 18921 bp, 23 predicted proteins | sample TabmetS2T1R1_FD_71024 | JGI IMG/M metagenome (GOLD analysis project Ga0081540, IMG submission 71024) | Tabebuia heterophylla rhizosphere microbial communities from the University of Puerto Rico - S2T1R1 | ecosystem: Host-associated > Plants > Roots > Rhizosphere ... | reverse complement strand
CGGGTCGGCGTACGGCTTGGGGTCGGGGTTGCCGACCGCGGTCGCCAGCGCGGCGGCGAAGCCGGCCGCCGCCGTATCGCGCGAGAGCGACGGGGCCATGTCGGGCATCGCGGGCGTGTCGTCGCGCAGGTCGACTCCGCCGCCGGCGTGGGCCTCGATCTCGACGACCTGCTTCTGGAAGAAGCCGGCCACTCCGCCGTGCAGCCCCTCGCGGCGACGGACCACGACGGCCTCGGGGCCGAGCTCCGCGCGGACCTGCGCGAGGGCGTCGGTCAGGTTGGCGGCGCGGAAGGTCTTGGTGGAAGCACTCATGCGGACACGACTCCGATGGTCTCGACGCTGATGCCGGGCGCGATCTCGTTGTAGGCGCACACCGACAGCTGGGGCAGGGTCTGCTCGACGAGCCGCCGCAGATGGCGGCGCACGCGCGAGCTGCAGATCACGACCGGGCGGCCGCCACGGGCGACCGCGTTCTCGGCCTGGGCGGCCAGCGAGCGGACGAGCGCGTGCGCGCGCGTCGGCTCCATCGCCAGGTACTCGCCGTCGGCGGTCTGGGCGATCGACTCGGAGATCTCCTGCTCGATCGCCGGATCGAGCGAGATCGCCCGCAGGCGCTGCTCGTTGTCGACGTAGGGCATGACGATCGCGCGGCCCAGGGCCTGGCGCGCGTACTCGGCCAGGAGAACCGGGTCGCGCGTGATCCGCGCCCGGTCGCCCACGGCCTCGACGATCGCGCCGAGGTCGCGGATCGACACGCCCTCGCGCAGGAGCGCCTGCAGGACGCGCTGGATCTCGCCGACGGAGAGGAGCTCTGGCACCACTTCCTCAACGACAGCCGCGTTGGATTCCTTGAGCCTGTCGAGCAGCGCGCGCACGTCCTGCCGCGTGAGCAGCTCGGCCACGTGGCCGCGGATCGTCTCGGTGAGGTGGGTGACGATGACCGACTCGGCGTCGACCACCGTGTAGCCGAGAGCCTCGGCCTCGGCGCGCGCCGCATCGGGGATCCACACCGCCGGCAGGCCGAAGGCGGGCTCGGTCGTGGGGATGCCGGCGAGCTGGCCGACCGCGTCGCCCGGGTCCAGCGCGAGCTGGTGGCCGGCCATGACCGACCCGCGGGCGACCTCGTTGCCGCGCACCTTCATGAGGTACTCGTGCGAGCCCAGGCCGACGTCGTCGTGGATGCGCACCGGCGGGATGACCGCGCCGAGCTCGGCGGCGACCTGGCGGCGCACCGCGCCGACGCGGGCCAGCAGCGAGCCGCCCGAGCCGCCGTCGACCAGCGGGACCAGCCCGAACCCGATCGACAGCTCGACCGGATCGATCGACAACGCCTCGAGCGCCTGGTCGCGCGGGGTGACCGGCGCCGGGCGCGCTGCCTCCGCCGCTTCGGCGGCCTCCTTCTGCTCGCGCTCGTCCAGGACCTGGCCGATCGCCCGGCCGGCGAAGAAGAACAGCCCGCCGATGACCAGGAACGGCAGCTTCGGCAGCCCCGGTACCAGCGCGAAGAGGCAGATGACCACGCCGGCGACCAGCGGCGCCTTGCGCTGCGTGCCGATCTGGCGCGCGACGTCGGAGCCGAGGTCGGCCTGCGAGGTCGAGCGCGTGACGATGATGCCGGCGGCGACCGAGATCAGCAGCGCCGGGATCTGCGCCGCGAGGCCGTCGCCGACGCTCAGCAGCGAGAAGTGCTGGATGGCCTGCGAGAACGGCATCCCCTGTTGCATGACGCCGATGACGATGCCGCCGATGAGGTTGATGGCGGTGATGAGCACCGCGGCCATCGCGTCGCCCTTGACGAACTTCGAGGCGCCGTCCATCGCGCCGTAGAAGTCCGCCTCGCGGGCGATGTCGTCGCGCCGGCGGCGGGCCTCCTCCTCGGTGATCTGGCCGGCGTTGAGGTCGGCGTCGATCGCCATCTGCTTGCCGGGCATCGCGTCGAGGGTGAAGCGCGCGCCGACCTCGGCCACGCGCCCGGCCCCGTTGGTGACGACGACGAACTGGATGACCACCAGGATCAGGAAGACGACGAGGCCGACGACCACGTTGCCGCCGACGACGAAGTTGCCGAATGCCTGCACGACGTTGCCGGCGTCGCCGTGCAGCAGGATCAGGCGCGTGACCGACACGTTGATCGCCAGGCGGAACAGCGTGGTCAGCAGCAACAGCGACGGGAAGGCGGCGAAGTCCAGCGCCCGCGGGACGTAGAGCGTCGCCACCACGATGGCCAGGGCCGCCGAGATGTTCAGCGTGATGGCCAGGTCCAGCAGCATCGGCGGCAGCGGGATGACCATCATGACCACCACCAGGACGACCAGGGCGGCGGCGATCAGGTCCGCGTAGCGCTTGGCCTGCTGGAGCACGTTGGTCATGCGACGGCCCTCCGCGCCGCGGTGCGGTAGACGAAGGCCAGGAGCGCGGCGACCGCGGCGAAGAAGTGCTCGGGGATCTGCTGGCCCAGCTCGACCGAGGCGTGCAGGCCGCGCGCCAACGGCGGGTCGGCGATGACCGGGACGCCGTGCTCGCGCGCGATCTCGCGGATGCGCAGCGCGATGAAGCCCTTGCCCTTGGCCACGACCTCGGGCGCGTCGGCCCTGGTGCCGTCGTAGCGCAGGGCGACGGAGTAGTGCGTCGGGTTGGTGACCACGACGTCGGCGGTCGGGACCTCGGCCATCATCCGCTTGCGCGACAGCTCCATCGCGCGGCGTCGCAGGGCGCCGCGGACCTCGGCTGGGAGGTTCTGCTCCTTGGCCTCGTCGCGGACCTCCTGCTTGTCCATCTTCAGCGACTTCTCGGTCCGGCGCTTCTGCCACGCGAAGTCGATGACGCCGATGAGCAGGTAGGCGAAGGCGGCGCGTTTGACGAGGCCGCCGAGGTCGTGCGCGAGGATGGTCCCGAAGTCGACGGGCGAGAGCCCGACCATGCCGCCGAACTCCGGCAGCCTGGGCAGCAGCGCGACCGCGACGATCACCGCGACGACGCCGACCTTGAGGATCGACTTGCCCGCTTCGAAGAGGGCGTTGGGGCCGAAGAGGTTCTTCAGGCCGGAGGCCGGGTTGATGCGCTTGGCGTCGGGCTTGAGCGCCTTGGCCGACGGCTTGAGCCCGACCATCCCCGCGCCCGTGGCGACGCCCGCGAGCACGCAGGCCAGCGCGATCGGCGCGACGGCCAGCAGCGCCGCCTCGCCCGCGTTGGCCATCAGCAGGCCGATGCCCTTCTTCGACACGACGTCCGGCGAGCTCATCTGCGCGATGCCCGAGCGCATGACGTCGGCCATCCGCTGGACCATCGCCGGGCCGGCCGAGCCGAGCGCGACGATCCCGGCGAGGAGCACGACCGCGCCCTGCAGGTCGCTCGAGCGCGCGACCTGGCCGCGCTCGCGCGCCTGCTTGCGCCGCTTGGGTGTTGCCTTCTCGGTCTTCTCGCCGGCCATGGCTCAGGCGACCCGGATGGCTTGGAGGGCGGCGCCGACGTCCTGCTGCAGCTCGCCGGAGATCCAGTTGGCGACGAACGGCAGCGTCGCGGCGACGAGGAGCAGGCCGACGACGACCTTGGCGGGGAAGCCGACGGCGAAGACGTTGAGCTGCGGCACGACGCGCGAGACGACGCCGAAGGCCGCGTCGGTCAGGATCAGCGCGAGCATCACCGGGCCGGCGACCTCGAGCGCCGAGAGGAAGATCGCACCGAACGCCTGGTCGACGCCGCTGATGAGGCGGCCGAGGTCGGGCGCGTCGCGCAGGCCGACGAGGTCGTAGGTCCGCGCGAGGCCGCGCACGATCCAGCCATCGCCGCCGATGGCGATGAAGACCATGGTCCCCACGAGCGCGTAGGCCTGCGCGAGCACCGAGGACTGGTTGCCGGTGAGCGGGTCGACGAGGCTGCCGTAGGAGAAGCCGATGCTCGTGTCGAGCAGCGAGCCGGCCGAGCTCAGGGCGGCGAACAGCGCGCCGACGGCGAAGGCGAACGTCGCGCCGACGAGCAGCTCCTTCAGCACCAGCCAGAAGAGGTCGTAGACGCCCAGCGGCAGCACGACGCCCTTCGAGACCACCGGCGAGATGCCGATGGCCAGGCCGACGGCGACGATCCCGCGCACGCGGACGCTCACCAGCTTGGAGCTGAAGAGCGGCGCCAGGATGAAGAGCGGGGTCAGGCGCGCGAGCACGAGCACGAAGGCGGCCACGTGCTGCTCGCCGAAGCGCGCGATGAGCTCGTCGACCGTCATCCGATGAGCTGCGGGATCGAGCCCCACAGGTCGGTCGTGTACGAGAGCAGCTGGTTGAGCATCCACGGGCCCAGGACGATCAGGACGCCCGCCAGAGCGAGGATCTTCGGGATGAAGGAGAGCGTCTGCTCCTGGATCTGCGTGACCGCCTGGAAGATCGAGACGGCCAGGCCGACCACGAGGCCGACGACCATCAGCGGCAGCCCGACGCGCAACGCCAGCTCGAGCGCCTGCGTGCACAGCTGCAGGACGACGTCCGGGCCCATCAGTGGAAGCTCTCCACCAGCGAGCGGGTGACCAGGTTCCAGCCGTCCACGAGGACGAAGAGCAGGATCTTGAACGGCAGGGAGATGAAGACGGGCGGCAGCATCACCATGCCCATCGACATCAAGGTCGAGCTGACGACGAGATCGATGACCAGGAACGGCAGGAAGATCAGGAAGCCGATCTGGAAGGCCGTCTTGAGCTCGGAGATGATGAACGCGGGGATGAGGACGTAGGTCGGGATGTCCCTGCGCGTCTTCGGCGTCTTGAGCTTGCCGAGCTTGACGAACAGCGCCAGGTCGCTGGTGCGCGTCTGACGGAACATGAACTCGCGCAGCGGCTCCTGACCGCGCTCGAAGGCCTGCTTCTGCGTGATCTTGTGCGCCTGAAGCGGGTCGATGGCGTCCTTCTTGATCTCCTTGAAGGTCGGCGCCATGACGAAGATCGTCAGGAAGAGCGCGATGCCGACCAGCACCTGGTTGGGCGGCGCGGTCTGGGTGCCCAGGCCCTGGCGGATGAAGCCCAGGACGACGAGGATCCGCGTGAAGCCGGTGACGGTGAACAGCAGGGCCGGGACGAGCGTCAGCCCGCCCACGAGCAGCAGCAGCTGAACGGCGTTGGCGCCGTCGGCGGACTTCATCGCCGCACCGTCCGGTCGCGCAGCCGGTCGAGCCAGCGCACGGCGCCCGCGCGCGGCGCCCCGCCGCCATCGAGGTCGTCGTCCTCGCCGATGAGGCCGAGCTCCAGCGCCTCCTCCTCGGTGTACGTGCGAATCGGCGTCACCCCGTGCTCGGCCACGCCGACGAGGACGAGCTCGCGGCCGGCACGCACGAGGTGCAGCGCGCGGTTGGGGCCCAGCGGTACGACCGCCGTCGACTCCAGGCCGCTGCCGCGGTGGCGCTCCTCCTTGGAGGACTTGACCTGCTTGAGCACCCACGCGACGCCGTAGATGACCGCCAGCACGATCGCCAGGCCGACGAACGTGCGCACGAGCGATCCGCCGCCGGACACGCCGGTGGAGTGCTTGGCGCCGCCGTCGCTCGGGAGGTTCAGCGGCGTGTCCTCGCCGCTGGAGGCGGCGAGTGCCGTGGCCGGCCCGAGCACGAGCAGGCTGAGGACCGCAGCAGCGGCCCCGTGGATGAAGGGAGCGAAGCGCAATGGGAGACGGATCGACTCGGGAGGGACGAGTCGCCCGTGGTCATCGGCTGCAGCCGCGGCGGCTTGAGGACATCCGTGCAAGCACGAACGCGGACGGCGCCGGACCCCCGCTGGCCAAGGTCGCGGAAGCCCGGCGCGCCCCGTCCCCTAAGACGGCTGCGCCGGGTGTGTTCGGCACGGGCAGGAGGAGAGTGGCCCTTGCGACCCGGCGCAGCGGCCGCGAGGTGGGTCGGTCCTGCGGCTCACCCAGTCAAGCAACGGTCGCGCCGGCGACCGTGACGATCCGGTTAAACGGGGTCGGGGCGCCCGTGGCGCGAGGAGACGACCTCGGTGATCCGCAGGCCGAACTCCTCGTCGATGACCACGACCTCACCGCGGGCGATCGGCTTGCCGTTGACCAGGAGGTCGACGGGCTTGTCGGCAAGGCGGTCGAGGGTGACCACCGACCCGGGCCCGAGGGCGAGCGCCTGGCCGAGCGTCATGCGCGTCCGCCCGACCTCGACCGCGAGCTCCACGGTGACGTCGTACAGCCGCTCGAGGTCGGCCGGGGCGCCGTGATCGGCGCCGTTGCTGGGCTCCAGAGGGGCGAATTGCACTTGATCGGACATGGGTGGCGTGTTCCTACGGGATCGCGGGAGGCGGGCTACTGGACTGCCACGTCGGTCAGCAGGACCTCGTGGACCTTGACATCGGTCTGTGCCTTCAGCCGCTTGAGGATCTTCGTCTTGATCTCCTCGCGGCCCTTGCGGCTGGTCAGGTCGCCGGCGCTCTCGTCGGTGACCACGTCGGTGATGATGTCGCGCACGACGGGCTCCTGGGTGAGCTCGCCGTACCCCTCGGGCGGCGCCGCAGCCGCCTCGCCGCCGCCCGCGGGGGCGGCCTTGAAGCCCTCGTCGAAGACGAGGCCGACTCCGAGCTTGGCGAACTTGCCGTCCGACAGGTTGACGAGGAAGTCCTTGGGCAGGACGTAGACCTCGCCCTCGACCTTCGGCTTCTCCGTGGGAGCCGGCTTGGCCAGGACGAACTTGTACGCGCCGCCGAGCACGATCAGCAGCACGACGGGAACGACGATCTTCAGCTTGCCCTTCACTTGAGGCTCTCCGGGCCGAAGTCGGGCGCGAAGCGCGGGCGCGTCTCGGGCTGAGACTGGTCCTGCGACTGGGCCTGCGACTGCGCCGCGGCGGCCGCCTGGGCGGCCGACACGCGCGGCAGGAGCACCTCGACGCGGCGGTTGCGCGCCCGGCCGTCGGCGGTGGTGTTCGCGGTCAGGGGGTCGAGGGCCGCACGTCCTGCGGCCTCCATGCGCTCGGGCGCGACCCCGGCGCCGGCGAACGTGCGCACCACCGAGGCGGCGCGCCCCGCCGAGAGCTCCCAGTTGGAGGGGAACGCGGCGGTGTGGATGGGGACGGTGTCGGTGTAGCCGCGCACGCGGATCGCGTGCCGGCTCTCTGCGCGCAGCATGTCGCCGATCTTGATGAGCAGCCCGCGGCCTGCCGGCTGGACGGTCGCCGAGCCGCTGGCGAAGAGCAGCTTGTCGGTGAGCAGGCGGATGACGAGCCCGTCCTTGGTGATGAGCGTCGTCACCTTGCTGTCGAGCCCGTGCGCCTTGGCGTACCGGTCGACGCGCTCCTTGAGCGCCTTGAAGTCCTTCTCCTCCTTCTGGGCCGCGGCCTTCGCGGCCGCCTCGGCGGCCTTGCGGTCGGCGCCCTCGTTGGTGGCGGCGGGCGTCGAGGCCGGCGGCGTGGCGGCGACCTGCGGGCTGGTGGTCGAGCCGCCGCTCTCCTCGAGCGCGCGGCCGCCGGGGAGGATGCGGCCCGAGAACGCGTCCTGCAGCGAGTGCTGCAGCGAGACGAACTTGGAGATGTTCACCGAGGAGATCGAGAAGAGGACCATGAACAGCGCCATGAGCAGCGTGATCATGTCGGCGTAGGTCAGCAGCCAGCGCTCGTCGTTCTCGTGCTCCTCCTCGGCGTGTCCGCGCCGCCGGCGTCGCGAGGCGGCCATCGCTAGGCGGCCTCCGCCGCAGCGTCGTCCGCGGGCGCGTCGGCCAGGCGCAGGTTGGGCTTGGCCTCCTCCTCGGTGACCCGCTCGCTCGGCGGGACGAGGCTCATGAGCTTCTCGGCGACGACGCGCGGGTTGTCGCCAGACTGGATCGAGAGGATGCCCTCGAGGATCAGGGTGCGCTCGTTGACCTCCTCGTGGGAGAGGCCCTTCAGGCGCCCGGCGACGGGAAGGAAGACGACGTTGGCGGCGCCGACGCCCATGAGCGTCGCGATGAAGGCACCGGAGATGGCGGGGCCGAGCGTGTCCGGGGCGCTGAGGTTCTCCAGCACGTGGACCAGCCCCATGACCGTGCCGATGATGCCCATCGTCGGGGCGAAGCCGCCGGCGGTCTTGAAGGTCTCTGCCCCCTCCTTGTGGCGCGCGGCCATCGCGTCGATCTCGACCTCGAGGATGTCGCGAACGAGGTCGGGGTCGGTGCCGTCGACGACGAGCTGCAGGCCCTTGCGGGTGAACGGGTCCTCGACCTCGTCGAGGTCCGCCTCCAGGGCCAGAAGGCCGTCGCGGCGGGCCTTCTCTGCAAGGGCGACGAGCTCGTTGACCTTCGCGGCGAGGTGACGATCGGAGCCGGAGAAGGCGATCTTGTACAGCGACGGGATCTTCTTGGCCGCGTCCATGCCCATCGCCGCCATGGTGGCGCCGAAGGTCCCCGCGAACACGAGGAGCATCGCGGGCATGTTCATGAACGCCGCGGGGGACGTGCCCTCCATGACGGCGGACCCGAGGATGCCCACGCAGGCGACGACGATGCCGATGGCAGTAGCGGCCTTCACGACCGGCTAATCGGCTCGGGCACCGCGATCTTTCGCCCGTCCACCGAGGAATTGGACAGGCCAGTTCGGGGCCTGACAAACGAGGAGCGCCCCGGGGGGTCCGGGGCGCTCGAGTCCTGCTAGGGGGTGGGGTGGGAAGGAACTGCTAGGGGTGTGTGCCCCTCTTAACGGCGCGCTTTCCGGAGCCTTGAGGCCGGCCCCGTGGCCTGGACGTCCGTTCTAGTCGACTCGTCCAGGGGGCCCGCCTCCAGCGGCCACGTGGCCGCTTCCGGCACCCCTCCGGTCCAGCAGTGCCTAGCCGAGCGCCTTGGCGACCGCGCCCAGGACGCGATCGGCCTGGAACGGCTTGACCACGAAGTCCTTGGCGCCGAGCTTGATCGACTCGAGCACCTTCGACTCCTGACCGAGGGCGGAGCACATCACGACGCGGGCGGCGGGGTCGAGCGCGATGATCTCGCGCAGCGCCGACAGGCCGTCCATCTCGGGCATCGTGATGTCGAGCGTCGTCACCTCGGGACGCAGCTCCTGGTAGCGGGCGACGGCCTCGGCGCCGTCACCGGCCTCTCCGACGACCTCGTGGCCTCCGCCGACAAGGACGTCGCTCACCATCTTGCGCATGAACGCGGCGTCGTCGACGACGAGGACCCGGGCCATGTCACACCTCCTGGCTCTGTGTTGGGGATTCGGTCAAAGCGTCCTGTTGATCGGCAGGCGGGGCGGCGTTCTGCAGCCCGAGCACCTCGTCGATCGCCAGCTGCAGGCTGCCGTCCTCGGCGACCATCAGCCGGCCCGTGGCGCAGCGCATGCCGTCGACGTACAGGTCGACGGGCTCGTCGACCTCGCGGTCGAGCTCGACCACCGAGCCGGTCGGCAGGCCGAGCGAGCTGCCGGCGGGCATGCGCGCGCGGCCGAGCTCGGCCCATACGCGCACGGGCACGGCGCGCAGCGCGTTGCCCATCGGGGCGCCGCTCGTGTACTCGCGGGTCTGGGACTCCAGCGCGCGCTCCATGCGCACGACGAAGGCGTTGGGGACGAGCGCCACCAGGCGCGACGGCGCGCCGGCGACGGTGAAGTCGCTGCTGAGCAGGTGCGGCGGCGCATCGGCGCGCAGCAGCTCGATCGCCGCCGCCTCGTCGTCCACCACGCGGATGTCCGGCGGCGAGATCCGGACCTCCTGGCCCAGGACCGCGCCGGTGGCCGCGGCGGCCGCCGACATCATCTGGTTCATCGCCTCGCCGACGGCCGAGAGCTCGAGCTCGGAGAGCTCGCCGCCGGGAGGGGAGGCGCCGGCCTCGTCGCCCATCATCGCCGCCGCGAGGCCGCGGGCGCCGTCGAGCGGCAGCAGGAACAGGTTGCCGCCGGTGACGCCGTCGACGTAGGAGACGCCGGCGGCGACGGCGGGGAACGAGAGCCCGGCGACGGCCTGCTCGGCGCCTTCGTCGCCGCCCTGGCCGACGGTCGCCGCGCCGCCGCGCGCGGCGCCCGGGCAGACGGTCTGCAGGACGCGCTCGACCGCTTCGGCGGTGGACTCGCCCATCCGGGTCAGTGCGACCTCGAGCGCCATCAGACCCCCTCGAACGGGCCGAGGATCTGCACGGCGCGGCGGGTGCCCGAGCGCCCGGCGCGGGCGCGGTGCACGGGCACCCCGTCGGCGTAGAGGACCGCGTCCTCGCCGGCGAGGTTCTCCAGGCGCACGACGTCGCCCGGCCGTAGGGCCAGGACGTCCTCGAGCGCCATCGTGGTCGCGCCGACCTCGGCGCGCAGGTCGACGTCGACCACCGACAGCCCCGCGCGCACGGCGGCCGCGGTGCGCGGGTCGTCGGCGATGCCCTGGGCCTCGTCGGGGCTGGCGAACGCGGCCGCGACCGGGGCGATCGTCACCCACGGGACGACGAGGGCCAGCGTGGTCGAGCGCCGGGCCAGCCGGGCCTCGACGGTGATGACGAGGGTCGGCTCGCTGGCCGGGACGATCTGCGGGCCCTCGCCCAGCGGGTCGACCCGCCCGAGCTCGAGGTTCGCCCCGCAGACGTCGTGCCAGGTGGTGGACAGGCATTCGGCGAACGCGCCGAAGAGTCGGCGCGCGAGCACGCGCTCGATGTCGGTGAGCTGGCGCTCGACGACGCCGTCGCCGGTGCCGCCCAGAAGGCGCTCGATGACCTCGAGGACGAGCACAAGCTCGGCGGTCATCAGCAGCTTGGTGTCGCCATCGCCCTCGATGACCGCGGCGACCGAAGCCTCGGGCACGGACCCGAGCGCGTTGGCGAAGGTGAACTGCCCCGCGTCGATGACCTCGAGGCTGACGTCGATGCGATGCTCGGCGCTCAACCGCGTCGAGGCCGTCGCGCAGAAGACCTCCATGATGCGCCGCAGGCGGCGCTGCTGGTCGATGCCGAACTTGCTCGGGCGCGTGAAGTCGACCGTGCGCAGCCAGCGCGCGCGCCGGCCCTGGGCGGCGTCGCCCGGCTCGGACGGCGCCCGGCCCTGGCTGGCCTGGTCGAAGAGGGCGTCGATCTCGGCGGCGGAGAGGATGTCGTTCATCGCAGGGTGACCTCCTGTGCCCCGGCTTCCCTGACGGTCACGGTGGCGTCGGCCACGTGCACGCGGATCGTGCGCCCCAGGCTCCCGGCGGTCTCGGCCGCGGTCACGGGGATGCCGGCGCCGGCCAGCGCCGCCCGGACGGCGGTCTCGTTGCGGGCCCCGATCTCCATGCCGGTGCTGCCCGTGAACATCTGAGCCCCGCCGACGAGGACGGCGTCGAGCGTCGCGGCGGGCGCGCCCAGACGCTCCAGCGCGCAGATCAGCGCGGGCACCGCCTCGTCTGCGTACTTGCCGGGCCGGTCGCGGGCGTCGCGGCCGGCGGACTCGGGCAGCATGACGTGCGCCAGGCCCGCGGCGCGGCCGTGGCGGCACACGAGGGCCAGGCCGATGCACGAGCCCAGGCCGACCGACACGAGCACGTCGCCGTGCCTGCGCGAGACCGCGAGCTCGCCCATCCGGACGATCACCTCGGTGGGAGCGAGTGTCGCCAGCTCAGCCACCGAGGCCGATCCGCTCGAGCAGCTCGTCGACGCCCTCGGGCGTCGGGAGCAGCATGAAGGACAGGGCGATCGCGTCGCGCTCGATGCGCAGCTCGGAGTCGAGCATGATCGCGATGTCGCGGCCGTCGCTGCGCGCGGCGATGACGGTGGCGACGACGGCGCCGAGCATGTCTCGCGCGGACGCCGGCGGGCGCAGATCGAGGACGAAACCGGTCATCGAGCCCAGCGCGCCGACGTAGGAGGCGACGAGGATGTTGCCGATCTCCTCGAGGGCCGAGCGGCCCTGCTCGCTCGCGAGGTCGACGCCGAGCAGGGCGCCGATCGCCTCGGCGTCGCGCTCGGCGATGATGAGCAGCGCGGTGGCGTCGAGCTCGCCGCCGACCGACACGACGACCGCCCACACGACCTCCTCGGCCGCGCCGGCCGCGTCGACCGCGTCGGCGAGCTCGAGGGCGGACGCGTTGGGGACCGAGATGTCGACCGGGCGGCCGAGCAGGGCGGAGAGCGCGGTGCCGGCGTTGCCGGAGCCGATGTTGGCCAGCTCGCGCAGGGCGTCGAGCTGCAGATCGGAGTAGCGGGCGCTTGGCATGAGGGTGAGGGCCTCGTGGTCAGGCGGCGCGCGCGAGGGCGGCCGCGGTGGGGTCGGTGGTGAGCGCGTCGCAGTCGACGAGCAGGGCGATGTCGCCGTCGGGCAGGACCGCGGCGCCTGACAGAGGCGCGAGGTCGGCGATGTCCGGCGGGAGCGGGCGCGTGACGAGCTCGTGCTGGCCCACGAGCTCGGAGACGGCCAGGGCGACGCGGCGCTCGTGGCCGTGGACGATCACGGCGAACTCGCAGTCCTCGCCGGCCGGATGCCCGAGCACGGTGGCCGCGTCGTAGAGCGGCAGGACAGCGTCGCCGACGACGATCATCTGCCGGCCGGCGGCCGAGCGCACCGGGTGCTCGGCGAGCATGACCGAGCGGTCGATGCGGTCCAGGGCGATGCCGTAGGTGCGCCGGCCGGCCTCGACGAGCAGCGCGGGCATGATCGCCAGCGTGAGCGGAAGGCGGATGTGGGCGGTCGTGCCCTGGCCGGGCTCGGAGGTCATCCAGGCGTCGCCGCCGACCTCTCGGACCTTCGCGCGCACGGCGTCCATACCGACGCCGCGGCCCGAGACCTCGCTGGCCGACTCGCGGGTCGAGAAGCCGGGGGCGAAGAGCAGGTCGATCGCGCGGGCGGCGTCGAGCCCGTCGGCCTGCTCGGCGGTGAGCAGCCCGCGCCGCACCGCGGTGGCCGCGACCGCCTCGGGATCGACGCCGTGGCCGTCGTCGCTCACCGAGATGAGGACGTTGCCGCCCGAGTGGCGTGCCGACACCCGCAGCGTTCCGGTCGGCGGCTTGCCGGCGGCATGGCGCTGAGAGGGCGTCTCGATGCCGTGGTCGAGCGCGTTGCGCACGAGGTGCACGAGAGGGTCGCCGAGGGCGTCGACGACCGTGCGATCCAGCTCGGTGTCCTGGCCGACGAGCTCGAGCTCGACCTGCTTGTCCAGGCGCGAGGACAGGTCGCGCACCAGGCGCGGAAGGCGCAGGAAGACCGCCTCGACGGGGATCATCCGCACCTGCATGACGATCCCCTGCAGGGCCTGCGAGCAGCGGGTGAGGTCCTGGATCGCGTGGCTGAGACCGGGCACCCCGGCCTCGGCGGCGAGGGCCTCGACGCGCGTGCGCTGGACGACGAGCTCGCCCATGAGGTGCATGAGCTGGTCCAGTCGCTCGGCGTCGACGCGCACGGTGCTCGTGGTGCGCGCGAAGTCGAGGTTGGCGACGGCGGCGAGCCTTGGCGCGGTCTCCTCGGCCGGGCGGTCGTCGGCGACCTCGACGGCGGCGACGTCGGGCACGGCGGCAAGCGCCGCCTGCAGCGCCTCGGTCTCGACCTCGGCGGCCACCCAGACGTCGACGAGACGGCCGTCGAATGCCTCGACGTCCTCGGTCTCGGGAGCGGAGGCGACGATCGTCCCGAGGTCGCCGGCGGCGGCGAGCACCATGTAGGCGCGCACCGCGGGCATCAGGGTGTCCTCGGCGAGGGTGACGCGGGCGTGGAGGACGGCCTTGCCCGCGGCCATCGCGCCGGCGACCGGCTGAGGCGTCCCCGTGGTCGCCTCGCCGCCGCGGCGGGCCACTTCCTGGTCGGGGGTGCGCTCGCGGACCAGGCCCTGCAGGCGCTCGACGAGCGGCTTGGGGTCAAGGCGCTCGCCGCCGCCGGCCTCGATCGCGTCGATGGCTGCCGCAAGCGCGTCGAGGCACTCGAGCAGGACGTCGACCGCCTCGCGCGAGAGGCCGTCCGAGCGCTTGCGCAGCAGCTCGAAGACGTCCTCCATCTCGTGCGTCAGGGCGGCCACGCCGCTGAAGCCCATGGTCGCGCTCATGCCCTTCAGCGAGTGCGCGATGCGGAAGATCTCATCGACGGTCGCGCCGTCTTCGGGGTGCTCCTCGATCCGCACGACCGCGAGGTTGAGCTGCTGCAGGTGCTCGCGGCATTCGGCGAGGAACATCTCGAGGTACTGGCTGGTGTCCATCGCTCAGGCCTTGCGATAGGTGAAGGGGGCGATGAACTCCAGGCCGATGCGCTCGGCGGTGCCGACGCGCTCGGTGGCGCCGACGACGAGGACGCCGCCGGGGCGCACGCTCGCGGCGAGCCGCGCGTGCAGGGCGTCGCGGACCTCGTCGGTGAAGTAGATGGCCGTGTTGCGGCAGAGCACGAGGTCGTAGGCGGCGTGCGGCGGGCGCAGCTGCAGGAGGTCGCCGACCTCGAAGCGGACGGTCCCGCGCAGCTCGGCGGCCGGCCGCCAGTGATGGCCGGCGGGCTCGAAGAACCGCTCGAGCGCGGCCGGGGGCGCGTCGCGGACGTCCTCGTGGGTGAACTCGCCGCGGCGGGCGCGCTCGATCGCGCGGCGGTCGAGGTCGGTGCCGAGGATGGACGCGGTCGCATCGGGCGCGGCGAGCCGGGAGATCGCGGCGAGCGTGTAGGGCTCCGCGCCGTAGGAGCAGCCGGCGCTCCAGGCGCGCAGCTCGCCGTTCCCCGCGAGCTCGGGAACGACCCGGCGCTGCAGCAGCTCCCACTGCTCGGGGTTGCGCCACAGGCTCGACACGTTGATCGTGACGCGGTCGAGGAACTCGTCGAGCGCGTGCGCGTCGCCGCGCAGCATCTTCAGGTAGGGGACCAGCGCGTGGTGGCCGCGGCGGACCGCGAAGGAGCGCACGCGGCGCTCCATCTGGCGGCGGCGGTACTTGAGCAGGTCGAGGTCGGCCAGCGCGCGCACGCCGTTGCAGAAGACGACGTAGTCGTCGGTCCGGGCGGTCGCACTCACGCGCCCGCCTCCGCGACGATCGCCGGTGCGAGCTCGTCGAGCGGGAGGACCAGGTCGGCCAGCCCGTCGTCGACCACGGCGCGCGGCATGCCGTAGACCGTGCAGCTCTCGGCCGACTCGCAGAGGATGCGCCCGCCGGCCGCGCGCACGGCGCGAGCGCCCTCGAGGCCGTCGCGGCCCATGCCGGTCAGGATGACGAGCAGCGTCCGCTCGCCCCAGGTCTCGACCATGTCGGCGATGGTGAGGTCGGCGCGCGGGCGCAGGCCGCCGATCGCCTCGGCGTCGCTGAGGACGCTGCGGCCGTCCTCGAGGCGCAGGTGCTGACCGCCGGGTGCGATGAGCGCGTACTCGGGGTCCAGGGCGTCGCCGCATCCCGCCTCGCGGACGCGCAGGGCGCAGTCGCGGTCCAGGCGCGCCGCCAGCGAGCCGGTGAAGCCGGCCGGCATGTGCTGCACGATCACCACGCCCTCGCCGAGCGGCGACGGCAGCTCGGGCAGCAGGCGCGCCAGCGCGCGCGGGCCGCCGGTCGACGTGGCGATCACGACGGGGCGGCGGGCACCCGAAGGCGTCGCGAGGGCGGCTGGCGCGGCGCAGGCGTCAGCGCCGGCCGGCGCCGCCTGACGCACGATCGCCGCGCGCAGGCGCCCGGCGAGGTTCTCGGTGAAGGTCTGGAACGGCTCGCCGACCGCGGGCTTTGGCACCAGGTCGAAGGCGCCCTCGGCGAGCGCGTCGACCGCGCGGGCGCCGTGGGCGGGCGAGAAGGCGCTGACCACGATGACCGGGAGGTCGGGTGCCCCGCTGGCGCGCATCGCGCGCAGGACGCCGATGCCGTCGAGGCCGGGCATGGCGAGGTCGAGGGTCATCGCGTCCGGGCGCAGCTCGCGGCAGCGCTCGAGCGCCTCGTCGCCGTCGGAGGCGGTGCCGACCACGTCGAAGCCCGCTGCGCTCAGCGCGCCGTTGAGCACGCTGCGCATGAAGGGCGAGTCGTCGGCGACGACGATGCGGGGGGGAGCGCCAGCCATGGAGCCGATCAGGCCGCGGCGGCCTCGGCCTGCCCTTCGCCGAAGAGGCCGGCGGGGCTGAGGAGGACGATGAGGCGGTCCTCGATCCGGGCGATCGAGTCGATCGACGGCTCGGCGGCGGGCGGTACGGGCTCGACGCTGTCGCAGTCGATGGTGAGGACCTCGGTGACGTCGTCGACGATGACGCCGGCCATGCGCTCGCCGGTCTCGACGATGACGATCTTCAGCGGCGGCCGGTCTGGCTTGCGGTTCTCTCCCAGGCGGGCGGCGAGGTCGTAGACCGGGACGATCTTGCCCCGGAGGCTGATCACGCCGCGGATCCAGCCCAGCGAGGAGGCCACCGAGCGGGGCTCCGTGTAGCGGATGATCTCGTTGACGTCTGCGATCGGGAGCGCGTACTCCTCGTCGCCGAGGCAGAACACGACGAGCTGGCGCGTGGGGGCGTCGCCGGACATGCCTCGGTAATCGGTCCACTTGGGACCTGGCTTGAGAGAACCGGCGCGGGCCCGCCTCGGGGCCCATGACCAACGGCTTCGCCGTCGGTACCCCGCCTGCGGCACCCGCTAGCTCACGTCGAGCGCATGGCGTCGGCCATGATGTCGACGCGCCAGCGTCGCACGGCCGCGACGACCTCGTCGGGCGTCTCGGCCACGACGATCTTCGTGCCGTTGGTCAGCGTGACCACCGCGTCGGGGTGCCCGTCGATGGTGGCGATGAGATCGGGGTTGACGTGGAAGGGCTCGTAGGAGGAGCCAAGTCGGTGCAGTCGGATCATGTCGGGCCTCCGGCAGGCTGCGAGGCGCGGCCCTCCACCGCGCCTCGCAGCTCAGTCGCCGGCGCTTCGCTCGTTAGCGCTTGAGGTTGACGAGGTCCTGCAGCATCTCGTCAGCCGTGGACAGGACCCGCGAGCTGGCCTCGAAGCCGCGCTGCGCGGTGATCATGTTCGTGAACTCGGTCGCCAGGTCGACGTTGCTCATCTCGAGCACGCCGCCGATGGTCTGGCCGAGGCCGGCCGTGCCGGGGACGCCGGTGGTGCCGGCGCCCGAGCTGGCGTTCTGGCGCCAGCGGTTGGCCGCCGAGCGCTCCAGGCCGGACTCGCTCGGGAACGAGGTCAGCGAGAGGAAGCCGGCGTACGCGCGCGTGCCGCCGCCCGAGGGCGTGTAGGTCACCGCGCCGTCGGGGCTGATGGCCACGTCGGTGGCGCCGGCCGGGATGGTGATGAACTGCGGGCCGCCCGCGGTGTCGGGTGTGCCCGTGGGGGTCGCGCCATAGCCGACCACGTGCCAGCCGTCCTGAGTGGCGAGCTCGCCCGCGTCGTTGAGCGTGAAGTTGCCCGCGCGGGTGAACTCGTCGGTGGCGCCCGGCGCGGCCGTGTTCGAGACACGGAACCAGCCGGAGCCCTGGATGGCGACGTCGTACGGGCTGCCCGTCGACTGGAACGCGCCGTTGGTCATCTGGTTGTCGATCGAGCCGAGCTGGACGCCCAGGCCGATCTGGGCCGACTTCGCGCCGGCGCTGCCGGTCGTCGCCGAGGCGCCGGAGCGCTGCAGCTGGGCCAGCGAGTCGCGGAACGAGACGCGGCTGGCCTTGAAGCCGACGGTGTTGACGTTGGCCAGGTCGTTGGCCGTCACGTCGAGCATGATCTGGTGGTTCTTCAGTCCGCTGATCGCGGAGTACATGCCTCGCATCATGGGAGGTGCATCCTTTCGTGGAGCTCCGGCCTCCTCCGTGAGGTCCGGCCGGTGTGGGGGTTGGATCGTGATGTGAACTGGGGGCTCGCCTCAGGCGGCTACGTCAGCCGCCTTCGGCACCCCCTTAGCTGATGACTGCGGAATCGATGTTGGTGAAGACGTGATCGCGCATGGAGGCGCGATCGACCGCCGTGATGACGGTCCTGGCCTTGACGGAGACGACGAAGGCCACGTCGTCGACGAAGACGACGGACTCGCGTGAGCCCTTGGCAGCGGCGCGGTCGACGCCGTGCTGCAGGCGGGCGAGGGTGTCGGGTGCCAGCTCGATCCCGCGGCGCTCGATGCGCGCCTTCGCGTGGCCGCTGAGCTGGACGGCGCCCGCCTTCTCGCCGAGGACGTCGGCGAAGGAGGGGCCGTTCGGCTTGCCTGCCGGCTGACCCTGTCGCGCAGGCGCGACGGGGCCGGGGGTGCCGACGGGCGGGACCAGCGCGGGATTGTGCTGCAGCGGGGTCATCGGACCTGGAAGACCTGCCCGGGTGCGACTCCCGCCTGGCCGGCAACGGTCAGCGTGGGCACGCCGTTGCTGCTGTAGTCGACCGCCTCGACGAGGCCTTGGACGGTGTTGCCGTCGTTGTCGAGGTACTTGACGTTGTGGCCGATCAGCGAGGCAGCGCTCTGCTGCTGCTGGGCCGTGGACTGGTTCTGCAGCTGCTCGAGGACCGAGAACTGCGTCATCTGGTTGATGAACGCGTTCGGGTCGGACGAGTTGTCGGGGGACTGATGCTTGAGCTGCTCGACGAGCAGCTTCATGAACGCGTCCTTGCCGAACACGTCGCCGCCCGTCTTGCGGTCGACGGTCGTCGGCGTGGGGGTGGACGCGCTCGTTGGATCGACGGTGGACATGGTGTGGGTGCTCCCTCAGGCGAGCACGTCGACGAGGGCCCCGAGGGCGATCGTCGTCGCGGTCGTGGTCGGGTGATCGGTGTCGATGGGGGAAAGCTCTTCGTCGTCGCCGGCGCTGCCGCGGGTGGCGCGAGTGCTGCTCGGGTCGGCGTCGCGCTGGTGGGCGCGCTGGCGTGCGTCGTCGCCGGCGACGCCGATGTCGATGCCCGCGACCTCGACGCCCTGCGCCTCGAGCGCGCGCTTGAGGTCGGCGCCGGCCTGCTGAAGGACCTGCGCGCTGTCGGGCCGGTCGGCGGTGATCGAGGCGACCAGGCCGTGCGTGGTGACGCGCAGCCGCACCTCGACCCCGCCGAGCTCGGCGGGATGCAGCGAGAGGCGCGCCTGGGCGACGCCGCGGTGGTTGGCGATGTGCAGCAGCGCGCGGGCGTGGTCAGGGTGAACGGGG
>Ga0081540_1001662_pt1 | contig 18923 bp, 16 predicted proteins | sample TabmetS2T1R1_FD_71024 | JGI IMG/M metagenome (GOLD analysis project Ga0081540, IMG submission 71024) | Tabebuia heterophylla rhizosphere microbial communities from the University of Puerto Rico - S2T1R1 | ecosystem: Host-associated > Plants > Roots > Rhizosphere ... | reverse complement strand
CTATGTAGCGCTTGCGATTATCCTGATTGGTCAATTCTTCATCCTTCCAAATTGGATCACTCTAATTTACATCGCCGCGGCCACATGGCTGTTCCATCGTCAGGTGTTGCGCGAGGAAGACTATTTGCGCCGGCATTACGGCCAAGCCTACGTGGATTATTGCAATCGGGTGAGACGGTATTTGTGATCCGGGCCCCCTCCCTGGCTGCTCTGGCTGGTCGCGGCACTACGCCGTTCCGCCCGGGCCGCAGATGACGTTCAACAACGCCTGCCGCCGCTCGTTATTGACCACCCCGAGGGCGCGCTCGATCGCGGCGGGAAGCTCGGCGGGATCCTCGACCCGTTCGCCGTAGCCGCCGGCGGCTTCGCAGATACGCTCGAAGGCGGGAAGCTTGTGCAACTGAATGAAAGCGGGTTCGTTGCTGCGCATTGCCCCTCCCTCCGGATACATGGCGCGCGTGCTGCGCTCGACCGCACCCCACATGCCGTTGTTCATGATCACGAACAGAACCGGCAGCTCGTGCAGCGCCGCGGCGTGGTGTACGGCCGCGGGATTGCTGAACAAATAGGCGCCGTCGCCCACCACCGCGATCACGGGCTGGTCGGGTCGCGCCAGCTTGGCGCCGAGCGCTGCGCCCGGCCCCCACCCCAGACCCGAGGCCGAGCTCGACCCGAAGTACCGGTCGGGCGATTCGAACGCGCAATGTTCCAGGTGCAGCGTGTATTCATTGACCACGATCGTACGCTCGTTTTTGCCGCGCCCGATGCAATCGCTCACCCAGGCTGGATCGAGCGGGGCTTTGGCCGCGCCCGCCTTGACCGCCGCCTTCCATCCGGCCGTAAGCGTCGCGCGCTCCTGCGCGATGCGGGAGCGCCGGTCGGCGACGGCGCGTTCGTCCATGTGCCCGTCGAGGCACGCCGCCAGGCCCGACAATGTCGCGGCCGCGCCACCGGTGATCGCCACGTCACAGGGAAACCCGCGGATCGGATAGCGCGTGAACAGCGGATCGAGTCCGCACTGGATCACCTTGCACCCGGGCTCGGGCGCGGCACGGCTCGGAAGCCATGGAACGTCGCTTTCGATGACCAGGATGGCGTCGGCGTCCCGCACCAGCCGGGCCGGATCATATCCGAGGTTCATCGGGTGCGAGGAGGCGAGCGAAAGATAGCGCGGCCGATGCTGAACCACCGGTATCGCGAAACGTTGGGCAAAGTCGCCCAGCGCCGCAAAGGCGGCGGGGTCGCGGGCGGCGTTTGCGGCCACGATGAGCGGGCGGCTGGCGCTGGCGATGATCTGCGCGGCCGTCGCGACCGCCGCCGGGTCGGGCGCGGCGGGTGCCGCCGGTGCGACTCTGGTCGCCGCTGGCGCCCCCTGCGGCATCGCGGCCGCGATCACCTCGCGCGGCAAGGCGAGATAGACCGGCCCGCGCGGCTCGCTGGCGGCGATCGTCAGCGCACGGTCGACCACGGTCGCCAGCTGCTCGCCGTTGCGCAGCTCGTAGTCCCATTTCACGATCTCGCGGATCATGCCGGCCTGGTCGTACATCTCCTGCGCCCAATGGATGTAGCCGTCGCGGGCGCCCGGCAACCCGGTCTCCGTCAGCGGCGAGCGGCCGGCGGTGAGGAGGATCGCGACGTTCTCGCGCGCCGCATTCATGGCCGCGCACACCATATTGGCGGTGCCGACGCTCACATGCACCATGACGGCGGGCACCCGCCGCGAAACCATGCCGTAGCCGTGCGCCATCGAGACGGCGAGGTTCTCGTGCGTCGCCAGCATCGGCCGTGGAACCGCCATCCCGGTCTGCCCCGCCTGCGCATAGGCCTCGATCAGCGGCGCAAAATCGGTCCCGGCATTGCCGAACAGATAATCGACGCCGCGGTCGGCCAACAACGCCAGATAGGCAGCGGCAACGCTCACGCCGCTGCGGTTGCCGGCGCGATCGAAGCGTTCACGAAGCTGTTCCATTGTGGTCCTTCCGTTTCCGACGCACGTTAGCATGCTCCCGACATGCTCTGGACAAGACGCTTCATGTCGGCGGACAATGTCGCGCCGGAACATCCGCCGAGGCGCTCCGACAATGGTTACGGGAGCGTGTTTCTGGGCGCAGACGGAGGCTCACAGCACATGAAGCAACTTTGCTTCGCGATCACCGCATTGGCCGTGTTTTCGGCCGTCCCCGCCGCCGCCCAGGACAAGCTCGTGGTCAGCGTCTGGGGCGGAAGCTGGCGCGACATGATCGCCAACATCATCGCCAAGAAATTCACCGCCGAGACCAAGGCGCAGGTGGAGTTCATCACCGGCGGCACCATCGACCGGCTGAACAAGGAGAAGCTCGCCAAGGGCAATCCCGAGAGCGACATCACGTTCACGACCTCGCATGTCGGCTGGCTCTACGCCAACGACGGCCTGTTCGAGCAACTCGATCTCGGCAAGGTCCCGAACGCCATGAACCTGGTCGACCAGGCCAAGATCAGTCCTTATCACATCGGCACCTGGGCCTATGTGTATACGATCGGGTTCCGACCCGACCTGGTGAAGGACATGGCGTTCGAAAGCTGGGCGGACCTTTGGAAGCCGGAGATGAAGGGTAAGCTCGCGGCGCCGGACTTCGATCCGAGCCATCTCATCACCATCGCGGCCATGCTGTCCGGCGGCGACGCCGCTTCTTGGGAGAAAGGTCAAGGCAAGCTGAAAGAGCTCAAGCCGAACTTCAAGGCGTTCTACACCAACGACGCCAACAGCCAGCAGCTCATCGCCAATGGCGAGACGCCGGTGCAGGTGATCCTGTCCATGAACGCGCATTACATGGCGGGAGAGGGCGTGCCAATCCGGCTGGTGATTCCGAAGGAAGGCGCCGTCCTCGGCATCGACACGGTGGCGATCATGAAAGGCTCCAAGAAGGCCGACCTCGCCTACAAGTTCATCAATGCGGCGCTCGATCCCGAGGTGCAGGCGGAGGTCGCCAAATTCAAGAAAGGCAGCCCCGCCGTGCTCAATGCCAAGCTCGATCCTGCCATCGCCGGGCTGCCGGGCGTCTTCAGCACCGCCGATCAGTGGAACAAACAGGCGATCGTGATCGAACACAAGCTTCGGGCGGCGAAAACCGCGGAATGGCGCAAGTGGTTTGCCGAGAACATCATGAACTGACGGCATGACCGACCGGCCGTTCCTGCGCACGTTCGTGTCGCCGGCGGCCCTGTGTGCGCTCGCCTTCGTGGCGGCGCTCGCGGCCGTGATGCAGTACAGCGTGCGCGCCTACGTGCCCGGCTCGTTGGAGCCGGGCGGGCTGACGCTCGCCAACTTCGCGGCCCTGCTGAAGCCGCTCTACGGCCGCGTGTTCCTCGACACCGTGTGGATCTGTTTCCTGACCGCGTTCTGGACGCTCATCGTCGGCTATCCGCTCGCCTACGCGCTGGTCCACGCCCGCAACGTCGCGCTCAAGTCGGCGATCCTGGTGATCTCCGTCACGCCGCTGTTCCTGGGCGAGGTGGTGCGCACCTATTCGTGGATCGTCGTGCTCGGCAACAACGGTTTCGTCAATTCGATGCTACTGAAGGCCGGCGTCATCGCCCAGCCGATGCAGCTCATGTTCACCCGCTTCGGCGTCGTCATCGCCCTGGTCCACGTCACCCTGCCGGTGATGGTGATCATGCTTGCGGCGGCGCTCGCCCATATCGATCCCGACTACGAGCGGGCGGCCGAAAGCCTCGGCGCCGGGCCGATCCGCGCCTTTCTGACCGTGACGCTGCCGCTCTCGCTGCCCGGGATCATTGCCGGCGTGACCACGTCGTTCGCCTGGACATTCAGCGCCTTCGCGACACCGCAGCTGATCGGCGGCGGGCAGGTCAACATGGTATCGAACCTCGTCTACCAGCTCGGCTTCGCGAGCTTCAATTTCCCGTTCGCGGCCAGTCTGTCGGTCGCCGGGCTCGTGCTCACATTCGCGGTGCTGGCGCTGTTGCGCGCCGCCGCCCGCCCGCTCGAACGCATCGGCCCGAACTGATGCCGAAGTCGTTGTCGCAAAGGCTTCTGCTGCTGGCCGCCAACCTCGTGGTGCTCGCGATCGTCGGCTTCCTGGTGCTGCCGGCCTTCGTGGTCGCGCTCGCCGCCTTCAACGGCCGGGCCATCCTGTCGTTCCCGCCCGACACGTGGTCGTGGCGATGGTTCGCCAAGGCGATCGCCTACGAGGACTTTCGCGCCGGGTTCCACAACGGGCTGATCGTCACCGGGTGGGCTTCGACGATCGCGCTGATGGTCGGCGCTGCCTTCGCGTTCGCGCTCGACCGCTACCAGTTCCGATTCAAGCGCACGCTCGAGGCCGTGCTGCTGTCCCCGCTCATCGTCCCGCATTTCACCGTCGGGCTCGGGTTCCTGATCGTGGCGGCCCAGCTCGGCTTTGCGCGCGGCTTCGCCGTGGTCGTGGCCTGCCATGTCGTGCTGGTGCTTCCGTTCGTGCTGCGCAGCGTCTACATCTCGTTGCGCAACATTGATCCGCGCCTGGAGCTGGCTGCGGCCAGCCTCGGCGCGCCGCCGCACCGCGTGCTCGCCACCATCACGCTGCCGCTGCTGCTGCCCGGCCTGGTGAGCGGCTGGCTGTTCGCCGCCATCCTGTCGTTCAACGAGTTCACCGCCTCGCTCTTCGTCACCGCGCAACGCACCCAGACGCTGCCGGTCGCCATGTACAATTACGTGCGCGAATATGCCGACCCGTCGATGGCGGCGGTCTCGGTCATCTATATCGTGGTCACGGCGGTGCTGCTGACATTCGCCAACGCGTTTCTCGGCCTCGGAAAGGTTCTCAACGTTGAGCATGCCCGCTGAGCTTCTGCCGGAGGCGTCTGGACGATCGGCCGCGGCGCGGCCGGATGATGCCGAGGTCGCCGTGCGGATGAACGATGTCAGCAAGCGGTTCGGCGAGACCGTCGCGGTGGCGGCGGCCTCGCTGCTGGTCCGCCGCGGCGAGCTGGTGACGCTGCTCGGCCCGTCGGGTTGCGGCAAGACCACGCTCCTCAACCTGGTGGCAGGTTTCCTTGCGCCCGACACCGGCACGATCGCCCTCGACGGCGAGGACGTCACGCCGCTGCCGACCTACCGTCGCGGCATCGGCATGATGTTCCAGAACTATGCCTTGTTCCCCCACATGAACGTGGCCGCCAATATCGGATACGGCCTGAAGATGCGCGGGACGCCCAAGCCGGAGATCAGGAGGCGCGTGGCCGAGGCCCTCGACCTGGTGAAGCTTGCCGGGCTGCAGGAGCGCAAGCCGCGGCAGCTCTCCGGCGGCCAGCAGCAACGCGTGGCGCTTGCTCGCGCCCTGGTGATCCGTCCCAAGGTGCTGTTGCTGGACGAGCCGTTCTCCGCCCTCGACCGCAACCTGCGCGCCTCGATGCAGGTCGAGGTCAGGGAGATTCAGCGCAAGCTCGGCGTCACCACCATCTTCGTCACCCACGATCAGAGCGAGGCCTTGAGCCTGTCGGACCGCATCGCGGTGCTTTCCGAAGGCCGCATCCGCCAGCTCGGCACGCCCGACGAGGTGTATTGCCGTCCCGTCGATCGCTTCGTTGCGTCCTTCATCGGCGACGGCAACATCCTGCGTGGCCGCATCGATCGGATCGGCGGAGCGACCGCCACCGTGGCGCTCGGCCACGCGCGCCTGTCGGTCCCGCGCGGGCCGCTCGCAGGCGCCGAAGCCGGCGAGGCCGTCGACCTTTTCCTGCGTCCCGAGAACCTGCGCGTCGCCGACAACACCGCCGCCGGCGCGGTCCAGGGGTCGGTCGCGACGCAGATCTACCAGGGCGATCACGTCGATCTCTACGTCGATGTGCCGGAGGCGCAGACCGGCCGCGTGCTGCTGCGCCTGCCCGGCTCCGACCCCATGGCACGCTGCCCGGCGGGAACGCGCCTCGGCATCGCCGTTGCGGCGGCTGAGGCGGTTGCCTTTCCCGCGGCAATGGATGCGGGCAGGGCACCCCTGCGGCCATAAGCCGGTCGCGCGGCCCAGTCCGGCACCTTCGCGTGCAACGCTCCTTTCCAATTGGATCATCGTTTGCGATCAAGCTCCGATACTCTCAAAGATCCTAGCCGACGTTAGAAAGGAGGCTTGCTGCGTTAGAGCCATGGCGTAGAAACGGGTGCACACGACCCGACCCAACACTCTGAGACTGCAAGAAAAAATGAAGCTAAATCAAAAGCATAGGTTCTGCATCGCGCCGATGATGGAGTGGACCGACCGCCATTGCCGGTTCTTTCATCGGCTGCTGACGCGGCGCGCGTTGCTCTATACCGAGATGGTGACGACCGGCGCCGTGCTGCGCGGCGATCGTGCGCGGCTCATCGGCTTCGATCCGTTCGAGCACCCGGTGGCAATCCAGCTCGGTGGCTCCGATCCGCGGGCGCTCGCCGAATGCGCGCGCATTGCCGAGGATTTCGGCTACGACGAGATCAACCTCAACGTCGGCTGCCCATCGGATCGCGTTCAGGAAGGCCGCTTCGGCGCCTGCCTGATGGCCGAGCCGGAGCTGGTCGGTGCGTGCGTTGCCGCCATGCGGGCGGCGGTGCGCATCCGCGTGACGGTGAAATGCCGCCTCGGCGTCGACGAGCAGGATCCCGAGGCCGCGTTGGACGCGATGACGGATGCCGTGAAAGCGGCCGGTGCCGCAACACTGATCGTGCATGCCCGCAAGGCCTGGCTCAAAGGCCTGTCGCCGCGGGAGAACCGCGAGATCCCACCGCTCGATCATGCGCGGGTGTATCGGCTCAAGGCCGCACATCCGGATCTCGATGTGGTGCTCAATGGCGGCATTGCCAACCTCGAGGCGGCCGCCGGGCATCTGTCGCATGTCGACGGCGTGATGATGGGACGCGCCGCCTACCAGGAGCCCTGGCGGCTGCTCACCGTCGATCCCGACCTGTTCGGGACGCCGGCGCCGTTCGCCTCAGCGAAAGCCGCGGCGGAAGCCTTCATCCCTTACATGGAACGCGAAATCGCAGGCGGCACGCGCTTCTATGCCATGGCACGCCATGTGCTCGGCCTGTTCCACGCCGTCCCCGGCGCGCGCGCGTTTCGCCGGCACCTGGCTGTTGAAGGCGTCAAGCCGGACGCGGGGCCTGACGTGCTGCGGCAGGCGCTGGCGCGCGTGTCGGAGAGCCTCGACACGGTGCAGACGGCTGCCGCGTAGTTGCGCCGAGGGAACGCCTCGGCTCGACGATCAGCCGGTGATGACGGCCTTCAGGACTTTTTAGACTTGTGGAGCTTCTGGCACCGGTCGCAGCTCTTTTTGCAATTATTCGCCAACGCATCCACCCGCCGCTTGCATGCACTGGGGCGGTTGCACGAATCCGTCGGGCAGAAGTCGAGGCATTGGAAATCGCAATCGCAAGCTTTGGCACACGGGTCTCTTGCCTGCGCCAAGACCGAGTCGGGGACGGTCAGAGACCAGATGCAGACGAGGGAGGCGAACACGACAGCGATGGCACGGATCGTCATGGCCAACTCCTGAATCAGAGATAAGAAAACAATGCCTCGATCGAAGCACAGAGTGGTTGCAATCTCAAGTTCCGCAAAACAGCGTTGTGCATCGCCATGGCAGCGCTGCCACGTCACCTTGGCACCTTCCGTTTAGCTCGACGCGCCGTCATGGGCCCGGCGAACAATCTGAGGCCACGCGAGGGTTGACCCCCGACCATCCAGGAAGCTGTCGGTCAGGTTTCCGAACACCCATGTCGCCGGGCTGAATATCAAGGATCACGGTTGGCTCTCGCTTGGCTGGCCGTAGGGCGACGCCTTGTCTCCGGTCGCGACAAATTCGCCAATCTTAGCAGCCGTTTAGTCGGCACCACCCTGCCGGGATGAACCTCGTTCAGAATATTCTTGAACAATGTTCAGAATGATGTATGTTGAACGCCGTTCAACGGGAGGAAGTCATGTTCATCCATCTTGGCCATCTTCCGGCTCGTCTTTTCGACTCCGGTGAGAACCGCAACGAGACGAACATTCACGATGCGATCCGCGACGACGCCAACATTCCAGTTCTCGATGTCCGTCGTGGCGGTCCGGTCGAGCATGCGCGGGTCCGTCGCGAGGATCTTTTGTCCCTGCGCGAGGAATGCTTTTCCATCGTGCCGCGTCCGCTGCGCTGGCTGGCGCCCGTGCTTGATAGGCTGTCGTCCTCGTGGTTGGCGCGCACGCCTAGCCCCTACGTGGACGAGGTCGCGGCGGTCGCCGACATCGCGGGGGCGGCCGGCGTCTGGTTCGTCAACGCGTCGTACGAGTGGGGATGTACGACCCGTATCGACGGCGCTCCGCAGCCGCATCTGCGCCGCACGCTCGATTGGCCCTTTCCCGGCCTCGGGCGTCGTGTCGAGGTGGCGCTGCAGGACGGCGGCGCCGGCCCTTATGCCAACGTCACCTGGCCGGGCGCCGTCGGCGTCCTCACCGGTCTTGCGCCAGGACGGTTCGCGGCGGCCATCAACCAGGCTCCGATGTTCCGCCGCACCCGCGGGGTGGTGCTGTTCCCGGTCGACCTCGCATGGAACGCGGTGGATACGTTCCGCGAAACCGGATGTTGGCCGGCGGCCCATCTCCTGCGCCGCGCCTTCGACACTTGTGCGTCGTTCGACGATGCGGTCGCGCTTCTGTCGACCGCTCCGCTGGCGCGACCGACGCTTTTTTCCATGGTCGGCGCGGCGCCCGGCCAGGCCTGCCTGATCGAGCGAACCCAAAGAGACGCGATCGTCCGCCGCGGAAATTCGACGATCGCGAATGACTGGCATCCCGAAGGGCCCCAGCGCGAAGGGTATTGGATCTCGCGCGGAACCTATATCCGCGGCGCCGACGACTCCGAGCGCCGGCGCCGCTGCCTCGAAGATCATCGGTCGTGTCTGGCGTTCGACTGGGTGCGTGCACCCGTCCGTAACGGCTTCACGCGGGTGGCGGTGGAAGCATCCGCCGTGACCGGTGAATTGCGCGTGGTCGGTTTCGAGCCGACGGGAAAGCGCATGCGCGACGTGCAGCAGGCCACGGCCGTGCTGGACGTCATTGTTGGTGCGCACGGCATTTGGGCTCGTGACACGTTCGCGTATGCACGACGTCCCGCCTATCCGACGAATGCCTTCGGCGACGGGGCCGGCCATGCAGCTTGAGAAATGGTACGCCGACGTCGTCGATGGCGGGTGCGTGTCGATCCATTACCGCGCTAGCCTTTCCTTGGGCTTGCTCGAGCTGGCCTATCGCGGACAGCTGGGCCGGACGCGGCATGGCAGCTTCTCGGCCGGATCGGCGAAATCACTGCCGCGGATCGATGGCTCGCCCGCTCGCCTTCTGCTGATGACCGACGGCGGCGCGCTGGCGTGGCGCGATGCTACCAGCCGGCCGATTTGCCTGTGGTCCGACGGACACCGCGAGGTCACTTGGAATCCGTTCGTGCTCAACGGCGCGGTCGAGGGCGCAGCCAACGGACGCGGTTACGCGGAACAACTGCGCATGACCGTCGCGCCATGGCGACTGGGAATCGATCGGCTGCGGTGGGGGCGGTTCTGCGGCGACCAGCACTCCCTCGTCTGGATCGTGTGGGAAGGGCGTCATCCGCTGCGGCTGGTCCTGCTCGATGGCCATGAGGCAAGCCTCGACGATGTGAACGAGGACGTTGTCTGCGTCGCGCCGAGCGCGCGGCTTGATCTGCGCGAACGTCGGCTTCTGGTCGACGAGACGCTCGGGACCGGAGCCCTGGCCAACATGCCATGGCCAAAACGCATCGCGCCGGCCGCGTTCCTGCGCGGCCGCGAACGCAAATGGCTCGCGGCGGGAGACCTGCACGTCGACGGCAAGAGCATCGATCACGGAGCGGTCGTTTGTGAAACGGTGGAATGGTCATGAGCGCACATGTCGGCGGCAGCGCGATCGGCAAGTTGGCCTATGGGCTGTTGTTCGTGCTGCTGTGGCCGGCCTTGCTGGCAGCGTGGGCTGCGCGGCTCGATCAGTCCGCTTTCGTCACCTGGCCGGTACCGCTCGTTGTGCCGGTGGCGGCGTCGGCACTCGTCGGCGGGGTCACCCTGATCGCCGTGGCGATGCGGGCGTTATGGGTGCACGGCGGCGGCCTGCCGATGAATGCATTCCCGCCGCGGCGGTTGGTCGAGCAGTCCGCATATCGGCTGTTCACGCATCCGATCTATCTTGGACATGCGCTGGCGGTCTTCGGCGCCGCTGCGCTTGCCAGCTCACCGGCCGGCTTCTGGATCGTTGCGCCGGTGGCGGTGGTCGCCCCAGTCGCGCTCGTGCTCGGCTATGAAGGCCGCGCCGTGCGCGTCGTCCTGGGCCAACGCCGTAATCGTGCGCTGTTCTCCCTGCCGCCGGGCGACGAGACGGCGGCATCGCTTGCCACGAAATGCGCCGCCATCGTGCTCGCCTGGGGCGCCTGGGCCGTCGCTTACGCGGTATTGTCGCAGGTGCCCACGCCGGGCGCCGCGCGCGAGTTGCGCTTTGCCTTCGAATTCGATTTGCCGCTCTCCTCGGCGTGGTCATGGCCCTACTCGCTGGCCTATCCGTTCGTCGCACTCTGCCCCTTGGCCTTACGTTCCAATGCGGATGTACGGCGCTTCATCATCGGGATCTGGACCGGCTCCGTCGCGGGTTTTGGCGCGATGCTGTTGTGGCCCGCGAAGGCTGCCTTGCTGGCGGGTGACGCCGGCACTCTGGCAACGCTCAACCGGGCTTTCGACGCCGACTGGCTGGCCTGCCCGTCATTCCACGTCGCCTGGAGTCTTCTGGCGTCGCATCTCTATGCACGGCGTTGGCCGGCTCTTCGACTTCCGGCCTACTCCGTCAGCCTGACGATCGCGGCAAGCTGTATCGGAACCGGGTCGCACGCGCTCATCGACGTGATGATGGCCGTTCCGCTGTTCGTCCTCGCGGCGAAGTACGATGCGGCAGCGCAGGCCGCGATTCGGCTAAGCGAGAGGATCGCCAATTCGTGGCGAGCCTGGCGTATCGGCCCGTTCCGCGTGATCAGTCATGCGTCGTGGACCGCCGCGGCGGCAGTGGTTGGAACGCTTGCCGCCGCCATGCTGGCCGGTCAAGGCAACGCCCTTCCCATCGCGCTGGTCGTCGCCGCCGGATTGGTCGGTGCGCTGCTGTTCGGCCAACTGGTGGAAGGGCGGCGTCTGTCGCGTCCCTTCGGCTATTTCGGCTTCCTGATCGGCGGCGTCGCGATGCTCGCCGCCTTGACCTTGCTTGCCGGCGACGCTGCCGTACGCCTTGCCGCCGCCGTCGCGGCAGCTGCTCCGCTGGCGCAGGCCATCGGGCGAGGGCGCTGTCTGGTGCAAGGCTGCTGCCACGGCGGTCCGCATTCCGGGCGCTTCACCATCCGGGTCGAGCACGCGATGTCGCGCGTCGCGTGCGTGGCGCACTTGCGCGGAAAACCCGTGCGCGCGACTCAGCTGTTCTCGGCCTTCGCCAATCTCATGATCGCGGCGGTGCTGCTACGGCTATGGGCGGCCGAGGCGCCGGCCAGCCTGATCTGCGGGCTGTATCTTATGCTCACCGGACTGGCCCGCTTTGCCGAGGAGGGCACGCGGGGCGAGCCGCAGACGCCGGTCATGGCGCAATTGACGCTCTATCAATGGCTCTCCATCTGCGCCTTTTTCGCCGGCATCGTCGTCAGCATGATCGCAGCCGCGCCGGTGCACGCCGCGATGCAGATCGATGCGGCAGCTTGCTGGGTGGCGGTTGCGGCCGGCGCGGTCTCGACGCTGGCAATGAGCATCGACTGGCCCGACACCAGGCTGCCCATGTCGCTCTTATGTCCTCCCGGCGCCGTGCAGCGGTGAATTGAGACCCCGCAGGGCAGCCAGCCGCGCGCCGCTACCCGGCGTGCTGGACACGAGCATGGATTCGGCGCACACCGCGACGACACCTCGTCTTGTGTCCCGCGGAGCTCCATCGCATGTTTGCCGTCCCGTTGAGCGAGCTTCTCTGGCTTGCGCTCGCCATCGTCGTTGGTGGCGTGGTGACGGGGATTCTTGCCGGCCTGTTCGGCATCGGTGGCGGCGCCATCATCGTACCGGTCCTGTACGAGGTCTTCCGCATCGTCGGCGTGTCCGACGATGTGCGCATGCAGCTCTGTGTCGGCACGTCGCTGGCGATCATCGTCCCGACCACCATCCGCTCCTATCGTGCGCACCAGGCCAAGGGCGCCGTGCTGCATGACATCGTGCGCGCATGGGCAGTGCCGGCGGTCATCGGCGTCGCCGTCGGATCGGTCATCGCGGCGTTCGCGCCGAGCGCAGTGTTCAAGCTCGCGTTCGTGGCTGTTGCGACCTTCGTCGGGGCGAAATTCCTGTTCGGGCGCGACAGCTGGCGGATTGCCGATGAATTTCCTAAAGGGCCCGCCATGCCGGCCTTCGGCTTTCTCGTCGGCTTGTGCTCGGCGCTGATGGGAGTGAGCGGCGGATCCGTCTCCAACATCGTGCAGAGCCTCTACGGCCGGCCGATTCACAACGCGGTTGCGACCTCGGCCGGCCTCGGCGTGCCGATCACCATCGCCGGCACGCTGGGCTACATGCTGGCCGGCCTGCCGCATCAGGCACAGATGCCGTTATTGTCGATCGGGTTCGTATCGCTGATCGGTTTCGCCGTGATGGCCCCGGTGTCGAGCTTCACCGCCACCTATGGCGCACGGCTCGCCCATGCGGTGTCACAGCGGCGGCTCGAGATTGCGTTCGGAATATTCCTGCTGCTGGTCGCGGTGCGCTTCGTCGCAAGCTTGTTCTGATGGCTTACTGGCCGCGCATCATCAAGCGATCGCCGCGCACTTCCCAGCTCTGCAGCCGGTTGAGAAAGCTCATGCCGAGGAGGCTGGTCTTGAGCTGACCCGGCTGGGCGATCAGCGCCGGCACGCCACGCTCGACAATGTTGCCGACTGCCAGCCGGTCGAGGACAACCGAAGCCGCGCGGGTGCGCCCATTGGCCGTGTCGACGCTGACATTGTAAGTGAGCACTTCCAGCGGCAGTCCGGCTGCCTTGGCGGCATCCTGTGTCAGCACCACGGCGCTCGCGCCGCTGTCGAGGACCATGGAGACGAAGGCGCCGTTGACCTGCATCGAGACGTGGAAATCGCCGCCGCGTCCGCGCGCGATCTCCACCGTGGCGCCGCGTTGCGCCGCCCGGCCGGGGACCAGTTCCGACAGCATGCGGTCGCCGATCTCGCGCAGCTCCATGCGGTAGGAGTAGGCGGCCGCCAGGCAGAGGGCGATGACCACCCAGAAGAACGCCGACTCCAGGGCTTCGGCGAAGCGGTAGCGGAACATGGCGATCACGAAGCCGCCGAAGAACACGAGCAGTGCGAGCTTGATGGCGAGCGATGCGAAGTCGTGGCTTTCCAGCCCGGCAATGGTGCCGTCGTCGTGGCGGATGATGAGCACCAGCAGCGTAACGGCCAGTCCGAGCAGCAGGACCCAGAGAAGACGCCGGCTGCCCACGGACGCGCTCACGCGGGTTCGGAAGCGACGCGGACCGGGCTCAGCCGGCCGACGCGCGACGGAAGCTCCGTCATGATGCGCCCGCGCTCGGCGTCGCTCAGCGTGGTCCATCGCGCAATCTCGTCCAAGGTGCGGCAGCATCCGAGACAGAGTCCCGACGCCGGGTCAATCGTGCAGACTTTCGTGCAGGGGGTCTGGATGGGCATGAGCGTGCGGCGATTCGCCGGCAAGATAGAGACGGCGGCGCAGAAGGCAATCGCATAGAGCGAGATGGCTTTTCTTTGCAATCGCCACCTCGCTCTACTTTATTGTTGGAGCATGATCTTTTCCGAAAACCGGTACCCACCCCGGATCAAGTCCGTGGCAGGCTTTTTTGGGATCATGCTCTAGGAACCCGACAACCGGTCAGGCGCCGATTTTCACGGCCGGGCGGGCGGTTTTGCCGCGCTCGGGCAAAGTCGGGAGGACGGGGTCGGGCGGCTCGATCGAGGGCGCCGGCTCCACCACCGGGGCGAGGGCGGACATCACGCGCTCGGGCGGAAAGGTGACGATCACCTCGGTGCCCTTGCGCAGCTTCGACTTGAGCGTAAACGTTCCGCCGTGGAGATCGATCAGGTTCTTGGCGATGGGCAGGCCGAGCCCGGTTCCCTGCTCGGCCGACTTGATGGCGTTGGAGCCTTGCCCGAACGACGCCAGGACGATGGAAATCTCCTCCTCCGGAATGCCCGGCCCGTTGTCTCTGACGCTCATGTACTGGCCGCCCGACGCAGTCCAGCCGACCTTGAGCCAGACTTCGCCGCCCTGCGGCGTGAACTTGATCGCGTTGGAGAGGAGGTTGAGGCAGATCTGGCGCACCGCGCGCTCGTCCGCCCACAGCCGCGGCAGGTCGGCCTCGAACACCTGGTGAATCTTGATGCCGCGGTTCTTGGCGCGCAGCTTGAGGAGGTGGTGGCAGTCCTCGACGATGTGCGATAGCAAGACGGCCTCCTCGTTGAGTTCGTAGCGGCCGGCCTCGATGCGCGACAGGTCGAGAATCTCGTTGATCAGGTTGAGGAGGTGCACGCCGGAATCGTGGATGTCGGACGCATATTCCTTGTAGGTCGGCACGGCGTGCGGTCCGAACACCTCGCTCTTCATCACCTCGGAGAAGCCGAGGATGGCGTTGAGCGGGGTCCGCAGCTCGTGGCTCATCTGCGCCAGGAACCGCGATTTCGCCAGGTTGGCGGCCTCGGCGTGGCGCCGCGCTTCGTCCGATTTCGCCTTGGCCTGCTCCAGCTCGCCGATCAGCGCATCCTTTTCGGCCCGCGCTTCCAGCGTCGCCAGGGTCGTGGAATAGAGCCGATAGGCGAGCATGGCGAAGTAGCCCTGCGCGGTCACCGCCATGCCGGCCAGGATGTAACTGTGCATGGTCCCGCGCAGCACGAAGTTGAGCGCCACTGCGGTGGTGACCGGAACACTGCCGGCGAACAGCGCCATCGGCAGGCTGGACGCCAGCATGCTCGACATGGCGACGACCAGCAGCATGACGAACAGCATGAAGGTGGTGCCGCTCTCGTCGCCGCCGATGAGGTGGACGACGTTCATCATCCACGCCAGGCCGAACAGCAGGTCGAGCATCACGAAGCGCAAGCGCCACGTGCGCAGCGCAACGGTGCTCGGCACTTCCGCCAGGAAGCTGCGGCAGGTGGTGGTGATGATGGCGTGAATGCTCATCACCGCCGCCGTCCAGATGCTCGCCTCGAGCGTGCTGCTCCACAGGCCCGACAGGACGCCGAGGATCGCGATCAGGACGAGCACGGCCATGGAGGCGGACAGCCGGTTCTGGGCGAACAGGCGCAACAGCTCGTAGTCGAAAGCTGGCCGGGTTCCGGTGGTGGAGGTGAGGCGATCGCGCGCCTCGCGCACGCGTTGCGAAGTAAAGCGTCGATGCGCCGTGCCGGCCCTCTCGGCGGGCGCCAACGGCGTGCGCTCCTCACTCGCTACGGCGGACATCGTGGTACTCGGGACCTCACTCCACCCGTGGAGCGTCGCCCATAAATCTTAAGAGCAAGCTTAAGAGGTCGCTCATAATCATGGTAAATGATTGGTGAATTCGAACCGCCATGGCGGTTTCCGGCTGCGAACCGAGACGATCGCTCCATCGGCGCGCCGCCGCGTGGGCGCGCGCCAAAACAATGAGGGATTGCGTGCGCGGCAAAATAACGGTGCCGATCGCGGTGTTTGCGGGGGCAGAACGGGGAGAAAACGCGCCGCGATAGCCTTCGTGAATGGGCGTGATGCCGTGAGGGAAATTGCGGCCGTGTGACGGTTTACACTTGATCTGGGCGATTTGACATCAAAGACTCGGGCCGGGAATCTCGCGACGCCGACCGCCATGCCGAGGTCACACGCCCAACGGCAGGCGGTTGACGGGGAGGGGGCATGAAGCTCTACGAAAGCGGTCGGGCACCGAATCCTCGACGCGTGCGCATCTTCCTGTCCGAGAAAGGCATCACGGTTCCATCGGAGCAAATCGATCTGGCCGCGCAGGAGCAGAAGTCGCCGGAATTCACTGCCCTCAATCCGATGCAGCGGGTCCCGGTGCTGGCTCTCGATGACGGCACCGTCATTGCCGAATCCATGGCGATCTGCCGCTATTTCGAACGGCTGCGGCCGGAGCCGCCGCTGTTCGGCCGCGGGCCGAAGGAGGAGGCGCTGGTCGAGATGTGGAACCGGCGCATGGAGCTCAACCTGCTCTCGGCAGTCATGAACGTCTTCCGTCACACCCATCCGGCAATGAAAGAGATGGAAAGTCCGCAGGTCCCGGAATGGGCCGAGGCCAACAAGCCGCGCGTCGCGGATTTTCTTGCCATCCTCGATGCCGAGCTGGAGAACCAGCTCTTCGTCGCCGGCGATCATTTCACCGTCGCCGACATCACCGGCCTGGTGGCGATCGAGTTCATGCGGCCGGCACGCCTGGAGCTCGCGGAGGACTTGAGCAACGTCCGGCGCTGGTACGCGCAAATCTCGGCGCGGCCGAGTGCAAAGGCCTGAGCGATGAAGCTGACCATCGTTGGCTCGGGCGACGCTTTCGGATCCGGCGGCCGCTTCAACACATGCTTCATGGTCGAGGCCGGCGAGCGCACCGTGCTCCTCGATTTCGGCGCTTCGTCGCTGGTTGCGTTGCGGGCGCAGAACATCGATCCCAATCGCATCGACGCCATCGTGCTCAGCCATCTTCATGGCGATCATTTCGGCGGACTTCCGTTTCTGCTGCTCGACGCGCAATTCCTCAGCCGGCGGACGCGTCCGCTCGTCATCGCCGGTCCGCCTGGCTCGCGCCGGCGTATCGACGCGCTCAACGAAGTGTTCTTTCCCCGCTCGAGCGGCACGAAATGGCATTTCCCCTGGGAGGTGGTGGAGATCGCGCCCGGCGAGCCGGCCAAAATCGTCGGGCTGACGATCACGACCACGGAAGTCATTCACCCGTCCGGTGCCCCGTCGACTGCCATTCGCCTCGCCGACGGGCAATCGGTTCTCGCCTATTCGGGCGACACCGAGTGGACCGAAGCATTGGTGCAGGTCGCCGACGGCGCCGACCTGTTCATCATCGAATGCTACGAATATGCGCGCCCCGTTGCCGGGCATATCAGCTGGAGCATCCTCAAGACGCGTGTTCCGGATCTGCGAGCGCGGCGCATCATGATCACGCACATGAATCCGTCCATGCTGGCGCAGACCGGCGAGGCGGAGGCCCGCGGGCTGCTCGTTGCCAAGGACGGCCTCGTCGTCGACCTCTGATTCGCACGCTGCTTGTAAACACTGCGGCACCTGCGACGCCGGGTAGCGTATTTGGCATATCGGACGGTCGCTGAATCGCTACAATCGATGCTGTGCGGCAGGCAGGCCTGCGGTGGCCTGGGGCGGCAAGGTAATGAAGGCATTGGCGACGAAGCAGCACGGAAACCGGTGGCGATGGGCTCTCGTCGCCGTCATGTTGGCCGCCCTGTGGGGGCAGCACCCCGCCGCAGCGGAGCCGCGGATATCGGCCGAGCCGCGCATCGCGCTGGTGCTCGGCAACTCCGCCTATCCACGCGGTCCGATTGCCAATTCGCTCGCCGATGCCGGCCTCGTGGCCGAAGCCCTGAACAGCATCGGGTTCGACATCATCGAAGGCGCCGACCTCAACCAGGCGGACCTTCGGCGGGCGTTTGCCGATTTCCTGGCGCGCGTCGATGCCGCCGGTGCGGACGCCGTGGCCTTCGTGTATTTCTCCGGCTACGCCGTGCAGTTCGAGGGAGAAAACTACCTCGTCCCGGTCGATGCGCGGCTGGCGCGCGAAAGCGACATTCCGCTCGAGGCGGTGCGGCTCTCGGATGTTCTGCAGCCGCTCGCCGGCAGCGTCGCGCAGGCCAAGATCGTGACGATCGATGCAGCGCGGCCCTTGCCACTGACGCTCGACGTGGCGCCGGGGCTGGCGCCGCTGGAAGCGCCGCCCGGCATGCTGGTGGCATTTTCCTCGTCGCCGGCGACGTTCGCCGGCGACGAGACCCCCGAGCCTTATGGCAGCTACGCGTCGGCCATCGCCGAGATGGTGCGGCAACCGGGCCTGGACGTGCTGGCGCTCTTCACCGGCATCCGGGTGCGCACCCATGGTCTCACCCGAGGGCGACAGACGCCGTGGCACACCGCGTCGCTGCCTCCCGACATCGTGCTGCTGCCGGATGACCTTCCGCCCGACAGCGCGGCCGCGGCGCCGGCCCTGTCGGCGCCTGCCGCCGCGGCTTTCCCGCCATCGGCGGACGCGGGGCCGGCGATGGCAGGACCAGCAATGGCAGATCTGGGCCCCGAAGCCGCTTACGGCGTGGCCGTCGAGCGGGACCGGCTCTCGAGCTATGTCGAATATGTCCAGACCTATCCGCAAAGCGTCTACGCGCCGGGCGTCTTCGTTCTCATCCGCTCCCGCCGCGAGGCGCTGGTGTGGATGCGTGCACGCGAGCATGGGACGCGTGAAGCCTATTGGAGCTACCTGCTGCGGTACCCGAACGGCATCTACGCGGCCGACGCGCGTCGGGCGCTGCGTCGGCTGACCGCGCCGACGGCACCGCCGGCCGGTTTCGCTCCCGTCGAGTTCGCCGTGCCGCCGCCGCTGCTGGGTGAGCCCCGGGATTATGCCCCGGTCTATCCGGTGGTGACGCGGCTGCCGCCGAACTTCGTTTCACCGCGCCCGGCGTATTTTGCCAGCCTGCCGCCGGCGGCACCGCCGCGCGGTCCCCGCCTGCTGCCGCCACCGGTCGGTCTGCCACCCGTGGCCCGATTGTATGAACCGCCGAAGCGGGTGGGCGTGCCGCTGGGCATTGTCACACCACCGGTCGTCGGAACACCTGGGGGTAATCGCATAGGACCGCCTCCGACGGGGCGATTCGATGCCCTGCCGCCGGCAGGACAGCCGGCGCGTCGCTTCGAA
>Ga0081540_1001661_pt1 | contig 18926 bp, 14 predicted proteins | sample TabmetS2T1R1_FD_71024 | JGI IMG/M metagenome (GOLD analysis project Ga0081540, IMG submission 71024) | Tabebuia heterophylla rhizosphere microbial communities from the University of Puerto Rico - S2T1R1 | ecosystem: Host-associated > Plants > Roots > Rhizosphere ... | reverse complement strand
CGGTCCGCCTGTGATCGGCGCGACGCGCTACAGCAATTTGCATCTCAACACCGGCCACGGCACGCTCGGCTGGACCATGGCCTGCGGCTCGGGCAGGGTGATGGCGGACCTAATCTCGGGGCGGAAGCCGGACATCGACGTGAGCGAACTCAACGTGAGCCGGTACGATCACCGGTTCGGGTGATTTCATCAGCCATTCCGGGACGCCACGGTCGATGAAGAGGGGCAACTGAGGATGGCGACGATGTCGGAGCGGCTTCCTAGAATCACCGTGGGACTGTTGTTCGGCGGGCGTTCCGCAGAGCACGAGGTATCGAGGGCGTCCGCGGCGAACGTGTTGCGAGCGCTCGATCCCGCCAAATACAACGTCGTTCTGATTGGTCTGGCCAAGGACGGCCGCTGGCTGCTCTGCAATGCCGGAAATGGAGCCGGAACGGGCGAAGCGGCGCTCACCATCCCGGAGGATGGCGCTCCGCTCGCCCTGGTGCCCGGCGGGAAAGGACGATTGTTGCGATTCGCCGAGGGCGAGCAAGAGGACGCCGTTCCCCACATTGATGTCATGTTCCCGGTGCTGCACGGGCCGAACGGGGAAGATGGAACGATCCAGGGAGCGCTTGAACTCGCCGACGTGCCTTATGTCGGATCCTCGGTGATGGGATCCGCGGCCGCCATGGACAAGGACGTCGCCAAGCGGTTGGCACGGGATGCCGGCCTTCCCATCGTGCCTTTCGCGACGTTGACGGCTCAAGCCCCGCTTGATTACGCGAGCGTCGTTCGCGCGGTCGGCAGCACGGACGTATTTGTCAAACCGGCCAATCTGGGATCGTCCGTGGGCATATCCCGCGCACGGTCTGCGGAGGAGTTCGCTTCCTCGTGCGCACTCGCTTTCCGGTTTGACGGCAAGATTCTCGCAGAACGATGCATCGATCGCGCCCGCGAGATCGAGTGCTCCGTACTGGAAGATGAGAAGGGGAATGTTCGCGCCTCGTCCCTCGGCGAAATCGTGCCGGCAGACAGTCATGGCTTCTATTCTTATGAAGCAAAATATACCGATGCACAGGGAGCCAGGCTCGTCATTCCCGCCGATGTTCCGCCTGAACGCACGGAGCGCATCCAGGAGCTTGCCATCAAGACATTTCAGGTCCTTGGCTGCGGAGGTCTGGCGCGTGTCGACTTTTTCCTCAAGGGCGAAGAAATCTTGGTGAACGAGGTGAACACCCTGCCGGGCTTCACCTCCATCAGCATGTATCCGAAGCTCTGGGAGGCATCGGGAGTCCCACAATCCGAGTTGATGGATATTCTGATCGCTCACGCTCTCGCCCGATACGCGCGACGGCAACATTCTGTGGAGAGGGACGCCTGAGCTGCCAAGCGAGGAGCGTTCCTTGTTTCAGCCGACGGGAAAGCGCCGTCATTGCGAGCGCAGCGAAGCAATCCATCTCACAACGCGGGGATAGATGGATTGCTTCGTCGCTTCGCTCCTCGCAATTGTGCATGTTCACTAATTCGCTGATTGGATCGCTCCACTGGGAGGACGATCCAATGCGCGACAACAGCTACGACCGGACGATTGAACGCAATTATCTGCAGAAGTGGCGGTTTCTGATCCCGGAATATGAGGCGGTGAAGGCTGGTCGATCACCGCTGTTCAAGCGGGTTGGGGATTTCTACCGCCACCACGGAACCTGCTCGCAGACGTTCCGCAAGTATTACAACCGCTATCTGCAGAGCGGTGAGGAAGCGGACCTGTTGCCGCGCCGGCGCGGGCCCAAATGGCGGGAACGGCGCGAACCGGAAGGGATCGAGGCGGAGATCGTCGCCCATCGCAAGCGGGGGATGAACCGCTACGAGATTCATGCCGTCTTGCGTGAAAAGCGCGACACGGTACCTTCGCCCGTAACGATCTACCGGGTGCTGAGACGCTATGGACTGAACCGCCGCACGCCGGCAATGCGTGAGGAGAAACGCCGCATTATCAAGGACAAGCTCGGGGAGCTGGGCCACGTCGATCTGCATCAATTGCCGCGCGATATGTTCCTCGCGCCACCCCCGGCCACGGCCTACATCATCAGCCTGATCGACAGTTGCTCGCGCCTGGCCTGGGCCGAGGTCCTGACCTCCAAGAAGGCGCTGCCGGTCATGTTCAAGACACTGAAGATGATCAACACCCTCAACGTCACCTACGGGCTCGTCTTCCAGGAAATCCTGTCCGACAATGGCGCCGAGTTCGCGTCCCGCAACAACCGTGAAGAGCATCCGTTCGAGGCCATGCTGCTCGAACTCGGCATCAAACACCGCTACACCAGGCCCTATCGGCCACAGACCAACGGCAAGGTGGAACGCTTCTGGCGAACCCTCGACGACGACGTCATCGAGGGCGCCACCTTCGACAATCTCGATCACTTCGCCAACGAACTGTTCGAGTACCTGGTCTACTACAACAATCACAGGCCCCATCAGGCCCTTGCAGGAAAGACCCCGAAGGCCTTCGCCGAAACCAAGACCACCGCGATCCAATCAGCGAATTAGTGAACATCGACAGCAATGACGGCGGTGCCGCCGGTCTTTGGCGGCACGCCGCACCCCCAAACACAAAATCTCGAAAACAACCCCATGCAAAGTAGGCTGGGTGTCCTTTTTTGAAACTCCGTCTCCGGCCGGCCGTAGCTCGCGCGCGGGTCCTTCAATAGGCCGGTTCCCCGCGGCAGGCGCGTTGAAACGGAGTGAATCATGTCGAGAAATTGGACTTTGCTGCCCCTGATCCTGGTCCTCGGTTCGACCGGAACGCTGCAGGCGCAACCGCTCGATTCTCCCGATGTCGTCTATATCGACGGACAGCCCTGCAGCCGCGCGTGTCAGGCCTATATGAACTGGTCCTACCGGGCGCAGTCGGCCCGGCGCCATGAGGAACGCGAGATCAGCGTCGCGGTGCCGGCGGAAGCGGAATTCGACCGGATCGAACCAGTGGCCCGCCCGCGTGCGGCAAAACATGCCGCGCCGGTCGCCCGCACTGCGCCGCAGGCCGGCAAGACGGCGTCGAACGGCAAAGTGCCCGGCACCAAGGCGTCGAACAGCAAGAAGATCGCCGCGCCCAACGCTGCGCCGTCGGTAACGCCCAAAACAATGCCGCCAGCCGTGGCGGCCGCAACGCCGGCAAAGCCCGCCGAAGAGACCGTCGCGGCCATTCAGAAGCCGGAGCCCAAGGTGGGGAGTGCCAACCCGCCGGTGCCGGCGCAGACAGTCGCGATTGCACCGTCGCAGCCCGCCGTGGCGCCTGCGCTCAAGGAATCTGCATCCAAGGCGCCTGCACCCGAGGTCAAGACCGAAGCGAAAGCCGCGGTCGCAGTCGGGAAAAAGCCCGAGCTCGTACTGCCGCCGCCGGCGACGCTTGAGGTTGCTGCTGCACCTGCCGCTCCCGCGATGGCGCCCGGCAAGGCCAGGGAGATCGCAAAGTCCGCATCCTCCGCGTCCCTCGATGATCCCGACAATCTTGTCGCGCTCGTGCTGGCGGGCCCTGAGATCAATTCATTGTCCGACCTGAACAACAGGAACATCGCGATCACGGAAAAGCAGTCCGCCTCCAGCGGCCGCGTCAGCGCCGCGCTGATGGCGGCAGGTGCCGCCGAGGTCCAGTTCAGCGAAGGCAAAGCCAGCGCGATCGACCGGCTGATCAACGGCGAAGTCGCGGCCGCCGTCGTGCTGGCGCCGCGCGACGTCGCCAACCTGTTTCCCGAGGTCGATGGTTTCAGGACGTTTCGCGTGCCGCTGAAGGCGAAGATGTAGCAAGGCGGCAGGTGAGCGCGAGCGATATCCGGGGGGCTTGTGATCTATTCCCCCGTATTTCGCGACGCTTATGGCAATCTACCCAGCGGGGCCGCAGCTACGCAGCTTTTTTCCAGGAAGTTATTTTGTAGAGGACTGCGCAATGCTTGGAGCTTTTCCGTGAACTGATCGGTAAGATCGCAGGGTTTGAAAACGCTTCGCCCCGGTGGCAGCCGGGTCGTCAGCGCAGGCTTGATTGATCTGCGCCTGCGTAATGTTTGAGTTTTAGTATTAAGGTGACAGTCCAGCACTGTCACCGTAATCCCCAGAAAGAACAACGGAAATTGCAGCTCGATGATTTCGACGTGCTGCAAATGATCGCGTTGATCATCTCGCGCGCGGCGACATCAGGCCCTCGCATAGCACACAATAGATACAGAGCGGTCATAGCAGCTTCATCCACCTAACATAACCTTATGTTACTCAATGATACGCCGCCTGTTTTCGCGCTGACGTCTTTATCTCGGAGAACTTCCTTGAACACCAGAAACCATTTTTTCTGGGCGATCGCTGCTGTCTCGATCGCTGCCTTTGCTCTTGCCTCGCCCCCGGCGCGGGCCGCCGTCGCGCTTTATGACTTCGAGAACCAGTCGATCGGAACGGAGACGCCGTTCACGCTGGTGTCCTCCGGCCTGTCGGCCACCTTTGCCGGACCTTCCAATGTCGATCCGGGCGCCTTCGGCATTTCATCGAACTTTTTGACCCCGACCGGCTTTCAATACCAGCTCATGAACGGCGACTTCCTGACGATCGGCTCCGCCTTTGGCGCCTCCGGCAGCGCGCTCACCATCACCTTCAGCGCGCCGGTCACGGCCTTCACGCTCAATTTCGCCCTCGACGATCCCGCAAACGCCAGCACGCTCACGTTCGACACCAACGCGTTGGGGACAGGGACCGCCAGCGGCGCGCTGACGAGCGGCTTCCGGTATCCGGAAGGCACGTTGTCATACGCCGGCAACCCCTTCACCTCGATCACGTTCCGGTCGAACGCCCTGGATTTTCAGATCGACAATCTGCAGGCGACGATCGCGGCGGTGCCGGAGCCGGAGACCGTGATGCTGTTCGCGGTCGGCATCGTCGCGATCGCGCTCAGGCGTCGTCGCGCCGTCAAGGCGTGAGCGTCTTAGCGCCAACAACAGCTTTCTCAAAACAACGCCTTAGCTCGAGAACAATTGGTTCCGAAAGGAAAACGCATGTCAAATTTCCAGCATAAAACAACCGCGTGGCTGGCCACGGCCACAACCGTCGTCATGGCTCTCGCGCCTCAGCAGGCATGGAGCTGGGGTCATACCGGACACGTCGGCATCAGCCAGCTCGCGATCCAGGCGCTGCCCTCCGAGATCCCGGCATTCGTCCGCAGCGCGCAGGCGATCGCGCAAATCGGCGAACTCGGCGCCGAGGCCGACATCTCCAAGACGACCGGCCTCGTCACCTCGGCCACCGGCAACGTCACCACGACGCGAACGGTGCACGATGCGGAGCGCGACCCCGGACATTTCTTTGACGTCGACGACGCCGGCATGGTCATCGGCGGGGTCGTTCCGCTCAACCAGCTTCCGGCCACACGGCAGGATTTCGATACTTTGCAACGCACCGCCACCAGCCCCGGAGGGCAAACACAGTACGGCGGCTACCTGCCGTATGCGATGCTCGACGGCTTCCAGCAACTCCGCAAGGATTTCGGCATTTGGCGCGCGCTTAGCGTCGGCCTGTTGACCGCGACCACGGAACCCGACCGAGCCTATTTCCGGTTCCAGCTTCAATTGCGACAGCAACTGATCATCCGCGACATCGGCCACTGGAGCCACTTCGTCGCCGACGCGAGCCAGCCGATGCATGTCTCGATTCACTTCAACGGCTGGGGCAACTTTCCCAATCCGAACGGCTACACCACGGCGCCGATCCATGCGCCGTTCGAAGGCGCGTTCGTCAAAAACTACATCAACTTTGTCGCCGTCGCGCAACAGATGCGCCCCTACACGGACCGCGGTGTCAGCACCATGGAGCAGCGAGTCCCCCTGTACCTCGCGGAATCTCTCTCGCAGCTGATCCCGGTCTACCAGGCAGCCAAGGATTCGGGCGACGACAATTACAAGACGGCCCAGCCCGCGGAGATCGCGATCGTGACGAAACAACTGGCCGCCGGCGCATCGGAACTGCGCGACCAGATCATCGATGCCTGGCGTCAGAGCGCCTCCATCTCGGTGGGCTTTCCGTTGGTGCGCGTGAGCGATATCGAATCCCATGCCGTCACGATGACGCCGTTGACGCTCGGCTCCGACTGACGTCAGCGAGTTCAGCGAGTAGCCCGAATGAGGATTACGATGACAGTGCACTAAAATTCGCAAGTGCGCGGTCGACAATTGGACGGGTGTCACAGGCGAACAAGAGAGCACAGGCCGAAAGAGATTCCCGCCGCTAACGGAGTTATCCATTTCGGCCGTGTGGCAAGTGAATTTCTTCGGCACCCATGCATCGTCTGCGAGGACTGCAATTCCGAAAATGGGTCGGCGACGATCAGCGCCTTGAATAAGAGGCCCGCCGGGCGGCGCGCCGGCGGGCTGGTTTGATGCGATTGTCCCCCTAACCTTCATCTTTTCCGGACGTGTCGCGGCCCGCTTTTCTCGCGGCTTTCCGGGCAGACCAGCGCGCTCGAAGCCGCTTCAAGGCGCGAAGCGTCACAGGGGCGACCGCTTGAAGCGCGAGAGAAGCACCTCCGGCTACCAGTCCCTTGACAAGATCAAATGCTAAATCGGGCCAAAAGTACCACATGACCCCTGCGTCCTTCTTCACAGGGGCACCGCCGGCAGCAGTGGGCAGAAAAAATAAATAGAAAGGCCCCGTCCGTCGCCGGCGGGGCCCAGAAAATCCCAGTACGCGATATTCAGCGCACGCGAAACCTTTGGTTCACCCGCTCAAGGTGGACTCCAAGAATGAGTGAGGTGCACACCATCGTGGCCGTGCGATTGAAACCGCGCATGACGATCCTCCTGAAACGAAACTTACGGCTTGTGGCAGAGCTGCGTGCTTCATGGCGCAACAAACCGCTTTCGGAACCGCGTGAGGTGCCTCTGGTCAAGCCGACCGCGGCAAGGATCCCTTTATCACAACAGGACTGAACGTCTGTGTGCCATTTCACAATTGAACGAAGAGTTGCGGTGACTGGGACGACAGGGACCGGATTAGCCGAAGACGCAGTCCGCCTGATCGCTGAAGCGCCCGGGCCTCCGCGCTGCGAATATCCTCTCGGTGCTGAATATTGAGTAGAAGAACTCTCTCCGCGTCATTGCCTGCGACAAGCGCGAAGCGTTTGCGCAAGGGAGCGAGAGCGACGAAGCAATCCATTCTTTCTTTGCTCAGCGATAATGGATTGCTTCGCGGAGCCTGTCATCGGGCGCGCATTCGCGCGACCCGTTGGCTCGCAATGACGGTAACAGGCAACGATGCGCGAAAACGTTACGCCGGCTGTCAGGCGATTTTGGCAGCTCATTTCCAAACATTAATTCCCAAGCCAGCATCGTGTAATGCGGGAATCCGCATCTACAGCGGCGTGCGACTTTGCGCTTAATCATCATCCTGGAGATTTTGTAATGGACCAACGTAACCGTGTTTCTCATGGGCAGCGGAAGCGCTCCCTGTTCTCGGCACGAAAAGTGGCATTGATGGCATCGGTCGTGACCGGGCTCGCGATATATGGCTTCAGCGCTTCGCCCGATCGCATTGATGTCTTTGGCAGCGCGGCCCATGCCCAGGCTGCCAACGCCGCATCGGGCGCCACCCAGCAGCCCCTTGGCTTTGCCGATGTGGTGGAGCGGGTGAAGCCGTCGGTGATCTCGGTCAAGGTCACGATGAAGGACAAGGCCGCTGACGCCAGCAACAAGGACGACGCCGACGAGCAGGGCTCGCCCATGGAGCGCTTCTTTCGTCAGTTCGGCGGCCCGAACGGCGAATTCCAGAATCCCGGGCGTAACGGCCGGCATGGCACGATGGGACAAGGTTCCGGATTCTTCATTTCATCCGATGGATACGCGGTGACCAACAACCATGTCGTTGAAGGTGCCGACAAGGTCGAGGTAACGACGGACGCCGGAAAGACCTACACCGCAAAGGTCATCGGGACAGATCCCCGGACAGACCTTGCCTTGATCAAGGTCGAGGGCGGTTCGGATTTTCCGTTTGCGAAGCTTTCGACCGGCAAGGCCAGGATTGGTGATTGGGTGCTTGCAGTCGGCAACCCGTTTGGCCTCGGTGGCACCGTAACCGCCGGAATCGTTTCGGCCAGCGGCCGTGACATCGGAAACGGTCCTTACGACGATTTCATCCAGATCGACGCGCCCGTCAACAAGGGCAATTCGGGTGGCCCGGCCTTCAACATGCAGGGTGAGGTCGTCGGCGTAAACACCGCGATCTATTCGCCATCCGGCGGCAGCGTCGGCATCGCATTTTCTATCCCGGCAACGACTGTCAAGAACGTGGTCGCCCAGCTGAAGGACAAGGGTAACGTCAGCCGCGGCTGGATCGGTGTTCAGGTTCAGCCGGTAACCCAGGACATCGCCGACGGCATGGGCTTGAAGAAGGCGCAGGGTGCGTTGGTGGCCGATCCGCAGAAGGACGGACCGGCAGCGAAGGCCGGCGTCGAGGCGGGCGACGTCATCACAGCGGTAAATGGCGAGCCGGTCAAGGATGCCCGTGAACTCGCCCGTGTCATCGGTGGCCTGGCGCCTGGCAGCACCGTCAAGCTGGACGTTCTGCAGAAGGGCAAGAGCAAGGTCGTCAGCCTGACCCTTGGGAAACTGCCTAGTGACAAGCAGGCCAAAGCCGACATTGAAGGCGATGGCAAGCCGTCGGCGCAGGGTACCGACGTTCCGCGTCTGGGCCTCACGCTTGCACCTGCCGGCAAGGCAGACGGCAAGGACGGTGTCGTTATCGCAAAGGTAGAACCGAATAGCGCGGCCGCCGATCGCGGAGTCAAGAAGGGCGACGTGATCCTCGAGGTTGCCGGAAAGAGCGTCGCGAAACCCGGCGACGTTGGCGACGCGCTTGAAGCTGCCCGTAGCGACAAGAAGAGCAGCGTGCTGATGCGGCTTCGCTCGGGCGACGCGTCGCGTTATGTCGCTTTGCCGCTCGCAAACGGCTAACCCAACTCGGCTGGCAGCGGCCTTCTTGCCGCTGCCAGCCATCCTTTGCCGCGGCGTCGAGTTCGGAGTCCTTCGAATACCAGGGACTAGTGATGGCCAACAGCAGCGATACTCATCCTGCCGCACGTTCGGACCTGAGACAGGCGTGGTCCGATGCCTGGCATCTCTGGCGGATAATCATTCCGAGGCGATCGATTACCGGTCGGCTCGTTTGGGGCATGGTATGGCGGCGCAACCGTGGGGGGCGCTGGGTCTACAAGAAGTTTGTCGAGTATTCGGATGATCGTGATCAGAAATCTGTCTCCTAGACCGAGACTGGTTTGCATGTGAGAGCTTACAAGGCGGCCCCGACATGCGCTCCCGTACTTCACGCCATCCGCGCCACCGGCTTGCGTCTGCGCGCGCTGCTCGGCTGTACCGCGTCGGGCCCCTACCGATCCGCGGACAGCAGCGGCCTGATCTCCGCCGCCGGCTTCGGCGGGCTGAACAGATAACCCTGCATCTCGGAACGGCAAGCGTAGCCCGGATGAGCGGAGCGACATCCGGGGTCTTGGTCTATCCCCGCATATCGCTACGCTCATGCGGGCTACTTGCTTCTGCGCCGCGCCGGGACGACGACACGGGCGAAGCGGGAATGCGGCATGACAACCATGGCGCGAGGCGCCGATTGAGTGCACCGCCACCGTAATTTATGCCTGCCAAGCGGGAATACTTGGGCTAATAGTCAGATAATGAACACTCTGACGCGCACGTGTTTTGAGACAGGACATCGACAGCGCTGAAAGCGCTGCAAGAGTTAGGGCAATGCTCCGCATCTGTTTTGTTTTCGTTTTCATCATTTGCCGGATTCCGGCCCATGCCCAGCCTGCTCCGGAAATAGAATACGGCTTGTCGGTTCGCGCTCAAATAGCCAAGTCGAAAAAGTATCCGCCAGGCGCCAAAGCCCGACATGAAATCGGGCAGGCCTTCATCAAGTTTACAATCGATTCGGCCGGGCGTCTCATAGACAGCGAAATCACAAGGCCATCCTGTTTCAATGAACTCAATCAGGCGGCATTGGCGGCTGTTCGCCAAGCTCAACCGTTTTCGCCCTTTCCACCGACGATTCATCAATCACGCCTGACATTTACCCAGCCGGTCGTGTTTGCTTTTGGATTGCAAGAGGCACTGGTCGTTCAAGTGAAAGCCGATTGCAACGGTTCCGTGCAGCCTGCGCCTCCGCCATCAAAGCCGTCTCCACCCCTTCTCAGTCCGCCTCCTTCTTGACCTCGCGCAGCAAGCGTAGCCCGGATGAGCGAAAACGATATCCGGGTTCTTTGCATCGAACGGTCCCGCTACCGTTGATGCACCGAACTATTGGAATGTCGGTGACGGTGCATTCATCGCACGGTGTGTTACCATTTCAGCGTTACCGCGCTCGATGATGCTAGTGAATATGGAATGCAAGTAATGAGCAGGCACGTCATCTTCTTCTACTCGACCAAGGACGCATACGGTGAATTTTCGAATTTCGCTGCCTTCCCGATCGAAATTGATGGTCGGACTTGGCTGACTTCGGAGCACTATTTCCAGGCGCAGAAATTCGCTGGCACCGAACATGAGGAGCTGATCCGCACGACACCGTCGCCAATGACCGCTGCTAGGATCGGGCGTGACCGCAAGCGGCCGTTACGCACGGACTGGGAAGAGGTCAAGGACAGCGTTATGTGGAAGGCTGTATGGACGAAATTCAATCAGCATCCACGACTCGCAACGATGCTGATTGAGACCGGAGATGCCGAGATAGTTGAGCACACGGAGAACGATGCCTACTGGGGCGATGGCGGCGACGGCAAAGGCTTAAACCGGCTCGGACAAATTCTGATGCAAGTCCGCGCGGAGTTGCGAGTGGAAAAATAGCAAGCGTAGCCGGATGAGCGCAGCTAGATCCGGGACCGCTCTCACATCGTCCCAGATTCGTCATTGCGAGTAGCGAAAGCGACGAAGCAATCCATTCTTCCTTAGGCGCGATGGATTGCTTCGCGGAGCCTGTCATCGGGCGGGCATTCGCCCGACCCGTTGGCTCGCAATGACGGTAACGAGCAGCGGTTTGTCGTGATCGCCTCGACCCCTACGCCGAGCGCGCCTCGTTCTTGCGCTTGCGCGGGCGGATCGTGCTTGCCGCTTCGGGGCGCGGCAAGTACTTGGTCAGCAGCGGCCTGATTTCCGCTGCCGATTTCGGCGCGCTGAACAGGTAGCCCTGCATTTCCGAGCAGCCGAGTTCGCGCAGCAATTCGCGCTGCGCCTCGGTCTCGACGCCTTCGGCTGTTGTCGTCATGTGGCGATCGGCGGCGATGTTGACCACCGCCTGCACGATGGCGGACGATCCTCCCGGCTCGGCGATGTCGGTGATGAAGCAGCGGTCGATCTTGATCTTGTCGAAGGGAAAACGCTGCAGGTAGCTCAGCGAGGAATAGCCGGTGCCGAAATCGTCGAGCGCGATGCGCACGCCGATGGCGCGGAGGTCGTGCAGGACGGCGAGCGCGGCCTCGTCGTCTCTGATAAGGACGGCCTCGGTGATCTCGAGCTCGAGCCGGCTCGCGGCGAGGCCCGAAGCGGCCAGCGCCGCCATCACCTTCAGCGACAGCGTGCCGCTCTTGAACTGAATCGGCGAGACGTTGACCGCGAGCCTGACATTGTCGGGCCAGTTCACCGCTTCCTTGCAGGCTGTGGTCAGCACCCACTCGCCGAGCTGGTTGATCAGGCCGGTGTCCTCGGCGAGCGGGATGAACTCGGCGGGCGAGATCATGCCGCGCAGCGGATGACGCCAGCGCACCAGCGCCTCGCAGCCGGTGATCGCGTTGGTCTGCAGGTCGAGGCAGGGCTGGTAGTAGACCTCGAAGCCATCGTCGGCGAGCGCCTGGCGCAGATCCATCTCCAGGCTGCGCCGGGCGCGCACCTCCGCTTCCATGTCCGCTTCGAAGAAGCGATAGGTGCGGCGGCCGGCAGCCTTGGCGGCATACATCGCCAGATCCGCATTTTTCAGGATCTGGTCGATATCGGAGCCGTCCTGCGGCGCCAGCGCGATGCCGATGCTGGCGTCGGTGGTCACCTGATGGCCGAGGCATTGATAGGGCGAGCGGATCGCCTCGAAGATGCGGCTGACCAGCGTCATCACGTCGTCGGTGCCCTCGATCCCGGTCTGGACGATGGCGAACTCGTCGCCGCCGAGCCGGGCCACGAAATCGCTCTTTCGCGCGCAAGCGGCGAGGCTGGCGGCCACCGATTTCAAAAGCTCGTCGCCGATCATGTGGCCGAGCGAATCGTTGACGCTCTTGAATTCGTCGATGTCGATATAGAGCACCGCCAGTTGCCGGTCCGGCGGGGCATAAGCCAGTTCGCGCTTGAGCCGTTCGTGGAACAGGGTGCGGTTCGGCAAATTGGTCAGCGCGTCGTAATGGGCGAGGTGGGTGATACGCTCCTCGGCGCGCCGCCGCTCGGTGATGTCTTCGTGGGTTGCCAGCCATCCGCCGTCCGCTACCGGCTCGTTGACGACCTGAATCGAGCGTCCGTCGGGAGTCGAGATGACCATGACGTTGTGGTGGGCGATGTCGCGCAGCACCTTCTCGACGTAATGGTCGATGTCGCCGACGAACGAGCCGGTGTCCTTGCGATGGGCAATCACCTCGCGAAAACTGCAGCCGGGCTTTACGATTTCGGCCGACAGGCCGTACATCTCGCGATAGCGGTCGTTGCAGATCACGAGTTGCTGCTTCGCATCGAACAGCAGCAGGCCCTGCGTCATGTTGTTGACGGCGGTGTCGAGACGCTGCTTTTCCAGCGTCAAACGCTGCTTCGATGCGCGGTGCTGCTGTGAAAGCTTGCGGACGACGAGAAACAGCAGGACGGCGATCGCCAGCACGGAAAGTCCGGCGATCGTGATCAGGATGCCGATCTGCTCGCGCCAGTCGGCCAGCGCGGCCGATGTCGTCGTCGATGCGACAATCACGATCGGGAAGTTCGTCAGCGCGCGTGAAGCAATCAGGCGGTCTTCGCCGTCGATCGGGCTGGTGAGGCGCGACGTGCTGCGCGGCAGCTCGAAGATCCGATGCTGGGCGGCCGGCCCGGTCTTCAAATTCTGGCCGATCATGTCGGCGACATGCGGGTAGCGCGCAAGCAGCGTGCCGTCGCTGTGAAACATGGTGATGGAGGCGCCGGGGCCGAGCGCCACGGTCGCGAAGAATCGTTCGAAGTTGACGGATTCGATTCCCCGGCCGATGGCGCCGAGGAATTCACCCTTCGGCCCGGTGACCTTGCGGGCAAGCACCGTGGTCCAGGCGCCGGTGATGCGGCTGTAGACCGGCTCGACCAGCATCTCCGGCGATTGCGGGCCGGACTTGAAGGTCCTGAAATATGTGCGGTCCGCCACGTTGATTGGTGGCGGCGGCCAGGCGGAAGATGCGTTGATCAGGTTGCCGTCGGCGTCGAAGACGTTGACGCCGCCGACATAGGACAACGCCTCGATCTTGGATTTCAGCATCAGGTGGATGTCATGGCTCGACATCCGGCGCTTGTAGTTTTCGACAGTCGCGATTCCGCTGGAGCGCATGAACGCGATCACGTCCTTCTGAACGACCTGAAAGTCCTCAAGCTGCTGGTCGAAGTGACGGGCGAGCAGCAGCACGGTGTTTTCCAGCTCGCGTTCGCTGTTGCGCAGCGCACGCTCGCGAAAATCGCCGGCCATGATGGTCGCGCCGATGGCGATGGCCGCGATCAGGAGCGTGCCGCCGAAGATCAGCCAGCGGATCGGGCCCCCGCGGAAGGCGGACGCAATCCTGGATGATATGCTGCCGGTCGAAGCCATGGAATCGCTGCCAGGAAATGAAGTTCCGGAAGCGAAGTTCTCACAACCCCCGGGTTCATGACTTCGGTATCGCAGCCAGATGGAATTGACGTTAGCAAGTCTGGTTAATGAATGGTTAGTCCGGTGGCGACTGTGGTTGATGACAACCATAGCGGAGTGTCTGGTTCCGGCCATCCCCGGGCGTCCGGGTCGTGACGACGATAATGGCTGCGATGATGTTGGCGGCAACGCCGGCCAGGATCGGCAGCGTATAATCGTGGGTGAGATCGAACGCGAAGCCGGCGGCGCTGGGGCCGATCAGGGTGCCGAAGGCGACACTGGTGTAGAGGATGCCGATGATGCCGCTGACATTGCGGCCACCGAAATAATCCATCACCACGGCCGGAAGCACGGCGACCCAGGCGCCGTAGATCATGCCGTAGACGAACGCAAAGGCGGCGAGCGGCCAGAACGTCGTCGAGATCGTCCAGATCGCCAACGCGATCGCCATGCCGACGAAGAGCAGGAGCAGGGCGGACTGGCGGCCGATCCGGTCGGCGAGACCGCCGAGGAAAAACCGGCCGGCGGTGCTGCCGACGCCGATGATGCCGAGCAGCAGCACCGCGGACGTGGCCGGCACGCCGTGGTCCGCCGCATAGGGAACGAGATGCACGAACGGCACGAACAGGCCGAACGAGCAGATCAGGCAGGCGGCGTATAGCGAGATGAAGCGCCGGGAGCGGATCGCCTCGCGCATCGAAGCACCTTCTGCCCGCGCCGTTACAGCCCCCTGCTGCAGTGGATCGCCGTCGGGATTGAGGCCCCGGCCGCGCGGATCGTTCTCGAGAAGGAGCGCCATGCCTCCGCCGAGGATCGCGGCGAAAGCGCCGAGCGCAAGATAAGCGCCGCGCCATCCCAGCATCGCGATCAGGAGCGTTGCCAGCGGCGGCATCACCAGGGTGCCAACTCCGATGCCGCTCACGGCGAGGCCCGAAGCAAAGCCGCGCCGCCGCACGAACCAGCGTTGCACTGCGCCGACTGCGGGCACATAGGCGCAGCCGACGCCAAGTCCGACGCCGAGGCCGTAGGCGGCGTAAACCTCGATCAGGTTGCGCGCGGCACTTGCCGCGGCAAGCCCGAGGCCGATCAGCAGCATGCCTGCAAGTGCGAGGCGGCGGGAGCCATAGCGGTCGGCGAGGGGACCGCTGATGATGCCGAGGCCGAAATAGAGAAAGCCGGCCAGCGAAAACACCAGCGACACCGAACCGCGCGAGGCGCCGAAATCGCGCTGCAACGAGTCGAGGAACGCGCTGAACGTGTAGGCGCAGCCGAACCCGACAAAGGTCACGGCAAACGCGGCAGCCACCACGAACCAGCCATAAAAGATACGGGAACTGGTCAACGCTGATTGCATGCTCAATGTTGCCTCCATGAGCTCGGCGACGGATGGCGGCGATGCCAGGACGTCACTCTCTGGAATGCTGCGCCCGCGCGTACCAGCGTGGCTTCGTGCAGATTGGCGGCCACGAGCTGAAACGCGATCGGCATTCCGGTCGCGGAAAAGCCGCCGGGCAGCGTGATGGTGGGATGTCCGGTCATGTTGAAGGGGCAGGTGTATTGCTGCAACCTGGCGATCAGCTCCGGCTGCTCGCCGAGCGTCCGGATCATGGCGAGCGTCAGGGGCGGGAATGGGTGAACCGGAATGAGCAGCAGATCGATCGTCTCGAACAGCGATGCGACCCGGCCACGCAATTCCAGCCGCCGCAGCAGGATTTTCTGGTAGTCGAGAGCAGATAGCGCGCGGCCTGCCTCGATGACGCCGGCGAGGACCGGACCATATTCATTTTTGCGGGCGGGATAGGTTGCTTCGTGCGCGACCGCTGCCTCCACCGCGCAGTTCGGCACCCAGTCGGCGACGGCCTGCTTCACGTCGGGAAACTGTACATCGACGATGTCAGCGCCAAGCGCGCGGAACGCCTCGATCGCCTCGGCCTGCACCTGCTGGGTCGCAGCGTCCACGCCGTCGCTGCTCCACTTCGCGTCGAATCCGATCCGAAGGCCTCTCACGTCCTGTTCCGCGGCTTCCAGATAGTCGGGCACGGGATCGAGCACCGCGGTCGGATCGGCATGATCGGGTCCGGCGATGATGCCGAGCATCGCGCCGGCATCCGCCGCGCTCCGGGCAATGACCCCGACATGGTCCAATGTCGCCGCCAGTTCGAACACGCCGTGGCGGCTGACGCGACCCCAGCTCGGCTTCAAGCCGGTCAGGCCGTTGGCGGCGCTCGGCCAGCGGATCGAACCGCCGGTATCGGAGGCGAGCGAGCCATAGCAAAGCCCCGCCGCAGTTGCGACGGCCGAACCACTCGATGAAATGCCCGGCCAATAGTCGGGATGCCACGGATTCTTCGGCGGCGTGACGGATGGGTGGTGATCGGAATAGGCGCCTTCCGTGAGCTGCAGCTTGCCCAGCACGACCGCGCCGGCTTCAGTCAGGCGGCGCACCACCGTTGCGTCTTCATCGGGCCGGAAATCGCTATGGACGATAGTGCCGGCAGCCGTCGGAGTATTCTTCGTCCAAAATAGATCCTTCACCGCAATCGGGACACCGTGCAGCGGCCCGCGATACCGGCCTGCTGCGATTTCGGCGTGCGCGGTTTCGGCTTGCGCCATCGCAGCATCGGCCGTCACCCGGACATAGCTGCCCAGTTCGCTGTCAAACGCCGCGATGCGATCGAGCTGCGCACGGGTCACTTCCGGCGGAGAGATCTTGCGGGCCTTGATGCATGCTGCAAGCTCCGTGAGTTCAAGATAGTGCAGATCGTCAGCGCGAATATCCATTCTGTCTCCGTCAGCGATCGGCGGCTGGAATTTTGCGGCGGGATCAATCGTCCGCCAACACCTGTATAAACGTTATACCAGTGTCTCTTGATGTCAACCGGTAAACATGCTTTACTGGTGTTCCAATGTCGAAGCAGTCCAGACAGTTCCAGGTTCCCGACGAGTTGGCCAATCTCTACGATTTCGCCAATACGCTCGACGTCAGGCATTTCACGCATCACGGCGTGCAGCACCCGCAAGGTGATGAGCTGACAAATGCGAGGGAGCTCGCTGCATGGATGCAGCAACGCGGGCTAATGCGCGCCGATGCAAGGATCTCGCCCGCGATGCTTGCGACTGCGCTTGAGCTGCGGAGCTTGATCCGCGACTATCTGCAGCGCGATCCGACGGAGCGGAGCAAGAACAAGGATTCGGTTCGCGCGCTGAACAAGACGCTAAAACTGTTTCCTCTGCTCGCGACGGCAAGGGATGATGGCGGCATGGTGCTCAGGGCCGCGCGCGAAGACGCGCTGGCGGGACTGTCGTCGGTGGTTTCTGAGCTCTACGACGGCTCCAGAAATGGAACGCTCGATCGGCTAAAGATGTGCGCATCGGACGAATGCCGCCGGGTGTTCTTCGATCGTTCGAAGCCCGCCACGCGGCGCTGGTGCATGTCGTCATTGTGCGGCAACCGCATTAAGACCAGAAGTTATCGCGAGCGCCAGCGCAGCGCCGAATAGATTTTACGTCGATCGGTCGCAGTGGCTTCGCAAGTCTATTTCGCAGAACCGCATGCGGAATAGTTGAGGGTGTCACTGCATGCGTTTGGCGGATTTGTGCGTTCGCTTGACGACACCGACGGTTTGGTCGTTACCCTGCATGGCTTCCCTCTCCTTGAGGCGCAGCCAGGCGTCACCGGTATAGGGATTGCCCGGGCCCTTGTTCTGGCAATTGGCGTTTGGATAGAAGAACGCGCAATAGCCGGGTTCGCCCATGACCGCCTGGGCCATTGCAGGTGCGGAGATAACGGCCAAGGCCGCCGCCGCGCCAAGAAGCCTGTAGATCGCCATCGGATTCCTCCCTGTGAAGGTTCCGCAAGAAACAACCCCGCCAGAGCCGGGGCCATTCCTCGGTCCTCTGGTCACACAAACGTGACGAGGACTTAAGGCTCGGCGCGATAGTGGCCGGACTTGCCGCCGATCTTCTCGACCAGATGGATGCCTTCGATGCGAACGCCGCGCTCGACCGCCTTGATCATGTCGTAGATCGTAAGACACGCCACCGATACCGCCGTCAGCGCTTCCATCTCGACCCCGGTCGGGCCCGTAACCTTGACGGCCGCACGGACGATGCAGCCCGGCAGTTTCCTGTCAGGCATAATATCGAGCGTCACCTTGGACAGCGCCAGCGGATGGCACAGCGGGATCAGCTCCGACGTGCGCTTCGCCGCCATGATGCCGGCGATGCGGGCGGCGCCGAGCACGTCGCCCTTCTTGGCGTTGCCGGAGACGATCAGGTCAAGCGTCGCCTTGGCCATGACGACGCGACCCTCGGCCACGGCCGTGCGCTCGGTCGCTGCCTTCTCCGAGACGTCGACCATCCGCGCTTCGCCCGAGGCGCCGATATGGGTGAGGGCGGAACCGCCTTTGGAAGCCCTGTCTTTGGAAGCCTTGTTTTTGGAAGTCTTGCCGGCCATCTGCTAGCCGGTCCCCGTCGCACGCGGCGCGGTGGCGCGTGCCAGCAGTGCGCGCGTTGCCGCGGTCACGTCAGCCTGCCGCATCAGGCTCTCGCCGACCAGGAAGGTCGACATGCCGACGCGCTCGAGCCGGGCGAGATCCGCAGGCGTAAAGATGCCGCTCTCGCCGACCATCAGGCGGTCCTTCGGGATCAACGGCGCCAGCGCCTCGCTGGTCGCCAGCGTGGTCTCGAAGGTCCTTAAATTGCGGTTGTTGACGCCGATCATCGGCGAACGAAGTTTTAGCGCACGATCGAGCTCGGCGCGGTCGTGGATTTCGATCAGCACGTCCATGCCGAGCGCGATGGCGGCATCCTCGATATCTTTGGCGGTGGCGTCGTCGAGCGCCGCCATGATGATCAGGATGCAGTCCGCGTGATGCGCGCGGGCTTCCACCACCTGATAGGTATCGAACAAGAAGTCCTTGCGCAGCACCGGCAGGTTGGTTGCCGCGCGCGCCGCGACCATGAAATCGAGATGGCCCTGGAAGGAGGGCGTGTCGGTCAGCACCGACAGGCACGCCGCCCCGCCGGTCTCGTAGGCCTTTGCCAGCGTCGGCGGATCGAAATCGGCGCGGATCAGCCCCTTC
>Ga0081540_1001660_pt1 | contig 18929 bp, 7 predicted proteins | sample TabmetS2T1R1_FD_71024 | JGI IMG/M metagenome (GOLD analysis project Ga0081540, IMG submission 71024) | Tabebuia heterophylla rhizosphere microbial communities from the University of Puerto Rico - S2T1R1 | ecosystem: Host-associated > Plants > Roots > Rhizosphere ... | reverse complement strand
GCCAGTTGGTGAACAGCGTATTCCACTCGATGACGTCGAGCTGCACGTCGAAGTAACACTCCGCCAGCGCCTGCTGCAGATATTCGTTCATCGGCAGCGGCAGCATCTGGCCCGATCCCGACGCCGAGGTCTGCGTCTTCACCGTCAGCTTCTTGTTTGGACCATAACCCGCCTCCTGCATCAGCTTCTGGGCGGCCTTCAGGTCATACTTGATCTCGAAGGTCGGTTTGCCGCGCCAGGGATGGCCGGGCTCGAAGGTGCCGGTCGCCGGCACCATCAGGCCGGCGAGCAGGCCTTCCTTGAGGCCCTCGCGATCGACGCAGAGATTGGCAGCCTTGCGCACGCGGATGTCGTTCCAGGGCGAGCCTTCGATGCGCGAGAACTGCCACGGCCAGACATGCGGCTCCTCGTTGGAGGTAATCGTGAAGCCGCGCTGCTTGATCTCCTTGACCGCATCGGGCGCCGGCGCCTCGACCCAATCGACCTGGCCGGACAACAGGGCCGCAGTGCGGGCATTGGCCTCCGGCATCGGCAGCAGCACCATCCGGTCGACCTTGGGCACGCGCGCCTTGTCCCAATAGCCTTCGTTCTTGACGAGTTCGAGCCGCTCGCGCGGCGTGAACTTCGACATCTTCCACGGGCCGGTGCCCGAGGCATCCCTGGCGAACGCAGCCCACGCCGCCTGCGACTTGGCCTTGGCGTCGGCGCCTTCGGCGGCGTCATAGAGCTTCTGCCACTTCGCCGGGCTCGCCATGAACAGATTGGTCAGGTTGATCGGGAGAAAGCTGTCCGGCTCCTTGGTGGTCAATTCCACTGTCATGTCGTCGATCTTGCGCGCGGAGGCCAGCGTCGGCATGCGCGAGGCGGTGACGCCGACCTGGCTGGCATCGAAATGCGGCGCATCCTGCTTCAGCACCTTCTCGACGTTCCAGACCACGGCATCGGCATTGAACGGCGAACCGTCATGGAAGGTGACGCCGGGACGCAGCTTGAAGGTCCACTTTTTCTTGTCGGCATCGTCGACCTTCCACTCGGTCGCGAGCCCCGGGATCATCACGCTCGGCTTGTCGGCCGAGGACAGGTCCCACATCGTCAGGGCGTCATACATGGTCAGACCGGTGAAGCGATTGCCTTCGAAACCCTGATCCGGCTGCCCGAGCGTGCGCGGAATATCGGCAGCGGTCATGCCGATCCGCAGCACCGTCTCGGCGCTCGCGAGTTGCGGCAGGCCGACGACCAGCGCCGTCGCCAGCAGCCACGCGGCGGCGGTCTTCTTGGATTTCACGTTACGCATGTGCAGCAATCCCTTCTCCAACTTGGATGACTAATTCTTATGCAATGGTATGCAACGCCTGTGCCAAAGCGGCCGCATTGGTCGGGGCGATTAGCCGCACAATTCCTGGTGAATGCGCATGCAAGCGCAGGTTTCATGCTCCATTTGGCATCAAGCTTGCATTTTTCAGCTCCGAACCCCGCCTAATGGAGCTTAATTCATGCGCATCCGAAATTCGATATTTCTTGCTGCCACAGCACTAGTGCTCGGTTTGTCTACAATTTCAGCACAAGCTGAGACGGTAGTGCGCTACGGCATATCCATGGCCGACATTCCGCTGACCACCGGCCAGCCCGACCGCGGCGCCGGCGCCTACCAGTTCTCGGCCTACACGATTTACGACCCGCTGGTCGCCTGGGAGATGGACGTGTCCGACCGGCCCGGCAAGCTGGTGCCGGGGCTCGCGACCGAATGGAAGGTCGACGATCAGGACAAGACGAAATGGCGCTTCAGCCTGCGCAAGGGCGTCAAGTTTCATGACGGCAGCGCATTCAACGCTGACGCGGTGATCTGGAATCTGGACAAGGTGCTCAACGACAAGGCACCGCAATTCGACAAGCGCCAGAGCGCGCAGGTGAAGACCCGCCTGCCCTCGGTCGCAAGCTACGCCAAGATCGACGACGACACCGTCGAGATTACCACCAAGACCGTGGACTCGTTCTTCCCCTACCAGATGCTCTGGTTCCTGGTCTCAAGCCCGGCGCAATACGAAAAGCTCGGCAAGGACTGGGACAAGTTCGCCAGCCAGCCCTCCGGCACCGGGCCGTTCAAACTGACGAAACTGGTGCCGCGCGAACTCGCCGAACTGACCAAGAACTCCGACTACTGGAATCCGAAGCGGATTCCGAAGACCGATAAATTGGTCCTGATCCCGATGCCGGAAGCGCTGACGCGCACCAACGCGCTATTGGCGGGGCAGGTCGATCTGATCGAAACGCCGGCACCCGACGCAGTGCCGCAGCTCAAATCCGCGGGCATGAAGATCGTCGACAACATTACGCCGCATGTCTGGAATTATCATTTGAGCGTACTGCCCGGCTCGCCCTGGACCGACATCCGCCTGCGCAAGGCGCTGAACCTCGCGATCGATCGCGACGCGGTGGTGGGCCTGATGAACGGGCTGGCGAAGCCCGCCAAGGGCCAGGTCGACCCGTCGAGCCCGTGGTTCGGCAAGCCGCAGTTCGAATTGAAATATGATGTCGCGGCGGCCAAAAAGCTGGTGCAGGAAGCGGGTTACTCGAAGGAGAAGCCGCTCAAGACTACCTTCATCATCGCGCAAGGCGGCACCGGGCAGATGCTGTCGCTGCCGATGAACGAATTCCTGCAGCAGAGCTTCAAGGAAATCGGCATCGATGTCGACTTCAAGGTGGTCGAGCTCGAGACGCTGTACACGCATTGGCGCAAGGGCGCGGCCGACGAGATGAACGCCGGCATCACCTCCAACAACATCGCCTATGTGACGTCAGATCCGCTCTACGCCATCGTGCGCTTCTTCCACTCCGGCCAGATCGCGCCGGTCGGCGTCAACTGGGGCGGCTACAAGAACCCGAAGGTCGACGCGCTGATCGACGAAGCCAAGCAGACTTTCGACACCGCCAAACAGGACGAACTGCTGGCGCAGGCGCACGCGCTGATCGTCGACGACGCCACGCTGGTGTGGGTGGTGCACGACACCAATCCGCATGCGCTGTCGCCGAAGGTGAAGAAGTTCGTGCAGGCGCAGCACTGGTTCCAGGACCTGACGACGATCGGGCTGGAGTGAGGCACCACTGTCATTGCCGGGCTTGACCCGGCAATCCATCTCCTTCGCAAGATTCTTCAGAAATAGCGATGGATGCGCGGGTCAAGCCCGCGCATGACGAGTGCGATTGCGGTTTCGCGCAGCAGATCGCATCACGGAATCGGATAGCCCTTCCACAACCATTCCAGTGCCGACGGCAGCGTTTGCGCCACCGTCGGGCGGTCGACGTGCTTGGCGTTGCGCACGAACAGATACTGGTAGTGGTAGCCCTTCTCGGCCAGCACCTTGGCCATCAGCGCCGCCGACAGCGTCCAGTCGTGCATGCCGTCGGGGATGGTCGGGTTGGGATAGAACAGGTCCTGGTCGCCCATCTCGAACCAGTAGCGGATCGGCTTGGTCGGCGCGCTGGGGATCAGCGGCACGCCGGGCGGCTCCGACGGCGTCAGCACGCCGGCCTTTACGGTGAGATTGGGACCGGCCGGGCCTGCCCACGGGCTGTGATATTCCCAAGCGCCGCCGCGCAGCGCCGGATTCCACGGCCATTGCTGGTTGACCATGGTCGGCGAATAGGCCAGCACCCGGCGATAGAGTTCGGGATGAAACCACGCCATGGTGAAGGCGGCCGCGCCGCTCGAACTCAGCCCCATCGTCGCGCGGCCTTCCGGGTCTTTCGTCAGCTTGACGCCGGCATGCTGCTCGACGAGCGGCAGCACCTCGCGCTCGACGAACTGCGTATAGATGCCCGACACCGCATCGTATTCGCGCCCGCGCTGGGCGCCCTGCGCGTCCTGGCCGCCATTGCCGATCTGGATCGAGACCATCGGCGGCACGCGGCGCTGCTGGATCAGATTGTCGAGGGTCGTGTTCATGTCCTTCCAGGCGGTCGAGCCACCGTCGCCCAATACAATGAACGGCACCTCCGTGCCGCGCACGTAATTCGGCGGGACGTAAACCTCGATCGTGCGCGTCCAGGTGCCGGGGTGGCTGGTGGTGACGATCATGTTCGACTTGTCGCCCGGCGCCGTCGTCGTCACCATGATCGAGCTGTTGTTGCAGCCCGGCGTGTCGTCGCGGATCAGGCCGGGGTTGTAGATCACGCTGTCCTTTGAGGAGAACGTGAACGACGTGATCGTGCCCCGAGGCACGCCGTCTTTGGCGACGGTCTCGGAAGCGGGCGCGTGCGTCGGGCCGATGATGAAGTTTCCCTCCGCGCCGGGCTGCGGCAGCGTGCCGTCGGGAAGCTCGGTCGCGCGTGGATAATTCGGGTTCGACGGATCGCGCGTCGGCGGCGCGGTCTTGAAATCGAGCCCCGCCGTGTCGATGAAAAACGGCGCGGCCTTGTCGCTCGTATTGGCGCCGGGCGGAACGGCCATGTTCTGGGTAACGCATGCCGGCTGCGCCAGGGCTGCAGGTGTGAGCGATGCAATGGAGATCGACGTCCCCGCGAGGACGGCCAGCACGTTGCGCATTTTCGCCTCCCGAAATCGGCGAGTCTTGCTGGCTCGCCTTCTCGGAAAATATGCGAAGCGAAACGCTATTTCGTCAATAGCGCAAAGGCGCCGTTCCAGTCTGCCGGTGGCGGGTTTTCGAGATAGCCGCGGATGCGCGCCTCGTACAATCGATAGAGCAGCTCCAGCGCGTTGGCCTCGTCGGTCTTGCGGCCGCGCTCGATCGCCGCCAGCGCGCCTTCCCAGTCGCGGCTGCGATAGCAGGCAAGCATCTCGATGGTCAGGTTGCGCAGGCGCTGGAAGCGGCCGGACTGCGCGGTGTCGTCGCGCCCGGCGATGGCATAGATCACCTCCGGCTCCTTCTTCCCCTTCACCATGATGAAGTCGAGTTCGAGGATCGCGAAGCGGTCCTTGACCGCAAGCGCGGTCCTGGAGCCGACGATGATCGGGAAACCGTATTCCTTTGACTGCCCTTCCAGGCGCGAGGCCAGATTGACGCTGTCGCCGAACACCGAATAGTCGAAGCGCTGGTCCGACCCCATGTTGCCGACCACGCAGACGCCGGTATTGAGGCCGACGCCGATATTGAGCGGAATGAACGGACGGCCCTCCTGCTTTGCCTCCAGCTCGCGCGCCTGATTGAGCTCGTCGACCCGCTCCAGCATGTCGAGCGCCGCCTCGCAGGCGTTGAGCTCGTGGTCCTTGTCGTCGAGCGGCGCGTTCCAGAACGCCATGATGGCATCGCCCATATATTTGTCGATGGTGCCCTTGCGATCGAGGATGGCATTGGTCAGCGGCGTCAGGAAACGGTTCATCAGCGCGGTGAGGCCCTGCGGATCGCTCTTGTAGGTTTCCGAGATCGAGGTGAAGCCGCGCATGTCGGAAAACATGATGGTCATCTCGCGCTCCTCGCCGCCGAGCACGAGCTTTTCCGGCGACTGCGCCAGCTGCTCGACCAGCGCCGGCGACAGATACTGGCCGAACGCCGAGCGGATTTGCCGCCGCTGCTGCTGCTCGCGCACGAAGCTCGAGAAGATCAGCGTCAGGTAGATCGCGGTGGTCGACATCAGGGGATAGGTGAAATCGATCAACAGCCGGTGCTGTCCGTAGAAATACACCGACGTTCCAATCAGCGCCGCCGCAAACGCCGCGCCAAGCGCCACCAGCGTGACCGGCCCGAACAGCGGCGCGAATACAATTACCAGCAGTCCGAACAGCAGCGCGGTGGCGAATTCGATGACGATGCCATAGATCGGCTGCGAGATCAGCGCGCCGGTCAGCGCGCTTTCGAGCACCTGGGCGTGGATCTCGACGCCGGGCATGGCGCGCGACACCGGCGTGGTCTTGATGTCGTTGAGGCCGACCGCGGAGGTGCCGATCAGCACCAGCTTGCCGGCGATCATGTCCGGCGCGACGTTCTTCTCCAGCACATTGATCGCGGGAACGTAGAGCGAGGCGTCGTTGCGAGCGTAATGAAGCCAGAGCTGGCCATTATGGTCGGTCGGGATCTGGACGCCCTTGATGCCGATGCTGGTAATGCCGCCCTTCTCGGCCTTGATCAGGATCGTGCCTGAACCGCTGGCGACCCGCAGCATCTCGAACGACAGCGACGGCATGGTCTGGCCCTGGGCCTGCATGATCATGGGCACGCGACGGATGATGCCGTCGCGCTCCGGCCTGATCGTGAACAGGCCGCGCCCGGCGGCGGCATGTTCCAGCACCGGCACGTTGCGCAACAGGCCGGGGAAATCGAACATGAAGCGCTGCGGCTCCTCGCCCAGCATCGCGATCCCGGTCACCGGCAGCGTCTTGTCGAGCGCGGTGATTTCCTCCGGCAGGCCGGATTCGCCGAGCACGACGCGCGACTTCCGCATGGCGTCGGCAAAGACCTCGTCGTTGCTGGGCAGCGCGCGCAACTTGCTGCGGGTTTCCTCGTCGAGGTTGCGGAACGTATCGGCCGCAAATGCGGGATTGAGCCGGTCCGGCTCCGAGAACACGGCGTCGAACGCGATCACGACCGCGCCCAGCCTGGTCAATTCGACGACGAGATCGGCAATCCTTGTGCGCGGCCACGGCCACTGGCCGAGCTTTTCCAGGCTCTTGTCGTCGATGTCGACAATCGTGACCGGGCGCATGGTCTTGGTGCGCGGATCGATGCGCTGGAAGAAATCGAAGGTCCTGACGCGGAGTTCCTCGACCGGCGCCGGATCGGCGATGCGCAACGCGGCGAACCCGATCAGCAGCGCAAGGCACAGCAGCCGGGCATAGCCGATCCGCCGCGTGAACCACCTTCGTATTGCCCCTAGTCGCTTCATGGCTTCGATTGTTCGCTAACTGGCGGCGCGAGACAAGCCGGAACATGGCGCCGGTATCAAGGAGCCGGCGCGGGGCAGGACCCTATCAGTGATGTGGCGACACGATGAAGTCGCTCACATGCAGACTGGTGTGGGCTACCCCCTTGAGGGTGATGGTGTCGCCGGTATCGAGCGTGATCAGCGTATCCCCGGCATTTGCCGGGCTCACCTTCGCATGGGTGTTGAGCCACGTCCCGATATTGGCGCTGTCCACGAGCGAGAACGACCGGAGATCGATATGGTCCTCGCCGACCTTGAAATCCGTGATCGTATCGGCGCTCGGGCTGGTTTCCGGCGCGAAGACGAACTGATCGGCGCTGGCGCCGCCGGTCAACGTATCGGTGTGACCGGTCGCGAAAATGACGTCCTTGCCGGACGTGCCGGTCAGGGCGACATCCGGACCCGTTCCACCCTGGTTGAAGATGAAATGGACCCGGTCGGTGTGGCCGAAACTATCGGAGACGGTCAGTGTGACCGAATCGGTCTGCGCCTGCGAGCCGTGGGGATCGTAGGTGATGCCGCCGTTCAGCGCCGCATTGACCCCCGCTAGTCCCGAGATCGAGCCTGCCGACGGGGCTGCGCTGGTTCCCACGTTTCCGGTTGCCGCAGATACCGTGAACGTGTCGGTCGATGCGGTGGCGTCGGCATCGGTGACATGGAGCCCGGAAATTTTGGTAACGCCGTTGCCGAGATCGGTGATGGTGAACGCGCTGGTATCAATCACCGGCCCTGCCGGGCTGGCGGCCGGCGCATCCGCCGAACCGGCGAGCGTGATGGTCAGCGGCTGGCTTCCGGTATGGCCATGACCGTCACTGACTTCCGCGACGAACTTGATCTTGAGCACGTCGCCTGCGTGCAGGAAGTCAAGATTGACGTTACCCGGATGATAGGTCCACTGCAGGACAGCCGTTCCGCCGTTGCTTAGCATGCTGTCGAACGTCACGTTGCCGGCAGCAAGCAACGCCGAGATGTCGATGCCGCCCGGCATCGTCGTCGACCCATTGTAGTCGATCGTGGCATTGCCGGTCACGAATGCCGTCAACGTGTCGCCGATGTCGGCATCATGGACGCTGAGCGTACCCGTGACCTGCTTGACGACGGGCGGCGGAATGTAGCCGGCGGAAATGTTGTCGATCTCGAATGCGTTCGAGGTGCTGTCGAGCACGACCTTGTTGAAGGAATGCAGGCCGGTGAATTCCACATAGCCGTTCGAGGCGAACGAACCCTGGTTGCCGTTCGCGAGCAGCGGGCTGATACCGGCGCCGGTATAGGAGGCGACGAGCGTCGTTCCGTCGTAGAACTTGATGGTGTTGTAGGAATCGACCGAGCCCCAATACAAGCCGAAGACGTTCTTCTCGGAGGTAAAGGTGATGGTCTCGGTGGCGTTGCCACCGATGCTCAAATACTTGGTCGTGTCCTGGTTTCCAGATGACGGTCCGACAAACGGCGCCGCCGTGACCGAGGAGGAACCGATAACGACGCCGGCATTGCCGGACGCCGAGAAATGCGCACCGAGCGCGGCACTGTCAAACGTGCCACGACCGGCGCCGTTGTTCGATGCCGAGCCCTCCGTCTGGCCATCGAACGCCTCCGTGTTCAGGCCGAGCGAATTCACGATGACGCCGGCGGCAAGCACGTGTGGCGAAGCCGGACCCACCACGACGATTTGCGCGGCGGGATCGACCTCGCCCACGATCGACGGCGTGTCGTTGGCGCCGGTCACGTTCACGGTGAATTCGGCGGTGGCGGTTGCGCCGTGCACATCGGTGGTCTGCACCGTGAACGTATCGGTATAGTGGCCTTCATGCAGCGCGTTGATCGCGGCGGCGTCGGGCACGTAGATGTATTTGCCGTGCTCGTCCACCGTGAGCGAGCCGTAGAGGCCGGTGACGGCGGTGTTCACCGCGGCGCCACTCTTGAGCGCCGCGTAGCTCAGCGTCGCGGTTTCGCCGCTGTCGAGATCGTTTCCAACCAGCGTTCCCTTGATGGGGCTGAAACTGTCGTTGCCGGCGGTATCCACCAGCGGAGCGGTGACCACCTTGGCCAGCGTCGGCGCGTCGTTGGCGCCGGTCACCTTGACCTTGAATTCCGCCGTGCCGACGGCGCCGTGGACGTCGGTGGTCTGCACCATGAACGTATCGGTGTAGTCGCCGCCATGCAGCGCGTTGATCAGGGCGGCGTCGGGCACGTAGATGTATTTGCCGTGCTCGTCCACTGTGAGCGAGCCGTAGAGACCGGTGACGGCGGTGTTCACCGCGGCGCCACCCTTGAGCGCCGCGTAGCTCAGCGTCGCGGTTTCGCCGCTGTCGAGATCGTTTCCAGCCAGCGTTCCCTTGACGGGGCCGAAACTGTCGTTGCCGGCCGTATCTACCAGCGGCGCGGTGACCACGTCGGCCAGCGTCGGCGCATCGTTGGTGCCGGTGATGTCGATTGTCAGCGTTGCCGACGAGGTCGAGCCCAGCGCATCGCGTACGGTGTAGGTGAACACATCGGAAGCGTGCTCGCCCTGCTTCAGCGCCTGGGTCGCGGCGCTGTCATTGTCGAGCACGTAGGTCCAGGTGCCGTTGGCGCCCATCGTCACATGGCCATAGGCGCCGGAAACCGTCGTCCCCACCTGGCCGGTCAACGGCCCGGCCGCCGTGCCGCTGGCGACGCCCTGCACCGCCATGGTGTCGCCGGCATCGACGTCGTGGTCGTTGGCGAGGACCTTGCCGCTGGCGGTATCGACGCCGTCAAACGCGGTGTTGCCGGGATCGACGCCCCGCTCGACAACCGCCGCGCCCGTGTTGACGTCAGCCGTGGCGACAGGAGCGTCATTGGTGCCGGCGATATCGATGGTCAGCGTCGTCGTCGACGTACCGCCGTGATGATCTGACTCGGTATAGCTGAAGACATCGCTGACATGCACGCCCTGCGCCAGCGCATTGGTCAGCGGATTGTCGTTGGCGAGCGTGTAGGTCCAGGAGCCGTTGGCATCGAGCACCAGCCACCCGTAAGTGCCCGCGATCGTCTTGCCAACGCCGGTCGACAGCACGCCGCTGACGGTGCCGGCGACCACGCCGACGACCTCATGGGCATCGGAGAGGTCGACGTCGATATCGTTGCCGAGCACATAGCCCGTGGTCGTCGAGACGCCGGACACGACGTTATCATAGGCATCGTGACCAGCCTCGACGATATGGCCGGTATCGGTGTCGGCCACCGCGACCGGCGCATCGTTGGCGCCGGTGACGGTGATCGTGACCGGCCGGGTCGAAGCCGCGCCATGTTCGTCGGTGACGGTGATGTCGTAGGTGATCGTCAGCTTCTCGCCGTCGGCCAGGAAGTCGAAACTGGAAACGGCGGCGCCGTAGCTGAAATCAACAAAGCCGAGGCCGGTGTCCGTGCTGTCGTGCGGCGTCAGGGTGAACGCACTCGCCGCCCTCAGCACCCCCTCCACCGTGGCGCTCAGAGTGAGCGGGTCGCCATCCGAATCGAGCCAGGCAAACGACGGCTTGGAGCTGCCGAAGGTGTGCGTGTCGCTCAGGTCGACATCGCGGAAGGCTAGCGAGCCCGTGGCGCCGTCGAGGCCTGCCGAACCAGTCACACCCGGCTGCTCGGCGATCGCGTGCAATCCGCCGACCCCGGAAACGTCGGCGGCAACTTCCGGCGCATCGTTAGTGCCGGTGACGGCAACGGCAACCTGCTGCGAGGTGATGCCGCCGTGATGGTCGTCGACCTCCACCGTATAGGTCAGCGTGACCGCCTCGCCGTCGGCGAGGTAGTCGAAGTAGTGGTCGGGCGCCGAGAACGTCCAGGCTTGCGAACCCGTCACGCCATTGGTGGAATCGGTCAGCGCGACCGTCAGCGACAGCCAGCCGAACTGCGTGTCATGATCGGCCAGTCCCGTCATGATGCCGGATGCCACCACACCGGCAACCTTGAGCGTGTGGGTATCGGTCAGATCGACGTCGGCGAACTGGATCGCACCATGCGCGGTGTCGTGCGTCGTCGAATCGGTGACGCCGGTGATTTCCGTGATCGTGCCGGTCTGTGGGCCGCTGATGATGGCAGCCGTATCGTTGCTGCCGGTGACCGTGACCGTGATCGGCTTGGTGACGACGCCGCCATGCCCGTCGTTGACGGTCGCGGTGTAGGTCAGCGTCAGGATCTCGCCGTCGGCCAGGAAATCGAACGCGCCGTCGGCGACACTGTAGTTCCAGCTCGCCGAGCCGTTGTTGGTGTTACCGGCCGCCTGCGTCACCGTCAGCGGCGCTTCCACGGCATGGATCGCGGCGAGTTGCTTGGCCGTGAGCTGGGAGGTGACGTCGATGTGCGCCGCGCTCTGGTAGGTGAACGAGGTGAAGGCCGCGCTCGCCACCGGGCGGTCGGTCAGGTCGACGTCGGTGAAGCTGATCGTGCCGGACACGGTGTCGAGGTCGGTGGATCCGGTCGGATTCGGCTGCTTGGCGTTCGACAGTTCGGCGAAGGCGGCGCTGGTGGTGTCGATGGTGGGAAGGTCGTTGGTGCCGATGACAACGACGTCGGCGCCGTGGATCGACACGGTGATCGGCGTCGAGACCACGCCGCCGTGGCCGTCATCGACCTTGGCGACATAGTTCAGCGTCAGCGTCTCGCCCTTGGCGATGAAGTCGAACTTGCTGTCGACAACGCTGTAGGTCCAGGTCGCCGAACCGTTATGGGTATTTCCCGCCGCCTGCACCACGGTCAGCGGCACCTCGACAGCGAGGATCGCCGCCCGCTGCTCCGCCGTCAGCGACGCCGTGACGTCGTTACCCTGCGCATCGTAGTAGCGGAACGGATCGGTCGCCGAGATAGCGGCGCTGACGACCGGGCGGTCGGTCAGGTCGACGTCGGTGAAGACGACGGTGCCGGTCACGGTGTCGACGGCGGTGTTGCCGGTGCCGACGCGCTCCGTGATCGCGCCGCCGCCGGTGGAAATGGTCGGCTTGTCGTTGGTGCCGGTGATCACGATCGTGAACGTCTTGAACGTCGTCTCGTTGAACGGCGCGAAATTGTTGTCGACCCGCGCCTCGTAGGTCAGCGTCAGCGTCTCGCCGTCGCCGAGGAAGTCGAAAGCGCCGTCGGCGACGCTGTAGGTCCAGGTCGCCTGGCCGAAATTCTTGAGATTGGGATCCTGCTCCACGGAGAGCGGCACCGTCACCGCCTGGATCGCGGCCAACTGCTCCGCCGTCAGCGACCCCGTGACATCGGCGTGCTGTGCGTTCTGATAGGTGAAGGAAGAGAACTTCGTCGAGACGCTCGGAATGTCGCCGGCGTTGACGTCGGCGTAATTGACCTTGCCGGACACGCTGTCGACAATGGAACTCGCGGTGATATCGACACGTTCGGTCGAGCTGCCGCCCGTCGCATGAGCTTCCGGCGGCCCGGGAATGTGCTCGAGCTTGTTGCCCGGGTTGGGAATCGCCGAGAAACCTGACCTGTCCGCAATGTTGACGAACTGAAGCTTCACCTGGATGCCGGCGAGGTCGGCGAATTTGACGAACTGGTTTTCCGGAACGATCGAGTCGGTGAAGTTGTTCGTCAGCTTGGTGTTGGGGTTGTTGAGGTCGGAAAACTTCAGCGAGAACACATCGGTGATGATGCGCTGCGCATCGGCCGACAGTTGCGCCGACGACAGGAAGGTGACGCCGCCCTGGCCGTTGATGATCGTTTGCGTACCGGCTTGGTTGACGGTCGCGATCGGCGTCAGCGTGGTCTTGTCGAACAGGATGTAGGAGCCGGTGGTGCCGTCCGGCTCCACCAGCACCTGGAATTTCGACGACGGCGCAGTGCCCTGCGCGGGCACTTCGAAATCGATCTCGACCAGCACCGCGGTGCCGCGGATGCCCATGGTCGCCACCGGGGTGTCGACCTTCATGTCGCCTTTCTTGGCGGTAGCGCCGGCGACAAAGGAGATCGTGCCCTGCACCAGGCTGAGCAGCGATTTGTTGTCCGACCCGTTGGGGTCGTAGACCATTTCGTTGAGCACCATCTTGGCGTTCGAGGCGAGACCGAACACGGTGCCGTCGATGAAGGTGATGCCGAGCGTCGAGTCGGATCCGGACTGGACCACGTCGCCTTTGTTGACGTTGTCGCCCTGGTTCAGGACGATCGAGACGCCGTTGCGGATCGCGGTCGCATTGCCGGTCAGCTTGGTGACATGGCCGATGACGGCGGGAGCGACACTGGCGCTGCCGTCGGCCTGGGCGAACTGGGTGTGTCCGGCCAGCGCGTTGACGATATCGCCGGTGAGATGGGCGCCATCGGGTGAGGCCAGCGGCGCGCGCTTCTCGCCCTTGAAGTAATCATGCAGGACGACTTCGCGGTCGCCCTTGGTGAGGATCAGGTCGACGCCCGACCGCTTGAAGTCGCCGGTGAAAAGCAGATGGGCGTCGGGAACAACGATGGCGCCGGCGGGCGCATGTGTCGAAACTTTGTCGACGACATGGAGCTTGCCGTGGGAATGGCCGCCAAATTGCGGAACCTGCCCGAGATCAATATCGACGCTGGAGAGCGGTTCCAGACCGCTCGATCCGAATTTACCAGCGTAATTCAAATGAACACCGTCTCTAAATGGTTAATAATTATGGAAGATTCCTGCCGATTTTTAATACCATGCAGGTAAGGAACACAAAAGCGCGCCGCAGACACACACCCCGCAATATGGGGTATGTCGGCGACCGGCCGAAAAGGCTCAAAGCGGATTGTCGAGAGCGACTGTGGCAGAGAAAAGGCCAAGCTTGACCGAAGCATGTCGAAAGATTGGCTTGCCCGTTCAGAGATAAATATCCGCAATTAGAACAGCTTATCCCTGTCCGAATAGGGTCGAATCACGATTCGCAGGATCAGGGCTGCGCACCAAAAACCGGTCACACCGCCAGATCCTGGGGTGTATCTTCACGGCATCCCTCGCAAAGAATCGTGCCTGAGGCCGGAGCCGGCCGCCCCGGAGAATTCACCGATAGAGTTAACCCGACCGGCCTACGGGTCCGTCCGAAATGATTAACGCCGCGCCGCATTTTCAGAACGATGATCCCAGGACCGGGGTTACGCCGGAATCGCCCAAGCGCCGCCCGGCCAAAATCGTTAAAATTCGCGGCAATGCGACAAGACCAATTTCAGGTCGTTTCGCGCTTTCCGGCCGGAACGCCCGGGAATGCTCAGGCCTTAAGCAGATTAAAAGCCACTCCGCCCATCCTGTTCCCTGCGAAATGATCCGGTCACGAGCAGGCAGTACAAGCCCGCCGATGTCCCGGACAAGGGGCGTCAAATGGGGTCGTCAATGTATTCGCGCGCGTTGCGCGCGTGCTTGGTTGCGTGTGGTCTCGCCTGCTTTGCGCCGCCAGGCCTGAAGGCCGAAGCACTGCGCCTGCCCGGCTCGACGGATTTGCTGCAGCGATCAGCCGAGCCGTTCGGGCTCCCGGCATCCTCGATCGCGGGCGGCGGATTGCGTGACAAATGGCTCGGCCTGCAGCACCGCCTCGAAGACGAAATGGTGCAGATCGCGCTCTGCGACGGGGATCGCGCCGGTTGCGTATCTCCGGCCGCACTGAAATTCCTCGAGATCGTCGACGCCGCAAGGCTCCGCGAGGGCCGCGCCCGGCTCGGCGTCATCAATCGCGCGATCAACCTTGCCATCCGGCCGATGAGCGACGTCATGCAGCATGGCCAGGCAGACGTCTGGTCACCCCCGCTCGCAACCCTCGCAACGGGCCGCGGCGATTGCGAGGACTACGCGATCGCGAAATTTCTGGCGTTGCGCTTTGCCGGCGTCGCCGAAGACGACCTCAGGATCGTGGTCGTGCACGACCGTATCCACGGCGAAGACCATGCGGTGACCACCGCGCGGCTGGATGGGCACTGGCTCATGCTCGACAACCGCCGCATGGCGATGGTCGAGGATTCCAACGCCCGAAATTATTTGCCGACCTTCGTCATCGACCAGCACGGCGTGATGCGATACGGCGCGGCCATAGTCGCCGATGCCGCGAGCAACCATGCTGCGCCCGCGGTCGTGAGTGCTCGGGTCTCCCTGTCGTCGTTTCCGCCCGAGGCGGCCTACTAGTACCCGCTTTTCTTGGAACGTGAGTCGTGATTCAAGGTCGGGATGATACCCGAAGCAAGAGAAGTCCGCCTTTCGAGGAAAGATCGCAAGGTGCTTGAGGCGTGTTGTCGCTCACCGATGACATTGCAACGCGATTTGAAGCGGGCGCGGATAGTCCTGTTGGCGGCGGACGGGCGCAGCACCCGGTCGATCGCCAAGGAAGTTGGGGTCCAGCCGCGGATTGTCAGCCTTTGGCGGCATCGCTATGCCGACCAAGGCCTTGAAGGGCTGCAAGACAAGCCGCGGCCCGGCAAGCAGCCGATCTATACGAAGACGACCGACAAGCGGATTCTGAAGCTGCTGGATAAGCCGCCTCCGCAAGGATTTGCACGCTGGAGCGGCCCTCTGCTGGCCGAGGCGCTCGGCGATGTTGACGTCCAATATGTCTGGCGGTTCCTGCGCAGCCACAAGATTGACCTCGCGGCTCGCAAGTCCTGGTGTGAGAGCAACGACCCGAACTTTACGGCCAAAGCCGCCGATATCGTTGGCCTTTATGTCGCCCCGCCGGCGAAGGCTATTGTGCTCTGCGTGGACGAGAAGCCCTCGATCCAGGCTTTGGAGCGAGCGCAGGGCTATCTGAAGTTGCCCAATGGCCGCGCCTTGACCGGCCAGAGCCACGATTACAAGCGGCATGGCACTACAACACTGTTTGCAGCGCTCGAAGTTGCCACCGGAAAGATCATCGCGACGCATTCAAAACGCCGTCGCCGTGTCGAGTTTCTCGATTTCATGAACGGCCTCACCGCGGCCTTTCCGAGCCGACAGCTTCACGTCATCCTCGACAACCTCAACACCCACAAGAAGAATGAGGACTGGCTCAAGGCCCATCCCAATGTGCAATTCCATTTCACGCCGACAAGTGCGTCCTGGCTCAACCAAGTCGAGGTATGGTTCTCAATCTTGCAGGGGCAGTCGCTCAGCGGCACCTCCTTCACAAGCCTCAAGCAGCTTCAGGAACACATCGATGCCTACGTCAACGCCTACAACGACAAAGCCGAGCCCTTCGTCTGGACCAAGAAAAAGATCCGTCAACGACGTTTCAAAGGCCGCCGTATCACTCAGCTCTGATTCCGGGTACTAGTCTTTGGAAAGTCATCGCGCCACTTCGCGATGCCGGACGCTATGGCCGATCCAATCGCTGCGGCCACTAAATTCCACACGACCGCGTTAGCCATGTCCTGCGGCACATCGCGATTTATGTAGACGTAGAAGAGATATGTAAGAAAGACCAAAGCCGCAGGTCCCGCGAATGCCAATACGTACTTCCACCTGCGTCTACGCCTAGCGTTGCTGATGTCGTTGTCGTACTGTCGGCCGGCCTCCGCCATGGCGCTTGATAGAAGGATATCCAAGCGACTACTGAGGTGTCGAATATCTTCCCCAAGCTGGTTTCCGATCAATTCCTGCAGCTCTAATTCGGCCGCATCTAGATCCTGAGCTATGTCGCGGGTGCCCGTTGCCGGCGAAGGAATCCGCAATTCGCTCAGATTGCCCACGAGAGGTTGGAGGTCGTTTTCAAGAGCAGCAAATTTTGTGAGTGCTTTTGTAGAGATTTCGCTAAAGTCTGGAAAAAGGGTCTGCATCGTTTCATCGGTGAAGCTCGCTGTGTCGCTCTGCGTGAATTCTGATTCGAGGGCGTCCAGTCGAGCACCTATGCCGAGCGTTGAGATTGACTCCTTAGTCGTATGAGAAAAAACACCATCCCGATACAATTGCGCATTTGTAAAGAACTGATCTAGATCAATTGTCAAAGACCTCTGTGCATTATTGACTTCTATCTCGCACTCTCTAATTGGGATCCGCTCTCCTACCAAGGTCCCCAAATCATCGGTCAGCCTACGCAGATCGGTTGCGGCTTCTCGGACCGCCTGAGCCTTCGCATCTCGCAGACCACTCCACTCCACGCGTATTCCAACAGGAAGGAGCGGCAAAAGAATGCTGGAGTCCACTCCAACCAAATTCGAGGCAATCCTTTCCGAGGGCACATCAATTGAACCAATCTCCCAAAGTCTCAGGTCCTCAACTCGATCTCGGAGACTCCTAGAGACCTCCAGCCTGATTCGGAGCGCCAACTGGCGGGAGATGTAGTGCGCATCGGTAGAAAGAGACTTTGTGATTGCTGCGCGCCGTGCGATCACGGAGTCAAAGCCGTTAATGCCCGATGGTACAGGCTCGAGAATGCGCAAACTCTTTTGAGTGCGCTCGCGATTCGCACGTATCGCGCTGAGCTGATCAAGCCAATTTTTGGTTAGGTTGTTGTTCGAGATCAGAACGTTCTTGTTGTAAAGTTGTATATTCTGTTCTGCGGTACTCACAATCTTGTTAAGCTCACGCAACTTGTCATCAATGAAGCTGCCGAAAAAGGTCTTTAGTTCCTTTGCGGTGGACTGGAAATAGTGAAGCTTGTGCCCGTGCATGACGATCCTTGCATTCGGATTGCCTGGATCGCACCTCGTCCTAATTAGCTCGACAAGCTTATTGATATTGAAGCCAGCCTTATTGTCGATCAAAATGAAATGCTCCTCCGTATATACGGTCGGATGCAGTAAATTGTTCAATCGCATAAGCACGTCGCCTAAAAAACGATCCCGTCTTGTTACATCTATGTTTTCGTCTGACACCGCCTTTGACGCATCGAGCCGGAATTCGTCCGCTCTGGTTACAATGAAGCGGATTGGAATGAAGCGTAGCTTTTTGTGAATTTCAGTAAGCAGCGGCAAATCAGTCTTATCGAGGGGACTCGTTGCCGAAAAGAAGAACAGGACAACGTCGCAAATCGGAAGAAAATCGCGAGCGACCTCTTCAACAAACTGAGTATCGCCGCTGCCCGGTGTGTCAGCTACAACAATTTTGTCAAGCAACTCATTCTCGACTGACTCATGTCGGATTGTAACGTGTCCTTCCCTAATCACGCCGAGGAGGGATTTCGAATTTTTCTCGTTAGTAATTAGTGTGATCGTCGTGTCTGTAGGATTGAGATCCGTTTCTCGCTCTCGTTCTGAGCCCCACGTAGCGAGTATGGAATTAATGGTACTTGATTTGCCGGAAGAGAAATGACCAACAAGGCCAACATAGAAAAGATCACCGTCCCGCTCAAGGTACTGCGTCAAGCTTTGCCGCAGGCGTCTCAATATGTTGTATTGCTCGGTAGTCCGCGCATTTTTTGCTAGGTCGAGCGCCTCTCCGGTCTCGGGCTCTTCTAGCAGATCCCCCAGTTCCCGCAGCCCCGCCAATATCTTGGACGCTTGTACGTCCACTCCAACTACGTTTGGTTCTTGATGCACGTGCTATATCCTCAAAAAGCTTGCGTAATAGAAATTGACAATAGTGAAGCGAAAACAATTCTACCAAAAGTAGCGGACACGTAAACGGGTAGAGTGCGCAAAAATCACCATGTCTTGCTGGTCGTTGATCAACTGACCGCTGGAAGAAAACTGCCTTCCTTGAAAAATCAATTTCCCTAAGAACTTCAACGCGATTTGCCCGGTCCAGCCGTCGCGCCAAAAATATTCCGCTTCGCCGTTACCCCAAATCACCCTTACAACTCGCGCCATCCCGTCCCGTGAGAGGGGCGTTGGCCATCGTCACGAACGTTGGGGCGGGACGCGGTGGACGCGGCAGCGTCGGGCGCGTGGTGGCGTTCGCAGGGCGGGCTTTTGCTTCGTGAGCGAGTGCAGCGCGCAGACGACAGGCGCCAATGCCCGGCTGAGCCTTTCAGGCGAAATCGGGCGGCTGCGTACGGCAAAGCCGTGTGGTCCTGGCACCCGTGGCTGGTGTCAAGCTGGCGGAGGCGTTGCGAAACCCGACCGGGTTTCGACACACCTTCAATCCGTCAGCGACGGAGGCAAGAGGAATTCGTCTCCGGGGAGAGCTCGGTATAAGCCGTAAGACCATTGCGCAGGGAATGCCGGATTGCTCCGACTGTACCTGTATGCTCGTGTGCGTT
>Ga0081540_1001659_pt1 | contig 18932 bp, 13 predicted proteins | sample TabmetS2T1R1_FD_71024 | JGI IMG/M metagenome (GOLD analysis project Ga0081540, IMG submission 71024) | Tabebuia heterophylla rhizosphere microbial communities from the University of Puerto Rico - S2T1R1 | ecosystem: Host-associated > Plants > Roots > Rhizosphere ... | reverse complement strand
GCCGATGCAGGACATGGAGTTCGTCCAGTTCCATCCGACCGGCATCTACGGCTCGGGCTGCCTCGTCACCGAGGGCGCCCGCGGCGAAGGCGGCTATCTCGTCAATTCCGACGGCGAGCGCTTCATGGAGCGCTATGCGCCCTCCGCCAAGGACCTGGCGTCCCGCGACGTGGTCTCGCGCGCGATGACGATCGAAATCCGCGAAGGCCGCGGCGTCGGCAAGAAGAAGGACCACATCTACCTGCACCTCGACCATCTCGACCCGAAGGTGCTCAACGAACGGCTGCCCGGCATTTCCGAATCGGCGAAGATCTTCGCCAATGTCGACGTCACCCGCGAGCCGATCCCGATCGTGCCGACCGTGCACTACAACATGGGCGGCATCGCCACCAACTATCACGCCGAAGTGCTGACCAAGCGGAACGGCGACGACAATTCCGTGGTGCCCGGCCTGATGGCGATCGGCGAAGCCGCCTGCGTGTCCGTGCACGGCGCCAATCGCCTCGGTTCCAACTCGCTGATCGACCTCGTCGTGTTCGGCCGCGCGGCGGCGCTGCGCTGCGCCGAAAAACTGACGTCGAACGCCAAGCAGCCGGAACTGCCGAAGGATTCCTCCGACTTGGCGCTCGGCCGGCTCGACCATTATCGCTACGCCTCCGGCGGCACGCCGACGGCGAAGCTGCGCGACAGCATGCAGCATGTGATGCAAAGCAATTGCGCGGTGTTCCGCACCGGCGACCTCTTGCAGGAAGGCCAGAACCTGATCCACAAGGTGTATGGCGGCATCGGCGACGTCGCCACCACCGACCGTTCGCTGGTCTGGAATTCCGACCTGATCGAGACGCTCGAGTTCGACAATCTGATCGCGCAGGCGGTGGTGACGATGGATTCGGCCGCCAACCGTACCGAAAGCCGCGGCGCCCATGCGCGCGAGGATTTCCCGGACCGCGACGACAAGAACTGGATGAAGCACACGCTGGCCTGGATCGACGAGCGCGGCAAGACCACGATCGATTACCGCCCGGTGCACGATTACACGATGACGAACGACGTTCAGTACATCCCGCCGAAGGCGCGGGTTTACTGAGGAAACATTCCGGGGCGATGCGAAGCATCGAACTATGGTGCGCAATTGCGCACCTGAGAATCTCGAGATTCCGGGTCTGGTCCTTCGGACCATCCCGGAATGACGAAAGGTTTAGGGATAATGGTTGAACTCGCACTTCCCAAGAACTCAAGGATCACCGGCGGCAAGACCTGGCCGAAGCCGGCGGGCGCGACCGAGACGCGCGAGTTCCGGGTGTATCGCTGGAATCCTGACGACGGCAAGAATCCGAGCGTCGACACCTATCATGTCGACATCCATGATTGCGGGCCGATGGTGCTGGACGGCCTGATCTGGATCAAGAACCACATCGACCCGACGCTGACCTTCCGCCGCTCCTGCCGCGAGGGCGTCTGCGGCTCCTGCGCCATGAACATCGACGGCCAGAACACGCTGGCCTGCACCAAGTCGATGCACGACGTGGCCGCGGGCGGCGCCGTGAAGGTCAACCCGCTGCCGCACCAGCCGGTCGTGAAGGATCTGGTGCCGGACCTGACCAATTTCTACGCGCAATACGCCTCCATCGAGCCGTGGCTGAAGACCACCACGCCGACGCCGCAGAAGGAATGGAAGCAGAGCCATGAGGACCGCGAAAAGCTCGACGGCCTCTACGAGTGCATTCTCTGCGCCTGCTGCTCGACCTCCTGCCCGAGCTACTGGTGGAACAGCGACCGCTTCCTGGGGCCGGCCGCGCTCCTGCAAGCGAATCGCTGGGTGACGGATTCCCGCGATGAGGCCACCGGCGAACGGCTCGACAACCTCGAAGACCCGTTCCGGCTCTACCGCTGCCACACCATCATGAACTGCGCCAAGGCCTGCCCGAAGGGCCTCAACCCGTCGGAAGCCATCGCCGAGCTCAAGCTGAAGATGGTCGAGCGGCAGATCTAGCCTCTGCAACCCATTGTTGCATGACTGACCACAACCCAGATGAAGCTATGCGTAATCCGGGGGCCATCGCAAACGCATGGACGTGTCCGCTGCGTTCGCGCACCCCGCTGGCTGCATCCGAAGCCACCACCACAATGCGCATCTTCCCACAGTTGTCTCAGGCATTTCTCATTCTTGATGGTAGAACGGTCGCGGATGCCGGGTTAGCTTGTCGCCACGCGCCCACTCGAGACACCGCATGACCGCCTCTCATCCCGTTATCCTTCATCATTTTGAAGAGTCGCCGTTTTCCGAAAAAATCCGCATCGTCTTCGGCCTGAAGAACATCGCCTGGACCTCGGTCCGCATCTCGCGGATCATGCCACGCCCGGATTTGATGCCGATGACCGGGGGCTACCGCCGCACCCCGGTGCTGCAGATCGGCGCCGACATCTACTGTGATTCACAGTGTATCCTGCGCGAGATCGAACGGCGTTTTCCGGAGCCGACGATGTTTCCGGACGGCAATGAAGGCCTCGCCTGGGCGACCGCGATGTGGACCGACCGGCTGTTCTTTCAGAACACGGTCAACCTCGTGTTCGGCTCGCTGGCGGACAAGGTGACGCAGGACTTCATCGCCGACCGCGAAAATCTGCGCGGCACCAAGTTCGACGTCGCCGCCATGACCTCGTCCATTCCGCAAATGCGCGACCAGTTTCGCGCCCATCTGGAATGGATCGAGACGCAGCTTCGCGACGGCCGCAAATGGCTGGGCGGCGACAAGCCGAGCCTGTTCGATGTGCACGCTTACATGAATATCTGGTACGTGCATAACAACCTGCAGAATGCCGACACGATGATTGCGGAGTTTCCCAGGACGCAAGCCTGGAACGCGCAATTGCGCGCGGTCGGCCACGGCCGCCGCAGCGAGATGTCGACCTCCGAGGCGCTCGCCATCGCCATGGACGCTGCGCCGCAGACCGCCGAACTGGCTGATCCTCGCGACCCCAACGGACGCAAGCCCGGCGACCGGGTCGAGGTCCTCCCCGACGATTACGGCAAGATCAAAGTGGGCGGAGAAATCGTCGCGCTCTCGGCACACCACATCGCCATTCGCAGGCACGATCCGCTGGCCGGCGAAGTGGTCGTGCATTTCCCACGCGCCGGGTTCCTGGTGCTGTCGGCCTAGACAGGCATCCGCAATGCCAGCGCGACTGGAACGCCGCGCTGGAAATTAGCTAACAGTTTATCGATCGGGGCGGACGGTTGTCGCGGGCCGCGTGTTCCCGCAGACGGTGCATGGCAGGCGCGATGCCCGCTTTATTCTCCGCACGACTTTGCAGTAAGGTCGTGCTGGAGGCGAAGCGCCCGTGCAAAACGCGCAACGTAATTCGCTGAGACTGCTGCAATGGATGATGGTGGCCTCGCTGGCTCTCCCGCTGGCATTGTTCGCGCTCGCGTCCGCCATCTCCTGGGTCTCGACCCACGAAACCGCCGACCGTGAAATCGAACGCGCGCTTGACGTCGCGCACGAGCACGCGCTGAAAGTGTTCGAGACCATCGACCGCAGCCTGTCCGAGATCGCCGAGATCGTCCGCGGCGATGCCGACGCCGACATCGTTGCGCGGGAGCAGGCGCTGCATCAGCGGTTGAAGCAACTGGTCGCTTCATTGCCGCAGGTGAAATCGGCCTGGATCTTCGACGCCAGGGGCCACGCGCTCTCCAACAGCCTGATGGCGCCTGCGCCCGAGATCGATTTCTCCGACCGGGATTATTTCAAGGCTCACGTCGCCGGCGAGATCGGGACCTATATCGGCGAAGCGTTGAAGCCGCGCCCGCCCTATCAGGGTTCGCCGTTCTTCGGCGTCAGCCGGCGACGCCCGAACGAGGAAGGCGACTTCACCGGCGTGATCCAGGCTTCGCTGTTTCCCGAGTATTTCGAGAATTACTACGCCCGGATCGGCCGCGCGCCCGGCAGCTTCTTCGCGCTCGGCCGCGCCGATGGCGCCGTGCTGGCGCGTTTCCCCACCGCCGATCGCGACATCCGCCTCGATCGCGACGGCCCGATCGGAAAGCTGATCGCGGCCAATCCCGCGGCCGGCCTCGTCACCGTGACGTCGCCGGCCGACGCAATCGAACGCCGTCTGGGATATCGGCGGCTCGCCGAATATCCGATCTATGTCAGCGCCGGGCTCGAGACCTCGGCGATACGGGCGCGCTGGCTCTCCACCATGAGTCAGCACCTGGTCTTCGGCGCGCCGGCCACCGCGCTGCTGTTTGGCCTGCTCGCGCTGGCCCTGCGGCGGACGCGCCATCTGTATTTCGAGGCCGCGAAGCGACAGGAGGCCGAGGAAGCGCTCAAGCACGGCCAGCGGCTGGAGGCGCTGGGCCAGCTCACCGGCGGCGTCGCGCACGATTTCAACAACCTCCTTACCGTGATCAGCGCCTCCGTCGATCTGTTGCGGCGGCCGGACCTGCCGGAGCAAAAGAAGCAGCGCTATATCGACGCGATCTCGAACACGGTGACGCGGGCGGCCAAGCTGACCGCGCAATTGCTGGCGTTCGCACGGCGGCAGACGCTCAAGCCGGAGGTGTTCGACGTTACCCGCAGCGTGCAGATGCTGAGCGAAATGATCGGCACGCTGGTTGGTCCCCGCATCGAGATCGTGACGCTTGGACCGGACGAGCCGTGTTTCATCAACGCCGACGCCGGCCAGTTCGAGACCGCCATCATCAACATGGCCGTCAACGCACGCGACGCCATGGACGGCCATGGCCGGCTGACGATTGCGGTCGGGATGTCTGCCGGTCTGCCCGGGGCTGCCTCATCATCGCAAAATCCATACGGTTACGTTGCCATATCTGTCGCGGATACCGGCGTCGGCATTCCAGCCGATCAGCACGGACGGATCTTCGAGCCATTTTTCACCACCAAGCAAGTCGGCCAGGGTACGGGGCTCGGCCTGTCGCAGGTATTCGGCTTCGCCAAGCAGTCCGGCGGCGAAGTGGCCGTCGCCAGCGAGGTCGGCAAAGGCACCACTTTCACGCTCTATCTGCCGCGTGTCGCCGGTGGCGGGAAATCGCCGCAGGACCTGCCGGAAGATGCCCCGGCGATCGACGGAAGCGGCATGGCGGTGCTCGTGGTCGAAGACAACGCCGACATCGGCAAGTTCACCACCGACGCGCTGGCCGAACTCGGCTACACCACCAAACTGGTCGGCAACGCCGTGCATGCGCTCGAAGAACTGACCATCGGCGCCGATCGCTTCGACGCGGTGTTCACCGACGTGGTGATGCCCGGAATGACCGGCATCGACCTCGCGCAGGAAATCCGCCGCCGTTATCCGGATCTTCCGATCATCCTGACCAGCGGCTACAGCCATGTGCTGTCGGAAAACGGCAGTTACGGTTTCGAACTGCTGCAGAAGCCTTATTCCATCGAGCAGCTCTCCCGCGCGCTTTTCCGGGTCGCCCGCTGGAAGGTGCCGCACGACGTCGAAACGCGGGCGTGACGTTGGCTCTATATCGCGCTTCCGAAGGCAAACGGGCTGCGCTCTTTCCCCGTCATTGCGAGCGAAGCGAAGCAATCCATTCCTCCACGCGGGGATAGATGGATTGCTTCGCTTCGCTCGCAATGACGACGGAAGGACGGCTCCACGCGGGAACCTTCCGAGTTCCCTTGCGTTAGCGGGCCATGGCCAAACCCGATGCAAAGTCCAAACCGCCCGGCAAAAAATCCGACGCGAGGAAATCCTCCGCGCCTGAGAAATCCGAGTCAAAAAAATCAGAAGCCAAAAGAGCCGAATCTAAAAAGCCAGAGTCCAAGAAGCCAGAATCCGAAAAGTCAGAATCCGAAAAATCCGAATTGATCGACGTCACCGCCGACGCCGACAAGGGCGATCGCGCCGAGCCGCCGCCACCGCCGCCGGAGGTCGTCGACCCCGATCCGGAATTGTCGCCGGAGGAGGCCGAGCAGATCCGCAAGGAATATCTGCTGACGCGGTTCTGGATCAGCGCGCGCGGCTATTGGGGCAGAAGTGGCGACCGGCTGGCGTGGCTGTTCACGATCGGCCTGTTGCTTCTGATCGTCGGCCATGTCGCCGTTCAATACGGCATCAACGTCTGGAACCGGGCGATCTTCGACGCCATCGAGAAGCGCGATTCCGCGACCGTCTACTATCTCACCGCCGTGTTCATTCCGCTGGCGATCGGCAGCGTGCTGCTTGGCGTCGCCCAGGTGTTCGCCCGCATGGGCATCCAGCGCCGCTGGCGGGCCTGGCTGACCAATGCGGTGATCTCGCGCTGGCTGGCCAACGGCCGCTACTACCAGCTCAACCTCGTTGGCGGCGATCACCAGAATCCGGAATACCGCATCGCCGAGGATTTGCGGATCGCAACCGACTCGCCGGTCGATTTCGTCGCCGGCGTCACCTCGGCATTGCTGTCGGCCGCGACCTTCATCGTCGTGCTCTGGACCATCGGCGGCGCGCTGACCCTGACGCTGGGAGGCTCGACGATCACCATTCCCGGCTTCCTCGTGATCGCCGCGATCATTTACGCCGCGGTCGCCTCGGGCTCGATCATGACGATCGGCCGAAGCTTCGTGCAGATATCCGAAGACAAGAACCAGGCCGAGGCCGAATACCGCTACGCGCTGACCCGCGTGCGCGAGAACGGCGAAAGCATTGCGCTGCTCGGCGGCGAAGAGGAAGAGCGCGACGGCATCGACAAGAGTTTTTCAAAGGTGCTGCGGCAATGGGCGCGGCTCGCCGGTCAGCACATGCGCACCACGCTGGTGTCGCAGGGATCCAACCTGATCGCACCCGTCGTCCCGCTTCTGCTCTGTGCGCCAAAATTTCTCGACGGCAGCATGACGCTGGGCCAGGTGATGCAGGCTGCCTCCGCCTTCACCATTGTGCAGACCGCGTTCGGCTGGCTGGTCGACAATTATCCGCGGCTGGCCGACTGGAACGCCTGCGCCCGCCGCATCGCCTCGCTGATGATGTCGCTCGACGGCCTGGAGCGCGCCGAGCAGGGCGACGGCATCGGCCGCATCAAGCACGGCGAAACCGAAGGCACTGCGATGTTGAGCCTCAACGATCTGTCGGTGACGCTCGATGACGGCACCGCCGTCGTCGGCGAAACCGAAGTGATGATCGAACCGGGAGAGCGCCTGCTGGTGGCCGGCGAATCCGGCACCGGCAAGAGCACGCTGGTGCGCGCGCTGGCGGGGTTGTGGCCATGGGGCGGCGGCAGCGTCAATTTTCATCCCGACCGGCGGCTCTTCATGCTGCCGCAAAAGCCTTACATCCCTTCCGGCACGCTGCGCCGCGCGATCGCCTATCCCGGCGCGGCGGACGATTGGGCCCCCGACGAGATCTGCGACGCCCTGCACAAGGTCGGTCTCGATCACCTCAAGGAGAAGATCGAGGAAGAGGGGCCGTGGGACCAGACGCTCTCCGGCGGCGAGAAGCAGCGCCTGGCGTTCGCGCGCCTGTTGCTGCACAACCCCGATATCGTGGTGCTGGACGAGGCGACGTCGGCGCTCGACGAAAAGAGCCAGGACAAGATGATGGAAATAGTCATCGGCGAGTTGCCGAAGGCCACCATCGTCAGCGTCGCCCATCGCGTCGAGCTCGAAGCGTTCCACAGCCGCAAGATCGTGCTGGAGCGCCGCAAGGGCGGCGCCAAGCTCGTCAGCGACGTCAACCTGATCCCGCGCAAGGGCAAGCGCCGCCTGCTCGGCCGCTTCCTGCGCGCCGGCGCAAAGAAGGCGGCGTAGCTAGACTGTCTTCTTCACGATCTGGAACCCATTGGCCTGCAATTCCCGCAATATGACCCCGGCGAGATGTGCGCATTCGTCCGGTTTGATCCAGGGACTTCGCCAATCCGGGTCGTCGTCCTTGGGGTAATGGTCAAAGGCGGAGCGAATTGCGGCTTCAACCACATCCTTGGGATCATCCGACATCGATACCTCTCAGACCGTTTAACGTGGCGAGCAGCAAACCTACGACGTTTGTCGGCGCGCGCTCCGCATTGATCTAGGTCAAGGCATGGAGGCTTTCATTTCATGGCTGGAAGGCTCAATGGAGCGCGAAGGCATTTGTTCGCAAGCGAGACGACTACGTCGTTATCGCGTATCATAGCGAATGCCCTGCACAGATTCCTGATGCTCGCAAGCGGAGGCCCGCGATGATTGCGCACGAGGCAAGTCTGACGCACGCCCACCTGAGAACACCACGGGCCGCCGCCTTCGCGGGTATCATATTTTCAGTGCTGTTGTTCGCCGTGTTCGGGCTCATGCGGCGATCGGTACCGCTAGATCCTTTCGAGAAGGGCGCGTGGCTTGCGGGCGATACGGCGTATGTAGCGCTTGCGATGAACCTCGTGCCATTCGCGGGTGTAGCCTTTCTCTGGTTCGTAGGGGTGCTTCGTGACAGGCTCGGTGTGCGCGAGGACCGGTTTTTCGCGACGGTGTTCCTGGGCAGCGGATTTCTGCTGCTGGCGATGCTGTTCGCTGCCGCCGCGGTGGTTGGCGCGATAATCATAGCGTTTCATGTGGCTCCCGAAGCGGTTTTGAATTCCGCGACTTTCTATTTCGGGCGTGGCCTGGCCTACGGCATGGTAAACATCTACCTGGTGAAGACGGCGGCGGTATTCATGATCACGACCTCGACAATCGCCGTCTACACCCGTTTGACGCCCCGGTGGCTCGCGATCGCCGGATACGTCATCGCGCTCGTGCTGCTCTTTGGCAGCTACTATTTCGAGTGGAGTGTGCTGGTGTTTCCGTTCTGGGTCTTGCTGGTCAGTCTCTCGATCCTGTGGGACGGGGGAGTCGCACCGGATCCCGCGATCGGCACGTCGCCTTAGCGGAGCGCCTCGATGCCGACGCCGCGGATCACGGCGCGCGCATGTCCTCCAGGGGAACAGCACCTTGCATCTGCGCGTAAGCATCGGCCAGGAAGTGGATGCCGCGCCAGTGCCGACGCGCTGACGGTCGCGGGCTTTCTGGATCGCTGTCGAGAGGCGACGGGCGGGCGATCATTGCTGGGTTTTGGTCATGGTGTTCGCTTCTACTGCGTCAGGCAGGATAGCTCACTTCCGCGCCGGGCGGCATAGCGATCCATGCCCGGGACCTGCCGCTGGCCCAAGTCGGTCGCGAATTACCCTGAGCGGACCAGGCTCCCCCCAACGCCTTACCATACGCGGGGAACAAGACGATATCGCACCCTGTGCATATACTCGGCATACCCCGGCAAATTCGCGCGGAGAAAGATTTCCTCATCAAGGATGCGCCAAACGAGTACAGGGAAGAACGGCACGAGGAGGAAAACGCTCCACCACGAGCCGAGCGCGAGTGGCATCGCCGCGAGCAGAAGCAATGCACCCGAATACATCGGGTGCCGGACGTACGCATACAGGCCCGTCGACACGACGGGCTGTGCCTCCTCTACCTGAATGGTAGAAGCGGCATAGGGGTTCGATTTCATCACCGCGAAGAACAACAAGAAAGACAGTACTATCATTGCGTTTGCGATAACCGACACGAGCGGCGCAACCGGTGACCAACCGAAGCGATGGTCGAACGCGGGAAGCACTACGAAGGCTATAAACCCAAGAATAAAAAGCGCCGAGATGAATTTCTGAGCCGGTCGCTGTTCCGCCATGGGTCCGATGTTCATACGGCGCTCAACGAGCGTTCGGTCGTGCACGAGAAAATAGATGCCCAACGCCTGCGCGGATACCCCAAACACGGCTACGAAGATCCATGCTTGCCAATAATCGAGGGTACCGGCAGGAATGATCAAGCATGCGAGCAAAATTGCGAGCGTTATCAGGTTGGCCAGTACTCCGCGAACATAGAAATTTGACATGGACGGTCTATCTGCGTCGGCACTTAGAAGTGGCGCTCCGTCGCGAGACCACTGGCAGCGGAGCGCAATGCACGATCAGGTGAAAGGTGCAGCTTGCCGAAGCCTTCCCTGGATCAAAGCGAACAGACAATCATGGCAAGTTATGTAGGGAAAGTCTCTTAGTAAAGAAATCTGCAGGCGTCCTTCTGCTCCTGCTCGGTATGTTGATCGTGATCGGCCTGTACGAGAACGCTTGGCAGGTTATCTCGCTCGGGGCCGTTTCCTTTATTGCCGGGGTTTTCCTTCTTGTGCTTAAGATTGTCGCGCGCAACCGTAATCAACTCTAAAGCGCTAAAGGCTTGGCAGGTCAACGCGGTCGGACCCACGAGAGGTGAGTCACGCCGAGCGTTCTTAGCGGGTATCCCAGCTCGTTTCCGATGATGCTCGCCTTCAAGGGCTCAAGCGCGAACCGGTGAAGCTTGCACGCGCCGGGTCACGCTTGCCGCAACAACGTGCCGCCGATGTTTGGTCTCCGGAACCCTACTTAAGGGCTTGCCCCTAAGGCATGGAGCGGAATTTCCGAACTTGTTTGCTCGATTTACCAATAGGTCGTCTGCTGCAGAGGAGATGGCCCACATGCGTGCCAAATCATTGCTGGCGGTAGGCCGCCCGCTTCCCTCAGGCATGCGGTCCAGTAATTTTTGGAGTTCGATCATGGCAATCTGCCATGATACCAACGCCAATCCTACTCGTCCTGCTTCCGGCCATGAACATAAGAATGCGATGCCATGGCTTGACGACCAAACGCAATTTGCCTGCGAGTTTTGCGGTGATCTAGTTACGCTCGAGAAGGCGAAGCTGCGGGACGATGAACGGCTGGCTCAAATGCTTCAACGATGGAACTCCCTCCAGCGTGCACATTGAGGGCACTCGCCGTCTGCCGCATCGGCAAGCTGGCACGCCATCTCTTCCATCAGACTTTCGTGCTTCCACCTCGAGCCGTCGCTTTTGATGATGTTTCTGGCACGAATACAGGCATGGGTCTCGGCGGCGGCGTCGCCAACACGGATGGTTACGTCCGGATGGAATGGACATACCGCTGTGGCACGGGTCGTCAGCAGCGCATAGCGCACGGCTGATTTCAGATTATCCGCATAGCTATCGGCGGTCATCAGAGCCTCCTGCTCCGACCTGTCCCCCCGAGCATTACCTTGCGAACGCCAGCGCGGCGGCTTTCGAACTAATCGACGCAGGCGACATCTCAACCCAGCGGAGCCGCGCGGACAGCTCATGACAACCTTCATCGCAAAGCCGCATTGACGCATTGATCCTGCTCAAATGCGGCCCCGTCGGAGCGAGGAGCCAACGGGTCGCAATGAAAGCTCCAGACTGTTTCATCGCCGCAAAACCGGCTATGCATGCGCCGCTCACTGAGGACTTTGGTTTGACGCCCGACAATGACCCCTCGCCCGCGCCGTTTGGCGCATTCGCGCCGAATGCCGCGCAGGCCGCCATTATTACGCTGGCGCACCGCTCGCGGCTGAAGCGCGGCGCATTCCGTCCGATGCTGTCGCGGCTGGTGAACCTGCTGCGTACAGGCCCCGTCGATGTCGCGTATCAGGGCGCCTCGTTTCGCTTCTATCATCAGGCCAGCGCCACCGAACGCGGCGCACTGTTCAATCCGGACTATAATATCGAGGAACTTGAGTTCCTGCGCGCGCACACGCCAGCCGGCGGCGTGTTCGTCGACGTCGGCGCCAATGTCGGCACCTATGCGCTTGCTCTCGCGCGCCATGCCGGCCCCCACGGCAAGGTGATCGCGATCGAGCCGCATCCGATCACCCATGCGCGTCTGGCCTTCAACAATCTGGCCTCCGGCTATGCCCAGGTGAGGCTGGTCGCCGCCGCCGCCGGTCCCGCCGATGGCGAATTAATGATCGAGACCGACGGCGAAAATCTCGGCGCCAGCCACATCGTGTCGGGGCATGCCTCCGGCAAGGCGATCAAGGTGCCGTCACTGCGGCTGCAGCGCATTCTCGAGGAAGCCGGTGCATCCCGCGTCGATGCGCTCAAGATCGATGTCGAAGGCTTTGAGGACCGCGTATTGACCGGATTCTTCGCCGAGGCGCCGCAAGCGCTGTGGCCGCGCGCCGTCGTGATCGAACATCTGTCAAAGGACGAATGGCTGAGCGACTGCATCGCCGACATGCGCGCACGGGGTTACGCGGAGGCCGGCAGGACCCGCAGCAATACGCTGCTGGTGCGCGGTTGAACTTTTGATCGACCACGTCACGCCGGTTCCATTTTCGCCGGACGTGAGGAACCGCGCGGCGGCGGCTGTGTTATCGCGGGATGCCAATCGAACCGCCGGAAATACCGCCCGCGACGCCGGGACAGCCGACCGAGCCGCCGCCGGAGCAGCCGCCGGGCAGTCCTCGTCCGGAAGTTCCGCCCCCTGTGATTGAACCGGGCCAGCCGACTCCGCCGCGCGAGCTACCCGGCGAGAGGCCGGATGAGTTGCCGGTGCGCGGACCCAACGGACCACGCACGCCCAATCCAGCGACCGATGCCGGGAGCGCATGAACAGCGCTTTGAGAACACGGTATGAACACGCAATGAACAACTATACATGTAACCCGTTGCACCAATGAAATAAAAAGCCATTCGACCGTTTGTCGCCCGCCACAATCCGGCCTAATCATTAGCCGTTCAATCAACTAACCGACGCGTCAGTGAAGCGATTTCCGTTGCTGACAACCTTTCCCGGGACCCAAGGACATCATGACAAACCTTCGCATCGTGCTGCTTGCCACCACCGCATTGACGGTTACGCAGCTTGCGACCTCCGCATCCCACGCGCAGACCGCTCCTCTCATCGTCGCGCAGGCCAAGGAAGAGGTTGGCCCCGACGGCAAGCCGAAGGCGCCTCCGCAGAAGGGCGCTCCGCCGCCACCGGCCGCCGCGCCAAAGGCGCCGGCCGCTCCGCCGCCTCCTCCGGCGGCTGCACCCAAGGCACCGGCTCCGCCACCACCGCCTCCTCCGGCTGCCGCGCCCAAGGCACCGCCTCCGCCGCCGCCACCTCCGGCCGCTGCGCCCAAGGCGCCGGCTCCGCCGCCGCCACCTCCGCCGGCCGCCGCACCCAAGGCAGCACCGCCGCCGCCACCGCCTCCTCCGGCCGCCGCGCCAAAGGCAGCGCCTCCCCCGCCACCGCCCCCTCCGGCGGCTGCGCCCAAGGCAGCGCCACCACCCCCGCCTCCGCCGCCGGCCGCCGCTCCCGTTGCGCCGAAGCAACCGGCTGCGCCTGCTCCGGCGACGCCGCCTTCGGGTCAGAAGGCGGCACCACCTCCCGCGCCACCGGCAGCGGCGCCGCCCCCACCATCGGGCGCAAAGCAGCCGCCGGCGGCTGCGCCCGCTCCGGCAGCTCCGCCCGCGGCCGCGCCTCCTGGTGGAGGCACGACAACCGCGCCAACCACGCGCCCCGGTGCACCGGCGACACCTCCCGGTGCCGGCGCGACGACGACGCCGACCACTCCACCGGGTCGTCTCGGCGGTCCAGCGACTGCGCCGGGCGCAACACAGCCAGCAGCGACGGCCCCGGCTCCCGCCGCTCCGGCTGCGGCTGCTCCCGCAGCGCCGACCGCCGTGCCGGGGGCAGCCAACGCTGCACCACCTCCCGGCCAGGCGCAAAATGCTCCGCCCACCATCGCACCGGCCTTCCGCAGCGCTCCGCAGGTCACCGCGCCGCTGCCGGCACCGCCGCCGGATCTCGGACTGAAGGCCGTCGGCGCCGGCGTGGCGGTAACAGGTCCGCGCAACCTCAACGACTTCCGCGGCCAGCGCCGCGAGGTCCAGGAGGGTGGCCGCACCATCATCACCGAGCCCGGCCGGATCATCATTCGCGATCCCGGCGGACAGCAATATGTCCGTCACAGCGAGGTGGACCGCTTCCGCTACGGCGCGCGTGACATCCAGACCCAGACCATCGGCGGCGAGACCCGCACCGTCGTGATCAGGCCTGACGGCACGCAGGTCATCACCGTGCTCGGCCGCGACGGCCAGTTGCTGCGCCGTATCCGCCGCGACGAGCGCGGCCGCGAGATCATCATCATCGACAACAGCTATCGCGACCCGCGCGCGATCGGCGGCTTCTATGTCGACCTGCCGCCGCCGGTGGTCCGCATCCCCTACAACCACTACATTGTCGACGCGCAGGAAGCGCCGCCGGCACTGATCTACGACACCTTGATGGCGGCTCCGGTGGACCGGATCGACCGGCGTTATACGCTGGACGAAATCCGCTACAGCCCGACCGTGCGCCAGCGCATGCCGAGCATCGACGTCAACACCATCAACTTCGAAACCGGATCGTGGGACATCCCGCCCGATCAGTCGGCGAAGCTGCAGGTGATCGCCGATGGGCTCAACCGCGCGATCCAGCAGAATCCGCGCGCGGTGTTCCTGATCGAGGGCCACACCGACGCGGTCGGCAACGACGTCGACAATCTGTCGCTGTCGGACCGCCGCGCGGAATCAGCCGCCACCCTGCTGACGCAGCAATTCAGCGTGCCGGCGGAAAACCTGACCTCGCAGGGCTATGGCGAGCAGTACCTGAAGGAGCAGATCGACGGGCCGAGCCCGATCAACCGCCGCGTCACGCTGCGCAACATCACGCCGCTGCTCAACGGCGGACAGGCATCGCTGCCGCCGCCCCCGCCCGGCACCGCGCCGCCGCGCTGATACGAGGCGTCACCAGATGAAAATGGCCGGGAGCGATCCCGGCCATTTTTTTGCTTCTTGTTTTGACGCGTTTTCTTCACGCGAACCGGTGCCCACCCACGGATCAAGTCCGAGGGCATGCTTCGCTCGAAACGCTATCAGGCGCTGAGCGCCCGCGGCGGCACGCACGCCTCGCAGATCGCCCTGGCGTGCCGATGATCGGTGCCGCAGCAGCCGCCGAGAATGCGCATCTGCGGAAACGCGCCTCGCAGATTGAGGTAACGCCGCCCGAGGTCGGACGGATCGCCGGCGTCGAGCGTGGTGGATTCGTCGAGCTCGGCATGGCTCTTCGTCGAGGCATTGGCCCGGATGCCGTGGATGCGTGTGGTCCAGGGCTCGCCCGCCTTCAGCGCATCCTCGAAATGCGTCGGGTGGGCGCAATTGACCATGAAGTATTCCGGCGAGCCGCCGGTCTCGCGATCCACCGCCTCGATCGCCTCCCGCAACGTCTCGCCCTTCACCAGCCGGCCGTTGGTCTCGACGGTGAACGAGATCGCCGCAGGGATCGCTTGTGCTCTGGCGGCTCGCGCGACGCCGATCGCCTCGTTGACGCTGTTGAGCGTGTAGGCGGTGACCATGTCAGCGCCACCTTCGACGAAGGCTGCGATCTGCGCCTGATGGTAGGCCTCGGCTTCAACGGCATCCATGTTGCCCGCCTTGTAACCATCGCCGCGCGGGCCGATGGCGCCGCTGATGACGCAGGGCGCATCTGGCCGTTCCCAGCCGGCGCGCAGCTCCTCGAGAAATTCGATCGAGCGGACATTGATCGCCTTCAGCGCGGACGCATCGTAACCGAGCTTGATCCCCCAATCCGGATTGGCGCGCCATGTCGGGCTGTCGAGCACAAAGCCTGTGCCGTGGTCGCGTGCGACTGCAAGGTAACTGACGTAATACTGCTTCAGATGTTGCCGCCCCTCGGCGCTGTCGAGCAGCACGAAGGCCGCGAAATGCGGCAGGTCGATTCCGTGATGGAAGATCAGCGTCGTCTCCATCCCGCCATCGGTGAGAAAGATGCCGCCGCTTCGTTGCGGCAGGTCGCGTCTGTGCTTGGCCATGTCACATCTCCGGTAATCAGGCGTCCCCGATACGTCTCTCGCGCACCGATAGGGTCCGGCGATGTTGGTGCCTCATAGTGTCGCGGCCTCCTAGACGGCTTGCGGTACGGATGAACCGGAAGCTGCAAAGTGATACGAAATCAGATGGTTGCAGATGCGGCGACAATAGCGGCTGCGCTGAGGCGCACGGAGAAACCGTACCATGAGTACAGTTCTGGAGCCCCGGATGGGAAAGGGCGAAGCGACGCGCGAGCGCATCCTCGAAATCGCGGAAGCCGCCGTGCTCGCCAAGGGATTCGGCGCCACCTCGATCGACGAGGTGATCGCGGAAGCAGGCCTCACCAAGAGCGGCTTCTTCTACCACTTCAAGGACAAGAACGCCCTCGCCCGCGAAATGCTTCGTCGTTATGTCGCGACCAACGACCGCCTGTTCGACGAGATCTTCGCACGCGGCCGGCAACTGTCCGACGATCCGCTGCAGGCGTTCCTGATTTCGCTGAAGCTGCTGGCCGAGATCATGGCCGATCTGCCGAGCGGTCACCCCGGCTGCCTGATCGCGAGCATCTGCTATCAAGAGCGGCTGTTCGATCGCGAGGTACGCGAACTCACGGCCCAGTCCGTGCGCGACTGGAACGCGCGCTTCCGCAAGATCCTCGATGGCATCGCGGCGATCTACCCGCCACGCGAGCCGGTCGACCTCGACGATGTCGCCGATATGCTGTCCTGCGTCGTCGACGGCGCCATCATCATGTCCAGGACGCTGAACGATCCGAGCCGCCTCGAACGGCAGATTCTGCTATTTCGAAGCTGCGTGAAGCTGATGTTCGCGCCGGTCGCCGCCTGATCCGCGTTATTGCGGCGGGGCGAGCCCCAGCGCATCGACCATGACGCGGAAGACTTCCGTATTGTCCATCGAGCCGTGCACCCGCTCGCTGCCGGGACCGGTCGCGGTCAGGATGACGTCCTCGCCCGAATGCACGCTGGCGCCGATCATCGCCGGGAGATTGCCGAAGCGCAGCACGACGCCGGGAACATCCTTGTACTTGTCATTGGCCTTGAACGATTCGGGTCCGTCTGCCTTCATCGTCGGCTCGTTCGGATTGTCGAGCTTGGGGCGATAGGTCTCGTAATGATCCGGCAGGCTGGCGGAGAAGATGGCGAGCCGCTTGCTGACGTCCACGCGCGACGGATAGCCCTCGGCGTCGGGCGCCGGGTAATTCGGGAATCCAGCCTTCTCGTAGACGCCGACGCGCTCGCGCAACGGCACGTTGGGCGTCGTGCTCATGTCGTCGTTGATGGTTCCGACCAGGCTGTTCGGATGATTGTGGTCCGCCAGCACCAGGATCAGCGTGTCGTCGCCGCGGGCGCGCGCCCAGTCGCGGGTCTGGCGAACGGCGTTGTCGAGCATGATCGTGTCGTAGACGGCGCGCTCCATGTCCAGGACGTGCGCGTATTTGTCGATCAGTCCGGATTCCACCATCAGGAAGAAGCCGGCCTCGTTCCGCGACAGCACGTTCAGCGCGGCCTGCACCTGTTCGGTCAGGTCGGGCTGATCAGGAAATTTCTTGACGCCGCCGCCCTTGAGGAACTTGCGGTCCAGCGCGCCATCCATGTTGCCGGTGGCAAACAGCCCGAGCAATTGGCGCGCCTCCGATTTCGCCGCCGCATCCAGCTCGGGCTTTGTCGTGGCCACCTGATAGCCGGCGTCGCGAAAGCGAGCGATGTAATCGACGTCGTCCTTGCGCTTGGAGCCGGCTGCGGCCTGCGGCAGGAAATTCGCAGATCCGCCGCCCATCAGGACGTCGGGCTTGGCGGCGAAATATTGCGCGACGATCTCGTCATAGGCGGCGCGGCGACGGGTATGCGCCACCATCGCGGCCGGCGTGGCGTCCTCGATTTCGGTGTTGGTGACGACGCCGATGGCAAGGCCGAGCCGCCGCTTCGCCAGGCTGGTGATGGTTTCGACCCTGGGATCGTCGAGCGGATTTGCGGTGCGGTCGGCGTAGACGCCCATGGCGTTGACAGCGGACTTGTGGCCGGTGGCGTAAGCGCTGGCCGAATTCGCGGAGTCGGTGATGATGGAATCGGAGCCGGCGGTGGCAACCAGCGCCATGTGCGGCATGTCGTCGATGGCAAGCTTGCCGCGGCTCTTGCCTTCCGCGATCCCCTTGGAAAGGATGCGCGCAGCGACGCGATGCGCGGGCGACAGCCCGTCGCCGATGAACAGGATCACGTTCTTCGCCTTGCGCGGACCGGTGTCGTAGACCGTCCACACCACGCTGCGGCTGCGCGTGCCGTCGCTGACCTCAACCGTCACGTCGCCGGGCCTGGAGATACTGACATTGCGCAGGAGCAGCGCCGACTGGTCCTTACCGTCTTCGCGATCCATGAAGTTTCCGCTCTGCCCGAACGCGGCGGCATAGTCCGCTCCATTGACCGTCACTTTCATTTTGGCCGGGTCGACGCGATCGGAAAACTCGACCTTGAAGTCGAATTGCGCGCCGGCGAGGATTTCGGCGCGATCGATCGGATAGATCGTTTGAGCGACGACCTGGGATCCCGCCAGAAGAACAATGAGGGTCACGGCAGCGAAGAGTTGGATCATGGAGCTTGCACCAGGTCGGATCGGAGGGAGGCGCGCGCCGGGCGGCGGCTCCGGCCCTAGCAAACCGCCCACTCCATATTATACTGGTCCGAATGACATCCCCGTTACAAGCGGGATCGTGCCGCCGCACTGACACCAAATGGAAACGGCCGGCAGTAATCCGACCATTTAGAATCGAAGGCCTCCTCGCGGAGATGCCTCGGACCAATCGTTACATCCAGATAGCTTGGTAAACGACTTCCCGAATGCGCTTAATCGTAGCACCTCCGACATAATCAATCTGGTCAAGCGTAACATCGTCCGTCGTCGCGAGTTGACCGACTGTTGCAATACCAGCCCCTGTTAGACGCTCCATCAGATTATCCGTGAAACCGTATGGGTAAGCCGCCGACTTGCGTAGGACTGTAACGGGCTTATCCAAGATCGCGAGGCCGTGTTCGGCGGGTAGAGCGGGTAGCACAACACTAGCGAAGGCTTGACCAGAAACATGGAATTCGGCGGGCTCAGGAACTGCGCCAATCCATTGGTCAATCATCTCAAACGTTAGTCTTTTTGAGGGAACGCTATCTAAGAGATTGCAAAGATTGATCGCAAAAACAGGGCCGCGCCCCCCACCCCTTGCGTCGCGCTCGACGCGGGGCTCGGCGCGCTCGCCGAGCGCGGGCTCA
>Ga0081540_1001658_pt1 | contig 18944 bp, 22 predicted proteins | sample TabmetS2T1R1_FD_71024 | JGI IMG/M metagenome (GOLD analysis project Ga0081540, IMG submission 71024) | Tabebuia heterophylla rhizosphere microbial communities from the University of Puerto Rico - S2T1R1 | ecosystem: Host-associated > Plants > Roots > Rhizosphere ... | reverse complement strand
GGCGGCCCGGGGCCCCGGCCCCCCGGACCCCGACCGGGCCAGCCGCCGCACGGCCAGCTCGGCCAGCAGCGCGGCGCCGTCGGCCAGCACACCGTCGTCGAAGCGAGCCTCGGGCGCGTGGTTGGTCGGCGCGGTCAGCGGGTCCAGCTCGGGCGGGCAGGCGCTGAGGAAGGCGAACGCGCCCGGTACCTCGGCCAGCACGTAGGAGAAGTCCTCGGAGCCCGGCTCGGGGCTGGGCATCCAGCCGAAGCGCTCGGCACCGTACAGGTCGGCGATGGTGGCGGCCATGAACTCCGCCTCCTCGTCGTTGTTGACGGTCACCGGGTACCCGTTGTGGAAGTCGATCTCGATCCCGAGACCGTGCGCCTGGGCGATGCCGGTGAGCAGGTCGGTGATCCCCTGCCCGATCTTCTCGCGGGCCTGCGGTGAGAACGTGCGCACGGTCGCCTCGAAGCGGGCGGAGGCCGGGATGATGTTCTCCGCCGTCCCGGCGTGGAAGCTGCCGACGGTCACCACGACCGGGTCGAAGATGTCGTGGTTGCGGGTCACGTAGGTGGACAGCGCGGTGACCATCTCGCACGCGGCCGGGATCGGGTCCCTGGCGTGGTGCGGCCGGGAGCCGTGGCCGCCTGCGCCGAGGACCGTGACGCGCACCTGGTCGGCGGCGGACATCAGCGAGCCGCGCCGGGTGCTGAAGTTGCCGTAGGGCTCGCTGGCCGAGCTGACGTGCAGGCCGTAGGCGGCGACCGCGCGGCTGCCGGCGGCGTCCAGCACGCCCTCCCGGATCATCGGCTCGGCCCCGCCCGGCCCCTCCTCGGCCGGCTGGAACATGAAGACCACGCTGCCCGCCAGCTCCTCGCGGTGCGCGGACAGCAGCCGCGCGGCGCCGACCATGATCGCCATGTGCAGGTCGTGCCCGCAGGCGTGCATCGCGCCGTCGATCTGCGAGGAGAACGGCTCGCCGGTCAGCTCCTTGACCGGCAGCGCGTCCATGTCGGAGCGCAGCAGCACGGCCGGGCCGGGGCGGCCGCCGCGCAGCACGGCGGTCACCGAGGTCAGCGCGGTACCCGTGGTGATCTCCAGGGGCAGCCCGTCCAGCTCGGCCAGCAGCCTGGCCTGGGTCAGCGGCAGGTGGGTGCCGATCTCCGGCGCCCGGTGCAGCGCCCGGCGCAGTTCCACCAGGTCGGCCTGGATGGCCTCCGCCTCGTCGCGCAGCGTCATGTGCCCGCCCCTCCTCTTCGTCCTGCCGGCACCCTAGCGCAGTCGGGGATGGACGGCGTTCCGGTCCTTACCCGAGGTGTCCGCCGACGGCCCGTCCGCGAGGTTCGTCCGTTTCGGCGTGGGCGCCGCCACATCCCGCGCTAAAGGTGTGGATCCGGAATGACGGACAAGCCGGGTCGTTGAAGCTGGCTCACGCGCACCCCCAAGGCCTGTGCTCGCCTCCGCCACAACCCGGCTCCGGCTGCGCCCAGGCCCCCCGACGGAAGGACACCGACGTGACCGCCATGCGCCGATTCCTGCCCGCGCTGCCCGCGATCGCCAGCACCCCCCGCCGCGCGGCCATCTCCGCCGCGCTGATCGCCGGCATCGCCGCCGGACCGCTGGCCGGCCACCAGGGCCACAGCGCCAACCCGACCGCCCACCCGGTGCTCGCCGCGATGACGGGCACCGCGTCCAGGGCGCCGGAGGGCGCGCCGGTCGTCAACCTGAAGGCCACCGGGTCCGCGGGCGCCACCAAGCCGGGCGGGCCGGCGGTCACCGGCAAGCCGGCCGAGGCCGCGCAGGCCGCGCCCGCCCCGGCGCCGTCCCAGGCCGACCTGCTGCCCCAAGGGGAGCCGGGCGACCAGTCGCGGATCGACCTGGTCGACGACCAGCTCGGCAACGCCCGGGCGATCATCCACGCCAGTAAGGACCTGAACCTGCCGCCGCGCGCCGCCGTCATCGCGGTGGCCACCTCGCTGCAGGAGAGCAAGCTGCACAACCTGGGCGACCTCGGCGACCTGAACGACCACGACTCGCTGGGCCTGTTCCAGCAGCGCCCGTCGAGCGGCTGGGGTGCTCCGGACCAGCTGACCAACCCCGACTACTCGACCAAGGCGTTCCTGAGCGCGCTGGTGCGGGTACCGGGCTGGCAGTCGATACCGCTGACCGATGCGGCGCAGACCGTGCAGGTCTCGGCGTTCGGTGACCGGTACGCCCAATGGGAGCAGGAAGCCGCCGACATCGTGCACGACTACTACAGCAACAGCTGACCATCGCTGCCTGACGAGGCCGCGCCCCGATCCGGGGCGCGGCCTCGTCGTCTGTCCACTATGGAATGTCGGGTATCGGACTCTTCCCCGGCCGAGATCAGCCGGCGGTCGGAGACGAGGCGACGCCGCGGCCCGGCGAACCCAACCAAGTGATGATTCATCAGCGGCGAGCCGGACGAAAGTGTTGGATTTGGATACCAACGCCCCCGGAAGACTTGCGCCCTTCACCAACGCGGCGACCGGGCAGCAGCTAGCGCGGCGACGCTGGCCGCCCGGCACGAGCAGACGGTAGCCGAGTATCCGTCGACTGTGGACGATCATGACATTTTGATGGCTGACCGTGACCGCAGCGACGTCGTAGTGTGATGGGGTTCTCGGTTGGTGGTCGGGTGTTGTTCTTGAGGGCGGACGGGTGGGCGAGACGTTCGGCAGGGTGGCCGCTGACGATGACGCAGCCCTCGACGCCGTCCTGACCGCCGCGATCGGTGGTGACGAGACCGCGTTCGCCGACCTCTGGCGCGCGCTTCAGCCGGCCGTCCTGCGGTACCTTCAGGTGGTCGTCGGCGCCGCTGCCGAGGACGTGGCGTCGGAGACCTGGCTGCAGGCGGCGCGCGACCTGTCCACCTTCACCGGCGGATGGACCGCGTTCCGGGTGTGGCTGTTCCGGATCGCCCGGCACCGCGGGATGGACGAGCTGCGGCGGGCCGGGAGACGCCGGGAGACGCCGTCCGACCTGCTGCCGGGTGGTGTTCCGGTGCCGGACGTGGCCGCCGACGTGCTGGAGAAGTCGGGCACCGACTGGGCGCTGGGACTGATCGCCACGCTGCCGCCGGACCAGGCCGAGGCCGTGATGTTGCGGGTGGTCGCCGGGCTCGGCGTCGCGCAGGTCGCCCAGGTGCTGGGCAAGCGGCCGGGCGCGGTGCGTGTGGCCAGCATGCGGGGGCTGCGCCGGCTGGGTCGGCACCCCGAGGTGCGTGCACGCGCGACCCCCGACGGCGCGAGGCCGGATGAGGTGTAACGAGATGGGCTGGTGGACCGCTCTTAAGAGCACCATGGGTACCCGACGTGCCGACCGGATCGCCCGCGTGGATGCCGACCAGTTGCTGGCCGGGCACCCCGCAGGCCCCTCGCACGCCGGACTGGCCGCGATGCTCGCCGAGGTGTCCGCCCCGCCCCGGCCCGAGGAGCTCGCCGGCGAGGCGGACGCGGTCGCGGCGTTCCGTCGGCTGCGCTCGGCCGCACCCTCCACCGTGGACGTGTCCACTGTGGACGTCACACTGGGCGGTGGGCGTCACAGGATGGCGTGGCCGCCCTGGCGTGGCGCGACACTCCGGCTCGCGATCGTGGTGCTGCTGCTGGCCGCCGCCGGTACCGCGAGCATCACGATGGCCTACCGGCCGGCCCGCGTGCAGCCGTCGCCGACCCCGGTGGCCTCCTCGTCGGTACCGGCGCCGAGCCCCAGCCATCCCTCCTCGGGTGTCCGCCGGACGCCGCCGCCCAGCGGCCCCGCGACACCCACGACGGCGCCCAGCCCGGCGGCGCTCGTCACCGGCACCACGGGCATCAGTGACCTGGCCCTCGCGACGCAGCTGTGCCAGGTGTGGACCGCGGCCACCGACAAGGCGGCCCGCGACCTGGCGGCCACGCAGCTGGGGCCGCTGATCGACCGGCTCGGCGGACCCAACGGCCTGCCGGCCTTCTGCAGGAAGCTGGTCAGCTCGGACGGCACCGCCGCGACCACCGCCGCCGCCCCGACCACCACCACCGCCGCCGCGACCACCGCGACCACGGCGACCACCGCGACGAAGGCCAAGGTGGCCAAGGCGGCGACGGCCTCGACGAAGTCCAACAACGCGAAGAGAGGCGGCTGAGCCGCCGGGGCGCAAGCATCACCGCCCGTACCGAGCGTGTAACGTTGCGATGTCCTCCGACGCTCATTAGGAACCCGTCCAACGATGGGCGTCCACAGGATCGGAGTGCTGATGGTCAGTCACATTTCGGGCCGAGCACACAATCCCGAGCACGCCCACCAAGGCCCCGGTACGGGACAGTTGCCCGCCAACGGCGCCAACCATTTCGACCGCAGCCCACGCCCGCCGCACCTGGCCGCGGGCCACCGGCACCTGCTCGCGCTGCGCGTCGTGCACGACTACCTCGCGGGGAGGGGGGTGGCCGAGGCGGTCCGGCGGTTCGACTCGCGTCAACTGATCCGGGCCGCCGCGGCCAGCCGGTACTTCGGCCTCGACGGCCTGGCGGACCTGCTGGGCGCCGCGTCGTACGCGGCGCTGCGCCCGGAGAGCGCGGCCGCCTTCGACGAGGAGTACCGGCGGAGGTTCGCCACGGGTACCGAGGTGTCCGACGCGGTGGCCCGCAAGATGGTCCAGTTCCCCGGGGACTTCCCGGACTAGACGAAGGAGCCGTCCCGCCACCTTTGAAACCGTGCGTGATTCCTGATTAGACTTCCGGTGACCGATCGACGGTACCGGGATGTCCCCGTGTCCGGGTACCGTGTCCGCGAGTCGGCCGTGGGAGGAGGTTGGGCGTGCCGGTCACCGGACAGCGGGTCGTGCGCCGGACTCTCGGGCGGCGGCTCACCCGGCTTCGTGTCGCGAGCGGCAAGAGCCGCCGGGAGGTGGCCGAGGCGAAGCTCGGCGTCTCCGAACCCACCCTGCACCGCATCGAGACCGGCAAGGTCCCGGTGACGGTCGCCAACGTGCGCGCCCTGTGCTGGCTCTACGGCGCGGACTCCAGCATCACCGACGCCCTGGCGGAACTGGCGCTGGGCACCTCGCAGGAGGAGTGGTGGGACGCGAGTCCGGTCATCCCCGACTGGTTCAAGCTCTACGTCGGCCTTGAGGCGAGCGCGGCGCGCATCTACACGTACGAGGGCGAGGTCGTCCCCGGCGAACTGCAGACCGAGCACTACGCGCGAGCGGTGTTCGGCGCCGAGCAGCTGGCCGACGCGGAGGCCGCCGACCGCCACGTGAAGCTGCGCATGCAGCGCCAGCAGACGCTCTTCGGCCGTGTGCCTGGCCCGGAGGTGGTGACCGTGCTCGGCGAGGGGGCGCTGTCCCGCCCGGTCGGGGGCGACGCCGTGCTCAAGTCCCAGCTCGAGCACCTGCGCCGGATGTCCGAGCGCGGCAACGTGGAGATCCGGGTGCTCCCGTTCTCGGTAGGTGCGCACGCCGCGATGGCCGGCGCCTTCCGCATCCTGGACTTCGACGATCCCGAGGACCCCGACGTGGTCTACCTGGAGACCCACGTCGGCGCGCTGTACCTCGAGGAGCCGGACGAGGTCGCCGAGTACCGCCGCATTTTCCACCTGATCCGTAAGGACGCCATCCCCGTGGAGGAGTATCGGTGAACGCAGCGCCCGGCACCGACCAGAAGCCGGCAACCGCCGCGCGAATCTACGACTACCACCTCGGCGGTACCCACAACTTCCCGGCCGACCGGGCCGCCGCTCAGGCGGTGACCGAGCGGTTCCCGCTGACTCCGGCGATCGCCCGCACCGGCCGCGCCTTCCTGCGCCGGGCGGTGAAATACCTCGCCGACAACGGCGTGCGCCAGTTCCTGGACATCGGCTCGGGCATCCCGACGGTGGGCAACGTCCACGAGATCGCGCAGGGGGTCGCGCCGCGGTCCCGGGTGGTCTATGTGGACATCGACCCGGTCGCGGTGTCGGAGAGCCTGGAGATCCTCGAGGGCAACCGGCACGCGACCGCGATCCGTGCCGACGTCCGCGCCCCGCGGGCCATCCTCGACAACCCGCAGGTACGCCGGCTGCTGGACTTCGACCAGCCGGTCGGCGTGCTGCTGTGCGCGGTGCTGCACTTCGTGCCGGAGGACGCCGAGGCCCGGCAGACGGTCGGCGAGCTGGTGGCGGCGGTGGCGCCGGGGAGTTATCTGGTCATCTCCCACGCCGGTACCGACGACCCGGCGGCCGACGACGGCGTCGACGTCATCCAGGATGTCTACAAGCGACAGACGGCGACCCCGTTCGCGATGCGGACGCGCACCGCGATCACCGGCTTCTTCGATGGGCTGGAGCTGGTCGAGCCGGGCGTGGTGTGGTCACCGCAGTGGCGGCCCGAGCCCGACGACCCGGCCGACTTCGTGGCCAACCCGCAGCTGTCGGTGGGCCTGTGCGGGGTCGGCCGCAAGCCGTGAGCTGACCGGGCAGGGCCGGTCCGGGCACCGGTCCGCCGCGGCGGACCGGTGCGTCCACAGGCGGTCCGGCTCAGCCGGCCAGCAGTCGGTCGAACTCGCCCTTCTTGGCACCGTCCAGGAAGGAGTCCCACTCCTCGACGGTGAACCGGACGGTACCGGCGTCGGGCTGCTTGCTGTTGCGGACCTCGATCATGTCTGAGCTCCGGCGGGCCTCCACGCAGCTGCCGCCGTTCCCCGTTGATCTGCTGGACATCATCCAGCCGATGTCGCTGCTCATCGGTGCTCCTCTACAAGGTCTAGACGCTGCGCTGAGTAACCCCGTCGGCGGGCGGTGCCGGGGCCGTTGAGGCGGCTGGACCCCGGTGACCGGCGCGCCCTCTCCTCTGTCATAGGCGTCCGTCTTTCACCACGAAATTCTCGGAACGAAGCGTAACTGAAACCGGTCCAGATGAACGATCTCGTGCCGCCAAGTTGTCTCAGTGAAATCTTGCACGAGCAAGGCATTTACTGCCATGCTTATTCACGGATCGCCAGTCACCCCATCTGGCACTCCACACGAAAGCCCCGCCGGTCCCGCTCGCATCCCACGAAGGAAGGGCCATGGCCATCTGCCCGGTCGCCACCAGCGGCGCAGCACCGGCCCAGGCCGCCGCGCAGTCGCACGCCGTCCGCCCGGTCAGTGTCCCGGTGACGGCGTCATGATCGCGCCGGCTCCCCGCGAGGAGTTCACGGTCCGGATCCCCGATCCGGACGGGCCGCCCGGCACCGAGGTCGTGGTCCGCGCGACCGTCGACCAGCGGACCAAGACAATCACCTTCGAACTGCCCGACCAGACCAGCGCCACGCTGGACGTGGTCACCGCCCGGGCCCTGCAGATGATCCTCTGGGAGGGCGTCTTCGGCGCCCTGCAGCCGACCGGCCCACGCCTACGGGTGGAGCGGCGGCAGGCCGAGGGGATGCCGGCCGCGCTTTCCGGACGGGACGCGGCATGACCGCCCCGGCCGGCGACATCGGACCCGAGCCCACGCCGGCCGCCGGACCCGCGCTGCCGCCCGAGCCGCACGCCCCGGCACCCGGCCCGGCCCTTGTCGCGGCCCGTCGCCGCTGGTCCGAGCGCGACCGCCGCCGGCCGGACGACGGGGTCCTCGCCCCGCAGCACCGCTACCCCGGCCGGATCGCCACACCGTAGACCGCGGCTCCAGGTGCCGGAGCGGAGCGGTAACTTGTGGATCCATGCGGCTTGACGAAGCACTGCGAACCACCGCGGCCATCCGTGACTTCACCGACGAGCCGGTCGGCGACGACATGGTGCACCAGATCCTCGACGACGCGCGGTTCGCGCCCAGCGGCGGCAACCGCCAGGGCTGGCACGTTGTCGTGGTCAAGGACCCGGCGACCCGGCGGGTCCTGCGCGACCTGTACCGGCCGGCGTGGGCGCGGTACCTGGCGCAGACCGGCGCGGGCCTCGTGCCGTGGGCGCCGGTGACCGACCGGGACGCCGAACGCGAGGCGCTCGCCTCGGCCGGCGACACCCCGCCGCCCAACGGCCGCTCCGGGTTCACCGAGCACCTCGACGAGGTACCGGTGCTGCTGGTGATCCTCGCCGACCTCCGTGCGCTGGCCGCGGTCGACCGCGACCACGACCGGTACACGTTTGCCGGTGGTGCCTCGGTCTACCCGTTCGTGTGGAACCTCCTGCTGGCGGCGCGCGGGTACGGGCTCGGCGGCGTGCTCACCACGATGTTGGTGGACCGGGAGCCGGAGGTACTGCGGCTGCTCGACGCTCCCGAGGAGTACGCGCTGGCGGCGGTCGTCGCGCTGGGTCACCCAGTACGGCGGCCCCGGCGCCTGCGCCGCGCGGCGGTCGAGGAGTTCACCACCGTGGACCGGTTCACCGGCCCGCCGCTGACTCCCCCGTCTCCCCCGTCTCTCCCGGCGTAGCCGGCTCCGCCCGCCGGTCGGCGTCGCTCCGGCGGTCGGCGTCGCCCAGGTTGACCGGGCGCAGCAGGCCCCAGGCGAGGAACAGCAGGCCGAAGGCGAGCATGGCGATCCCGACCCACAGGTTGATCCGCACGCCGCGCGCCTTGGTCAGCTCGGCGCCGGAGTCGAACACGCCGACCACGGTGACGATGACGCCGTACACGGTGAACAGGCCGCCGATGATGCGGCGCACGTCGAACAGCCGGGCGGCCGACGGCGAAACGCTGGCCGCCTCCCGCTCCTCTTCGCGCAGCCGGTCCTCGCTCTCGGGCATCTGAAGCTCACTCCTCACCAGAACGGCAGGTAGAACACGACGGCCAGGACCAGCGCGCCGGTACCCAGCAGGATCGGGTTGCGGTACCAGACGCGGTCGCCGACCAGCGCGTCGCCGCGCACGTCCGTGCGGCCCACCCCGTAGACGAGGCCGTCCAGTTCGCTGTCCGGCTTCGGTTGGGTCACCAGGGTCACCAGTACCGACACGATCGCGACCACCACGAACCCGATGCCGGCGCCCCAGAAGCTCTCGCTGAGGTCCGACCCGAACTTGAGCACCTTGCCCAGGTAGAGGAAGTAGACGAGGGCGGAGGCCAGCATGCCGGACAGCAGCCCGAGGAAGCCGGCCCAGGAGGTCATCCGCTTCCAGAACAACGCGATGATGAAGGTCGCGAACAGCGGCGCGTTGAACAGCGAGAACAGCGCCTGCAGGTAGTTCATGATGTTGTTGTAGCCGGCCGCGATGAAGGCGGTACCGATGCCGATGACCACGCCGACGACCGTGATGACCCGGCCCACCTTCAGGTAGTAGCCGTCGGGCCGGTCCTTGACGATGTACGGCTGCCAGATGTCGTAGGTGAACACGGTGTTGAAGCCGCTGACGTTGGCCGCCATGCCGGCCATGAACGAGGCGAGCAGCCCGGTCACCGCGATGCCCAGCACGCCGTTGGGCAGCAGGTCGCGCATGAGCAGCGGGATGGCGTTGTTGTACTGCAGGTCGCCGGTCTTCGCACCCAGCCCCGGTACCGTCACCAGCGCGATCAGTCCGGGTATGACGGTCACCAGCGGGATGAGCAGCTTCGGGTACGCGGCGATCAGCGGGGTACGCCGGGCGGCGCTCATGTTCCGGGCGGACAGTCCACGTTGGACCTCCGCGAAGTTCGTCGTCCAGTACCCGAAGGACAGCACGAACCCGAGCCCGAACACGATGCCGATCCAGTTGGCACTCAACGGGTTGTCGGACCCGCCGGTGTTGGCCCACGTGTGCAGCCCCGCCTCGCCGAGCTTGGAGCCGCGCACCTTGTCCATCAGCCCGTCCCAGCCGCCGACCTTCACCAGTCCGAGCACGGTGACCGGGATGAGCCCGGCGAGGATGACGAAGAACTGGAGCACCTCGTTGTAGATGGCCGACGACAGCCCGCCCAGCGTGATGTAGGCCAGCACGATCGCGGCGGCCACCACGATGGCCAGCCAGAGCGGCCAGCCCAGCAGGGCCTCCATGACCAGCGCCAGGGCGTAGAGGTTGATGCCGGCGATGAGCACCTGGGCCAGCGCGAAGGTCGCCGCGTTGAGCAGGTGCGCGGAGTCGTTGAAGCGGCGGCGCAGGTACTCGGGGACGCTGCGCACCTTGGAGCCGTAGTAGAACGGCATCATCACGATGCCGAGGAACACCATGGCCGGTACCGCGCCGACCCAGTAGTAGTGCACGGTCATGATGCCGTACTGCGCGCCGTTGGCGGCCATCCCGAGGATCTCGATGGCGCCCAGGTTGGCCGAGACGAAGGCCAGCCCGGTCACCCAGGCGGGCAGCGCCCGGCCGGACAGGAAGAAGTCCGCGCTGCTGCTGATGGCCCGCCGCACCAGCAGCCCGATGCCGAGCGAACCCACGACGTCCGGGCTGCGCCAGCCGAAATCCGACGAGGCAATCAGTCCGAACGCGATTCCGCCAAGTCCCGCGAGCGCCAGCAGCGCTCCCGGCAAACCGAGCCGTTCGCCGGAATCGTCGGCGCGGCTCTCGGGAACGGACCGCAAGGCAAGCCAGATGGTCGGCAGCGCCAGGAACGGGACGATCAGGAAAATCCATCGCCAGGTGAGATGGTCGACGATCCAGCCACCCAGCAGGGGCCCGACCGCTCCCGCCACGGCCGAGTATCCGGCCCATGTCCCAATGGCCTTACCCCGGTCGCGTTCTTCGAACGATGCGCCGATGATCGCCAGCGAGCACGGCACCAGAAGGGCGGCTCCGATTCCTTGCGCGGCGCGCGCGACGATCATCTGCGCGATGCTTTGCGAGAGGCCGCAGCCGATGGAAGCCGCGGCGAAAATCCCGACCCCGATCACGAAGACGCTACGGCGGCCGAAACGGTCGCCGGCAGCACCGCCGAGCAATAGCAAGGCCGTGAGGCACAGCATGTAGGCGTTGACGACCCACTGCAGTCTCGTGACCGATGTTTCGAGACCCGCCTCGATGGCCGGCAAGGCGATGTCGACGATGGATTCGTCGACATAGGCCATGGTCGATCCCAGGATGGTGGCGACCAGGATCCAGGTCCTGTTGCCCGCAAGGCAAACCGGATCGGCCCGAACGGATCGGATCGAGCCTTCATAGCAGCGCGCTGCCCGCCAATTAGCCATGCTTGTCGGGTTCCGGACGTCCAAGCAATCGAGACACAAACACCGCGCTGGATAGGGTTCATTGATGCCGGCGGCCTTTCGCCGCGACGGTCAACGCGTTTACAAGGTGGCGCGATCTCAGGGATGTATCCGTCCGTGCGAATGGAGTTAAGGTGCATGCGCTACATCGATGCGTTCAATCATTTCTTTCCTGCGCGTTTCTTCGCCGAGCTGGTGCAGACGCCGGGCGCCCAGAAGGATATGGGCAAGCGGGTGCGCGGCATCCCGGCGCTGTACGACCTCGACGAGCGCCTGCGCATCGTCGATTCGTTTCCCGACTATTCGCAGGTGCTCTCGCTCGGCATGCCGGCGATCGACCGGCTGTGGGACGCCGCGCGCGGGCCGGAGATCGCGCGTATCGGCAATGACGGTCTGGCCGAGCTCACGGCGAAACATCCCGACCGCTTTCCCGGCTATGCGGCCTCGCTGCCGATGAATGCGCCCGCGGCGGCGGCGCGCGAGGCCGAGCGCGTGCTCGCCAATGGGGCCAATGCCATCCAGCTCCACACCAACGTGGACGGCGCGCCGCTCGACGAGGAGCACTTCTGGCCGATCTACGAGATCATCGAAAAGTCCGGCAAGCCGATCCTGCTGCATCCCATCCGCACGCGCGAGATGGCCGACTATCGCACCGAGACCAAGTCCAAGTACGAGATCTGCAGCGTCATCGGCTGGCCGTTCGAGACCGGCGCCGCGCTGGCGCGCCTGGTGTTCTCCGGCATCATGGACCGCTACCCCGGCCTCAAGGTGATCAGCCACCATCTTGGCGGCATCATCCCGTATTTCGAGGGCCGCGTCGGCCATTCCTGGGACCAGCTCGGCGCGCGCACGTCGGACGAGGATTACGCCGCGCTGCTCAAGCGGCTGAAGAAACGTCCCTACGACTACTTCAAGGATTTCTACGGCGACACCGCGCTCGCCGGCAGCCGCGCCGCCACCGTGTGCGGCATCGACTTCTTCGGCACCGACCACGTGGTGTTCGCCTCCGACTGTCCGTTCGATCCAGAGAAGGGGCGGGGCTATATCCGCGCCACCATCGCGGTGATGGAATCGCTCGATCTTCCTGCCGCCGACATGGCGAAGATTTGCCATGGCAATGCCGAGCGACTATTTGGCCTGCGCCGGCCCGGCTAAGCTTCGTCCGGGCGACGCCAAATACGAAGGATGGGGCCGAACAGGGAGGCAGGCACGCGCGCCCGCCGTTCGCCTCATCCCGATCGCCGATCAGAGGGTCTCTCGCAATGAAGTATCTCGTCCGGCTCGTCGTCGTCCTCGCCGCGCTCGTGCCCGTCACGGCGATCGCCAAATATCCCGAGTCGCCGATCCGCATCCTGGTGACCATCCCGCCGGGCGGTGCGCCGGATATCGCGGCCCGGCTGGTGGCGCAAAAGCTCTCCGAGCTGCCGGGCTGGACGGTGGTGATCGAGAACCGCACCGGCGCCAACGGCAATGTCGCGGCCGACGCTGTGGCCAAGGCCACGCCCGACGGCTACCTGCTGCTGCTCGCGGCCGACAGCCTGATCGCCATCAATCCGCACATCTATCCGAAGATGCCGTTCGACACGCTGAAGGATCTCGTTCCGGTGTCGAGCATCGCCAGCAACCAGTTTTTCCTCTCGGTCAATCCGTCGGTGCCGGCCAAGACGCTGCCGGAATTCGTCGAGTACGCGCGCAAGACCAAGCCGCCGCTCGCCTATGCGTCGGGTGGCAACGGCAGCCAGCATCAGTTCGGGATGGAGATGCTCAAGCAGCGCGCCGGCATCGACCTGTTGCACGTGCCGTATCGCGGCGGCGCGCCGGCGGGCCTTGCCACGGTAGCCGGCGAGACCAGCGTGGTGCTGGCCGGCGCCTCCAATGCGCCGCTCTTACGCTCGGGGCAACTGCGCGGCCTCGCCACCACCGGCAAGAAGCGCTCGCCGCTGTTCCCCGACATGCCGACCATCGGCGAGTTCTATCCCGGCTACGAGGTCACCATCTGGCTCGGCCTGTTCGCGCCGGCCGGCCTGCCGGAGCCGATCCTCACCACGCTGCGCACGGAAGTGCAGAAGGCGCTCAGTACGCCTGACCTCGCCGAGAAGCTCAACGTCACCGGCGCCCTGACGCCGCTGGTGGAGACGCCGGAGGAATTCTCCAAGCTCATCCACCACGACTACGACAAGTACGGCAAGCTCGCGCGCGACATCGGCATCAAGGTGGAGTGACGCGGGACTTCGTAGGGTGGGCGAGCCGCTTAAGGCGGCGAGGGATGGCGCGCAACAGCGACATCAGTTGGGCTGACGGTGAACCCGAGCCACTTGCTCCCATCCTCCCCTGGAAGGGGAGGTCGGCGCGCTCTTGCGCGCCGGGGTGGGGTGACCAAACGCAAAACAACAACCTTTCACCGCATGCTGCCGGATCAGGCTCTCGCGTGCGCGCGAAACCATTCGTCGAGACCGATGCGGCCGCGGCGCGCCTCGCCCAGCGGCACGAGCGAGTGCTCCTCGACCCGGCCGCCGAAGTATCGGGCCTCGGGGTCGCGCACGACTTGGCGGGAGTCGCCGACCGCCTTCAGATAGCGGGCGACGATTTCGTTGAACGGTGCGCGTTCCGGGCCGGCGATTTCGACGATGCCGTTGCGCGGCGGCGCCAGCGCCACATCGGCAACGGCGGCGGCAACGTCGTCCGCCGCGATGGGCTGGAACAGGCCGGGCGAGATCCTGACCTTGTTTCCATCCGCACCTGAATCGGCGATGCCCTTGAGGAATTCCATGAACTGGGTCGAGCGGATGATGGTGTAGGGGATGCTGGAGGCCTCGATCACTTTCTCCTGCGCGACCTTGGCGCGGAAATAGCCATTCTCGGTCCGGTCGGTTCCCACGATGGATACCGCGACATGGTGCCGGACGCCCGCTGCGGCCTCTGCCGCGAGAAGGTTGCGGCCGGAGGTCTGGAAGAATTCCAGCACCGCCTTGTCTTCCCATGACGGCGAATTGCTGAGGTCGATCACCACCTGCGCGCCGGCCAGGACCTCCTTGAGACCCTCGCCCGTGATGGTGTTGACGCCGGTATTGGGCGATGCGGCGATGACCTCGTGCCCGGCTTTGCGCAGAATGGGGGCGGTCTTCGAGCCGATCAGGCCGGTACCGCCGATGATGACGATCTTCATGGCTTATCCTCCCTTGTTACCGGACACCCTGAATGGGCGCGTATGCAACGGGGACACAGGACGACGACAACGCAAACCCGTCGGGAGAACCGTCGGGGAATGATGCGGCGCTTCGCACTCATCCTGTGGTCTCAGGAAATGAGACCCTCAGTATCTATGCAGTTATTTGAGCCGGCTAGGGAGACGGAAATTGCGGCGATTTATGGCAAATTGGGCAATTCGAGGTGCCAGCGTCTTCATGACACAGCCGGGAGGGGATTAGGCGCGAAACGCCGTGGTCCGCCGCCCTACATCAAACCCTTCGGCGAGAAGCTGAGGTCGAGCACCTTCCACTCGTCGTACTTGTCCGGCGGCAGCCCGAGCGGCTGACACTCCTGCAGTGCACGGGTGGCGGTCTCCACCAGGCGCGGACCTTGCGCCGATGCGCTGGCGCGGGTCAGCAGCGGCTCGCGCGCCAGCGTGCCGTCGGGAGCGAGCGCGATGCGCAGCGTCATGCGCAGCTTCGACGCGCTGGCCAGACTGGCCGGCGGGTGCCAGCATTTCTGTAAGCGCGCCTGCAGTGCCGCCATCTCGTCCGCCGAAAGCCTGGCGCCGCTCCCGGCATCGGTGTCGAACTCGAACGCGTCGAAGCTCGGAACAATGCTCGGCAGGAACAGCGGCGCCGCCGAGAATGCATCGGTCGATGGCGCGGGCGGCGCAGCCGGCGGTGGTGCGCTCGGCGCCGTGGCGGCGGCTGGTGCCGCAGCGGTCTGCTGTGCGGCTGCTGCAGGGGGTGACGCTGATGTGGCCGGTGGCGTCGCGTCTGCGGGGGCCGAAGAAGCGGCCGCGGGTGGCGGGCTTGCAGCGCCCTTCTGCGCCTCGGCCTTCGGCGGCGATTCCGGCTGCTGGGTCGCCGCGGCTTGGCGCTCGCGCGTCTCGGTGGGCGCCGGCGTCGGCAACTCGATCCTGATCTGCGGCTGGGCTTCCTTTTCCGGCGGCGGGATCTCGTTTTCCGCCACGATCTCCACGGTCACCGGCTCGGTGGTGGCGTCGAGCATCCGCGGATTCGCTAGGGCGACGAAGCCCACCGCGACCACCGCCGCATGACCCAGACCCGAGACCGCGAAGCCGAGGCGCATCGACCCGTCCCAATCAATGGCGAGCCGGGACTCGCCGGTCGTCAGCCCCCCGGCGATCTTAGAACGCCAACCCGCTGGGCGCGAGGTTGTTACCCATGTCTCCGGTACGTTCCGTCGCCCATGTGTCCAGGCGGACACCCTCTGAGTGGCGACCCCGGGAGGACACGAACCTTATCGAGGCGCTACGCGAGGTGAGCCGTGAACGAGCGATTGCCGAGTTGAGCAGCCAGATCGACAAGCTCGAAACGGGCGGGCCGCGCTCGGGCCTGCGCGCGGTGTAAGCCGTCCGTGCCGCACGGCGCTGCGTGTGGCGGCAGGGTTGACCTGAAACCCGCGAGAGTGTGCTAACGTTATGAAGCAAGGTGCGACTGCGGAGGAATCAGCATGTCAAAGATTATTGCAACAGTGGGCGCACTGGCGCTGGCAGCCACGCTCGCGTTGCCCGCCGCGGGCAATGCGGCGGGGCGAAAAGCGGATGGTCTGTACGGCGGTGATGCGACAGGAATGACCGATGTCAGCGCAAACGGCCGTCGTCACGTCGCGGTGCGTCGCGGCTGGCGCGTTCCTGTTGCCTACCGGCCGCCCGCGCCGCTGTACTACGCGGCAAATGGGTTGTACGGGCCTTGGTATAACCCGTATTTCGGGACGTACCCGACATACGCAACGAGGTTAGCGTCCGATGGCTTCGGGCCGCCGCTGCCCGGGGTTCCGATACTCCTCGCCCCAACTCAACCGGGGCAATAGATAGGCATCTCCGGGTTCCGCAGCCGGCGCCTGCACGGCATCGGCCTTCCAGGCAGGGAAGGACGGCGGTTCAGCGGGTAGTGCGGCTGGCTTGCGGGTGGCCATGGCTGACCATTGCCAAGGCCGCGAACCATCATCACGTGCCACCACCGCTTCACCATCGATCACGGCTGACTGTGCGCCCAGGATCCGCATGGCCGCCACGATGGTCGGCACCGGTCTGACCAGTCGAGGCCGCGCCGGCTGAATACACGCACGCGGTCACCATCGCGGTGGCATATGAATGGCGTTCGGCTTCGGGCCGCCACTGCCCGGCCCGTTGGTCGCCGCTCCAACCCGATATTGAATCAGACCTGGATCGGAAGCGACCTTCACCCCTGGTGCCGCTACGGTCGCGGGCTTGCCAGGGCGTTCGGATTGTCCGCGTATTCACGTCAGCCCGGGATTGGCCCGCAACATGGGGCCACCCGTCAAATCCGCCTAAGTCACTGAAAACACTGGCGACCCCGGGAGGATTCGAACCTCCGACCTTCAGCTTAGAAGGCTGTTGCTCTATCCCCTGAGCTACGGGGCCGTTTGTTGAGGCGCCGCTCAGCATTGAAGTGCGAGAATTTCCGCACACGGCAGCGCGGGCAAGCTAGACCAATTTTAGCAGGGCCGCGAGCACCCAGCCTGATCCTGAGGTACTGCGTACTGCCGCAGGTGTCGAGCATACGAAAGCGTGTCGAACGCGTAGACCATCATGGCCTCCGGCCAGGGCACACGCGGCGCTGGTGGTGAACTTCTATTCGCGTGCGCTGCCGCTCGACCTGATCAGCCGGCCATGGTGCGAACGACGCACAGCACAACAAAGGCCCCGCGGGAGCGGGGCCTTTGCGTGCGAGCGGTAGCGTTAACTGCCGCCCTGAAACTCCGCGCTGCGTCAGTGCCAGAAGAAGGCCAGCAGCAGGATGATCGGCAGCGGGATGCCAAGCAGCCACAACAGTGCGCCTCGACCGAAACCCATGATGTTCCTCCTTTGGTATTGGTTGCGCTTGCCGGGATAACGCCGTGATGTCCTGGCGGTTCCGTCGAGCATGTACGCGCCAGTGGATCGAGAACGCGCGCCGCCGTTCTTCGTAATGCGTTAATTGCAGCAGACGTCTGCCGGGGCCGGGCCGAACTATCTCAGTGCGACAGGAAGCCCCCGAAATATCCGGCGATCGCGATGAGCCAGAACACCGCGACGCCGATGGCGAAGCGCGTCTGCACCTGCCGTTGCGCGGGCTCGATGTCCTTGCCGCGGTTTTCGTACCACATCTTGGCGGCCAGAAATGTCAGCACCAGAAGAGCGGCAAAGAACGCGTAGGTGAAAAGCGTCAGCATCAGAATCTAACCTTCGAGTAGGGCGCGGGCGAACAATTGCGGCGCGAGCCGCCACGGCGCAAGGCCGCGACGGCCCGCCACCATGATACTTACGTCAGCTTGAATTCGAGATCGCCCAGCCGCTCGATCGAGGTGACGATGCGGTCGCCGGCCTTGAGCCACACCTGCTTGTCCTTGGGATAGCCGGAGATGACGCCTTCCGGCGTGCCGGTGAAGATGATGTCGCCCGGCTTCAGCGTCATGTAGCGGGAGATGTAGCTCACCAGCTGCTTGCTGTTGAACACCATGTCGCTGGTGTTGGACGACTGGCGCAGCTCGCCATTGACGCGGCATTCGATCTTGAGGTTGTCGCCGTCGGCGAGGTCGGAGGTGACGAGCCACGGGCCGACCGGCGCCGAGCCGTCGAGGGTCTTGCCCAGCATCCACTGGCTCGAGCGGCGCTGCAGGTCGCGCGCCGTGAAGTCGTTGCCGGTGCAATAGCCGAAGATATAGTTCGCCGCGTCCTGCTCGCTCACATTGCGCGCCTGCCGCCCCATCACGATCACCAGTTCGGCCTCATAGTCGAACTGCTGCGCGTCCTCCTCGGTGACGTTGACGGTACCGCCGTGGTGGTTGAGCGCGGTGTTGAACTTGTTGAACAGGATCGGCTGCTTCGGCACCGGGTTGCCGGTCTCGGCCGCGTGCTTGCGGTAGTTGAGGCCGATGCACACGATCTTCTCCGGATTGGTGACGCACGGCCCGAATGCCGCCTTGTCGAGGCCGACGAACAGGCGGTCGTTCGACGTGCCGGCGGTCGCCTTGTCCACCAGCCGCTTGAGGCCGTTGGCGTCGCCTTGGCCCTTGAGCACCGCGTCGATGGTGGTCGGCGCGTTCTCGTGGAACTCGCGCTCTGCTGCCGCCACGTCGAGAATGCCGCGCTCGGTGCGCACGCCGAGGCCATAGCCGTCGGGGCGGCGGAGCGTGGCGAGGATCAGGCCGCGCGGCATCTGCTGCGACCCGCTGGTCGGGGCAGCGGTACGCTGCGCCAGCGCCGGCGCGCTCAACGCGCCCGTGCTGGCCGCGGCTCCGGCAAGCGCGGTGGCCTTCAAGAATGTCCTGCGGTCCTGCATGATCTCCTCCTCGTATGCGCGTCCTCGGGGGCGCTTGCCGCGAAGTCTAACCTGTCCCGAGGCGGCGCGCATGGCTTATGTGCGCGGCCTGTGCGGCCGTGGCGACGACGATGCAACGGGCAGGAGCACGAGGTCTGCAAGGACGAGGCCGCCAACCAAGCGGCCCCGGTGCGGTCGAATGCGCCGCGTCAGCCTATTCCTGGCTACCCGGAACAGGGCTGAACCTGATGCCTCGCAAAGAAACTCCGGTCGGTTTCGGATTGGCAGCATCGATGGTCATCGCCGTGCAGACAATGTTCGTCGAGGTCGCGGCAATTGCGGTTGTTCCTCCATTGACAACATTCGTGGCCAGAAGAAGATCTGTCCCGTAGGCGGCAACGTTATGGGTGACCAC
>Ga0081540_1001657_pt1 | contig 18945 bp, 20 predicted proteins | sample TabmetS2T1R1_FD_71024 | JGI IMG/M metagenome (GOLD analysis project Ga0081540, IMG submission 71024) | Tabebuia heterophylla rhizosphere microbial communities from the University of Puerto Rico - S2T1R1 | ecosystem: Host-associated > Plants > Roots > Rhizosphere ... | reverse complement strand
TGGTGGCTCGCACAGATGGCGGGCGGGCCGGTCCTATACACCGGCCGGGAGATGCGCGATGCGCATTTCGACCTCAAGATCTCACCCGAGGTGTTCGACGAAGTCTCCGCGGAGCTGGCCAACGCCCTGGATGAGTTCAAGGTGCCCGAGCGCGAAAAGCAAGAGGTCCTGGCCGCCTTCGGTAATGAGAAGGGCGAGGTTACGGCCGGTTCTCAGCCCGGGGCGGTCAACTGGCGCCGTTGGCGTTGAGCCGGGCGTGATCGGATAGCGAACTCCATCCTCGGACGGCTGGACACGACGCGGCAGAGATGGTGGCCACTGCGGCCGTTGCCCAACGATCATGCGATGCGGCCAAGCTGACCAGCGTATCGGCCGGCAGCTCGGGCGCGGCGGAGCAGAACGGCCCGCGGGTGCTGTTGGCCCGTCGTCCTGGGATGGCTCGACCCTGAGCAGCTATGTGAACGAGCCCCAGATCAACGTCGATCACTTCTACCACCGGCCGTCTGCCATGTGGTAGGCCTGCTGACCGAGCAGTCGCAGGTCCAAGCCATCTCCCGGGACCTCGCATCGGCCGGGACCGAGGTCGCCGCAGTGGAGATCCTGTGCGGTGAGCAGGGAGCCTGGATCCTGCATGTGCACGGCCGCTACCACGGGCTGCGAGCCCGCATTGTGCGCGCCTTTCAGGAACTCGGCTACGACGGCATTGGCGCAGCGCCGGCATCGACGGTGGGCGCCAGGACGTGGCGGTAGAACCAGCGCCGCCATCAGCGCCCCGTCGTGCCCCGGTACGTCCGACACGTGCTCCAAGGGCACGCCGGCCGCCGACATCAGCGAAGCGGCGGAGTGACGCATCTCGTAGGGGGTCCACCGCCCGATCCCCGCCCGCTTGCGCGCGCTCCGGAAGTATCGGCGGAGGTTCGACGCATCGACCGGCCGCCCGTTCGCCGTCATGGACACAAGCTCATGCTTCGCCCACTCCGCAGACCGCTCGGCCCCGGCGGCCTCCCGTTCCCTCGACATGCACGTCCCACCGCGCACGCGATGCCTCGACCACCACGGGCGGATACCACAACGAGCGCCGCAACCGCGCCGTCTTGAGCTCCCCGAGCACCGGGAGGTTTTTCCCGCTTCAACTGCTGAGGTACTACGCTGCCAGCGGCCTCGCGGGCGACTCGGCCCCGGTGAGACTCGTTGACGACGAGGTGCAGATCCATTACCGAGGGGAGCTGCTGCCCACCTGCTAACGGCGTCATCCCGTGGTAAGGAGGGGGCGGCGGTTCGAGTCCGTCAGAGGGCTCTGTAAGACGCCGCGCTTCCCGAGCCACCGCTTTGCCCGATGGTAGTGTCGGTGGGTGATCCGCGCGCACCTCGCGGCAGAGCTCCTCGCCGAGGGCGAGCGCATGCCCGTGTTTGTCTGGACGATCGACCACCCGACCGGGCTCGTGCTCGTCGACACCGGGATGATCGACTCAAGGCCCGAGGTCGACGATATGAGCCCGACGCCGCACCCCGAGAACATCCCGCGCGACGTGGCCTGCGTCATCAACACCCACCTGCATTTCGACCACTGCGGCGGCAACCGCCTCTTCCCGGGCGTGCCGATCCACGTCCAGGCACGCGAGCTCGCCGACGCGCGTTCGCTCGACAACTACACGATCCGAGAATGGGTCGACTTCGACGGCGCGACGTATGTCGAGCACGAGGGCGAGGTGGAGCTGCTACCGGGAATCCGCCTGCTGCCGGCGCCCGGGCATACCGATGGGCATCAGGTGGTCGTCGTCGAGACCGGCGCCGGCACAAACGTTCTGGGAGGTGACGTGGGCGTATGGTTCGGCGAGCTCGGCAGCGGCACGACCGAGGGACAGCGTCGCGTGCTCGCGCTCGGAGCGCCGACGTGGCTCTCCCACGCGCCGGGGCCGAAGATCCCGGAACATCGCCCGTAGGCGACGGACCGCCGCAAGCCACCGGTGCCAGGCGTCCACCTCGTGTTCGTTGGCCCATGCGACCATCCCGGCGATCCACACCGGAGCCAACGAGCCAGCAACTGCAACGAACTCAGCCGAACGGGAATTGCAGTCGTACCCCCTGCGACCTGCGCTCGCACTGTCGTCCACGTATTACCGCGGACCCCCAGGAGTGCTCTGCAAGCGGGGTCAGCCGCGTGAGGTACAGCGCAGAAGTACAACATCCCCTCACAGCCACCAGCGGGCGCGACCACTGACACACCGGACCAGCTGAGACGACGGACAGCCGCCCAGCGGCGCCGCTAGTTCGGGACGAAGCGGCCGCCGGTTCAAGTTCGGCCACCCCGACAGAGAAGTTCCAGGTACATGGCATGATCGCCAAACGCGGCGGTCATGCCCATTGATCGTTTGTTGGCGATCCGTTGGCGAGCCAGAACGTCTGTGCCCGGCACGCGCCGCCGCTGAGCTGCTGGTGGATCTCGTGAGCGACGCTGCCGTTGCCGCCCCCTGGTCGGCCCGGCGAGCACGGCCATCGTGGGATTAAGAAACCGGCGGACCACAATGGCCGGATGGGCCTTGTCGAAGACCTCGGCCAGATCTGGGCCCCAGACGCGGCTGAATCTGCCACCACCGGGGAGGTCAGTAGTGCTACAGGTCAGGGCAATATAGGACGAGGGAGGATGAAGATGGGTTTCAGCAGTTTGAGCCCGTGGCACGTGCTGATTGTGGTCGCGGTGTTCGTGCTCCTGTTCGGAGCGCGGAAGCTTCCTGACGCGGCACGTTCGCTGGGCAGATCGATGCGGATCCTGAAGGCGGAAACCAAAGGCCTCCGCGATGAAACCGGGGATGACGTGCGAGCGCCCGCGCCCGAGCAGCACGAACAGCCGCCTTCAACGGCGCGGCCTGATTAACTGACCGGCGAACCGGCGCGCCGGCCACCGCATGCGCCGCCTCGAACTGGAGGGCACGCTGGTGATTGAGCGCAGTCCAACGGAAGAGGCGTGCCCGGTCACCGACCTGTGAAGCTGTGCGACCGGATGAACCGCAGCACACCGGCGTTGAACTCTGTGGGGTGGCTGTTAAACATGTTGTGGGTCGCCCCCGCGATGGTCAGCCGATCGGCATCGGGCACCAGCTTCGCGAGGCGATCGGTCACCGCCTTGAGGTGCGCGGGTGACTCCGCGCCCGAGACCAGCAGCGTCGGCACTGGGATGGCTTTGGCATCAGAGGCAGCGAATGGGGGGAACCCGGCCTTGATCTGAGCCTTGAGCGGGCCGGCATTTTCGACGAACCGCTGGAAAATCGCCTCGGGTATGCCTTCCACGACTGCGTCGCTGGTGTTGGCGGCCATGAAGGCCCGCAGCGCTGCCGCGTCGTCGCCACGTTCGAACGCTTTGATCGCCGGGCGGATCCCCTTGGCGCCGAACTTGATGAAGCCAATGCCGGCGCGGGGGTGCCGGATCAGCAGCTTGATCACCTGGGCCGGGCGGGGCGGGATGCTGACGCCGAGCAGCGGGAAGGCCGGCGGCTCGAGCAGCACCAGCGTGCGGAGAAGTTCCGGATGCTGTGAGGCGAGGCGCAGACCGCCGAAGCCGCCGGGCGAGGAGTGCCCGACCAGGTGCACCGGTCCCGCGTCGAGTGCCTGGACGAACTGGGCCAAGTCGTCCACGAAGGTGTCGAGCGTGATCGATTCGTCCGGGCGCAGCTTCGGGTTTGGCCAGTACCCGCGGCAGCTGAGCGCAATCGCCCGGTAGCCGACACCGAACGCGTTCATCTGCTGATCCCAGGCGCGGTAGTCACCGATACCGCCGTGTACGAACAGCACGGGCTCGCCCTGTCCTTGTTCGACGTAGGCGAGGTCAACACCATTGACCGTGGCTGTGGACATTGCCGTCCTCCTTCGGGCCGCCGCGAGGGCCGTTCACGCCGGCCGATCACGGGCTGCACCCTGAGGCTAGGACCGCCCGGATGTGTCCTCCATCGGGAATTCTCCCCATGTCACCAGGCCGTGCTCCATGGCGAACATCGTCGCCGCGGCGCGGGAGGACACCCCGATCTTGGCGTAGATGTTCTGGACGTGACGGTCCGCGGTCTTCACCGAGATGCCAAGCGCCTTCGCCAGCTGCTTGGTAAGCAGACCGCGGGCCAGCAGCGCCAGCACCTGGCCCTCGCGGTCGGTCAGGCCGTTAGGGCGATCGAGGCGTGGCACCCGCTGGCCGGCCGACTCGACCACGGCGGCAACGGCGTCCGGGTCGAGACGACCCGCCTTCGTCTCGGCGGCGAGGGCTTGCGCGGCCTGCTCGGCCGGCAATCCCGCGCGGTGCGGACGCTGCTCGCACTTCGTGTGGAACATGTCCGCCGCGGCGAGCAGCCGGGCCGGCATGGTCAACTCGGCGGCGGGCATGCCCCGGTGGTAACCGGACCGGTCGAGACGCTCGTGGTGAGCGCATGCGACCGGCGCGAGGCCGGCCAGGAAGGCGGCGCGCGAGAGCACCCGCTCGGTGCGGTACGGGTGCAACCGCACCTGCTCCCACTCATCAGCGCTCAGTGGACCGGGCTTGCCCCACGTGGCCGCGCTCACCGCCACCCGGCCCAGGTCGTGCACAAGGCCGGCGCGCCGGACCGTCCGGGTACCAGCGGCATCCATCCCGCAGCGCGCCGCCGCGGCCGCCGCTAGCTCGGCGACCCCGCTCGAATGGCCCGAGTGATAGGGGCAGATGAGGTCGGCGAAGCGACCCATCGCAGCGAGCGCGCGATCGATCTGTTCCCCCGCCAACGTCAACCACGGCCGCGGTTCGGCGGCGAGGGCCTCCTCCCATACTGACGCGCCGTCGGTGAACCTCAGCAACTCGGGAGCGTCCGCGGCCACACACCCGGCCACCTTGGGGTCGAGCCCCCGGCCCGCGTGCTCGCCGATCAGCCGCGCCGCGAACTCCTCGCCCGCCAGGCGGCGCTGCAACGCCGCGTCGATCGCGACGTGCACGATCCTCATCGAGAGCGGGATCGCATCCGCCGCCGCCCGTCGCAGCGGGCCCTTGCCGTCCCAGCGGTCGGTCAGGTACGTCAGGCTCGCAGCGACGGCAGCCGGAGCGCCGGTCTGCTCGGCGAGCATCCCGGCCACCTCGCAGTTGGCTGCGATCGCCGGGCGGGACGACCGGACCAACCGGGGCAGGCGCTGCGCGATCTGCACCGCGCGGGCCGGCCCCCAGGCGCCCGGGTCGGGAAGAGCCCGGATCAGGCCGGTCATCACCTCACGGCCTGACCCGTACATCAGCGGGTTGAGGTGCTCGGTCAACGAACCACCGAACACCCCAGCGGCCAGGTGCGCGTCCGTCGTGCAGCCCGCGTGGGACAACAGGCTCCCGTAATACGTGTCTACCGCAGTCTGACGGTCGACACCGAGCCGATCTGCCAGCCGCATCGCGATCACGGTCGTGTGCAAGCCGTGCTCGAACGGAAACCCCATGCCGAGGTCGGTGGCCAGGCACAAGGTGCCGATCACCTCAGCGGTGCGCAGCTGCCCGGCCGCGGACCCAGCACTGTGCGGACCCACGCTGCGGAGACTACCGAGGATTCCACGAAACTCAACGACATGGAACGGGCCGGCTCATGGCACTGCCGCAGTTCAGGGCGGACCGCACAGATATGGTGATCGATCCGGCGATCACAGCGCCCGAGTCGTAGCTTCGGCTCGCGCATGGCCTGTTCCGGTCGGAGTCAGCGCGGGGCGTGAAGCCACGGATTCCTGAGGTCGAAGAAGACGGGTTCGCCGATGGTGAGCGCGTCCATCTCCTTCATCATCTCCTGCATATCTGGCGGTGGTTCCTTCTGTTCGCCTTCGCGAGCCGACTCCTCGGAGGTGAAGTAGATCGCCATCGTCCAGGCGCCGCCATCGTGACCCACCGCAACGGTGCCGAGGATGTCGGGCCGGAACTCCCGCCAGTCGGTTGGATCACTCGCCATCAACTCACGCGCACGGTCCGGATCGCTCGAACGACCCTGCATGACCTGCACGAAGCCGGCCTGCGAGGGGTCACCGGGAGTGTCGACCTCGACCGACGTGCTGTTGTGAAACACCGGCTCGCCGGTGAACAGCGTGGCCGTCTGCTCCCACCACGCCGTCTGCTCCGGCCGGTCACTGTTCTGCCGCGCCGCCACGTCCGACTCGAAACGTGCGAGGGCAATCAGCATTCCCTCGTCAGTAACCCCCGATGTGCTGCCAAGCCATCCCACGGCTCCAGGGGCCACCTCCTCGACCCATCTGTCAAGCTGCGCACGCACTTGCGCGCCGTCGGACACATGGCCCTGGATCACCTGCACAAACATGTTGACCTCCCTTTTGCCCATCCCCCGGGCGGGTGCCGATCGGTCGCTTCGACGCTACCCCGTCCGCGTACGCCGGGAAACCTCCGCCAGCCCAGGCTCTCCGTTCGCGTGAAACGCGGATTCCCCGGCTACCCAGCATGGGGCCGTGATGCCGGGAGGCTGGAGCCGGTCAGGCAGCGTGATGAGCTGGGCTCGGCGCGGAGAAAGTCCCGGACTGCCGCGTTGAACGCTTCGGGGGCCTCGATGTTGCAGGCGTGACCGGCGTCGGGCAGGACGACGAGCGCTGAGCCGGAGATCGCTGCCTGGAGATCCTCGGCCACATTCAGGGTGCCCGCACGTCTTTACCGCCGTACACCAGCAGCGTCGGCACGGTGATGTGGGGCAGCCCGCCCACAGCCGGAATCGCACACGGCCGGATCCCGGCCCGATCCCACGGAGTTCATGATCAGCCGGAGTCGCACATGCCAGCCGCGTTGCCCGTCCCGCCGACGAACCGCCAAACGGATGATCAAGAAGCCCGACCGCCTCCTGGCGATCAGGCCCCTGACCTGCACTTCCTGATAGCGGGGACGGGATTTGAACCCGCGACCTCTGGGTCATGAGCCAAGACGGCACCGTTCAACACCAGGCATCATCCCGGGGGGCCGCCCAGCGTTCCCGGCAAGCCCGGGATACCCGGATCATCCGCTGCGGAGGGAGGGGGCCGAAGGGATTGAGCACGCGGACGTCGCTGCGGGCGAGCTCGGCGACGTTGCCGGGTGATCGAGATCAAATCCCGCGCCCTGGCCATGGCGGCTAGGAGGCCTGGTTCCAGGGGTCGGGGCCGGGTTCGGTTCCGGCGGCGGCGAGGCTGAGCCGGGGAAGGAAGTGGTTCCAGCCGGTGGCGTGCATGGGTGCCTGGCTGGGAGGCAGGCCGCTGTGGACCAGGCGCAGGTGGGTGCCGGCCGGGGTGGGGGTGAGGGTGAACTCGACCAGGGTGGCGCCGGGGGGGAGTTCAGCGCTGCCGGCCACGCCCCAGCTGACGACGACCCGCCGGGGTGCGTCGATCTCCAGATAGCGCCCACGGATGGGCACGCCGTTGATGTCGAGTTCGAAGGCGCCGCCGACGGCGGGTTCGAGGGTGGCGTGCTGGCCCATCCAGCGGGTCATCGCGGCCGGGTCGGTCAGGTGCCGGAACACCTCCTCGATGGGGGCGGGGAGGTCGAGTTCGGTGGCGAATGATTCGGTCACGCCGGTGATTGTCCGCCGTCGGCGGGGTCGCCGGAGGTTCGCAGTGTGGTGTGGAGCTGGCCGAGGTGGTGGGTCCAAAAGTCGGCCAGGAACTCCTGCACGGCGGAAAAGCCGCCGGGGTTGACCAGGAACAGGTGACGCGTGCCCTCGCGGTGCTCGTCCACCAGGCCGGCCTCAGCCAGGACCTTCAGGTGCTGCGACACCGCCTGGGGGGTGATGTCGAGGTGGCTGGCGATGTCGCCGACCGGGCGGGCATCGTGCGAGACGAGCCGAAGGATGGCCCGGCGGTGCGGTTCGGCCAGCGCCTTGAGGGCCGCGTCGGGGTTCACGGCTGCCGGCCGAGGAACCCCACCAGCCGGTCGGTGAGCGGGGCATCGGCCGCGACTGGCACGGCCGGGCCGATGCGGGGCGCGCGGGAGCCCGGGGTGATGCCCTGTTCGGCGAAGGTCAGCACGTGCGCGGCCAGGGTGTCGTCCAGCGCGGCCGGCTGGCCGGTGGCCTTGGCCAGGTCCCAGCCGTGGACGGCGATGTCCAAGGTGGTGAAGCCGGCCAGGGCGGGACCAGGCATGCCGCCGAGCGGTGTGGTGTGCACGCGGGCGAGGGTATCGCCCGCGCTGGCGGCGGTCAGCGCGGCGGCCGAGGCTTCCGCGTACGCGGCGGCCGGGTCCTGGCCGGCCAGGTCGGTGCCGGGCAGGCCGCCGGGCGCCATCGGGTGGCGGGGGGTGCGGTCGCCGAGCAGGGCCTCGCTGAGCCACAGGGTGCCGATGATGTGGTTGAGCAGGTCCCGGACATCCCACTCCGCGCACGGGGTGGGTGCGCCGGCCTGGTCAGCGCGTACCGTCTTGACGATCCGGGCGGTCGAGGCGACGGCATGGTCAAAGGCTTCGTAGAGTTCCATGATGTTCCTTCTGGGGACGGCAGGTTCCTGATGCCGGAGCCTAGTACAAGGATCCTATTGCGCAATAGTCTACTTGCAAAAGGGTATGATTGCGAAAGAGCGCGGTTGTGGTTCGGCCCAGGATGCCTGCCCGTCGCGACCCCAGCCTTGTTCGCTTCTTCGATCTGCCCGGCCCCCTGGAGGCTTGATGGCCTACGACGAGGACCTCGCCGACCGCGCCCGCGCAGTCATGCCTGCCGGCGCCGACGTGACCGAACGCAAGATGTTCGGCGGCCTTGCCTTCCTCCTGAGAGGGCACATGTTCGCCGGCATCGTGGGCAGCGAGCTCATGGTCCGGATCGGCTACGAGGCCGCCCAGCGAGCACTGGAACTTGACCATGTCCGGGAGATGGACTTCACCGGAAGGCCGATGAAGAACATGATCTTCGTACAGCCCGCGGGGCTGCACGGCCCCGCACTAGAGCGCTGGGTCACCGCGGCCGCCGACCATGCCCAGACCCTCGCCCCTCAACAGCCCCAGCGTCCAGGACGCCGCGCCCACCGCTAACCGGGCGGCATCGCGGCATTTAGGACTGGCGGTCAGGCCCATTGGTGGCCTGGAAGCAGGCTTCCGAGGCGGCGTCGGCGGGGAACATCAGCTCGATCCGCAGCTGCGAGGTGGTGATCTCGATGCCGGTGCCGAACCGCATGACCGTGGAGATCGTCCGTACGACCTGCTCGCCGAGGTCGAAGACCGGGCAGAATACCGGTGAGGACTGAGCGCCCAGTAGGCGGATACATGAGGTCAACTGACGGTGAAGAACTCGGTCGGCTCCTTGATGAGCAGGCCTCCTACTACCAGGCTCTCGGCGCGGAGTATTTCGACCATGGCCTCGATCTCCCAGGCGGCGACGAGGTGGACGAGGCGCTTGAGGCCTTCCGGCCGTCCGGCAGTGTGCTTGAACTCGCCTGCGGTCCCGGGGTATGGACCGGCCAGCTCCTGCGCCACGCGGCAGATGTCACCGCCGTGGACGCATCGCCCGAAATGCTCGCGGTCGCGGCGGCCCGGGTCGGTGACGAGCCGGTGCGCTTTGTTCAGGCCGATCTCTTCGCCTGGGAACCTGACCGCCGTTACGACGTAGTCTTTTTCGGCTTTTGGCTCTCGCACGTCCCACCCGAGCGCTTTGAGTCCTTCTGGTCACTTGTAGCTGACTGCCTGAAGCCAGATGGCCGGGTGTTCTTTGTCGATGACTGGTACCGCACCCCCGACGAGCTTGTAGAAGGCCCATCGTCCCCGGCCATCCGTCGTCAGCTCAACGATGGCACGTCCTACCGGCTCGTGAAAGTCCCCCACCGGCCTGCGGACCTCGAAGAGCAACTCAAGCGAATCGGCTGGCACATCACGGTCACTCCCACTGACGGGCCGTTTTACTGGGGGGCAGGAAGCCGAGCCTGACCGATGGAGTCACGAGCATGCCCGACCGGACGAGGGTGGGTGACTACTTGAGTGACGATCGCCTCGTCTCTGCGCCGACCTCTGCGGACGTTGACGGACATCCTCAACAGGCAAGATAAGCCCTGCCCGACGACCCGTGAACTTGGCTTCGGGACGAAGAGGCCGCCGGTTCAAATCCGGCCACCCCGACCAGAAGCCGCAGGTCAGCGTTTGGCTTGCGATCATATTCGCTCGTGCAGGTGTGAATTGTCGGATTCTGGGAGCGGCGGTGCCCGATTCCGGGAGCGCGGACGCCCCAGAACGGTAGGGGTAGGTCTGGAGACGGGCTTCCAGAACCGACCGTCCGGAGGCGACCGGCCGCAGCGACCATCGGCCGACCCGGGCGATTGCACGACCGCGAACACGACCTCGGCACGAGCGCGCCGTGTAGCCGAATGGTCACACCACGACCACGACCACAGCCAACCCATCCGGGCGACCACCGCATCGTGGCATTGACTCGTATTCCCAGCCTCGTGTTCGCTGGCGGCGCGCACCGCGGCTTGGCAGGTGAGCGGGTTCATGACATCGCCTGCCCCGCCAGGCCGGGGCTGGCGCCCTCGGCCAGCTTGAGCCGGGTCCAGACATTCATGTTGATGACGATCCCGATGATCTCGAGGATCTCCTCCTGCGAGAAGTGCTCGGCGAGCGCGTCGTGACGCGCACCGAAATCGTCGGCGACGGTCGCGTCGGCGATGCGAGTGATCGCCTCGGTGTAGGCCAAGGCGGCGCGAGCGGCACCGTCGTGGAAGTCGGTCTCCCACCATGCGGTCAGGGTATCGATCACCGGCCGGGGGATGCCGGCGTCGCGTGCGGCCTGGTAGTGGAGGTTGAGGCAGTAGGTGCAGTTGTTGATCTGCGAGACCCGCAGGCGCAGGAGTTGGGCGAGCTTGCGGTCGATGCGCAGGTTGGCCTTGTAGCCGAAGGCATCGGCGCCGTGGCGGGCGAGCTGGGTCAGGTCCTCGTTGGCCGAGCTGTCGGCCCGGCGGTTGGTGACGGTCACGTCGGTCATGTCGTTGCTCCTGTCGGGGGTCCAAGGGTTCCGGGGCCGAAGCGGTCCCCCTCTGGTCGAGCGACTTGGCGGTTGCCCCGTGACCGTCATGCGGCGGGTGCGGCGGTGAGGTGGAAGGTGGTACCGACGCTGTTTTGGATGAAGGCGCCGGGCAGGCGGCGGGCGATCGCATGGGTGGCTTTCCAGCCGGTGCAGTGGGCGGGGACGATCACGTCGGGTGCGAGCTGCTCGAGGGCGTCGAGGGTGTCGGCGATGATCGGCTCGAACAGCGGTCCGGTCAGGTGGAACCCGCCGATGACGGCGTGCAGCTTGCCGATGCCGGTCAGGCGCTGGGCGTAGCGGCAGATGTTGATCACGCCGGCGTGCCCGCAGCCGGTGAGGACGACCAGCCCGCGCCCGGCGACGCTGGCGATCAGCGCTTGGTCGTCGAGGATCAGTGGGTCGGGTTCCCAGCTGCTGCCGCGCCAGGCCTGGTGGGTGGGGAACCCCTTCTCGAAGCTGGTGACGCGGTCGACCTCGCCGGTGATCAGCACCGACCGGTCGTAGAGGAACGACGGCTGCCGCTGCTCGATGATGTCGAAGCCGGCCTCGTCCAGGGCGCCGCGGCTGGTGGTGGGGATCTCGACTGGCTCGCGGCCGGGAATGAACTGTCGGCGCCGGTTCCAGAACTCGGGGTGGATCAGCACCGGCAGGTTCGCCCGGCTGAGCCGCCCGATGAGACCAGACAGCCCGGTGGTGTGGTCGAAGTGCCCGTGGCTGCAGACGATGGCCTCGATGTCCGCCGGATCCCGGCCCAGGCGGCGCATGTTGTCGACGCACCCGGCGGGAGTGACGCCGGTGTCGAAGAGCAGTCGGCGCACCCGGCTGCCCTTGCGGACCTCTACCAGTGCGGAGAATCCGTGCTGGGCGAGCGGGGGGTCCGGAACCCTGCCTTCCCGCAGCGTTGGGGCCTTCAGCATTGGTCCCTGCTGGAGCATCCGGGCGACCGGGATCCGCGTGGCCGGCCCCTCGTCCGGCAGCAGCAGGTCAGTGACGTTGTCGCAGACCGTCAGCACCGACAACTCATCTACCGGCTCCAGGGGGAGCACCTCACCCTTCCACTCCACGTCTGCGGGGACCGCGTCGACTGGCGCCATCGGGGCGTCGTCATTGGCATCACACATTTCCGCTCCCTGCTAACCACGGTTGCCCTCCAGAGAGGCCCTGAAAGCGTTGACACTCTGAAGGAGCTGATCTTCCTCGTTCTCTGTGCTGTCCATGTAACTGCCGGAGCGCAGGCACTGTCGAGGCGGAGCCCCGCAAGGCCGTCAGCCAGAGGACGAGCAGCCGGGGCAGGACCGCGCACCGGCCGATCCTTTCGCCAAGGCCAGGAGCAGTCGGTTCGTCAGGCATCCCGGTTACCGGCGGACCTGCCAGAGGTGATCGTCGTGCTGTGAGGGGTCCCGGACGGGGGTGCCGGTGGCGGGGTGGCCGATGTAGGGATCGGCGAGCCGTTCAGGGTCACACCGCGACTTGTCGGCCACCTGGGCACTTCGTCAGCCGGGCATGGTACGAAGGTCTGGGGAGTGGCCGGGAGGAGGCGGTGGTTGAGCGAAAACGCGGCCAGGCTCGCGGTACTGATCGACGCCGACAACGCGCAGCCCGCGATCATTGATGACCTGCTCGCCGAGGTCGCCAGGTATGGCACCGCGCAAGTCAAGCGCGCGTACGGTGACTGGACGGGGACGAGCCTGAAGGGGTGGAAGGACCGGCTGCTCGCCCAGTCGATCCAGCCGGTACAGCAGTTCGCGTACACCACGGGGAAGAACGCCACCGACTCGGCGATGGTGATCGACGCCATGGACCTGCTGTACTCGGGCCGGTTCGACGGGTTCTGCCTGGTCTCCAGCGACAGTGACTTCACCCGCCTGGCCGCGCGGCTACGCGAGTCGGGCCTGACCGTGTACGGGTTCGGCGAGCGCAAGACACCCAAGGCGTTCGTCGCGGCGTGCGACAAGTTCATCTATATCGAGAACCTGCGCCGCGATGGCGCGGCCGCAGGGCCGACCGGCACAGCGCCCGCGGCCGTGCCGCGCGGATCTGCCGCGCGGCTCAAGAGGGACACCGCGCTGGTGAGCCAGCTCCGTGATGCCGTGGAGGCGGCTTCCGACGACGACGGCTGGGCCGCGCTCGGGTACGTCGGCACGCTCATCACCAAGCAGCAGCCGGACTTTGACTCCCGCAGCTACGGGTACGCCAAGCTGAGTGACCTGATGGCCGCCACCACCTTGTTCGAGCTGGAGCGCCGCAGGGCGGACGACGGCAGACCGGGCGCCATCTACGTACGTGACAAGCGGCGGCGTCCGCCGACCAAGAAGGCCGGCGGCAGCGGCGCCGGCCAGCGAACCACGGGCCAGGCATGACCGCTGCCGCCGCCCGGCTCGCGACCCCGCCGGCAGCAGCACGTCCGATGCGCCCGCAATAGAGCCAGACCGCCAGGCCCGGCAGGCACAGCACGGACGATCGCGCAAGGGCCCGGCCTGAGCAAATCGCAGATTCAGCAGATGCAAACGCGCCCACCGAGCAGATCGTGGCCGCCTGCGTTTTCCGCCCCGGAACCACCAGTGGTACGGCCAGCAGCGGCTGCTCCGGCAAGGAGGCTGCCGGGAGGCGCCGGCGTCGTTTGCTGAGCCGAGCAGGCGAGGCAGGTGGTGATCTGTTCGTCGCGGCGGTTCAGGTGATGAACACCGCGATCGCGACGAACTGGCATGCCGCGGCGGCGCATACGAAGGCGTGAAAGACCTCGTGGTAGCCGAACACTGATGGGATGGGGTCGGGCCAGCGGCGGTGATATGACAGCGCTCCGGCTGTGTACAGCAGCCCGCCGGCCAGCATCAGCATTGCAGCCGCCACGCCGGCGTGGGCCCACACCCAGGGCAGTGCAAGACCGGCGAGCCAGCCCAGCCCGACAAACATTGCGCCTGCTGCCAGCTCGGGTGTGCTCATCCGCGCCATGCGGACCGCGGCCACCGTGGCAGTCACCGCCCACATCACGATCAGCCAGACCAGCCCAAGGATGCCACGCACGGCGAGCAGGAAGGCGGGTGTCGCCGTGCCGGCGATGAGGAAGAAGATCATCGCGTGATCCAGCCGCTGCAGGCGCGCGCGCCAGCTGGCGCTCCAGCTGCCGCGGTGATACAGCGCGCTGATACCGAACATCCCGCACACGCTGGCCGCATAGATGGCGCTGGCCGCGATCCGCGTGGCTTCATGCGCCCGCGCCAGCAGCAGGGTCCCGAATACCAGCGACACCTCAAACCAGAGCAAGTGCAGCCAGCCCCGCAACGCGGGCTTGGTGTAATAGACGTCGCGCCGGGCGTCGTAGAACGCCTCTGCCGTCGGCGGCTCCGCCGTGGAATCCGTGGCCGTCACCGGCAGCCTCCAACTCGCCCTCGGCCCGGCGACCTCACAGGTTGCCGATTCTCGCCGCCCCAGTGTCACCCGGAACCAGGGATGCCCTGGCCACCGGAAGGGCCATGGATGAGGACGGCCGTGGAAGACGCCATGTGGGAAAGTCCTCTCATGTGCGGTACCGCGAGATCAGGCGCACATCCGAACACCCGGCAAGCGCACTAGCCCCGTCTTCGGGAAGCCGCAGGCCTGGTGGCTAACGGGCCGGCCATCCCATGCGGGGAGGCAACTGCCCGGTCTGGTCACAGGGAAACAGGAGCCGGGCTGGCTCCCGGGCGAATATAGTTTGCCTGCTGCCGGGCGCGTGGGTGGCTGGCGGTTCATCCGCGGCACGTTGTATGAGACGCTGGCCACGGTAATTGTGAGAGGCGTTGGTCCCCGTCCCGTGGCAGGCGTCTCACCCAGAGTGAAGAGGTCAAGATGGCGCAGGGCACGGTGAAGTGGTTCAACGGCGACAAAGGCTACGGTTTTATCGAGGTTGAAGGTGGCCCGGATGTGTTCGTGCACTTCAGCGCGATCACTGGTGGCGGCTACCGCAGCCTTGACGAAGGGCAGAAGGTCGAGTTCGACATCACCCAGGGCCAAAAGGGGCCCCAGGCGGAGAACGTTAAGGTCATCAGCTAGCCGCAGCGGCAGCCACCGCAGCTGAGGGGTCCGCTGTCGCCGCAAGTGGCAGGCGGATGATCGTCAGCAGGTTCGTCTCGGAGCTGTGGTCTGCCTAGCGACCTGTGTCCGATTCTGGGCGCGGATTGGGAGTGGCGATTCGCTGTCAACTGCGGCCAGATGCCGTCAGGCGCCGTGATCGCGGCTGGTCCGAGTTCCCCTGACCTGCTGGAACGTCGTCAAGCAGCGGCTTTGCCGACTTGAGCGGTCGGTCGGAGCGAAGAGGCCGCCGGTTCAAAGCCGGTCCCCCCGGCCAGGTCACAAGGCTTACAGCCTACGGCCGACCGGCTGGCAACCGGTGCTGAGTCACTAAGCGGGTAACCAAGCTCGGCTGGATCGCTCAGCCCTTGGCGGAGCTACCCAGCGCGTGGGCGAGTATCGCGTCCACTACGTGGCCGGAGGCGCAAGAACACCGGAGTGCAGCGACCGGCCAGCGCTAGCTCATTGGCCGCACCACCACAGACGTCGAGCCTCGCCGGCGCCGCGGCCGCGATCAGTTCGCCCGGGCGGGCCGGCTTCCATGCCTGGCTATGCCGGGCAGCCAGGCCAAATCAGCCCAGAAGGCGGCACAAACGGGTTTGTGATCCCGCGCGGCGCGGCCGGGGGGTGCGGCGAGGGCGGGTTGGCCCGCTGGCAGCCTGAGCGACCATCCGCCACCAGGCATGGATCGCTTGGGGGAATACAGCGACCCCCAAGTAAGTTATCGATATATCGAAAACATATCGCGACAATCTTCATCGCGAAACATCCCAGAACAGGAGCACGATCATGAACGAGTTTTCCAACGAGACCGGCCGACGGTACGCCCGCCCCGGCATCCGCCATGGACGCCACCTACGCCACCTGCACCGCTTGCACCACCTTCACCGCCACCTGCACCGCCTTCACCGTCTCAGCCACGGTACCGGCGATGGCCAGGATGTCAGGTGCAGCGAGCGACACGGCCGGACCTCCGGTCACCCCAGGGGGCTAGGGGGCACCAGGCGGCCCAGCGGCTACGCGAGGCGCGGCCACCACAACCACTCCGGCCGAGGGCGCAATCGCCGCGCCGTGTACGAGTTGCACAAGGCGCTGGCAGACGTAGCCCGCACCGGGGACGAGCAGCTTCGAGGTGAAGCCGCCCGGATCGTTAACGAGGCGACCTCACGCCTGAACGGCCTGATGGCCGCAGACCGGGGACGCCTGGCATAGACCAGCACGCCCCGGACAGGAAGCCAGGGGTGGTGCACCGCCGATACGACGCGGTACACCACCCCCGTCGTTTGGATGAGCGGGAGTGCGGCGTCAAGCGGTGACGCCGACCTGCGTGTCTCCTGGTGGCCAGGTGAGCCGGGCGCCCAGCGCGCCGGCCAGCCGGGCGATCGCCTCCCGCGCGGGCGGCCTGCCGACCTGCCCGGGGAGCCAGGCGCACGCGAGGCAGGCCGCGACGACGTCCGCACTGGCGGTGATCGCGGTCAGGCAGTTCTCGACGTCGCCGAGCGTCGGACCGGGACCTGCGGGGAAGCGCAGCCCGGGCACCTCGCCGCTGTCCATGACGTCCACATCCACGTGCAGGTAGACCGGCAGGTCTCGCAGCGCGGGCAGCGCGGCCCGCAAGGCGCCGGCCGTGGCGGGGACGCGCCGGACCTCGCTGACGGCGAGGGCGTCCCGTTCGGCAGGATCGAGGTCCCGCGCGTCGGCCAGCACGATATTGTGCTCCAGCACCGGCCGCAGCCCGAGGGGATCGGCGAACACCTCCGGTGCGTGGCCGGCCAGCATGGCCACCGCCATCCCGCCGAGATAGCCGGAGATCGTGATGGCCGGGGTGTTGAAGTCGCCATGCGCGTCCAGCCATACGACGGCGATCTCCCGGTGCCGCCGCTGGAGCCCGGCGGCCACGGCGAGGCCGACGGGGCAGTCCCCGGATAGCAGCACCGGCCGGGCTGCCCCCGCCACCGCGTCCGCGACCGCCCGGTGAAGCACGGTCACCCGGCCGGGTACTGCGCCGTCCGGCAGCGGCGGGCGGATGGTTGCGACCGTGCCCACCGGGACCGGGAAGTCCGGGATGTGCTCGTCCAGGTGCCAGGGGGCCACGATCAGGTCCCAGGCGCCGCTGATGTTATCCGGCATCGGCTGCGTTCCTCTCTTCCCGCCGGGCGAGCAGATCCCGGAGCCGTGGCAACCCGGCGGCCCCGGCTCTTCGTTGCATGTCCCCAGCCCGTACGGGTTCCAGCATGCCAAGGAGCGGTAGGAGCGTTCACTCGCGCGGATCGCCACGTCTCTCGGGGTTCAACCTCCGATACTTGCGGTTGTAGCCGATAGCTCCAAGGCCAACGAAGGATCACTATGGCCGGTGACGACCAAGCGCCAGATGACGAGCCCGAGCGCGTGACCGGGAGCCAGGCCGGGCGGGCCGGGTCACTGGAGAACATCGATCTCATCGGTGTGTGCTTTGACGGCATGGGCCGCGCGGAGGGCCAGGCGCGGGCACCGGCGAAGCTGCGAGAGGCGGGGCTCGCAGCCGTTCTGGGGCCCGGGGCGAACCTCACCTCGGATGTTGTAGTGGCGGAGCCGTCCCCGGTCCGCGGGAGCAGCGGGTTCCTGAACGAGCGGGCCCTGCTGGAAATGATCACAGCTGTATACCGGCGTGCCCGAGCTTCGCTGGCTGCCGGGCACTTCCCGCTGATCTATGGCGCGGACTGTGCGGTACTGCTCGGCGCGGTGCCCGCACTCAAAGACGTCTACGGCCAGGCCGGGCTGGTGTTCCTCGACGGGCACGAAGACGCCACTCCGATGGAGTTGTCCGCCTCTGGCGAGGCGGCCAACATGGAGATCGCGCTGCTGCTCGGCCTCACCGGCGAGCGGGCTCCAAGCGCGCTGCAGGACCGCTTGCCGTCCTTGGACCCGCGGGCGTTGGTCATGCTGGGACAGCGCGACGACGCCTACCGCCGCGAGATCGACGTGCCGTCGATCGCTGACCGGGTGCGCCTTCACCCCGCAGCCGGGCTGCATCAGGATCCCGGGGGCGCGGGCCGGCAAGCCGCAGCACTGGTCGCCGCCCAGGCGTCAGGCTGGTGGCTGCACACTGACCTGGACGTACTGGACAGGAGCGAGTTCAGCGCGTGCGGCGCCGCCGGTGAGGTCGCCCTGCCGGGAGGGCTCAGCTGGGCCGAGCTGACCGCTCTGGCCAGCGCTGCGCTGGGCACCTCTGGGTGCCGCGGATGGAGCATCACCATCTACAACCCCGACCTGGATCCGGCAGGTCAGGCCGCCGCGCGAATCACCCGCTTCGTGGCAGACGTCACCAGCGGCTGGCGGTAACCCGTCAGTGCTGACCCAGACTCGCGGGCAGTGCGTCGCGAAACCCGCAGGTCCGGGTCAGCGCCCTGCCGCGCAGGTTTACGAGTTCCCCCGTGATTGAGACGGGGGTGAAGCGGGGGCCATGGCGTGCTGCGAGCCCGCCGGATCGCCGTCCTGGCAAGATGGCGGCATGGAACGTGTGCTTGGGATCGGTGGATACTTCATGCGGGCCGCCGACCCGGCGGCCCTGAGCGCGTGGTATCGCGATTGCCTGGGCCTAGCCGCCGATGAGAACGGACTGTGGCGTCAGGGAACCGGGCTGACGGTGTTCGCGACGTTCGAGTCCGAGACCGACTACTTCGGCTCCCGCGCCCAGCAAACCATGCTCAACTTCCGGGTCCGCGATCTGGATGCGATGCTCGCTCAATTGCGCGCCAAGGGGGCGGAGGTGGCCAAAGAAACGCAGGACATGCAGGGTGTCGGCCGGTTCGGCTGGGTCACCGATCCTGAGGGCAATCGGGTCGAGCTGTGGCAGCCCGCCTGACCGCGTCTTAACGCAGGCGGTGGCGTGCTGGTGGCCGACCAGGTTGCGGGGTGTGAACCTTGGTCAGGCCCGCGCGGCCACCTCGGAAGGCGGCGCTGCGGTCTT
>Ga0081540_1001656_pt1 | contig 18948 bp, 14 predicted proteins | sample TabmetS2T1R1_FD_71024 | JGI IMG/M metagenome (GOLD analysis project Ga0081540, IMG submission 71024) | Tabebuia heterophylla rhizosphere microbial communities from the University of Puerto Rico - S2T1R1 | ecosystem: Host-associated > Plants > Roots > Rhizosphere ... | reverse complement strand
TGGCTCCTTGGCAACGGCGCCGCCGCGGCGCCGATTTTCGCGGCGACGCCGCGGTCGTTCGTGTCGAAGTCGCGCGGCAGCCGGCTCGTGCGCAGCACGAGCTGCTCGACCGTGATCGCGTCCATCGCCGGATCGACCGGCGTGCCGAACGGCAGCGAGGACGTGACGCCGACAAGCGGAAATGCGTTCGTCCCCCAGCTCAGGCGCCCGCGCTCGACGAGCTTGCCGACGATCGCGGCGGTGAACATCTTGCTGACGCTCGCGATGCGAAAGCGCGTCGCCGGTGTCGTGATCGGATAGCCGGGCTCCGCCCACGTGTAGGCGCGCGCGATCACGATCGCGCCGTTGCGGCCGACCGCGACCGAGCCCGCGCGGATGCCGTTCCGGACCATGAACGCGCGCACGGCGGCATCGAGCGTGTCCGAGCCCGCGGCGGCGTTTCCGGTCGCGCTCCACCGGCGCGCGATCGGCGCATCGTCGGTCGCGAAGACGGCGGCGAATTGCGCCTGCGAAGGATCCGCGAACGGGCTGCCGGCCTCGACGACGATCGGCCGGCGGCCCGCGGCGTTCTGCGCGTCGAATTCGGTCTGGTAGTCGGCCGCCCAGATGCCGTGGCGCGCGACCCAGTCTCCCACTGAGTCGTCGCGGAACACCGAGAGGATCGTCGCGTCCGGCGCGACGGACAGCGAAGCAGGGCGCAGTCCGCCGTCCCTCAGCGCATCGAAGTAGCGCTGGTACGCGGCGAGTTCGGTCTGCCACCACGACCACAGCACCGCGCCCGTGTTCTCGACCCAGATGCCCGCGTAGCGGCGATCCTCGGGCGTGCCGTAGATCGCGAGGCAGCGCGCGAGGTAGCCCTGGTCGTACGCACGCTGGTTCTCGTGGACGAGCGTGTCGGGATCCTCCGCAGGATCCCAGCGCAGGTTGTGGCGCGCGAACCAGCCGATATCGACGCCCTTCTCGAACACCGCGGCGAAGATCGCCCGATCGATGGGGCCGGTCGCGCCGACGATCGTCGGCGCGTAGCCGAGCGCCGTCAGCTCGTCGAACTTCGATTGATAGTCGGCCGCCGAGAGGCCGTGCACGGCCCACCATTCCGGGCCGTCACGCTGCCCCCAGACCGCGTTGTAGCGCGCGTCGTCGGGATCGCCGTAGACGCCGAGCGCGACGGGTCGGAAGCCGGCGGCCGAGAGCTCGTCGACGTGCTGCTGATGCGTCGCAGCGTCGACGCCGTGGTAAGCGGAGAAGATGCTCATCGATCACCTGTTCCTTGCACGTTGACGGCTGCAGGCGCGAGACGCGCCCGGCGTGATATCACGCTGCGAGGTCGTCCGGCACCTGTAAGACCTTACAGTCCTTCGAATCGAAGCCGAAACTGTGAGGTGCCGACGCGAATCGCCAGGTGAGCGCTTCTACGATCTGCCCCGGACGTACGGGAGATTCGCCGATGGACCGTTACGAGCCGAGCGCCGACGCCGCGCCTCGCGGCCGCGCGCTTCCCGCGCGTCGGGGCATTCCGGCGGCCTGCGTCGGGCTGTTCGCGATGTGGGTGCCGCTCGGCGCTTGCGCGCAATCGTGCGGTCTCGCGCAAGCCGCGTTTTGCGAAACCTTCGAGAGCGGCCCCGCGCCGGCCTGGGATCGCGGACGCGGCAACGAGTTGAGCCGGACGCGTTTCAGCGAAACGCGCTACGCGCCGTCGCTCTCGACCGGCGACGGCGAAACCTTCTGGGTGTGGGAGGCGGAGTTCGGGCTCATTCCCGAAGAGCCGCCGCCGTGCCGCAGCGACGTCGTCGGCTTCCTGCTGCCGTCGCGCGATACGCTCGTGTGCGATCCCGCGCCGTCGATCGCGAGCCGCTACCTCATGACCGCCGTGGGATCGCAGAACTACGGCGTCAACGCGTACCGCATCCGCCAGCCGTTCGACTTCGCCGATCGCACCGGAACGATCGTGTTCGACACCGACCTCGCGTCGAATTTCCTGCTCGGCTATTCGAGCGTCGTGATCAGCGAAGACCCGTCGCCTGCACCGAGCTGGGACGTCAACGGTCGCGGTCCGAATCCGCGCAACGGCGTGTCGGTGGTGTTCCTCGGCAGTCCCGTCGAGGTCCACGACGTCCGCGACTACATCGAGACGACACCGCCGGGAACGTCCGAGGACGTGCCGCGCCAGCGCGGTCACCTGTCTCGCGTGGAGCTGCGCCTTTCGCAGCAGCGGCTCGAGATCCTGACGTCCGAGCCGTCGGCCGACGGCATCACGTTCGCACCCGTCGTGAGCCGCCGCGTGGTCGACTTCGACACGCCGCTGCCGTTCTCGCGCGGCTACGTTTCGCTGCTCGCCCACAACCACGCGACGTGGAAGTACGCGATGACGTTCGGCGGGCTGCCGCGCCCGTTGCGATCGTGGAACACGTACTGGGACAACATCGGCTTCGACGGCCCGCGGCTCCCCGCAACGCGCGAGTACGAGGTGCCCGACAACGACATCCCGGCGACGGAGATCACCGTCGACGAGTTTCCGCCCGGCGTCTTCAACACGATCGAGCATCCGGGGCTGAGTCTCGGCTACGTGATTCCGAACGGCGAGGACGTGATGAGCGACCCGCTCGTGTTCGGCGGCGTGTCGCTGCGGCATGCGTTGCGCGCGCGGCTCGTCTTCAACGGCTACTACCAGGGCTACGACGTCGACGGCATACGCCTCGGCACCGGGCGCCTGCGCTACCAGCTCAACGACCATCCGGTCCACGAGCGCGCATTCACGGCCGGCGAGGTGGCGATGCTCGACGAACCCGGCCAGACCGGCGGGTACAACCACGCGATCGACGTGTCCTTGTCGGAGCTGGTCGATGGCGACAACGCCGTGCGCTTCTCGACGCTCAATATCTCTTCGGGCTACCCGAACGCGGTGACGAATCTCGACCTTCTGCTCGACACCGATCCGGCGTTCATCTTCGACGACGGGTTCGATTGAGCGATCGCGCTCTTGCGGCGCATGGCGCGATGGGAATGGTGGCTATGGGTGGGCTCGAACCACCGACCCCGGCATTATGAGTGCCGTGCTCTAACCGGCTGAGCTACATAGCCACAGGGTGCAGCGCGCGGGGCGTGCGATTCTAGTGTGCTGCTGCGGGGTGTCAAGCAAGGCGGGGCGCGATCGCGTCGTTTCGCCTTGCTGCGGTCGGTGAGGCTATGGTTGAATCCTCGGCGCAAGCGGAGGAAGGCAGTTGTGATCGACCCCGATGGCTATCGGCCGAACGTCGGCATCGTCCTGTTGAAGGACGACGGCCGCGTGTTCTGGGCGCGCCGGGTCGGACGCGACGGCTGGCAGTTCCCGCAGGGCGGCATGCGCAGCGACGAGACGCCGATCGAGGCGATGTATCGCGAGCTCGAGGAAGAAACCGGTCTCCATCCGCATCATGTCGAGGTGCTCGGCGCGACGCCGGGCTGGCTTCGCTACCGCCTTCCGCAGCGCTTCGTTCGCCACCACGAGCGTCCGGTCTGCATCGGCCAGAAGCAGGTGTGGTTTCTGCTGCGCCTGGTCGGCGAGGAGACGGCCTTCCGCCTCGATGCGCACGATCATCCGGAATTCGACCTCTGGCGCTGGGTCGATTTCTGGTATCCGACGCAACACGTCGTCAACTTCAAGCGGCGCGTGTACGAGCAGGCGCTGCGGCACCTCGCGCCGCTGGCCGAAGGCTCGTGCGCCGTGTCGCTGCGCGAGCAGCGCTGGGATCCGGAGCTGGCTCCCGTAGGCTGATCCCTTGATCTTTCCCCTCTCCCGCTTGCGGGAGAGGGCAGGGTGAGGGCAAGCCGTGCAAACGCTCCACGCCGAATTTCCCTCATCCGCCCCTTCCGGGCGGCATCTCCCGCAAGCGGGAGAGGCGAACATCGCGCTTTTCTTTTGACAACGATGGGCTGTAAGGCGTTCTAGCTCGCGTCTCGATCTTTCCCCTCTCCCGCTTGCGGGAGAGGGCAGGGTGAGGGCAAGCCGCGCAAACGCTCCACTCCGAAATTCCCCTCACCCGCCCCTTCCGGGGCGGCCTCTCCCGCGAGCGGAAGGGGCGAACATCATGCTTTTTCTTTAGACAACAGTGGCTTGCGGGGCCGCCCGGCGCCCGCCCCTTGCCTCGTGTTGACAATCATTCTCATTTGCACTCAAATATGCTCCATGTACGTCTGCATCTGCAACGCCGTCACCGAGCGCGCGATTCGCGAAGCCGCCCAGGCCGGCGTTCGCACGCTCGACGAGCTGAGTCGCCGCACCGGCTGCTCCGACAACTGCGGAAGCTGCGCCGACCTCGCGCGCGAGATCCTCGCCGACAGCCATCGCGCAGCGCGCACGCTCGACCTGCCGCTGATCGCCGCGGCGGCCTGATCCTTTCCGCGTCGCCTGCGATCGCGCGCGCGAATGCGTGCGATTTTCGTTCCCTCGCTGTTTTGCTGCGGGCGCTATAGTCGTTTCGCTCGCCAGCGTGTCGCGCACGGCGGGTTCGTCCGGCGCGCAGGAGAACCCCGATGAAGGGCAACCCGAAGATCATCGAGCACCTCAACAAGGTGCTGTACAACGAGCTCACCGCGATCAACCAGTATTTCCTGCATTACCGGATGTACAAGAACTGGGGCTACAAGGAGCTCGCCGAGCACGAGTACAAGGAATCGATCGACGAGATGAAGCACGCCGATCGGTTGATGGAGCGCATCCTGTTCCTCGAAGGCCTGCCGAATCTGCAGAAGCTCGGCAAGCTGCTCATCGGCGAAAGCCCGAAGGAAGCGCTCGCGTGCGACCTCAAGCTCGAGTCGGCCGCGGTGCCGGACCTCAAGGCTGCGATCGCCGACGCGGAGAAGCTCGGCGACTACGTCAGCCGCGAGCTCTTCTCGAGCATCCTCGAATCCGAAGAGGATCACATCGACTGGCTCGAGACGCAGCTCGGTCTCGTCCAGGAGCTCGGCGTCGTGCCGTACCTGCAGACGAAAATCGAAAGCTGAGCGGCGACGCCTAGGCGTCGCGATCGATCAGTCTCGAAAGCTCGACCGCGACACGCTCGAACTCGTCGCGGATGCCGACCGCGATCTCCGCGGACGACGTCGCGACACCCGCGCGCGCCGCGTGCTCGATGCCGCGCGCGAGATCGGACAGCGCGGTCGCGCCGATGTTCGCGCTGCTCGACTTCAGCGTGTGCGCGGCCGCCACCTGCGCCGCGGCGTCGCCGGTCGCGGCGGCGACTTCGAGCTGCCCGATCCGCTGCGGCGCGTCTTCGAGATAGACGCGCACGAGATCGCCGAACTCGCCGCCCATCGTGTCGAGCAGGTCGCCGATGATCACCGCGTCGAGCGTGGTCATGCGCTCGGGCATCTCGGGTGCCGCTGCGACGCGCGTCGGCGGGACGGCCTCCGACGCTGGCCGCGGTGCTTCGGCGGCCGGCGTCGCCGTTGCCGAAGACGTCTCCGTCGGCGCGGCCGGCAACCAGCGGCGCAGCAGTTGCGCGAGCGCGGCACGATCGAGCGGCTTCGAGATGTAATCGTCCATGCCGGCCGCGAGGCAGCGCTCGCGATCGCCGGCCATCGCGTTCGCCGTCATCGCGACGATCGGCAGGTGTTCGCTGCCGGCCGCGCGCTCGCGCTCGCGCCAGAGCCGCGTCGCCATGTAGCCGTCCATCACCGGCATCAGGCAATCCATCAGCACGAGATCGTAGCGGTCGCGCTCGAGCCGGCCGACCGCTTCGCGGCCGTCGCCGACCGCCGTGACATCGAGACCGTGCATGTCGAGCAGGCGCTGCGCGACGCGCAGATTCACGGCGTTGTCCTCGACGAGCAGCACGCGGCCGTGGAGCGCTGCCGGCGTCGCATCGTCCGCGGGAGCGAGATCGAGCACCGCGTCCGGCGGCGGCTCGGTGCGCGCGACCGTCGGTTCCTGCACGCCGAACATCGGCTCGAGCGTCGTGCGCAGCGATTCCTCGGTCACGTTGCCCGGCAGCACGCGCAGCCGCGGATCCTGCGGCAGATCGGTACCGGCATAGCTCGTCGTGAGCACGCGCACGTGCGTCAGCGCCGTGTCCTTCAGCACGTTGCGCACGATCGTCGCGCAGACCGGCTTGAACGCGGTCGCGTCGACGAACAGCAGCGCGTGTCGCCAGCGCTCGCCCATGTTCGCGCTCGCGCGAAGACCGCTCAGCGCGTCGGCAAGCGATCGCGCCTGCATGAACTCGATGCCGTGCACGGAGCCGGCGGCCTGCACGCGGCGCATGAGCGCGTCGTCTTCGACGAGCGCGAGCGCGCGGATGCCGTCGAGGCTGCGCCGCACGGACAGATCCCCGACCGCCTTGAGCAGCGGCACGCTGAACCAGAACAGCGAGCCTTTTCCCGACTCGGATTTCACGCCGAGATGCCCGCCCATGAGATCGACGAGGCGCTTGCAGATCGCAAGACCGAGGCCGGTGCCGCCGAAGACGCGCGTCGTCGAGGCGTCGGCCTGCGAGAACGGGCGGAACAGCTTGGCGGCGACATCGGCGGCGATGCCGATGCCGCTGTCGCGCACCGCGAACACGATCTCGTGGTGATCGCGCGTCTCCGCGCGCTTGGATACCTGGATGTGGACGCCGCCCCGCTCGGTGAACTTGATCGCGTTGCTGACGAGGTTCGTGAGCACCTGGCGCAGGCGCACGGGATCGCCGCGCACGGCGAGGCGCACGTTCGGATCGATCGTGACGCTGAGCTTCAGGCCTTTCGCCTCGGCGTTGCGCTGCATGAGCTGCGCGACGGCGCTGACGAGCTCGCGCAGGTTGAGGCCGGTGATCTCGAGCTCGAGTCGCTCGGCATCGAGCTTGGAATAGTCGAGGATCGCGTCGACGATGCGCAGCAGCTCGCGCGCCGAGGCATAGGCCGTCGAAAGATAGTCGCGCTGATCGGGCGCGAGCGGCGTCGACAGCACCAGCTCGAGCAGCGGCAGCACGCCGTTGAGCGGCGTGCGGATCTCGTGGCTCATCGTCGCGAGGAATTCGCCCTTGGCCATCATCGCGGCCTCGGCGGCCTGCTTGGCGAGCAGGAGCTCGCCCTGCGTGTGGCGCAGCGTGTCGAGCTGGCGGCGCAGCTCTTCGGGCGCGAGCTCGAGCGGCTTCGCGGCGGCGATGCCGAGCGTCGGCGGGGGCGCGGGATCGTCCGCGCGCCGATGCGGCCAGAGCAGCGCGGTCGCGATCATCGCGGCGATCAGGAGAAGGGCGGCCGCAATCCACGGCACGAAGCCGGGCTGCGCGTAGAGCGGCGCCGCCGCGCCGGCGATCGCGATCAGCAGCACGCCGCCGAGCGCGCACCATTGCGCGGTGCCGCGCCGGCGTATCGACCATCCTGCCCGGGGCATGTCCATCGCCGGCGGCCTACATGACCGAGGCGTGGAAATCGAACGCGAGGTCGTGCCCGGCGCGCTGCACGAAATTGCCCTGGATGAAATCGACGCCGGCGCTCCAGAGCGCCGCGGCGCCGCGCGCATCCTCGACGCGCGGCGCGATCACCTGCATGCCGCGCTCGTGCGCGAGCGCGACGAGCTCGCGCAGCTCCTTGCGCACGGCGTCGTCGTCGATGCGCACGTAGCGCGGCGAGAGCTTGAGAAGGTCGACCGCGGCCACCTCGAGCACGCGCTCGCCGGTGGCGCCGGCCTCGTAGCCCGACAACGTCAACGTGAGGCCGAGCGGCTTGATCGCGCGGCTGTACTCGGCGACGGCTTCGAGCGCGGACGCCGCGTTCTTGAGGCTGACCTCGAGCGATACGCTCTCGCCGCGCACGTGCTGCTGCTCGAGGATCTCGCGCATCCATTCGATGCGGCCCGAATCGCGCACGCTGTCGAGCGATTGGCTGAGGAACAGCCGCGGCGCGCGGCCGCTGCGCGTGCGCTCGACGATCATCGCGACGCACTGCGTGAACACCCAGCGGTCGATCTCGGCGATGAGGTTCGCGCGCTCGGCCACCGGCACGAGCTCGGCGGCGACGTATTGATGGCCGTCGTCGCCCTGCAGGCGCAGCAGCGCCTGGAACTGCTCGTGTTCCTCGCCGTGCAGCGAGACGATCGGCTGAAACAGGATCTGCAGGCCGGTGCCGTCGAGCGCGAAGCGGATCATGCGCGCGAGCTCGGCGTCGTTCGTTCGCCCCGAGTCGTGCACGACGAACACGCCGTGACGGCCTTCGGCGCGTGCGGCGGAGACCGCGGCGCGCGCCGCGTTGAGCATCGCGATCGCATCGCCGCCGCTGCCCTTGAACGGGCACACGCCGGCGTCGAGCAGCATGCGCGCAGCGCCTTCGGCGGCGGCGAAGCTCTCGCGGCCGAGGCGGTCGCGGATGTTGGCGGCATAGCTTTCGAGCTGCATCGCTTCGCGATCGGAATTGAGGAGCAGGAAGCCCGCGGCGCCTTCGCGCGCGACCAGATCGCGCTGGCCGGCGTGGCTCGCGAGGAAGCTGCCGATCTCCGCGAACAGGCGCTCGCAGCGCACCTCGCCGAGCCGCGTGCGCAGCGCAGCCGCTTCCTCGAGCTCGAACACGATGAGACCGCCGGCGCGGCTGCGCGCATCTTCCATCGCGAGGCATTCGGCGAGGCGCTGCAACACCGCTTCGCGCGGCACCGTGCCGTCGGCGGACGGCGCCGCCGGCGCGGTCGCCAGCGATTGTCGCGACGACATCTGCCGTGCGCGGCGCACGCGATTGGTCACGGCCGAGATGAGGTGCTTGGGCCGGATCGGCTTGGACAGGAAATCGTCGCCGCCGGCGTTGAGCGCCTCGAAATGCTTGTCGGCATCGTGCTCGCCCGACAGGAACACGATCGGCGTCGAGATGAATGCTTCGCGCTCGCGGATCAGCGCGGTGAGCTCCATGCCGTCGACGTCCGGCATGTAGAGATCCATCAGGATCAGCTCCGGCCGGAAGCGATCGAGCTCGTCGAGCGCCGAGAGGCCCTCGGTGATCGCGAGCGTCTCCATGCCGGCCTTGCGCAGGATCGATTCGGCGAACAGCGTCTGCGAGCGATCGTCCTCGACGATCATGATGCGATACGGATTCGTGCGCTCGGTCTCGATCAGCTCGCCGATGCGCGCGATGACGTCGGCCGGATTCGCGGGCAGCGCGATGAACGCGTCGCAGCCGGCCCGCACGGCGCGCAGGCGCCTCGGCAGCTCGCTGTCGTTCGACAGCGCGACGAGCCAGATGCGCTCGCTGACTTCGGCGCGCGCACGCTTGACCAGCGCGCCGATTTCGTCGAGCGCGTCCTCGAACGCGGCGTCGACGGCGACGAGATGCGGCGGCAGCGCGACGAGCAGCTCCTTGAGCTCGTCGACGCTGTCGAAGCTCGTGAGCTCGTAACCCTGCGCGGCGAGATAGCGATCGACCTCGGCGGCCGGCGGCGCGCCGCGGCCGAGGTGGTAGGCGGTCTTGTGCATCGCCGCCGGCGCCGGCGCTTCGCGCGAGGCCGGCAGCGCGACGGTTTCGCGCGCCGCGGCGGGCGACGCGGCCGGCTCGGTGGGCTTCGGCGTTTCGGTGACGACCGGCGCGGGTTCGGGCGCCGGCGCGCGCGCGGTCGCGCCCGCGAAGCGCAGCCAGTATTCGGCCGGCGGCGTCACCAGCAGCGGAAAACCTTGATCCTGCGTCGGACCCGGCACGACGACGCTCGCCTGCGACGCGCTGACCTGCACGGCGGCCGGCAGACGCTTGCCGCGGATCTCGCCGAGCAGCGCGCCGATCCGCGTGCCGAGCGCGCTGTCCGGGAGGCGCGGCGGATCGAACAGCGGACGCACCGTCGCCGAGAGCGCGTCGAGGCTGTCGGCGAGGTCCGCCGCGTCGAGATGGCGGCAGGCGCCGGCGAGCGCGGCCGCGTCGTCGGCGAGGAGATAAAGCGTGTTGATGTCCCAGCCTTCGCGGTGCAGCCGCTCGCCGCGGCTCGCGAGCCGTGCCAGGCGCTGCGGTAGCTGGGCGAGGAACAAGCCTTTCAGTTCCACGCCCTGGACATGGAAATCCCGCGTGAGCATTTGAAATCCCCTGGCCGGGGACTATACCAGCGGGGCGGCGAGGGCCGGGTTGGCAGGACGTGAAGCGGCTCGTCGGCCCTGCGAAAGCCGCGACCTGGCTCTTCTGGTAGCCAGCGAAAGGCGCCAGGTCCCAGCTTTCGCGGGGCCGACGGAGGTGGTCGGATGATCAGAACGGCTTCACGACGACCAGGATCACGATCGCGATCAGGATCAGCGCCGGGACTTCGTTGAAGATCCTGAGCCACCTGCTCGAGCGCGTGATCTCGTCGCGCGCGAACTGGCCCACGAGCCGCGCGAGAATCGCCTGATACCAGAAAAGCCCGCCGACCAGCACGAGCTTCACGATCAGCCAGCCCTGACGGAAATAGCCCTGATTGACGTGCGCGAGCCAGATCAACGTCGCGACGCCGAAGACGACCGTGAGCGTCGAGCCGATGCGCGTCATCGCGAGAAGGCGCCGTTCCATGATCTTGAAGCGCTCGCGCACGACAGGCTCGGTCGCTTCGGCGTGGTAGACCAGAAGGCGCGGCAGGTACAGCAGGCCCGCGAACCAGGACACCACGGCGAAGATGTGGAACGCTTTCAGCCACAGCATGTCGAAGATCCCGTATCCGCAAGGCCGCGCATAGTATCGCTTGACGCTGCGCGCGGCCGCCGACTATAAGCCTCGGCCTCGCCTGTTTTTCCTCCCCGATGCCTCGCATTCCGCCGTCCCTGGTCGTCCGGCCGCTCGATCCCGCTCGCGAGCGGCGCGGGCAGATGCTGGCCGGCGCGATCTGGCTGGTGTCGCTCGTCGTGGTCGCCGCGGCGACGGCGGCGATCGTTTCCTACGGCTTCGAAAGCACGAGCCGCTCGAAGAGTCTCGCGGCCGACAAGGACACCGAGGCGCTGCGCACGCGCGTCGCGACGCTGGAACGCTCCGAACAGGTCGCCAAGGCCGCCGTCGGCGATCTGCAGCAGACGCTGCGCGACCGCGAGGAGGAGATCGAGTCGCTGCGCTCGGACCTCGCGTTCTACGGGCGCCTCGTCGGCGGCGGCAAGCGCGAAGGGCTCGCCGTGCACGTGCTGAAAGTGAGCCGCGTCGGCACCTCGCAGGCGTGGAATTTCGTCACCACGCTGACGCAGAACTTCAAGCGGGGCCAGGATACGAAGGGGCATGTCACGCTGTCGATCGAAGGCGTGCAGAGCGGGAAGCTGACGACGCTGGACTGGGCGGCGTTGACGCAGGGACAGGATCCTTCCGGTATCGCGTACGGCTTCAAATATTTTCAGCAGGTGAACGGTACCATCATGCTGCCGGGGGGATTCCAGGCCAATCGCGTGCGCGTGCGCGCCGACGGGGACGCCGGCCGTGTCGAGCAGGATTTCGCCTGGAACGACGCAATCAAGGGTGAGGAGGGCGACGATGTTCGGCAATAGCAAACGCAACGGAAACGGCGTTGCCGTAGCGGCAATCACGACGCTGATCGCCGAGGGGACCGTGATCCGCGGCGACGTGGAGTTCACCGGCGGTCTGCACCTCGACGGCATGATCGAGGGCGCGATCAGCGCCGACGGCGCCGACGCGGTGCTGACGCTGTCCGACAAGGGTCGCGTCACCGGCGAGATCCGCGCCTCGAACGCGGTCATCAACGGCATGGTGCGCGGCGACATCGTCGTCGGCGAGCGCCTCGAGCTCGCGAGCGGCGCACGCATCGAGGGCAACGTCTACTACAAGGTGCTCGAGATGGCCGCCGGCGCGCAGGTCAACGGCAAGATGATCTACCAGCCCGAGGCGCCGCGGCAGCTTCCGCGCCCGGAAATCGCCGTCGCGGAGGCTTGAAACCGCGCCAAGACGGCACGACGTTTCCGACGATGAACGACACCGCGACCCCGACCTATCTCGACGCGCCCGAGGCGCCGCTCGTCTTCACCGACGCGGCCGCCGACAAGGTGCGCGAGCTGATCGCGGAGGAAGGCAATCCCGGTCTCAAGCTGCGCGTCTACATTTCCGGCGGCGGCTGCTCGGGGTTCCAGTACGGCTTCACGTTCGACGAGGCGCGCGCCGAGGACGATTTCGCGCTCGACAAGGCCGGTGTCACGCTCCTCGTCGATCCGCTCAGCCTCCAGTATCTCGCCGGCGCCGAGATCGACTACGCCGAGTCGCTGACCGGCGCGCAGTTCGTGATCCGCAATCCGAACGCGAAGACGACCTGCGGGTGCGGCTCGTCGTTTTCGGTGTGAGTGCGATCGTCCGTGGTCGCCGTGGCTCGGACGCGTGCAACAGGGTCGAGGCCGCCGTCCTCGTTCAAGAAACCGCTCCATCCGGGCAGCGCATCGTGGCTGGCGTAAAATCGACGGCATGCCCGACCTCGCGCATCACCCCACGACCAACGTCTTCGCGGGCCTCTCGCTCGACCGCAACGCCGAGCAGCGCGACGACGCGGACTGGATCGCGGCGCAGCTCGCCGATCCGCGCGCGCGTTTTCTCCTGCTCGGTGCCGAAGGGCATGCACTGGCGCAGCGCGACGTCGATGCGCTGCGCGTCATCGTCGCCGCGGAGCGCGCGGTGCTGCTGCCCGCGGCGACGCCGAGCTATCTCGGCGCCGACGATGCCGGCCCGTTCTTCGCGCTGAGCGCCGAGGGCAAGGACGCCGCGCGCATCGCGGCGGAGCTCGGCGGCGACTTCATCGACCTGCGCAGCGCGGGGACGCGCCTCCAGGCGTTCGAAGCGGGCCTCTTCGCCTACGCGCGCGCGCTCTCGCACTGGCAGTCGCGCACGCGGTTCTGCTCGGCGTGCGGTTCGCCGGTCATCGTGGTGACCGCGGGGCATCGTGCGCGCTGCACGAACCCCGATTGCGCGATCGAGCATTTCCCGCGCGTCGATCCCGCGATGATCGCGATCGTCTCGTACGGTGACGCGTGCCTGCTCGGGCGGCAGGCGACGTGGCCCGAGCGGCGCTATTCGACGCTCGCGGGCTTCGTCGAGCCCGGCGAATCGCTCGAGGACACCGTGCGGCGCGAAGTCTTCGAGGAAGCCGGCGTGCGCGTCGGCGACGTGGCCTATCACTCCTCGCAGCCGTGGCCGTTCCCGGCCTCGCTGATGATCGGCTTCACCGCCGAAGCGATTGATCCGACGATCAGGCTCGGCGGCGAGCTCGCCGAGGCGCGTTGGTTCACGGCCGACGAGATCGTGCGCGGCCTCACCGAGCGCACGCTCGGATTATCCGCGCCGCTCTCGGTCTCGTTCCGGCTGATCGAGCATTGGCTCGGCCGGGCCGGCGTGGACCTTCGCGCGCTGCTCGCGTCACTGGGCTGACGACACGGCGCTGCACTCCCCGCGCGGCGAGTGCGCAGTGTGCACATTTCTACTACGATGCGGCGGCACCCCGGCCGCGGCCGTGCGGATGGGGCGGTTTCGCGGGTTTGACTGGGGAGTCGTATGGGCCTTCATCGCCCCTTTGCGAGGGCGCACGGCGTGCGCGCGCTGCCGCTGCTAGTCGCGGCGGCGCTGATCGCCTGGAGCGCTCCGGCCGGCGCCGAGGATTCCGACGCGGGCGCCGAGCCTCAATCGCTCAAGGACCTCAGCCTCGAGCAGCTCATGGATCTCGAGGTTACGTCGGCATCGCGACATCCCGAGAAGCTCTCGGAGACCGCGTCGGCGATCCAGGTCATCACCGGCGACGACATCCGCCGCTCGGGCGCGACGAGCCTGCCCGAAGCGCTTCGCCTCGCGGACAATCTCGACGTCGCGCAGAAGAACTCGCACGACTGGGCGATCACCGCGCGCGGCTTCAACACCGCGCTCGCGAACAAGCTCCTCGTGATGATCGACGGGCGCACGGTCTACACGCCGCTCTTTTCCGGCGTGTTCTGGGACGCGCAGAACGTGCTGCTGGAAGACGTCGACCGCATCGAGGTGATCAGCGGCCCCGGCGGATCGCTCTGGGGCGCGAACGCGGTCAACGGCATCATCAACATCATCACGAAGTCGGCCGCCGATACGCAGGGCGTCTACGTCGAGGCGGGCGGCGGCTCGCAGCCGCGCGATTTCGGCGCGGCGCGATACGGCACCGAGATCGCGCCCGCCGTCGCGCTGCGCGTCTACGCGCAGGCGTTCAACCGCAACGACGAAGAGCACGCCGACGGCAGCTCGGCGAACGACGACTGGCGGCGCAGCCAGGCGGGGTTCCGCCTCGATGCGGGCGCCTCCTCGAACGACCGCTGGACCTTGCAGGGCGACGCCTACGACGGCGACGAGCGCGTCCCGGCCGGCGGCACCGCGCGCACGAGCGGCGCGAACCTGCTCGGGCGCTGGTCGCACGTCGTATCCGAGCGCGTCGACTGGAGCCTTCAGGCATACTTCGACCGCACCCACCTCGACGACCCGATCCCCGCGTTCGTGCTGAACGGAATTGAGTTCGCGCCGGCCGGCGTTCTCACCGACGATCTCGAAACGTTCGATGTCGACTTCCAGCATCGGCTCGGCATCGGCGCGCGCAACGAGCTGACCTGGGGCCTCGGCTATCGGCACACGCGCGACGAGGTCGACAACGCACCCGCGCTCGCGTTCCTCCCGGCGACGCTCGATCAGAATCTCTACAGCGCATTCGTGCAGAACGAATGGACCGTGCACAAGGACCTCGTCGTCACCGCCGGCACGAAGCTCGAGCACAACGATTACACGGGTTTCGAGACCGAACCCAGCGTGCGCGTGCTGTGGAACGTCGCCGAGGACCAGTCGCTGTGGGCGGCCGTGTCGCGCGCCGTGCGCACGCCCTCGCGCGTGGATCGCGACGAGTCGATCCCGGCGCCGGAAGCGCTGCTCGTCGTGCTGAGGGGATCGCCGTCCTTCCGCTCCGAATCGGTCGTCGCGCACGAGCTCGGCTACCGTGCGCAGCTCGGCCCGACGTTCGCGGTGTCGGCTGCGCTGTTCCACAACAACTACCATCACCTGCGCAGCACCGGTGTCGATCCGGTGACGTTCCTGCCGTTCGTCTTCGAGAACAACATCGAGGGCCACACGCACGGCGCCGAGCTCAGCGCCGACTGGCGGATCGCCGACCGCTGGCGCCTGCGCGCCGGCTACAAACTCATGAGGGAAAACCTGCACGTGAAGCCGGGCGCCGTCGACATAAACGACGCGCACAATGAGACCGCCGACCCGAAGACGCGCTGGTCGCTGCGCTCGTCGTTCGACGTCGCGTCGACGGTCGCGCTCGACGTCGGCTTCCGCGGCGTCGCGGCGCGCAAAGTCAACAGCGGCCCGACGCTCGCGGAAGTGCCGGGCTACACGGAACTGGACGTCTCGCTCGGCTGGCGCGCGAGCGAGCACCTGGAGCTCTCGCTCACCGGCAGCAATCTCCTCCACGCGCGCCATCTCGAATACGGTTTCCCGGACGGCAGCGAAATCGAGATCGGCCGCAGCGTCTACGGAAAGATCGCATGGCGCTACTGACCGCGCGCGCGCCGCGCCGCGGCCACCGGTTGCGCGCGCTGGCGATCGTCGCCGCGCTCGTCGCGGCGCTTGCGCATGCGAGCGTGCGCGACTATCAGGTCGAGGCCGTGTTCCTGTTCAATTTCACGCAGTTCGTCGCATGGCCGTCCGCGGCGTTCGACGGCGAGGCCGCGCCGATCGTGATCGGCGTGCTCGGCGACGATCCGTTCGACGGTTACCTCGAGGCCACGGTGCGCGGCGAGACCGTCGCCGCGCGCTCGCTCGCCGTGCGGCGCTATCGCAGCGCCGACGAGATCGGCCCGTGTCACGTGCTCTTCATCAGCCGCTCCGAAGCCGGGCGCATCGAGCAGGTCGTCGCGCGGCTGAAGTCGCGCAACGTCCTCACGGTCAGCGACGCGGACGGCTTCATCGAGCGCGGCGGCATGATCCGCTTCGTGCTCGAAAGCGGTCACGTCAAGCTGCGCATCAACATCGACGCGGTGCGCGCCGCGGGCCTCGAGCCGAGCTCGAAGCTCCTGCGCGTGGCCGAGATCACGACCGCGGAGAAGGGCTAGCCCGCATGAGCCTCAAGGACGTTCCGATCCGCCGCAAGCTGCTCGCGAGCATTCTCGTCACGAGCGTCGTCGTCATGCTGCTGATGCTCGGGTCGTTCATGGCGTACAACTACGTCGAGCTGCGCAAGGCGATGGTCCGGCAGATCTCGACGCTCGCCGAGATCGTCGGCTTCAACTCGACGGCCGCGCTCGCGTTCGAGAACGAGGCCGACGCGCGCGACGTGCTGCTCGCGCTGAAGTCGCAACGCCGCGTCGCGGCCGCGGCGCTCTACGACCGCGCCGGCCAGCTCTTCGCGCGCTATCCCGAAAGCCTGCCGGTCGGGAGCTTTCCGGTCGCGCCCGGCGAGCCCGGCTACCGCTTCGACGAGGTCTATCTCGACGGCTTCCGCGCGGTCGTCGAGCGCGAGCGCCGGCTCGGCACGCTGTATCTTCGATTCGATCAACGCGCCGTCATCCACGACTGGCTCGTCGGCTCGCTGCCGATCGTCTTCGCCGTCAGCGGCATCGTGCTCGTCATCGCGTACATCCTTTCGCTCGCGCTGCAGCGGCAGATCTCGCGGCCGGTCCTCGCGCTCGCCGGCACCGCGAAGGCGATCTCGGACCGGCACGATTTCTCGGTGCGCGCGCAGAAGCACGGCTCCGACGAGATCGGCGAGCTGACCGACGCGTTCAACCGCATGCTCGACGGCATCGAGGATCGCGAGCGCGCGCTCGAGGCCGCGAACGATGCGCTGCGCGACGAAAACGCCGAGCGGCTGCGCGCCGACGACGCGCTCCGCGCGAGCGAGCGGCGTTTCCGCGCGCTGACCGAGCACAGCGCCGACGGCATCACCGCGATCGACAAGGACAACAACATCCTCTACGCGAGTCCGTCCGTCGCCGTCGTCGAAGGTTACGCGCCCGAGGAGCTGATCGGCCGCAACGGTCTCGAGAACACGCATCCGGACGATCTCACCTACGTCTACACGATCGTCGCCGAGCTGCTCGCACGGCCCGGCCAGCCGGTGCCGGTGCTCTGGCGGCGCCGCCACAAGAACGGGCACTGGCTCTGGCTCGAAGGCGTCGCGACGAATCTCCTCGACGATCCCGCGATCGGCGCGATCGTCACGAACTATCGCGACGTGACCGCGCGCAAGCGCGACGAGGAAGCGCTCCGGAACGCCAAGGCCGATCTCGAGCGCAAGGTCGCCGAGCGCACGGCCGAGCTTCAGTCGGCGAAGGAGCAGGCGGAATCGAGCGACCGCCTGAAGTCCGAGTTCCTCGCCAACATGAGCCACGAGCTGCGCACGCCGCTCAACGCGATCATCGGCTTCACCGGCACGCTGCTGATGCAGCTCGCGGGCCCGCTGACGCAGCAGCAGGAGAAGCAGCTCACGACCGTGCAGCGGAGCGCGCGCCATCTCCTGTCGCTGATCAACGACCTGCTCGACGTCGCGAAGATCGAATCGGGCAAGCTCGAGCTCAAGATCGAGCCCGTGTCGTGCGCGGGCCTGATCCAGGAGATCGTGACGACGCTCCGGCCCCTGGCCGAGAAGAAGGGCCTCGAGCTTCGCGCCGATCTGCCGGACGAGGATCCGTTCATCCGCGTCGACCGGCGCGCGCTGAGCCAGATCGCGCTCAATCTCGCCAACAACGCGATCAAGTTCACCGACGCGGGCAGCGTCGTCATCGGCGCGCGGCGTCGCGTCGACGCCGACGGCGCCGTCGTCGAGCTCCGGTTCGCCGACACGGGCTGCGGCATCCGCGCCGAGGACCAGCCGCGCCTCTTCAATGCGTTCACGCAGGTCGATTCCTCGACGACGCGCCGCCACGAAGGCACCGGGCTCGGGCTGCACCTGTCGAGCAAGCTCGCCGCGCTGCTCGGGGCGAGCATCACGTTCGAGAGCGAATACGGCAAGGGCACGACGTTCGTCGTGTCGATCCGCGAGCGCGCCGACGAGGCGCCGCGCCGCGAAGGCGCCTGACGCGCGCCGTCGACGCGGCACCGCGGTTCGCGGTGCATCGAAACGCGCGCAGCGGCTACAATCGCGCGGTCTCCACGCGGCGAAGCGGCGATGGCGAAAACCCTGTTGGCGATTGTGCTCGTGCTGGCGGCATCGCGCGCGCTGCCGGATCTCGCGCGGCTGCGCGATTTCACCTGGCTGCGCATCTGGCTCGCCGGCTGGCGCAACGACGCGGCGCGGCCCGTGCTGCTGCTGCCGGCGCTGGCGTTCGCGCTCTGCGCGCTGATCCAGGCGCTGCTCGATCACGTGCTGTTCGGACTCCCGCTGTTCGCGTTCGCGGTGATCGTGCTGTTCTTCTGCTGGGGTCCGCGCGAGCTCGAAGCCGACATCGACGCGGTCCTCAAGGCGCCCGATCGCGATCAGCGGCTCGCCGCGGCGCAGGCGCTGCGCGCCGATCCGGCCGACCGGCCGCTGCCGCTCGAGGCGAACGCGCTCGTCGAAGCGACGTTCGCGTCCGCGTTGTCGCGCTGGTTCGGCGTCGTGTTCTGGTTCGTCGTGCTGGGGCCCGCCGGCGCGCTCGGCTATCGCATGATCCAGCTCATCGCGCGCAACGCGACGTTCGTCGACGGACTCGACGCGCGTCAGCACGATCTCCTCGAGCGCACGGCGCGGATCCTCGACTGGGCGCCGGCGCATCTCATGGCGCTGACGCTCGCGCTGGTCTCGGACTTCGACGCGGTGCTGAAGACCTGGCGCGAATACCACGCGGCGCACGGGCAGGGCTACTTCACGCTCGATCTCGGCTTCCTCGGCGCGCTCGCCCGGGCGGGCGTCGATGCCGATGTCATCGCGGGCGACGGTTATGCGACCGACGTCAACGATCCGCTCGACGAGCTCGCCGACGCACGGCGCGCATTGCGCCGCATCCTGACGGCGTGGCTCCCCGTGCCCCCCGGGCTCGTCCTCCCCCCGGGGGGGGGCCACCCGGCCGCGCGCCGCCCGCGCGCGCGGAAACC
>Ga0081540_1001655_pt1 | contig 18962 bp, 16 predicted proteins | sample TabmetS2T1R1_FD_71024 | JGI IMG/M metagenome (GOLD analysis project Ga0081540, IMG submission 71024) | Tabebuia heterophylla rhizosphere microbial communities from the University of Puerto Rico - S2T1R1 | ecosystem: Host-associated > Plants > Roots > Rhizosphere ... | reverse complement strand
CGCGGGGACTGCCAAACGCAGCGCTAGTCATATAAGACAGATCAAGTTGTGGGTTGGAATCCACGACAGAGGCTCCTGCGCTCTTCACAGTTAGTCTGCCAAAGCCTTGAATTGAAGCGCTCTGAAACTTCGAAAAACTCGGATGAGGCGTATAGCAACCAGTGGTACGCGCGTTCGTTCTCGACTAACGGCAGACCCCATCACATGTTACTTTACATCGCGCTCTTTGGCTTCATAACTCGCAGAACGGAACGACCGTTCAGGTTCTCCAATGGAAAATACACAAGATGCGTGCTTGGATCGACGCTGACCGTATGAGCGTGGGGCTGATCAAATCCGCCATCAGCGATCAACTTTCCGTGGTCCTCGTGAAATACCCTCACCTGGCCCGATTCGGCGGACACGTAGAGAATGCCCAATCCCGGATCGAAGGCAAGCACATCTGGATCGTCTCCAACCGGATAAGAACCGAGTACTTTCATCTCCTTCAAGTCCACAACGAACAACTTAGCATTGCCCTCACACGCCACAAATGCCAGTCGGTTGGCAACGTCCAGCGCAATCCCGTGCGGGTTTTCACCGCCAGTTAGAGACACCTTGCTGACAATTTCCATCGATGCAGGATCGATGCTCACCAACTGATTTGCCTTATGAACTCCGACAAGAATTCGTCCTGAGCCGATGTCGTAAACCGTGTTTCCTGCCCCGCCTTCAAGAGAAATGTTCTTCACAAGCGTATTGGATCTAGTGTCGATCACTGCATCGACACGGCCATGTTCATCCGACACGAAGACCCGCTGAGATGTAGGCGCATATGCAAGACCGTCCGGGTAATCGATCGGGCCAACTCTTGCCAGGGTCTTCATTGTCTTCATGTCAACGACTGCAACCTTGTGTTCTCCCGTAGTGGACGCATAAACCCTGCCCAACTCCGGAACGGCCCAAACACCGTGAACTCTCGGAAACCCGTCGAGGTTTGCGACGACCTCGTTTTTCTTGATATCAAACACAATCAACTGGTCAGCGTTCATGTGTGAGATGTACAGACGTCCCTGACTTTGATCGAGGCTTTGGTAATCGAAGCGGACCGCTGATCCGGGCAGTGGGATGTCCGCAACCTTGACCAACGGCGACTCAGGCGTGCTCTTGTCTGCCGCAACACCAGAATGCGCACAGGACAGTGCTAGCAGAGAGCATCCAAAAGTCACGGCACGGAACGATATTGAGAACATGTTTCCTCGATTCAGATCGCCTTCAACAACAATCCCGCGACTGCCGCCCCGCCGATCAATGCAGGTTCAGGCACTTTCCAACGAAACAGAATCGCGAAGGTGATGAGTGCAATCGCCAGAGTTGCAATATCAAAGATGGAGCGCCGCGCGAGGACGATAACCGCTCCGGCAATGGCTCCGGTTGCAGCCGCAGTCACCCCCTGCACGAACGCATTGATTTGCGGGTTCTTTGCCCAGCGCTTATATGAGGGTGCCAGCACAACGACAATCAGATAAACGGGAACGAACATTCCTAATGCCGCTACGGTTGCACCAATCAGTCCGTGAACCAGATACCCAATAAATGCAACTGTGATGACCACCGGCCCCGGCGTAATCATCGCCACGGCAACTGCGTCCAAGAACTGTTGGTCGGATAGCCAGTGATGTTCTTGTACGACACCGCCATACAGAAATGGCACAACTGCTAGCCCACTTCCGAACACCAACATTCCCGCCTTGGCGAAGAATAGAAAAATCCCGAGAAAATCGCCGCCTTCTGGGAGAGTAGGGATGGCAAACCAGAATGCGGATAATCTGGCCTGCTTAAACCACGTTTTCGGCGGCATTGCTTTAGCAAACAAAACAACGAATCCAGCGACTAGAAAGAGCCAGACAATCTCTCTCGAAGTCCATGCGGTTGATACTGCCAAAACCACGAAAATTCCCCACAGCAATTTGTCTTTCCCTAGTGTCAGCTTCGTCAGCTTGAACGCCGAACGGGCAATGATCGCGATAACAGCTGCTCCGATTCCGTAAAAGATTGCTTGCATCCATGGCAGTCCGCCGTAACGTACATATGCGGCGGAAAGTGCCAGAACCATCAGGAACGACGGTAGAACGAACGCGATGGCGACTGCGGTTGCACCGATAATCCCGCTATGGACATAACCTAGATAGATCGCTAGTTGGGCAGCTAGAGGGCCGGGTGCAAGCTGTGCCAGCGCCAAGCCCTCTACGTAGTCCTGTTTCGTGATCCAACGCCGATCTTCGACCAGATCATGTTGCATATGTCCGGCTAGTGCGATTGGACCACCGAATCCAGCCATTCCCAGCCACAAGAAATATCCAACAAAGCGGGTGAACGATACGTTCACCGTTTCTGCCGTCTCTTGCGTCTGAGCAATGCTGGATACGGTTGCCATCTTTAACCTCACTTCGCCGAGTTTGTGGCGTCGAGCGCGGCACGCAAACCCTGCGCTAGTTTCACCGCGTCGTCATTGGCCCAAAAGTGCATAAAGAACAATCGCGGATTTTCCATGAGCATATGACTGTGCAGAGCAGTTACGGCAATGCCATTTCCGCGCAGAGCCTTGATGACCGGATTCACTTCTGATCCCAGGAGAACGAAATCTCCGGTGATCGCGGCCTTGCCATTCCCGGTTGGTTGAAAATTCAATTCGGTTGCGACAGCCATAGACTGGGGAACAGTAAGAACGAGATCGCCCATCACCATCGCGCCGCCTTCGACTTTCTTGAAAGCCGCCCACGACCCTAGAGCAAGCCCCGGCTTGAACTGAACGCCGTCGATTGAAACATGCAGGTCTTTGCGCGGCATCGCGAACTTAATCACGTCCCCCGGTTGCATTTGTCCGGGACGGCCCATCGCGGCCTCAACATCTTTCCACTGGCTTGTATCCGTGGAAGTGGTCTGAGCCGGCAAGTTGGTTACGAAGAAAAGAAACAAAGCAAACAACGCAGTACAACGCATGACTATTTTCTCCTTAATTTATTGACGCGATTTGTCTCATGCAGCAATCCTCAGCGCCGTGCCGACGCCCAACTCTCGAGCTTTCTCGAAGGCCAATGCCGCCGCTGCGACATCTTGCAGGGCCATGCCCGTGGAATCGAAGATTATGATTTCTTCCTGAGACTGCCTTCCCGGCTTTCTACCTGCTACAACTTCGCCGAGTTCGGCAAATACTTGCGATTGGTTCATTACCCCTGCGTCCAGCGCATGGTGGAGATCGCCCATGACCATGCACTGTTCGAGAACATCGCACACGACCTTGGCTTTCGCCATGAGTTCAGGAGTGAGTTCTTGCTTTGACGAATTGTCCGCCCCGACGGCGGCAACGAACGTTCCTGGTTGTACGTCGTCCGCATCTACCAGAGGTTGGTGTGATGGGGTGCAGGTCACGCAAATATCGCTTTTCAAGATCGCAGCACGCAGATCGGTGACTGGCGTGACCGAAAGTTTGAGGTCTGATTCGACAACTTTCGCCAAACGCGATGCGTGTTCTTGGTTTTGGTCAAAGGCAAACACGCTACGCAAGCGGGCAACGTGTGCAAGACCTGCCAATTGATAGCGCGCCTGCGTACCACAGCCGCAAATCGCTACGGTATCTGATTCCGGACGCGCCAGGTATTTGGCTGCAATCGCCGTGGCGGCGGCGGTGCGAAGCGCGGTGATTTCTCCCGAATCCATGACAGCCAAGGGAGTTCCGTTTGTGGCGTCACACAGAACAATCACACCTTGAATTGTGGGCAGACCTGACTTCTCGGGGTTCTGCGGAAAGTTCCCATTGATCTTCGCCGCAAAATAGCGGTTCGCTCGGTCCAAGCTTCCGGCCTTGATATGAAAACCGCCAGTTCCCGTGTGCAAGCCAACGGCTATCGGAGGAATTACTCTACCTTCTCCGTGAGCGCGAAAGGCGTCTTCTACTGCGTCGATGCACTCGGACATCGGAAGAACACGCTGAATGTCTTGAGCCGTCAGAATCGCGATTTCTCTGGCATTCACGCGGCACAACCTTCCATCGAAACAGCAGAATTGAACAGCGGCGCTAAATCACTGCCGCTCTGAGCCTCAACCGGTTCAAAACCGCGACGGAACACGCGGGCAGTGTGAGGGCCTTGCAGGAATATCTTGTCGTCCTGAACATGAACGAAAGACCCCTCGCGCAAACCGAGAACTGGCGCCTCGTTTTCTTCCAGGAATTGGTTAATTCGTTGTTCCTGGGTTTCGCCCATATGTGTGGATGAGGGATCGGGATCGAGATAGTGCGGGCTAATCTGAAAAGAAACCAGCGCCAAGGCGTCAAAAGACTTTGGCTGTACCACTGGCATGTCTTTTGTGGTTTTTAAGCTTGGACCTGCAACAATCGCACCTGCGCTCGATCCGATGTAGGGGATGCCGGCGTTGACCTGCTGCCGAATAATGTCCACAAGGTCCCAGTCGTAGAGGCCCTTCAACAAGCGAAATGTATTTCCGCCGCCAATGAATATCGCTTCGGCTTGTCTTATGGCGCGCTGGGCATTAGAGACGTTGTGAACGGAAGTCACCTGATATCCCATGCTGGCCAGCCGGGCAGCAACCTGCGTGGCATAGTCGAGCCGGTCGTAAAGAGCGAAGGGCACAAATGCAATTCGCTTTCGCGTTTGTAAGAGATCCTGAAACTCGCTCTCAACGTGGTCCAAATATCCCTTGCCATGGACGGTCGAATTACTAATCAGAAGAAGACGCGACATTTGTTTTACTTCCCCTTCCTCACTTCAGCCCGCGATACAGTCCTTCAATGAGTTGCATCCCGCGCTGCAGCAACTCCTCGTCGCTGATGTTCTGTTGTGCCCAGCCAATCAACACGCGATCAAGTCCCCCGCCTTCTGGTCGTCCAAACTTTTCATCTTCCAAGTCCGCGTCGTGAATGATTTGTGAAATCGTCAAAACTTTCGCGTCCCTGATTCCGAACTCTTTGCACAACGTTTCAAAACTACAGTCGTCGCCGCGGTGCCCGAATCCCGTTCCCTGAAACATGTCGAACGGGATTGCCTTCGAATGCCGAGCCGGATCCGTATCGAAGATGAACTTGGCATTTTGGTCGATGAATTTCGAGATCAGCCACGCGGATGAAACGCGATCTATTCCCGGGCGCGGACGGGTGATCCAAGTTCGGTTTAAATATTCTTTCTTGACTGTGCTTTTGTGTGAGTTGCTGGTTGCCTCACTCGCCTGGTCGGCCCGTGCCAATGCCGTTTCCACTCTGCTTTTCAAGGGGCTATTAAAAAAGTCGATGTCAGAGATTTCCTGAAAGCGCCGGCGAATGCGATTTAAACCTCCGCCTGCCCGTTCGCGAGAGCCCTTCGCCTTCTTGAGTTCTGCCAACAGCGATTCATAGTCACGCGAACGGGCCTCAACAAACCGGTCTCTCAAAACTTCATCAGGGCTATCGTCCACCGACTGCACCTGAACCACAGATGCTTGTCCCTTGAACTTGCGAATGGCGGCCGCCAGCCACTCGAAGTGCTCCAGGGTGACCGGAGTATTCGGAAGCAGATGGCCGCCACTCTCCAAGGGGAGCGCTCCGTAACGCTTGAGTTTTCTCCATACCTCCACACGCTGACTCGCTTGTTTTGCTGGGAGGTTGAAGATTAGCAAAATCCAATCTGCCTCAGTCCGCTGACTTGTTACAGTCATTGCGTCTATTGTTATACATATAACGTACACGAGAAGCAACTGCGGGACTCAGGATTTTTCGGCGCATTCTGTACGAGTGTTTTGGAGAAGCAGTGTTAATGGGAAGCGGCCCCTGACCGATTCGCAGGGTCTACTGCTAAATCTGACTGCCATTCCAGATCCCTACCCGAAGATTTGGAACTATGCTAAGGTTCATCCATCCGTAATGCGCCGATTCGCTGCCAACTTGTTGCTTCTGTTTTTTGGCATCGCCCCATTTTTGCCTTTAGTTTCGTTGGCCGCAGAGAGCGCTTTGCCGATGTGTTGCCGACGAGATGGCAAGCATGGCTGCGTGAAGTCTGGACATCACGATTCTGGTGCACCTGTGTCTGTTACGAGCGCGGAGAGCAAGTGCCCCATGGCTCCCAGGCTTACAACCCGAGTTGTCCGGTCCCATTTTCAGAACTTGGGCGATCAGTCGGGTGCGTTTTACGCGGCAGTGATTTCCCATCCCTCAATCCATAAACAAGATCAAGCTCTTTATCGCATCGCTCATGACCGCAGCCAACAGAAACGCGGCCCTCCGATATTTACCTCCTAAGAACGTCCCGAGTCAGGCCACAAGACAACACATTGCCGCTCTACCGCCCGCGCTTCTTTTGTCGCGGAGCGTGAGTGTGCGGCACAGCACGTGGGAGGTAGTCGGTGAATTCCAAGATGAGGATTATGCCCACATGGGCTGTCGGCGTATTGGGTATGGCTTTTGTTCTTTTGCCAACCTTGCGCGCGCAAACGGCGGAAATCAAAGTGACGCGCCCGCCTAACAATCAACCCTTCGCTAATGCGAACGTCGAACTTTCAAAGCCCGGCACCAATGTCGTGATTGAGAAGGTGAGCGACGCCGAAGGAATGGTGCGAATTCCATCCCTCGATGCCGGTGACTACCAATTGAAGGTATCTGCGAACGGCTACTTTACTGCCATTTCTCGACTCGTCCTTGCGCCAAGGCAGGCCATCAGCGTGAACGTCGATCTAATGCCGCGTGAAAGCGTTCAGGAAACGGTGGAAGTGCGCACATCGATCGCCGATCTGAATACGCAGCAAACGGGGAGCTCAAACATCCTCACCCACCAGATGATGGAGGAAATGCCGGCTCCACTGAAACGGGATGTTCAGAGCCTCGCAGAAAATCTCATGCCTGGCGCTGTGCTCAGTCACGATAATTTCGTTCACGTTCGTGGCAATGAGTTGTCGCTTCATGAGTTCATCAATGGCGTATCGTTTCTTGACAACTCGCATCAACACTTCACCCCAGGAATCAGTCCTGCCATTTTTGAATCTGCCAATCTGATTACTGGGGGATTTCCCGCCGAATTCGGAAACCGCTTCGGAGGAGTGCTGGATATTACGACCCGTTCGGGGCGCGACATCCAAGGCCACGGTTCCGTGAGCGCCGGCGTAGGCACCGTCCTTAATAATGATGTCGCAGTGGAATATGGTGGCGGCACCAAACGTTTTGGCTACTACGTATTCGCAGGCGGTTACACGTCCGACCGCTTCTTGAATCCGCCGATTCACGATGAACTCCACGACTTCGGCGATGGGCTGCGCAGCGCTCTGCAACTCGACTATCAGACGAAAAGTGATGTGTTGCGCTTCTTCGCCACCGCTAATGCAACGACTTTCCAATTGCCCAATACCGAAGAACAGGACGTTGAAGACCGAGATGCATCGCGGCGACTTCGTTTACAGACTTCGATTTTGAATTGGCAACATATATTTTCGCCTCGCGCTCTGATTTCAACCTCAGTGTACGAACGCACAGTTTCGGAGCGGTTGATCCCGACCGGGGATCCCTTCACACAGATTGGAGCCGGATCTCGCGCCACTCTCGAAGCGGGAATTAAGAGCGATTTGACGTACAGCGTCGCATCGCACACGTTCAAATTCGGAGTAGATCTCACGCGCTTACGCTCACTGGAAAGTTTTCGTTTCGACCCGCAGGAGGAAGAATCGGAACTCGAAGCCTTCGCTTTTCAGGGAGGTATTCGCGGCGGACAAGTTGGCGGATATGCTCAGGATCGCTTCACGCTGATCCACAACTTGACCGTTGAGCTCGGAGTGCGTTGGGACCAATTCGATCTGGTTCAAACCTCGGCCCAAATCAGCCCACGTGTTGGCCTCGGCTATCACATCGCGAAAACTCACTCCGTCATTCATTTCGCATACAACCGTTTCTTCTCGCCGCCAGCGATTGAATACCCGCTACTGGGTAGTTTTATCGGGAACAACAATCCTGATCCTGAACTTAGGGTCGGCAATCCTAAACCGTATCGTCAGCATTATTTCGAGGCCGGTTGGAGTCAGCAGGTAAGTTCCAACGTTCTTCTCGATGTGAACGGCTACTACCACCGCGGCGATGACTCGTTTGAGAACGGAGAGATTGGAAATACTCGGCTTTTTCTGCCCACGAACTTCACTCATGCGCGGGCGCACGGAGTCGAATCGGCGCTTACGCTGAAGCACTTTGAGAAGCTCGGAATCAGCGCACGATTGCAATACGCATATTCAAAAGTCCGATTTATCGGGCCTATCGCGGGTGGGTTTGCCGATGAAGCGCTGGAACCAGGCGAGGAGATCCCTCCTGCCTTCGATCAAACCCACACTGGAACTGGCAGCTTGATGTACCACAACAACTGGCGAGGCCTGTGGACGGGACTCAACTACCGCTACGGGAGCGGCACCCCGGTCGAGGAAGGAGCCTTCCGGCTTCCATCACACTCAACGGTCGATTTGGCTGCGGGATTTACGGCTTGGCAACATGAGCATCGCAAAGTGGACATCGAATTCAACGCAATTAACCTGAGCGATAATCGCTTTGAAATAGCGAAGGAAAGCGAACTTACTCCCATCCAGTTCGCTCCGAGGCGGGTGATCTCGGGACGAGTGAAGTGGCAGTTCTGATTCAGTTAAGCTTGAGAGCTGAAAGCAAAACGGGTATGCCGCATTTGGTGAGTTATATTCGCTTAGTTGACGATTCCTCGCATGCGGGTGATACTTACACGGTGCGTGGTCTTATAGCATTTCTCGTGCTAACGGCTCTGCTGCCGGCGTTTCTGCTGGCGCCCTTCACGCACGTTCATTTGGGCGACCATTCTGCGGACCACAGTCCTCTGGTTCACAGTCACTTCTCGTCGCCTTCAATACAGCCTGTCGAGAAGACGTCGATTTCCGATAACGACGATCAAGATCACGTAGCGGTGCAACTGGATTTGTTCCAATTGGCGAGCGCTTCCCCATTCGCTCTACCCGCCCTCCCAGTCGCTCCTTTCGGTATCGCTCCGCCGCAAATCAGCCAGCTGCGCATCACAGTTCCCGATGTTCGGTCCCATGATCCGCCATCTACGGCTTTTGTTAGCTTCCGCGCTCCGCCCGCCTAGTCCTGCCTAAAAACGCACAGTCTGTGCGTCGTGTTCCCTAAAAAAATCATTTGTGGAGAGAACGATGCCGTTTCGTATTGGGCGTTGCGCCCTATTTTTTCTCTGCGTCACTGTGCTGCCGCTGGCGCCATGTGTAGCGCAGTCGAAGCTCAGCTTGCAAGAAGCCATCGATAAAGCTATCGCCTCGCGGGCTTCGTTGAAGGCGGAAGCTGAGCGCGTGACCGCCGCTCGCGGACTTCAACGACAGGCCGGCTTATTCCCCAACGCGCAATTCCAGTTTTCGAATGAAAATCTGAGGCCTGGCCAAGACTATTCGCGAGACGTGGATACCCTCGCTGTTTTTACCCAGCCGCTGGATATTCTTGGCAAGCGAAAGGCTCGCATAACCGCGGCAGCAAGCACGGTCGGCAAGACGCAGGCAGAACTACAACAAGCGCGCCTGGAAATTGTGCAGCGAATCAAGCTCGCCTACTGGGCCGCGCGAGGCGCGCAGGAAAGCCAGGACCTTCTGAAGGCCACGGTCGATAATTTTAAAGAAATTGTTGACTATCATTCCGCGCGATTCAGTGTGGGTGCAATCTCCGAGCAGGATTTGCTGCGCGTGCGCCTCGAATCGGAAAAGCTTCAAATCAGTGCGAATCTCGCCGCCATTGAAGCGACTAGAGCCAGAGTCACTTTGCTACGAGAAATGGGGCAAACAGAATTCCCGGAAACGACACTGACCGAACCGCTGGATGCGAACTCTTTTTCCGTCCAGCCAATGGAAATTTCTGAGGTTCTCGACCGGCGCATTGAAATGCGCGTAGCGAGGGCCGCAGTGGACGAGGCGCAAGCCAAAGCACGGCTTGAAGATGTTTCTGCAAGGCCGGATCTTGACGTCATCTTTGGATATAAGCGAACCCAGCCTGCCGACGCAGTGAATGGCTTGAACACTGCCGTTGCCGGCGTACAGATTACGCTCCCCTTTACCAACCGTAATCAAGGCAATCGCGCCGCCAGCAACGCGGAACTTCGCCGACAGCAGCAACTGCTGGCGGGCACAGAAGCAGAAGTGAGAGCCGACTATTTCGCCGCGGTCCAAGAATACGAATTGCGACACAACGAGGTGGTAGCGACCCTCGAACCCCTACGACAGCATGCGCAGAACATCGCGGAAATTGGACAGGCCGCCTATGAGCAGGGCGGATTCGAATTACTTCGTCTGCTCGACGCACAGCGCTCACGCCTGGACGCTGACCTCGCCTATGTCCAAGGGATGGTTTCGTACAAACAAAGCATCGCAAACTTGCAGGCCGCCGAAGGAGCGAATCAATGAAACGGATTGCTTTGGTTTTTCTAATGACAACCTTGTCGTTCTGGGGCATTGGCTGCAACAGTAGTGGTTCCTCCACCTCTGAAGCCGCCTCCCAAAAAAATGCGGCGGCTGAATCCCACAAAGACGAAGTAACTCTTCCGACTTCAGAACAAGAGACTGTGAAACTGCGCACAGAGCCGGTCGCACTGGAAGATACGCCCGAACTCGTACGTTTGGCGGGGCGAATCACTTTGGCTGACAACCGGAACTGGCACGTTGGCGTGCGAACTGAAGGGGCCGTGGTGCAGGTGAATGCGGGGCTCGGTGACAGGGTAAAGAAAGGCGAGGTCTTGGCCTACTACCACGCAGACCAGGTCCACGAGCTTCGTGCGCAGTATCGCACCGCGAGTGCGAACCTGAAACGAGCCCAGTCGGCGGAGGCTCTCGCGCAAAGAAACTACGACCGCATGCAAACCCTGTTGAAGCTTAAAGCCGCGTCGGCAATGCAAGTAGATCAGGCAAAGCAAGATCTCGTTGCCGCGCAGTCGGAATCGCAGAGTGCCGAGGGTGAAGTGGAACGCGCCCGGGAGCTCTTGGAATCGGATTTGCACGTAGCGGCAGAGCCGCCGCTCGGAAGCAAGAGTGCGACGGCAGACGAAATTCCCATCATCGCGCCGGCAAACGGTTATGTGATCGAGAAAAATGTAACGCCGGGTAAGAGTGTTACTCCGTCCGGCGGAGACGCATTTGTGATTGGAGATTTGTCGGAAGTATGGATGCTGGCATCGGCCCGTCCGGAGCAACTGAGTCAACTGAAAGTTGGTCAGGCGGCGAGCGTGTCAGTCACCGGCCTTCCGGGAAAGCAATTTGACGGCAAAATCACCAATCTCGGTCAGGAGTTCGATCCCACAACCCGCGTGGTGCAGGCAAGAATTGTGCTGAACAATCCCAGCAATTCTCTAAGGCCGGAAATGTTGGCGAACGCTGAAATCTCAGTTGACTCTCATAAGCCGGCGATGCTGGTGGCATCCGATGCAATCCAGCAGATTAACGGACAGGACGCGGTTTTTGTCCGCACTGCTCCCGACCGTTTTGCAGTTCGAGCTGTCCGAATTGGCACAACGATGAATGGGAAGACGCCAATATTGGATGGGCTCAAACCAGGAGAACAAATCGTGGTGGCTGGCAGCTTCATTTTGAAGTCTCAACTTCTGCGCTCTTCGATGGAGAACGATTAATCATGCTGAATCGCGTTATCGATCTCACATTGTCCTATCGCTGGTTAGTCTTGGGCGGAATCGCCGCGCTTCTCATTGGCGGCGGGTATGCTCTTTACACGATCCCCGTTGAGGCTTTTCCCGACCTCACCAATAACCAGGTTGTCATCGTGACCGAGGCTCCTTCGCTGCCTCCAACTGAAGTCGAACAACTGGTTACTTATCCCATCGAGAGAGCCATGCTAGGGCTGCCTAAAAAGGAAGAAGTCCGATCACTCTCCAAACTTGGGTTGTCCATGGTGACGATTGTCTTTGACGACTCAGTCCCTATGTATTTTGCGCGTCAACTGGTGAGCGAACGGTTGCAGCAGATTTCTTCATTACTGCCCGCCGGAATCCAACCCACACTCGGGCTTCCCGCAACTGCGTTCGGCGAACTCTATCAATACACGCTTTCCGGGCCTATGGATGCAATGGAGCTCAAAGACCTGCACGAGTGGGTCATCAAGCAGCAGTTGCGGACCGTTCCCGGCGTGAGCGATGTGAACGTGTGGGGTGGAAAGACCAAACAATTTCAAGTTGTCGTTGACCCGGCGATACTCCAGCAGTACGGCCTGACTCTGCGAGATGTGGCTACTCGCATCGAGGGTAACAATACAAATTTTGGGGGCGGATATATTGTCCATGCTTCAGAGCAATACACGCTGCTCGGAACCGGCCGCGTGCTTTCGGCGGAAGATCTGGGCAATATCGTGCTGGGAGCCAAGAACGGCACTCCGGTTCTTGTCCGTGACGTAGGAGAAGTCCGGATCGGCGCGGCTCCTCCCGAAGGCGCAACCCTACGGAACGGTGAAACCGTCTCGGGCACCGTCATCATGCTAAAGGGAGAGAACGGAAAAGCGCTGATTGAGCGAATCAAGGAGAAGATCGCCGCTCTTCATTTGCCGCAAGGGGTCAAGATCGTGCCGTTTTATGACCAGTCGTTCGTCATTGATGGCACCATCTACACGGTGAAGAAGAACCTTCTCGAAGGCTTCATTCTGGTCACCGTTATCCTCTTTGTCTTTCTCGGAAACATTCGCGCCGCCATCATTACCGCTTCGATTATCCCGTTCTCCATGCTCATCAGCTTTCTAGGAATGCGACTGTTTGGCATCAGCGCCAACCTGATGAGCTTGGGGGCCATCGATTTCGGAATGATTGTGGACGGCGCCGTCGTCATGATGGAGAACTCCATCCATCGCCTTGAGGAGCACCACGGGAAGGAGCCGCCTCTCGAATCTGTACGCAGGGCAGCCCACGAGGTAGCCCGCCCCATGACTTTTGCCGTCATCATTATTATAGCGGTGTATCTGCCCATCCTTTTCCTGCAAGGCCTTGAAGGAAGAATGTTTCGTCCGATGGCCATTACAGTTTGCGCAGCTCTGCTAGGGTCCTTATTGCTCGCGCTCACTATGATTCCTATGCTGGCGTCTTTCGCCTTCCGCAAAGGCCTGCCATCGGCAATTGCGAATCGTGAGGAAAAAGGATGGATGGCCCGTCTAACGGCGGGCTACGACCGCTGGCTGAAGATTGCCGTAAACCAACGTAAGCGGACGATCAGTATTGCCGTGGTCGTACTGGCTGCGGCCTTGGGATCACTGTTCTTTCTCGGAACTGAGTTCATGCCGCGACTCGATGAAGGCTCAATTTTGGTGGAGACCCGAAAACTGCCCGGCGTCTCCCTTCCTGATTCGGTTGAAATCAGCAAATTGGTAGAGCAGAAGTTACGGACCTTTCCCGAAATCGAGGACGTGGTCATCAAGATCGGACGGCCTGATTTTGCCACTGAGGCCATGGGGATCAACGAAGGAGACACCTACCTTCTCTTAAAGCCTGCAAAGGAGTGGAAGAGATTCCACAACAAGGCCGACCTCATCGCAGCATTGGATAAGGAGCTGAATACCATCCCCGCAGTTGCCTTTAGCTTTACCCAACCGATGGCGATGCGCATCGACGAAACGGTTTCCGGCGTCAAAGCCGACCTCGCCATAAAAATCTTCGGCGACGATTTCGATACGCTAGACGCTTTGGGGCAAAGAGCCCTCCGAGTGATCTCCTCGGTCAGAGGAGCCGCAGATCCACAAATGGAAATCACCAGCGGCATGGCACAACTCTCCATCAAAGTTGACCGGGCAGCGCTAGCCCGATACGGTCTTAATATTTCCGATGTCGAAGAAGCCGTGGCTGCCGGAGGATCGGGGGACGTTGTCTCCCAGGTGATTGATGGGCCTCGACGTTATACAGTCGCTCTTCGCCTGCCAGAGACGTACCGCACCGACCCCGATGCCATGCGCGGAATTCTGTTGCGTTCTTCAGACGGGGCACAGGTTGCGCTCGATCAAGTTGCCAAGATCGAGGTCACGCGCGGGCCGGTCAAAGTAGACCGCGAAGAAGGCCAGCGGCGAATTGTCGTGATGTCGAACGTTCGCGGACGAGACCTAGGCAGCTTCGTCGGCGAGGTCCGAACGAAACTCGACCGTGAGGTAAGCCTGCCCACAGGTTATTTCATTGAATACGGCGGGCAATTCGAGAACCAGCAACGAGCGACGCGTCGACTTTTTCTAATTGTTCCATTGGTGATCGCCGGTATTTTCGTTCTTCTCTATCTGACATTCGGAGCAATCAAACAGTCTCTGCTCGTTGTCGGAAATATTCCGTTCGCCATGGTAGGAGGGATCGCAGCCTTGTGGCTCCGCGGTATGAATCTGAATCTGTCGGCGTCCGTAGGCTTCATCGCATTGTTTGGAGTGGCAATGTTGAACGGAGTCGTGCTGATCAGTTCCATCGATCAACTCGTCAAAGCCGGAGCCCCTCTACGCGAAGCGGTAGTCAACGGAGCACGCCGCCGTCTCCGTCCGGTGCTGATGACTGCGTTCGTGGCAAGCTTCGGATTTATTCCTATGGCTTTCTCTACATCAACAGGTGCTGAAGTTCAGCGGCCGCTTGCAACGGTTGTGATCGGAGGATTGTTTAGCTCTACGATTCTGACACTGTTTCTCTTGCCAGTTTTATACGACTGGATTTTTGGAAGAAATCGTGAGGAGGCCGTTCAAAATGTGGAGTCGTCTCCAACACCCGGCACGCTGGGTCTCAACGCGGTTTAGAAGGCTTATCGACAAAAGTCACAAACGTGATTCCGGATAAGACATCTCGCTCTGGCATTCTCTTCGCGTTGCTTTCGGCCGCCCTGTTTGGAGCGAGCACTCCATTAGCTAAGCTCCTTCTCGGAACCGTTTCGCCGTGGATGATGGCAGGCTTGCTTTATCTTGGGGCGGGTATTGGCCTCTCGTTGATGCATGTTTCACGACGAGCATTTCGCCTGCCAGTGTTGGAAGCTTCGCTTCATCGCTCAGACCTGCCATGGTTAGTCGCGGTCATAGCAACGGGCGGAATTTTCGGACCGCTCCTTCTAATGTTCGGACTTACAAGGACGCCGGCTTCGGGCGCATCGCTCCTGTTGAATCTTGAAGGCTTGGCGACCATGGCCATTGCTTGGCTTGTATTCCGCGAGAACGTGGACCGGCGTTTATTGCTTGGTGCCGCAGCCATTCTCGCAGGAGCCATTTTGCTTTCATGGCAGGGAGAGGCGTCTTTTAACTGGGGTGCGGTACTGATCGCCAGTGCCTGTCTGTGCTGGGGCATCGACAACAATCTGACGCGCAAGCTTTCCTCGGCCGATCCGGTACAGATTGCGGCGATCAAAGGCCTGGTCGCCGGGTCATTCAACCTCGGACTTGCACTTTTTCAAGGAACTGCATTACCCCACGGATGGACGATCGCTGCCATCGGTGTAGTTGGCCTTTTCGGTTATGGCGTGAGCATCGTGTTTTTTGTGTTCGGCTTGCGTCACTTGGGTACGGCGCGAACTGGGGCGTACTACTCTCTTGCTCCATTTGTAGGAGCCACTCTTTCCGTTGTTTTCCTGCACGATCCGCTTTCAGTGCGCCTTTTCATAGCCGCAGGTTTGATGGCCGTTGGGTTATGGCTACATCTATCCGAACGACATGAGCATCCGCACGTCCACCAGGCGCTGACACATGAACACAAGCACGTGCACGACGAGCACCATCAGCACGCCCATAGTCCCACCGACCCTTCTGGTGAGCCCCATACGCATTCGCACTCTCATGAACCTCTGGCACACTCTCATCCGCACTACCCGGATTTGCACCATCGGCACTAGGCAAAAACTATGTCACTCATCACTTTCGAAGTCGTTACCATCTTCCTTCTCACGATCGTCAATGGCCTGTTCGCGATGTCGGAAGTGGCATTGCTCTCCGCTCGAAAAACGCGACTCCTGCATTTGGCCGAGCGAGGAAACAGACAGGCAGGTACAGCTCTTCTTCTCTTGCAAGACCCGAACAACTTCCTTTCCACCGTTCAGATCGGTGTAACACTCGTTGGCGTCCTTTCGGGCGCCTTTGGAGGTGCGACCATTGCGGAAAAGATTGCAGTTCGCCTCAGCACCTATCCCGCGATTGCACCGTATGGAGAGGGCATCGGTATTTCAGTTGTCGTAGTAGGAATCACGTTTTTGTCTTTGATTCTCGGGGAGCTGGTTCCCAAACGGCTTGCCTTGCACAGCCCGGAACGTATCGCGGCCGCTGTTGCCAGGCCTATGTTTCTTGTCTCGAAAATCGGTGCTCCACTTGTAACCGTGCTGAGTGTATCCACAAACGCGGTGCTCTCAATTTTCAGATTGAAGTCCACAAACGACCCAGCAGTGACTGAAGATGATGTCCGTGGGCTCCTGCGTCAAGGAACGCAGACCGGGGTGTTCGAGCCAATGGAACAGCAGATTGTCGAAAGAGTGTTTCAGTTTGGCGACCGCCGCGTGAGCACGATAATGACTGCACGAGCGGATGTGGTATGGCTGGACATCAACGATGACTATGTGACATGGAGGGATGAAGTGCTTCGCAGTTCACATTCGCGCTTTCTGGTCTGCGATGGAGACATGGACCACGTACTGGGGATCATCGAAAGCAAAGATCTTTTCCGCATCAACGACAAATCGGACATCCGTTCTCTTTTGAAGCCGGCAATCATGGTCCCGGAGCAAACCACGGCTCTCAAGATGGTGGAGCAATTGCGGAAGGCCGATTTTCACATGGCCCTGGTCATCGATGAATATGGTGGCACACTGGGAGTAATCACCGCGACCGATCTGCTTGGGGCTTTGGTCGGAAACCTTTCAGCAGGAATTTCGGAAGATCAGTCGATTGTCCAACGACCCGACGGGTCGTGGTTGCTCGATGGTAGCCTGCCAATTCAGGACCTGAAAGAACTTCTCCACCTACTCGAACTCCCTGGCGAGCAAGAAGGGCACTTTCAGACGGTCGCAGGATTCGTAATTGACAATCTGGGGAAGATTCCGTCTGAAGGCGAGCAGTTTGTTTGGGAAGGATATCGTTTCGAGGTGATTGACATGGACGGAAACAGAATTGACAAGGTTCTTGTCAGACCGCCCCTCCATCGAACCGGCAGTCAACTGCATGTTGCTTAAATTTCCCTGAACTCCTCCTTTGCCCGCTGGCTCATGTTTTTCGAGATCGCCGACGGAACCAGGTATAAAGCGAGCCGAGCAGTGCACCAAACAATCCGAGATGTTTGGCGATTAGGAGAAGAACCACGCCCGAGAGGAAAGCCCCCGAAACGGCACCATGTGATAGACCTGCTCCCCACAAGAAATGAAAGAGAATGATGTGTGCGGCAAGTAGCCCGATCACTAGTACGACTAGCGTCCAAGGCCGCAACCGCAGGTTGTGAAGTACATTCATGTGGTTTGCTCCGAAGCTACAGCCAGGATGAAATGTAAATCGCTCAATGGCCCGAAGTTACGCTCGAGCGTCCCGCTTTCGACCGAATGCAGGCCAACTTCGTTCAGGACTGGAACCATTTGGTTGAGATCGATCTTGCCGTGGCGGTGAAAGCGCGAAATCCAACTGTGCCGATTGCCCACTGGCCCACCGAAGTCAATCGCAAGGAGCCGCCCTCCCGGCTTGAGTACGCGGCGGACCTCGCGGAGGCACTGTCGTCGCGCCTCGCGCGATAGATGGTGCAACATGGTGACGCTGAGGACAGCGTCGAAGGTGGAGTCCGGAAATGGGAGTTCCTGGACGAACACATTTTCAAATGTGATGTCGAGCTGACCTTTCTTTGCTTTCTTACGCGCTCGATCGATCATTTCCGGTGATGCATCGATCCCGTAGACACGTCCGGTGGGCCCAACTTGCCGCTTGGCGGCGATGGCGAGCGTTCCTGTTCCACACCCAATATCCAAGACCGCTTCACCAGTCTTGAGTTTTGCCAGTTTGACGGTATTCTCCCGATATGTTCGTTCTCTGCCGAGCGATAACAGCCCTACCAACAGGTCGTAGCCAAAGGCCCAATGAAGGATGGTTCCTGTCTGATGAGGCGTTGCATTTTGCCTCGCTACATCTCTCATCATGCACCTCCCGAATGAATATCCATAAATGGACATATGTCCATTTATGAGGGTACGATGCGAGGAGGGCGTCGAGAAGAACAGCAGAATGAGGAATGTTCATTTCTGAACAATGGCGGCCCCTTTGTTCGGTTTTTAGCGGACTGCTTGGAGACTTTGTGGCAAGAGGAAAATCGGATCGGCGCGTGCAGAGAACCCGCCTGATGTTGCACAAGGCCCTCATTTCTCTCATTCTTGAGAAAAAATATAAGTCCATTACGGTGCAAGAGATTCTGGATCGCGCCGATGTAGGCCGTTCCACTTTCTACACTCACTTTCGGGACAAGGACGAACTTCTCATCGGCGGACTTGAAAATGTAAGGCACTTGCTCCAGTTCGCACAGACCGGTGCGGCGACAGCTCCTGGAAAATCGTATGAACGGATCATTGGCTTCAGCCTGGCCATGTTTGAGCACGGCCACGAGTATCGGGCAGTGAACCGCGCCTTGCTTGGTTCTAACGCTGAGACCGTCGTACGGCGGCAGATTCATTCTGCCTTGACTGCGGTTGTCAGTCAGGAAGTCAGGGCACAGTTACAAAAGCGGAAACGAAGTGACTGCCCCGTCTCTCCCGAACTGTTGACTCACTTTCTTGTCTCCACATACATCTCGGTGCTGACTTGGTGGTTGCAGTCCAGGAATCCCGTGTCACCCAAAGACATCAACGCAGCATATCGCTATCTGGTTCTTCCCTGTCTTGTTTCGATTTTCGGGTAGCTCCGTGCATCGCAAGGGCTGGCTTCACGTGTTAATGGTGACGATCAGATCCAGCGTCGTACGACTAAGGCCGAAACGTCCAGCGCAACTTGATCG
>Ga0081540_1001654_pt1 | contig 18964 bp, 18 predicted proteins | sample TabmetS2T1R1_FD_71024 | JGI IMG/M metagenome (GOLD analysis project Ga0081540, IMG submission 71024) | Tabebuia heterophylla rhizosphere microbial communities from the University of Puerto Rico - S2T1R1 | ecosystem: Host-associated > Plants > Roots > Rhizosphere ... | reverse complement strand
GCAGGACGAACTCGACCGCACCAAGTCCGCGCTCGAGGAGCGCAAGGTGATCGATCGCGCCAAGGGAATCCTGATGAAGGTGAAAGGCCTCACCGAAGAAGAGGCCTATGTGCTGATGCGCTCCACCGCGATGCGCGAGAAAAAGAAGATCGGCGAGATCGCGCAGTCGATCCTGACCGCGTCGGAGTTGCTGAAATGACCACACCGCTGCATATCGGCTTCATTCCGCTGGTCGATGCCTCCGCGCTGATCATTGCCGTCGACAAGGGTTTTGCCGCGGCCGAAGGGCTCGATGTCACGCTGGTGCGGGAAGTGTCGTGGTCCAATGTCCGCGACAAGCTCAATATCGGCATGTTCGACGCCGCGCATCTGCTGGCGCCGGTGGCGATTGCGTCCAGCCTCGGGCTCGGCCACGTCAAGGTACCGATCGTGGCGCCGTTCAATCTGGGCCTCAATGGCAATGCGATCACAGTGTCGCCGGCGCTGCATGCCGCCATCATGAGCGAGATCGACGGCGACGCGCTCGATCCCATGGCGACCGCACTGGCGCTCGCGCGCATCGTGGCGAAGCGGCGCAAGAGCGGGGCGGATCCCCTGACCTTCGGCATGACCTTCCCGTTCTCCACCCACAACTACCAGCTCCGGTTCTGGATGGCGGCGGGCGGGGTCGATCCCGACGAGGACGTGCGTCTGGTGGTGCTGCCGCCGCCCTACATGGTGGACAGCCTCGCCAACGGCCATGTCGATGCGTTCTGCGTCGGCGCGCCCTGGAACTCGGTCGCCGTCGATCTCGGCATCGGCCACATCCTGCATTTCGTTTCCGACATTCTGGTGCGCGCGGCGGAGAAGGTGCTCGCCGTCAGGCAGAGCTGGTCGGAGAAGAATCCGGACGTGCTGGCGGCCCTGATCCGGGCGGCGGCGCGTGCTGCTGAATTCATCGAACAGCCGGAAAACCGCGCCGAGGCCGCGCAGATCCTGGCCCGGCCCGAACGGATTGGCGTCGGCGCCGAGGTGATCCAGCGCAGCCTCGATGGCCGCCTCAAGGTCTCGCCGGACGGGGCGCGGCGCGAGAGCGGCCGCTATCTGCTGGTCGGGCGGGGCGCAGGCCGCCCCGATCCCGTGCAGGCCGCCTGGCTCTACGCCCAGATGGTGCGCTGGGGCCAGACGGCGATGCGCCCGGACGCGCTCCAGACGGCCATGGCGGTATTCAGGCCGGAGCTCTACGACGCGGCCATGGGTGCGCAGGCAAAAGCGCCCGCTGCCTCCGACGCCATCGGTGCCTTTGCCGGTCCCGCATTTGACCCGGCCGACATTGCCGGCCATCTGGCGGCGTTCAAGATCGGGCGCTGGAAGCCCTGAGCCGATCAGCTGAGGTAATCTTGGGCAGCGGCTTATGGGCGGCCAAATTTTAGGCAGCATGCCCACAAAGCGCCAATGAAGCTCGCTTCATAATTACGAGACCGTCCCCGGAACACACTGAAATATCAAGACATTTCAATCGAACGTGGTTGGCACGCAACTTGAATGGTGCAGTGCAGCCAGGGTCGCTGACGCCCGCTGGCTACGTCCAAGATGGATTTCCGCAGCAACGAGGCTGGTCGGACCGCTTGCTTGAAGTCACTGCCCGGCCCCGTGGCCGAAGCGGACTTCAGGGCGGTCGCAAGCAAATCGTTGACGCCACCATGGCGTGGCCGCAGGAGCTTCGTCGCGCACCATGAAACTTGAAACGCTCACAGTCGATTTCACCGACGAGCAGAAGCGCTACCTCGAGGGCTTTACCACCGGCCTGCAGATCAGCCGCGTCGGGCGCGGCCTCGGCGGCGGTAGCGCCGCCAAGGCGAATGCCGAGCCGACCGGACCTGAAGCCGCGCATATCAAGGCGCAGGACAAGGTCACGGCCGCCGGCAAGAAGCTTGCCGACCAGGAGAAGTTCAAGCGCGAGGAACATCCGTTCGATGCCTATCCGCGGCTGAAGCAGCAGGCGCTTGCCGACGCGCCGCCGTCGCCTGCGGACAATTTTCGCTGGCGCTATTACGGCCTGTTCTACGTGGCGCCGGCGCAGGATTCCTACATGTGCCGGTTGCGGATTCCGAACGGCATCATGAAGCACTGGCAGTTCGCCGGGATGGCTGATCTGGCTGAGCGGTTGTGCGGGCCATTCTGCCACGTCACCACGCGCGCGAATTTGCAGGTGCGCGAAATTCCCTTCCGGAATTCGGTGGCGCTGATCGAGGGCATCCAGGATCTCGGACTGTGCTCGCGCGGCTCCGGCGCCGACAACATCCGCAACGTCACGGGCACGCCGACCGCCGGGATCGATCCGCAGGAACTGCTCGACACCCGCGAATATGCCCGCGAGTGGCACTACCACATCCTCAACGACCGCTCGCTGACCGGCCTGCCGCGCAAGTTCAACGTCGCCTTTGACGGCGCCGGCAAGATCGCGGTGCTGGAGGACACCAACGACATCGCGTTTTCCGCGGTCGAGGTGAAGGAAGGTTTCGGCGTCGAGCCGGGCATCTGGTTCCGCCTCGGGCTCGGCGGCATCACCGGCCACAAGGATTTTGCAAAAGATACCGGCATCATCGTCAAGCCGGCGGATGCGACCAGGGTGGCCGACGCCATCGTCCGCGTCTTCATCGACACCGGCGACCGCACCAATCGCCTCAAGGCGCGGATGAAGTACGTGATCGATGGTATCGGCCTCGACAAGTACCTCGCGCTCGTCGAGGAGAAGCTTGGCCAGCCATTTACGCGGGTGCCGCCGGAAGCCGTTGCGCCGCGCCCGGCCTTCGACCGCGTGGCGCATATCGGCGTTCACAGGCAGAAGCAAGAAGGGCTGAGTTGGATCGGCGTTTCGTTGCCGCTCGGCAAGATCACCTGCGAGCAGATGCGCGGGCTCGCCAAGATCGCGCAGGACCTCGGCGACGGCGATATCCGGCTGACCGTCTGGCAGAACCTCTTGATCCCGGGCGTGCGCGACGAAAACGTCGAGCTGGCAATTGCCGCGATCAAGCAGATCGGGCTGGCCGTGGAAGCCTCGCAAATCCGCGCCGGGCTGATCGCCTGTACCGGCAATGCCGGCTGCAAGTTTGCGGCATCGAACACAAAACTCCACGCGGCCAGGATCGGCGACTGGTGCGAGCCGCGGGTCAATATCGATACGCCGCTCAACATCCATCTCACCGGCTGCCACCATTCCTGCGCGCAGCACTACATCAGCGACATCGGCTTGATCGCGGCGAAAGTGCCTGTCGGCGAGGACGATGACACGGTCGAGGGCTATCATCTGTTCGCGGGCGGCGGCTTCGGCCCGGATGCGGATATCGGGCAGGAAGTCTATCACGACCTCAAGGCCGAGGATGCGCCGCAGACCGTCGAGCGGCTGCTGAAAGCCTATCTCGCGCACCGCGCCTCGCCAGACGAAACCTTCCTGACATTCGCGCGCCGCCATGACGGCGAGACGCTGCGCAAGCTTGCCGATGCAGAGGTGTCCTCATGAACCAGATCACGCCTCCGCCCCGGATCGAAATCATCCCGTCGAGTGCGCCGTTCTCCGAAGCGCAGCGGTCCTGGCTGAACGGCTTCTTTGCCGGGCTATTGTCGGACGCTCCAACGCCGTTGTCGGCGGAGCAGGGCGCGGCCGTCATGCAAGGCGCCGGAGACAGCGACGACGGCGAAGCGCCATGGCACGACCAGACCATGCCGATCGCCGACCGAATGAAGCTCGCGGAAGGCCGCCCCCTGCGGCGGCGCTTTATGGCGGCGATGGCGCAGCAGGATTGCGGGCAGTGCGGCTACGATTGCCACAACTATTCGGAAGCGATCGCGAACAAGAGCGAGGCGCGCCTCAACCTCTGCGTCCCCGGCGGCAAGGAAACCGCACGGATGCTGAAATCGCTCTATGAGGAAATCGACAAGGCACCGGCCGTGCCGTCGGCCTCTGCTGCAGCGGCGCCGGCCGCGGCCGCACCGGCAGTCGTGGTCGAGCCCGGCAGATCGCGCGACAATCCCGCGAATGCAAAATTCCTGTCGCGGCGGCTGCTCAACCGCAAGGGCTCGGAAAAGGAAACCTGGCACATCGAGTTCGACCTCTCCGGATGCGGGCTCGACTATGTCGTCGGCGATTCCTTCGGCATCTTCGCCCGCAACGACCTTGGCCTGGTCGACCAGATCATCGCGCTGCTTGGCGCTTCCCATACCACGGAGGTGAGGGGAAAAACGCTGCGCGAAGTCCTGCTCGACGACGTCTCGCTGTCTCCGGCGCCGGACTCGCTGTTCGAGTTGATTTCATATCTGACCGGCGGCGCGCAGCGTGAAAAAGCCCGCGCGCTGGCGCAAGGCGAGGATCCCGATGGCGATGCGGCCACGCTGGACGTGATGGCGGTGCTGCAGAAATTTTCCCGCGTCCGTCCGCATCCCGAGGCCTTCGTCGAAGCGCTGGAGCCGTTGCAGCCGCGTCTCTATTCGATCTCGTCGTCGCACAACGCCACGCCAGGAAAGCTATCGCTGACGGTGGACTGCGTGCGCTATGTGATCAACAAGCGCAAACGTCTCGGACTGGCCTCGACATTCCTTGCCGAGCGCATCAATCCCGGCGACGAGCTCAAGGTCTATGTGCAGAAGGCGCACGGCTTTGCGCTGCCGGAAGACGCCAAAACGCCGATCATCATGGTCGGTCCGGGCACGGGCGTCGCGCCGTTCCGCGCCTTCCTGCTCGACCGCCGCGCGACCGGCGCGCAGGGCAAGAACTGGCTGTTCTTCGGCCACCAGCGCAGCGATTGCGATTTCTTCTATTCAGACGAACTCAACGCGATGAAGACGGCGGGGCTATTGACACGGCTGTCGCTGGCGTGGTCGCGCGACGGCGACAAGAAGTTTTATGTGCAGGACCGCATGCGCGAGGTCGGCCGCGAGGTGTGGACGTGGCTCGCCGAGGGCGCGCACGTCTACATCTGCGGCGATGCCAAGCGCATGGCCAAGGACGTCGAGCGCGCGCTGGTCGATATCGTCGCCCAGTTCGGCGCCCGCACCACCGACGAGGCCATCGCCTTTGTCGCGGAACTCAAGAAAAAGGGCCGCTTCCAGCAGGACGTTTACTAGGCCGTGCACCTATACCTCGCTGCCGTCGCATCGACCATCTTAGCAATGTCCGTTGCTTACGGCTTTGAGCTCAAGTGTCAAAGAGAGCTTGCATTTCAGCGTTCGTTTCCATCCGCTCTATCGGAGCTAATTGTGGGAAGTGAGCCAATTAAGTGTTGGTCTAATAACTAATCGCGATTGAACTCAGGCTGTTCTAACGCCCCTTACGGCAGCGGATCTCAAGGCGCTCGGTGTCAATCGCGTTCGGGAGGGTCGCGAGGTCCCCGTGCCCAATGACGAATGCACCAGGCATTTCCGCGAGATCGTTCGTCAAATCGGTCGTAAGACCGTCGGAGAAATAGTCCTGCTCCGGATCGTCGTTGAGGAGAGATAAGCAGGGAGCGATGTCGGGCAGGGCCGCCGCCTCCCGTTGCGTCTTTTGTCCGTCCTGAAAAACGTGGGTGGGGCCGGTGGCCCAGACATTCCAATAACCGACGAGGCCAACCGCGCCGACAGCGGCGACCGACGCAAGCGCCGCGCGGGCAAGCTTCAAAACGCCCCGGATTTGACCCAGCACCAGCGCCAGCGGATAGCGCTTCTCCGGTACCACCTTCAGGGCTTCCGAGTCCGACAGCTTTGCGCGCCAGACACGTATCGGCTCGGCGATGTTTTTCAGCGCCTGCGGCCCCATGTCTTCGAACGCAATATCGACCTTGCCGCGAACCTGATCGTAGGCGGAAGACGAGATGCAAGTGCCGCCCGGCTGCGCTATGCCTTCCAGGCGAGCCGCAATGTTCACGCCGTCGCCGAAGATGTCATGCGGCTCGACGATGACGTCACCTATGTTGATGCCCACGCGAAAAAGAACGCGTCTGCCTTCCGCGTCATTCTTCTGAAGGTCGCCAACAGCGTTTTGGAAACGCACGGCCGCTCGAACTGCCTGGACCGCGCTCGGAAACTCGGCCAAGAACCCATCGCCGGTGTTCTTGACAATGCGGCCTCCGTGCTCTGCCACTGTCGGCTTGATCTGATCTGCAAGGAGCGCCGTGAGACGCGCGTGCGTGGCCTCCTCGTCGTCGTGAGTAAGCCGCGAATAGCCCGCGACGTCGGCCGCCACGATCGCCGACAGCCTGCGTCCGCTCGGAACCCGCCGCTTTCCACCCATGGCGCGAAAGCCTCAGCCGCCGCAACTTTGCTGCTCAGTAGTTGCTTGCTCAATAGACTACCGAAGGTCGCGCTGACATGATTTGCTTTGACATGAAACTATGCAAGTTAGAATTTCGTAATGACGCACTCCACCAATGCGGCAAATCGGGCGGCTGCGGAAAAGTGACCTTCCCGTGAAACAAGTGTTTTGAGTTGAGATATTGCGATACGAACAGGCGGCACACAGGACTGGCAACGATTTCTGCTCAGCACGGTAAGCTAAAATGGTCCGTTCGAAGCATATTCTCGTAGGCAGCAATGGCCAGCCCGTGATCTGCCCGAGGCGTTTTGGTCCGTACGGTACCTGCTACAACCGTTTTGTTGGGTGGCGGCAGGCTGGTGTCTAGGGGCGCATCATAAATGCACTTGCCGCTGACCATGACGCTGCCGTCTAGTTTTCGGGTTCCAACCGGCTTAAATCGGCGCGAATAAAATTCTCGCACCAGACCGGCGAGCGATAAATATCCACTCGAAATCGAGGCCACGGAAGCGCCGGCGTCGCTATTTCGGCCGATATCTTGAAACCCGGCGCGAACGATATTCCATATGCATACCATGCGTTGGAGATCGTTCATGCGCCAGTTATCGGCGGAAGCCCGTCTGCACCTTCATGCACGCTCCCTGTCCCGGCGAGCCGGAACCGGGTTTCATACCGCCGCGCTCTACAGCGCGCTCGCGCTCATTGCGGCCGTCGTGTTCGGCACGCTGTCGGTTCACCCGTTCTGACCTTTTTTGTTTGACGCGTTTTCTTCACGCGAACCGGAAACCACTTCGCTTGAAAACGCTATGATATCGCCGTCTTGAACGGCGCCACCGCGATCCCCGCATCCTTCAACGCCTGACGCACGCCGCGCGCGATATCGACCGCGCCCGGCGTGTCGCCGTGAATGCAGACCGTGTCGGTGCGCATCTTGATCACCTTGCCGGTGACCGAGACCACCGCGCCGTCCTGCACCATCCGCACCACGCGGTCGGCAATTTGTTTCGCATCGTGCAGCACCGCGCCCGGCTTCCTGCGCGATACCAGCGAGCCGCTGTCCTCGTAGGCGCGATCGGCAAACACCTCGTGCACCATCGGCAGGTTGGCGGCTTCGCCCGCCTGCACCAGCTTTGAATTGGCGAGCACCACGAAAACCAGATTGGGGTCCACCGCCTTGATGGCGTTGGCGATGGCCCGCGCCGTCATGTCGTCCTCGCAGGCGACGTTGGAAATTGCGCCGTGGGCTTTGACGTGGGTGACCTTGTAACCGGCCGCGGTTGCAATCGCCTGCAGCGCGCCGATCTGGTAGGCGATCAGGTTTTCGATCTCGGAGGACGTCAATCCCGGGACCGGCCGCCGGCCGAAGCCGTGCAGGTCGCGATAGCCGGGGTGGGCGCCGACGCTGACGCCGCGCGCCTTTGCGAGCTCCACGGTGTGACGCATGATGTCGGCATCGCCGGCGTGAAAGCCGCAGGCGACATTGACCGACGTCGCCAGCTCGATCATCGCGGCATCATTGCCCATTTCCCAAGGGCCAAAACTTTCGCCGAGATCGCAATTGAGGTCGATGGTTGTCATGGTGTCGGTCCGCCTCTTGTGTGTGGATCGCAGTTGTTCAATCCGGTCCGGATGCATCCGCCGCCACGGCGTGCCAGGTTCCGGAGTCGATCGCGTTGACGGCGTGGCCCGCGACATTGGCATCGTGCAGCGCGTCGATGTTGAGATCAACGCTTTCGATTGCGCGCAGGCGGTCCGGCAAGGTGCGCAGCAGCTCCGCAAATTTGCGTGCCTCCGCTTGCGCTTCGGCCATGGTGACTACCTTGAAGCGGAAGGCGCGCCCGGCGGGGGTCTGCGCCAGTCGCCCGAAGTCGGCCGAAATCACGGTCGCGATCTTGGGATAGCCACCGCTGGTGCCGCGGTCCGGCATCAGCACGATCGGCTGGCCCGCACCCGGCACCTGCAGGCTGCCGTTCACGGTGCCGTCGGAAACGATGTTGTGGCCGTGCAGGTGTTTGAGGACCGGACCTTCGAGGCGATAGCCCATGCGGTCGCTGGTGGCCGAAATCTTCCATTCGCTGTCGAGAAACAGTTTTTTGGTCTCGTCGGCGAATTCGTCGTCCTGCGGACCCCACACTACGCGGATCGGCGCGTCGCTCGCAGGCGGCAGTTCGATCCGCCGTTCCATCGCGCCGCTGGCGGCCGCGGTCTGCAATTCGTCGCCGGCCTGCAGCGGCCGCGGGTAGGGACTGCCAAGGCCCGCGCGCGCGTTGACCGCGAGGCTGCCGAACATCGGCTCGCCCGCAATGCCGCCCTCGATCGCGAGATAGCTGAACGAGCCGCCACGGGCGAAGCCCAGCGTCAGCGTCTCGCCATCGGCCAGCGTTGCGGAACTATCCGCCGCCATAGCGCGACCCGCGATATCGGACGTGCGTGGCGCTCCCGTCAGCGCGACGCGAACCGCGCCGCCGCGCGCCGTAAGCTTTGCGCCGAACGGGCCGATTTCGATCGCCGCCGCAAACGGCTCATTGCCGACCAGCGTGTTCGCCGCCGCCAGCGCCAGGCGGTCCATCGCGCCGCTCGGCACCAGGCCGTAGCGCTGCGAGCCGGGCCGTCCGCCGTCCTGTACCGAGCTTGCCGGCCCGATCGATGTAATGACGAGCTTGCTCATGAGGCGATCTGCTCGGCAATGAATTCGCCGGCTTCGGCGGCGCGGTCCTGCTCCGCAAAAGTCTTGGCATCGACGGGTGCAAAGGTGACGTTGTCGCCGGGCTCCAGCAGGAAGATCGGATCGCGGTGGAGCTGGTAGGTGCGGACCGCTGTTCGTCCCAACAGGTGCCAGCCGCTCGGGCCGGCGAGGCATTGCACGCCGGTCTGCACACCGCCGATCGAGATGGTGCCGGCCGGCGTCAGCAAACGCGGGTTTTGCCGCCGCGGCATGTGCAGGGAATCCACCAGCCCGCTGAGATAGGACCAGCCGGGCGTGAAGCCGATCATGGCGACGCGATAGTCGCCGGCGACGTGCCGCGCCACGATGTCGTCGGGCGTGGTGTTGAGGGATTTTGCGACGTCCTCGAGGTCGACGCCGTGTTCGCCGCCATAGACCACCGGAATGCGCCAGCGCCGGGTTTTTGTCGCGGCCGGAGCCGGCCGCTGCGCCAGCACCAGGATCTTTTCGCCGAGCTGATCGAAACCGATCTGCACCGGGTCGTAGTGCACCAGCAGCGAGCGATAGGTGGGCACGGTTTCCGTGACACCTGCGACCGGCTCGGCAGCCATGGCGCGGTCGAGCGCCAATACGCGCCGGTTGGCGGCGTCGTCGATGTTGCGGCTGAATTCCACCGTGATGGCGCTGTCGCCACTCGGTAAAAGACGGGGCGGGGATAGCGTCGCGGCCATGGCCTCGTGACTGTCTCGCGGCTGTCTCGCAGCGCTTCGGGGATCAGTTATGATCTGTAGCGTGTTTTGCGCTCGAGTGGAATTCGCGCTTCCCGCGAAATCGGCCCGCAAGTTCAATAATTAATCTGCAGGCCTATGGTAAGATGTTGTGATCGCGGCTTTTCCCGCCGGGGCCTTGACGCGATGCCCGCGCCCCGCAAGATGCGCATCTTCCAAATCCCTTCTCCTCCGGAGCCAGCTTTCCAGATGTCCCTGTCCCCCGAAGCCGTAGCAACCCTTTCCCACGTCTCCACCGCGACCATCACGACCGTTCTGCTCAAGAAGGGCCTGCGGAACGTCTGGATGCGCGGCACCAAACCGCTGCGCCCGGGGCAGCCGCGGCTGGTTGGCCCTGCGTTCACGCTGCGATTTGTGCCGGCGCGCGAGGATCTGGCGACGCCGGAATCCTGGTCGTCGCCGATTTCGACCCGGACCGCGATCGAAGCCATGCCGCAAGGCTGCATCGCCGTGGTCGACGCCATGGGCGTCAAGGATGCCGGTATCTTCGGCGACATCCTCTGCGCGCGCATGGTCAAGCGCGGCGTTGCGGCGCTGATCACGGACGGCGTGGTGCGCGACGTCGAGGGCGTGCTCGGCACCAATCTGCCGGTCTGGTGCGACGGCTTTGCCGCACCGCCCTCGGTGGCCGGGCTGACGTTCGTCGGCTGGGGCGAGCCGATCGGCTGCGGCGGGGTCGCGGTATTCCCGAACGACGTTGTCGTTGCCGACCAGGACGGCGCGGTGCTGATCCCGCAGGCGCTGCTCGACCATGTGCTGGCCGAAGGGCCGGAACAGGAACGAATGGAAGCCTGGATCGTCAACGAGGTGAACAACGGCGCGGCGCTGCCGGGCCTCTATCCGATGAACGCCGATACCAAGGCGCGCTACGCGGCTACCAAGAAATAAGACCAACAAGGAGAGGTATCCATGGAAATCCATCTCGCTGGCTCCCGGGCGACGCGCCGGGCGCCGTCTGACTATTTCACCGGCACGGTGCTGCAGGATCCGATCATCCAGACCGAGGCGCCGGCTCGGCTGGCTTCGACGCGTGTGTCTTTTGAGCCCGGTGCGCGCACCGCGTGGCACACGCATCCGCTGGGACAGACGCTGTACGTCATCTCGGGCGTTGGCCGCGTGCAGGCCAAGGGCGGACCGGTCCGCGAAATCCGGCCCGGCGACGTCGTGTGGATTCCGCCGGGCGAGAAGCATTGGCACGGCGCTTCGCCGAACAACGCCATGACCCACATTGCGATGCAGGAAGCTCTCGACGGAAGCTATGTGACCTGGATGGAGCATGTGACCGACGCGGAATATTCCACAAACGTCGGTTGACGGCGTCACTTGCGCCCGCCGTGGCCGACAGCGGCCGCGGCCAGCGCGCGGCGCTTGAGCGTCAGTTGACGCGGGTCCAGATCTGGCCGCCGCAGAACATGCCACCGAAGGCGCAGCCCTGAACGCGCAGACTGTCGTTGCCCTTCATGGCGATGGTGGAATCGTAGCTGCTGCCGGTATTCGGATCGTGGATCCGGCCGCTCCATTTGTCTTTGCCGGGCTTCATATCGATCAAGACCTTCTCGCCGTTCTGGTTCGACTTCTTGTCGACGGAATAGCCGCAGAGATTGGAGCCGCACGGTTCGATCCGCACCTTGCCTTCCTTCTCCTCCGTCAGCCACACGCCGAGCGGAGAGTTCGAAGGCGTCGCCCCTGGAGCCGCGGGGGCCGCGGCCTGCTTCTGCGGGGCAGGGGACGCCGGTGCAGCAACCGGAGCAGCCTCGGGTTGGACCACGGGAGCCGTGTTCTGCTGCACCTGGGGAGCGGGCGCGACTGCCGCGGGCGCAGCGCTTTCTGCGGGAGCAACGGCCGCCGTCGCCGACGATGGCTCGCTCTTCGGAGCAGCGGCGGGCGCGGGAGCAAGGGCTTGCTCAGCCGGCGCCGGTGCAGCCGGAACTGCAGCCTCGGGCGCAGCCTTTGGCTCGGTCTTCGCCTGCTGCGGCGTTTTCTTGCCGTGAGATTCGCCGTCTTCACTGCGCGAACGTTTGGCCTTCTTGCCGGTATTGTCGTAGACGCCGGGTATCGAGATCGTCCCGCGATCGGGGTCAATGGTGATGGTGCGGCCTTCATACTTGAAGGTGTATTGGGCCTGCGCAGCAGTGCTCGCCAACAAAAGCACGACGATAGCGAGACACTTCCTCATGACGACCTCCAGAGCAGGGCAATCCCGGCGCCGAAGCTACGCAGTGGCAGCTTCACCCAAAGTGATTCAGATCACTTTCAAACCATAAGTCGTGTACTAGCGGCTTTGGTTCAAGCCAGCAGGATCAGTCTAGTAAGTGCCTGATGCACGGTCAATTTCGTGCGAAGTTGCTTCCATCAGATGTTCATGCCAACGCAAAAAATTACGCCTTCTCCGCTCATCGATTAGATGGCATTCAGAAGGGATGGCGCCGATCTAGACGAGATGTTCTCGTGCTGCCGGCCGGAGAAACTGCAATCGTGACCATCTCGCTCTACGAAGCTTCCGTCGGCTTGTTCGTGCCGCTCCTTAACAACCTCTCAGGTCTTCTCGACCACGCTTCGGCCCATGCCACGGCGCGCAACATCGATCCCGTCGTGTTGCTCAACATGCGGCTCTATCCCAACATGTACAGCCTCAAGCAGCAGGTTGCGGAGGTCAATCGCCACGCGGTCGTCGCCTGCGCGCTGCTGGCGGGCCGCGCGCCTCTAACATTTTCGGATGCTGACCCTGACATCCCCGAACTCAAGGCGCGGATATCGGCGGCGATTGATTTCGTGCAGGCGTTGCCGCGTGCGGAGATCGAGGCGGCAACCGACAAGGAGGTCGTGTTCACCTTCAAGAGCGGCGCGGAGCGAAAGTTCACGGGCAAGTCGCTGCTGCTGACGCTGAGCGTGCCGCAGTTCTTCTTTCACATGACGACGGCCTACGACATTCTGCGCCACGCCGGCGTCGAACTTGCCAAGAAAGATTTTCTGGGACCGCCCAGATAGCTATCGAGAACGAGGCTAAGCTTCGCCGTTGTCAGTGCGTACCAGATTGGCGGCCGCGCTTCGCCCGGCCATCTCGCCCTTCAGTTGCTCGAAGCGCCGGCGCGCGTCGCTTTCGCGATCATCCACCATCTGGATCGCAGCTTCCCTCGACATCGGTCCGGCGACAACGGGAATGGAATTCTCGCCGATGGTCTCATCGACGTAGTACAGGCCATTGTCGAGGCGCACCGTCCATTTGAAACGGATCGTGGCCATCGGCCCGGGTCCGTGCTTGGCGTAGCCGTGGGCCTCGAGCGGAGGAGGGATCGGAGGGGGCGTTACCTGCCTCGCCTCGGCGGCCGGAGGTTTTGCCGATTCGCGAGGAGCTTTTTCCGGCTGCTCGAGAATGCTGGCGATGGCCGCAAGCGCATGCTCAGTCGGATCGCTTCGAGTCACGGTTCAGCCCCTGGATTGAACCCCGTGCGGCGGAATCAGCGCCGCCGCTTTCTTGCCCTTATATCCGAATTTGTTCCGTAATCCGAATTCACCGGGTGGGGTAACCCAGAGTTTCCACTACGCAGTGACTGGCGGCAGTTTGTCCTTCCATGGGCGGATCTGTTCAAGTTGGCCGGCGAGCCGGAACAAGGTGGCCTCATCGCCAAACCTGGCGGAAAACATCATACCGAGCGGCAATCCGGCGTTGTTCCACGCCAGCGGCATCGACATCGCAGGCTGGCCCGACATGTTGAACATGGAAGTGCCGGGCATGTAGCGACGAAGGATCGGCGCGATATGCGCCAAATCGCTCGACATGGTGTCGATTTCGCCGATGCGCAGCGGCGGCGCGCAAAGCGTCGGGCACAGGAATACATCGCATTTCTCGAAGAAGGCCGCGAGGCCACGTGAGATCTGGAAGGCTGCGAGCTGGGCGGCGACGTAATCGGTCGACGTCGTCTTCTGCGCGTTACGGGCGCTGGCCAGCGTGAGAAACTCGAGATCGTCACCCGTCACGGCGCGGCCGAGCCTCTGCTCGATTATCCGCACCGTCAGCGACGTGTTGCCGCCCACGATCGTCGCCATGATCGCCGCCGGATCGGCGGCGAGAGACGGCGCGCGCTCCTCGACATGATGGCCGAGCCCGGCCAGGAGCCCGGCGATCTCGCGCACGGCTGCCGCGATCTCGGGATCGATGGCGTCGCCATAGGGCGATTTGTCGGTGAAGGCGATGCGGAGCCTGCCGGGATCACGGCTGACCTCCTGTGAAAACGGCCGCTCCGGCGGCGGCGCCACGTAGGGGCTCGACGGCTCGGGGCCGTGGATCGCGTCCATCATCACGGCGCTGTCGCGAACACTGATGCTGACGACATGACCGCAGGAAAATCCGCCCCAGCCTTCGCCGCGATCGGGACCGAGCGGGTTGCGCGCCCGGGTCGGCTTCAATCCGAACACGCCGGATGCGGAGGCGGGGATCCGGATCGAGCCGCCACCATCGCTGGCATGCGCGACCGGGAGGATGCGCGCGGCAACCGCCGCACCCGCGCCGCCGGACGAGCCGCCGGAGGAGTGCGCCAAATTCCAGGGATTGCGGGTCGGTCCGAACAGCCGTGACTCCGTCGTCGGCATCAGGCCGAATTCGGGACTGGAGCTCTTGCCGAAGATCGAAACGCCGGTGTCGAGAAAGCGCTGCACCAGCGTGCCGCTGTGGTCGGCGACAAAGTCCTTCAGGATCGTCGCGCCCGACGTCGTGCGCGTGCCCTCCAGCAGATCGAGATCCTTCAGCAGGAAAGGCACGCCCGTGAACGGACCGTCAGGCAGACCCCGCGCGATCTGACGCTCGGCATAGTCGTAATGCTTGACCACGACCGCATTGATCTGCGGATCGACCTTCTCCGTACGAGCGATCGCCTCGTCGAGCAATTCGCGCGGCGAGACCTGCTTCTTCCGCACCAGTTCGGCAAGGCCAACCGCGTCGTAACTGCCGTATTCCTTGAAGGCCATGGTGCGCACCTCACTTCTTGGCACGGCCGGCCATCGGCCGCGCCTCGGGGGCATTCATTCCCGGCAACTCAGCCGAGAACGTCCTGGTTGATCACGTTCTGCCGCAGGGGAGAGCCGTCCAGCACGCTCAGAATGTTGCGCGCGGTCTGTTCGCTCATGCGGTCCACCGCTTCCACGGTGACGCCGGCGACGTGCGGCGCCATGATGACGTTGGGGAGGGCGAACAGCGCGTGTCCCGCCGGCGGCGGCTCCTGCTCGAACACGTCGAGGCCCGCGCCGGCAAGCTTGCCGGAGACCAACGCTGCGTGAAGCGCCGCTTCGTCCACGATGCCGCCGCGCGCGGTGTTGATCAGGTACGCAGTCGGCTTCAACAGCGCCAGGCACGCGGCATTGAACATGCCGACCGTCTCCGGATTCTTCGGGCAATGAATGCTGACGAAATCGGCGCGCGGTAGCGCAGCGTCGAGATCGGTGACCGGCTCGCAGCCGGCCGCCTTGATCTCGGCAGCAGACTTGTAGGGGTCATAGATCAGCACGTTCATTTCCATCGCCAGGCAGCGCTTGGCGGTGCGGCTGCCTATGCGGCCAAAGCCTACGATCAGAATAGTCTTGCCGAAGAGATCAAAGGGCAGCATGCCGAGCCGGGCGGCCCATTTGTCGTCCCTGACCAGCGAATGCATTTCGGTCGCGCGCTTGGCGAGCGTCAGCATCATGAAAACAGCGCATTCGGCGACCGAGGGTGAATTGGCCGTGCCCGCGACCATTAGCGGGACCTTGCGGCGGCTGAGGGCGGGGACGTCGACGGCGTCGAACCCGACCCCGATCCTGGTCACGACGAGCATGTCCCTGGAGGACTCGAGCTCGGGTTCGCCAAAGCGGGTGCCGCCGAGAGCGACGCCATGCACCGGCGCGTGCTCCTTCAGCTTGGCATTGAAATCTGCCTGCGAGATCATGTTGGGAAATTCGATGAGATCGATGTCGTCCCGCGCGTGGAGAAGCGCTCTTCCCTGTTGCGACATCGATTCCGTGACGAGGATTTTCTTCTTGTTGGTCGCCATTTCCTGCCCTTGGGTGTCGTTTATCGGGCCGTCAAAGGACGACCCCGGTCACCTCGTTTAGCAGGTGCATATTGTTGAGGTCCACCGCCAATCGGAGCGGGGCGCCATCCTGCGCGCCGGCGTTGGGATTGACCCGGCCGCAAACCTGCGCGCCATCGAGCGTGAAATAGATCAGCGTCTCCATTCCCATCGGCTCGGTGACGTCAAGCACGGCCTCGAAGCTCTCGACACCTGGCTCAGGATGCGGCCTGGCTTCGGTAATGTGTTCGGGCCGCAGCCCCAGCAGCAGCTTGTCGGTTCGCGCAACGCCCTGATAACGGGCCGCGCGCGCGGGCGGCAGCGGGAAGGCGATCCGGTCGGTCAGGCGGACATGCAGCCTGCCGGCGACGTCTTCCAGCCGGCAGGGGATGAAGTTCATCGCCGGCGAGCCGATGAAGCTGGCGACGAATTTCGTCGCCGGCTTGTGATAGAGCTCGTTCGGCGTGCCGATCTGCTCGATGCGGCCGTGGTTCATCACCACGACGCGGTCGGCGAGCGTCATCGCTTCGACCTGGTCATGGGTAACGTAGACGGTCGTGGTGCGCACCTTCTGGTGCACCTTCTTGATCTCGATCCGCATCTGGACGCGCAGCTTGGCGTCGAGGTTGGACAGAGGTTCGTCGAACAGGAACACCTTCGGGTTACGCACGATGGCGCGGCCCATGGCGACGCGCTGGCGTTGGCCGCCCGACAATTGCTTCGGCTTGCGGTCGACGAGTTCGACGATGTCGAGCATGCGCGCCGCCTCGTCGATCCGGCTCTTGATCTCGGCCTTCGGGTAGCGCTTCAGCCGCAGCCCGAACGACATGTTTTCCGCAACCGTCATGTGCGGGTAGAGCGCGTAGTTCTGGAACACCATCGCGATATCGCGATCCTTCGGCGGTACGTCATTGACGACGTCGCCGCCGATCATGATGTCGCCGCCGGAAATGTCCTCCAGGCCCGCGATCATCCGCAGCGTCGTCGACTTGCCGCAGCCCGACGGTCCCACCAGCACGACAAACTCATGGTCGGCGATGTCGAGATCGATGCCGCGCACCGCCTCGACGTCGTCATAACGCTTCACCACCTTGCGCAACGTCACGTCAGCCATGAGATCAACCCTTTGTCGCGCCGGCGGTCAGGCCGGCAATGTAATAGTCCATCAGGAAAGCGTAGATGATCAGCGGCGGGGCGGCGCCGAGCAGGGCACCGGTCATGATCTGGCCCCAGTTGAAGACGTCGCCCTTGATCAGCGTGGTGATGATGCCGACCGGCAGCACCAGTTGGTCGGTCGATGTCGTAAACACCAGCGGATAGAGGAATTGCGCCCACGAGACCGTAAAGGCGAAGATGGTCGCCGCGATGATGCCCGGCAGCGCGACCGGAATGAAGATGCGCGTCAGCGTCTGGAACCACGAAGCGCCGTCGATGATCGCGGCCTCGTCGAGCTCCTTCGGGATCGAGGCGAAGTAGCCGATCATGATCCAGGTACAGAACGGCACCGTCAGCGTCGGATAAATGAACAGCAGCACGTACCAGCGATTGATGAGCTGGATGCCGGTCCAGTCGCCGAACAGCGCAAACACCTTGAACAGCGGAATGAACAGCAGGCTGTCCGGGATCAGGTAGGTCAGGAACACGCCGGTAGCCAGCGTGGCCGAGCCCCAGAACCGCATCCGCGCCAGCGCGAACGCCGCGGGCACGCTGATCAGCATGGTGATGGTGACCACGAAGATCGAGACCAGGGCGGAATTCCAGAAGAACCGCAGGAACTGGTTCGACGTCAGCAACCCGATATAGTTCTCGAGCGTCGGATGATAGACCCACCATGGATTGGTGGCCGCCGAGATCTCCGCGCTGCTCTTGAGCGAGGTGATCAGCATGTAGAGCGGCGGCACCAGCGAGAAGATCGCAAACAGCGTGAGGAAGAAATACGACCATCGCAGCGCCCAGGTGCGGTCGCGGCTCATGCTGCCATATTTGACGTTGCGGGTCGGCGCAGCCTTGTCGATCGTTACCGTGCTCATCAGGCTTCGTTCCCGCGCTTGTTGACGTCCCGCAGGATGAAGATCGCTGCGACTGCAAGGATCGGCACCATGAACAGCGAGACGCTGGCGCCGAGCGGAATATCGCTACCCTCGATGCCGACCCGGAAGGCCCAGGTGGCAAAGATGTGGGTATGATCGAGCGGCCCGCCGGCGGTCAGGATTCGCACGATGTCGAAATTGGCGAAGGTAACGATCAGCGAGAACAGCGTCGTGATCGCGATGATGTTGCGCATCATCGGCAAGGTCACGTACCAGATCCGCTGCCACCAGTTGGCGCCGTCGATCGCCGCGGCTTCATAAAGCTGGTCCGGCACCGATTTGAGCGCCGCCAGATACATGATCATGAAGAACGGCGCGCCGTACCAGATGTTGACCAGGATGACCGAGAACCGCGCCCAGTTGGCATCTCCCGTCCAGGGGATCGGGCCGATGCCGAAAAACGACAGCGTATAGTTGAAGGCGCTGTATGACGGGTCGAACAGCCACAGCCACGCCAGGGTGCTCATCGCCGGTGGAATGACCCACGGCACCAGCAGCATGCCGCGCCACTTGCGCTGTCCTTTCGCGGGAATGTTGTGAACGAAATGCGCGACGATGAAGCCGATCAGCGCCTTGAAGATCACGGCCGAGATCGCGAAGATGCAGGATTGCTTGACGACCAGCCAGAAAGTGTCGCGCTTGAACAGGAACTCGAAATTGCCGAGCCCGATGAAGCGCGTCATCGACTTGTTCAGCGTCGAAAGATGAATCGAGTAGAAGGCGGGGTAGAGTACCAGAAGTGCGATCAGCAGGATCAACGGCAGCGTCATCAGGAACGCCGCGGTCGATTTGCGCTTCAACGCCTTGTGCAGACCGGAGCGGTTCCGTGCCGCCCGGGTTGCGCCCACACTTTCCGGCCGCAATGCCACGTCAGCCATGATGCTTCCTCACGCGGTTTATTGTCGATTTACGGAACGCTCAAGAGCCGGCATATCGTCGGCTCTTGTTTGCGCTGGCGCAAGAAGGATTCGCCGCGACTAGACCACCATGCGTGGGCCGTCGCGGCGAAATGCTTCCCTCTAGCTTCGCATGAAGCCTTCGCACTCGCCTTCGGCCCAGGCGAGCGTCTTTTCCATCGCCTCGCCCTGGTGGTAGCGCAGGCACATCTTGGT
>Ga0081540_1001653_pt1 | contig 18964 bp, 20 predicted proteins | sample TabmetS2T1R1_FD_71024 | JGI IMG/M metagenome (GOLD analysis project Ga0081540, IMG submission 71024) | Tabebuia heterophylla rhizosphere microbial communities from the University of Puerto Rico - S2T1R1 | ecosystem: Host-associated > Plants > Roots > Rhizosphere ... | reverse complement strand
CTTTGTCGGCCTCTGAGATCATCGCCGCGCCCTCACCAGCTTCCCGACGCGCCACCGCCGCCGAACGAGCCACCGCCGCCGGAAAAGCCGCCACCGCCGCCAAACCCCCCGCCACCACCGGAGAAGCCACCGCCGGAAAAGCCGCCGGAGGAGCCGGACCACCAGGGGTCCGATGACCAACGGCTCGCCGACCTTCGGCGCCGGCCGTTCGGCTGGCGCGGCATCGCGCCGACGATCATGGAGAAAACCACGACGAACATAACGAGCGCCAGGATCAGGATCAGGATCGTGCCCCAAGGCAGCTCCGGATCGGGTCGCTTCGCCGCGCGCTGCTTCCATTCCTCGGCGTCGCCCGTGAGCACGCTGATGATGTCGTCGACGCCGCGGGTGACACCGCCCGGAACGTCGTTGGCGCGAAAGCGCGGAATGATTGCGTTCTCGATGATGAGCTTGGAGACGGCGTCGGTGAGCGTGCCCTCGAGGCCGTAGCCGACCTCGATGCGCACCTTGCGCTCGCTTGGCGCCACGATCAGCAGCACGCCGTTGTTCTTGTCGCGCTGTCCGATCCGCCAGGCGCGGCCGAGTTGAACGCCGAAATCATCGACCGAGGTGCCCTGCAGCGACTTGAGCGTGACAACCACGAGCTGATCGGTGGTCTTGGCTTCGAGCTCCGCGAGCTTCTGGTCGAGCGCAGCGCGCGTCGGCGCATCGAGGATGTTGGCATCGTCCACGACGCGGCCGCTGAGCGTGGGCAGCACGAGTGCAACGGCCGGGACGACGGCGAGCAAAAGGAAAAGCAAGCAGGCAAGCGCCAAGCCCGCGCGCCGGCATCGGCTATCGCCCCCTGCCCGCCTCCCCCCTGCCAGCGGGAGAGCGGATGCGCCCCCTGCGCAGCGCGCTCCGGCCCCGGACTGGCGCGCCGCGCTCACGGCGCGGCCATCAGAACTTGACCTGCGGCGGCCTAGTCACCTCTTCCGCGACCGTGAACGTCTCCATCGGCTTGTTGTTCCGGTAGAGCGTCGAAGCCCAGATCACGCCGGGGAACGTGCGCAGCTCGGTGTTGTAGCGGCGCACGGCTTCGATGTAGTCGCGCCGGGCAACCGAGATGCGGTTCTCGGTGCCTTCGAGCTGCGACTGCAGCGCGAGGAAATTCTGGTTCGATTTCAAATCGGGATAGCGCTCCGACACCGCCAGCAGCCGTCCCAGCGCGCCCGTGAGCTGCGCCTGCGCGTCCTGGAACCGCTTGAATGCTTCCGGATTGGTGACGATGTCCGGCGGAATCTGCACCTGCACCTGGGTTGCGCGCGCCCGCGCGTTGGTCACCTCTTCAAGAACCTGTCGCTCCTGCGCGGCATAGCCCTTCACCGTCTCGACCAGATTGGGAATGAGATCCGCGCGGCGCTGATATTGGTTGAGCACCTGCGACCAATCCGCCTTAGCGCTTTCCTCATAGCTCGGAATGTTGTTGATGCCGCAGCCCCCAAGGAGCAGGCCGAGGGCTACAATCACGACCGAGGCGCAAGAGAGGCGCCACACGCTTGATTTGCTGTTCATGGATCAAATCTCCGTCGTCCCTTCATAGCAACGCGCAGGCCGCTGTAACAGCCCATTGCGGACTGCGCATGCCAGGCGTGGCACGCGCTACCGATCCGCGCCGCAGACCCCATATAATGTTGGGGCGATTTCCTCGCCCTCGGTCTGCGGGGTCCGCTTTGTTCGATAACGGGGCTGTCATGGAGCGTCGGCTCGCCGCCATTTTTGCTGCGGATGTCGCGGGTTACTCCCGGCTGATCGGCGCCGACGAGGAGGGCACGCTCGCCCGCCTCAAGGCGCATCGGCGCGAGCTGATCGACCGCAAGATCGCCGAGCACCAGGGGCGCATCGTCAAGACCACGGGCGACGGCGTGCTGGCGGAGTTCGCGAGCCCGGTCAAGGCGGTGCGCTGCGCGATCGAGGTGCAGCACGGGATGGCCGAGCGCAACGCCGATGTGCCGCAGGGCGAGCGCATCGAATTCCGAATCGGCATCAATCTCGGCGACGTGGTCGTCGACGATGAGGATATCTACGGCGACGGGGTGAACGTGGCGGCGCGGCTCGAGAACCTCGCCGAGCCCGGCGCGGTCTACATCTCCCGCGCGGTGCGCGACTTCGTCAACGACGCGCCCGAGCTGGTGCTCGAGGATCTGGGCGAACAGCCGCTCAAGAACATCGCCAAGCCGGTGCAGGTGTTTCGCATTCCAGCGCCGGATCGCGCGCCAAGCCCGGCGCAAGCGGCCGCGCCGGCCGTGCCGCACAAGCCCTCGATCGCGGTGCTGCCGTTCACCAACATGAGCGGCGACGCCGAGCAGGAGTATTTCAGCGACGGCATCACTGAGGATCTCATCACCGACCTCTCGAAGATCTCGGCGCTGTTCGTCATCGCCCGCAACTCCTCGTTCGCCTACAAGGGCAGGTCGGTGAAGGTGCAGGAGATCGGGCGCGACCTCGGCGTGCGCTTGGTGCTGGAGGGCAGCATCCGCAAGGCGGGTAACCGTGTACGCATCACGGCGCAGCTCATCGACGCCGCCAGCGGCGGACACCTGTGGGCCGAGCGCTTCGACCGAGACCTCACCGACATCTTCGCGACGCAGGACGAGGTGGTGGAGAAGATCGTCGGCGCGCTCGCGGTGAAGTTGACGCACGGCGAGGCAAAGCGGTTGCGCGGGCGCGGCACGTCGAGCCTCGAGGCGTACGAAATCTGGCTACGCGGGCGCCAATTCCTCGCCCGCAGCACGCGCGAAGGCGTCACGCAAGCCAAGGTGATGCACCGTCGCGCGATCGAGATCGATCAGAATTTTGCCGCGCCGCACGCCGGCTTGGCGCTGGCCCTGATCGCCGATTACGTCAGCGACTGGGCGGAGGATCCGGCGCAGGCACTCGACGAGGCGGAGCGATGGGCGCGCCGCGCCGTCGAACTGAACGATCAGGAGCCGCTGAGCCACATGGCACTCGGCAACGTGCTGGTATGGCGGCGCGATCTCGACGGCGCGCTCGCCGAGTTTCACCGCATGATCGAGCTCGATCCCAACTTTGCCCAGGGCCACTCGGCGACGGGGCTAGCGCTGATGTATGTCGGGAAGCCGGCCGAGGCGCTGGAAGCGATGGCGATCGCGATGCGGCTCGACCCGCACTATCCAGGCATCCTGCTGCACTTCCTGGCGCAGGCGAATTTCAGCCTGGGCAACTACGAGGCAGCGGTCGAGCAGTTGCGCGAGCGCATCGCCCGCACGCCCGGCACCGATTCGAGCCGCATGCTGCTCGCCGCCTGCTATGGCCATCTCGGGCGGCGTGAGGAGGCGCGCGCCATGTGGGCGGAGCTGATGCAGGTCAACCCCGACTTCTCGCTCGCGCAACGCGAGCGCGTGCTGCCGTACAAGGACCCGCGCGATTTTAGGCGCATCGCCGACGGCCTGGCCAAGGCCGGCCTGCCGTAGCGCTGGTGGGGTAAGTCATCCGCCGGAGAGGCTGGCAAATAAGTCACGCTTTGCCGAAATCGACGCGAGGCTGTGACTTGCGGCCGGCGCCGCCTTGGCCGCGCCTTGCCCTGTTTGTAAATTCGCCGACGGTTGCCTCGGGGGAGGTGGACGTGCGCCGCTTCGCGATGGTGCTCGTGGCGTTGCTGATGGCCGGGGGCTCCGCCGTCGCGGACAGGGTCGATCCGGCGGTCACGGCCATGCTCAGGGAATGGTCGCTCGTACCGCCGAGCGCGTTCCGCGTCGTCATTTGCCACGGGTTCGGCTGCGCCTTCCGCACCGAGGTCGGTCTCGGCAGCGCCGATCACGCGCAGATAGCCGCGATCATGGCCTCGGGCGCGGCCTCGCCGCAGGCGGAGCGCGCCGCCATCGGCCGCACCGAGGCGTGGTTCGAACGGCGCATCGCCCCCATCACCGGCACCGCGCAGCGCGTCGCGCGCGCCGGTCCGCTCATCGGGCTCGCCGGCAATCGCGGGCAATTCGACTGCATCGACAGCACCAACAATACCAATTCGCTGCTGCTCGTTCTCGACCAGCTCAATCTGCTGCGGCACCATACGATCGCCGCGCCGGCGTCGCGGTTCCTGTTCAACGAGGGTCCGCACAACACGGCGGTGATCAGGGACCGCAAGAGCGGCGAGCTGTGGACCGTCGATCCCTGGACGCACAAAGGGAGCGAGGTGCCCGACATCTTCCCGCTGGCAAAGTGGAAGGCCGGCGACTGAAAAAACGCAAGCTAGCGACGCTCGTGCAAAGACGTGGATGGCCGGAACAAGTCCGGCCATGACGCCCACGGGATCGCAACTCGCTCTAGGCGAGGCTGCGGCGATACTCGGTCGGCGTTTCACCGGTGAGCTTGCGAAACGCGGCGGTGAACGAGCTCGTCTCGCTGAAGCCGACGTCGAGCCCGATCTCCGTCACCGAGAGCGTGCGCTCGGCCAGCAAGACCTTGGCGCGCTCGATGCGCCGGCTGCTGAGATAACGGTGCGGCGGCATGCCGAACGACTGCTTGAACGCGCGGGCGAAGTGGAACGGGCTCAGCCGCACCTCCCGGGCCAAGGATGAGAGCGAAATCTCTTCGGCAAGATGCGCGTCGATGTACTGCGCCAGCTTCTTCTGCTGCCAGGCGGGCAGCCCTCCCCGTAGTTCCGCGTCGGCGGTCGAAGCGCCGTCGTTCACGCGCATGAGTTCGTGCGCCAAGGCGATGCCGAGCGCGTCCACATAGACGCTCTGGGAGCGGCATGAATGCTCGAGCTGCGCCTTGAGCTTCAGCACGGTCGTCCAAACGTCGCCGTCGAAGAAGAACAGTCGCGGCCGAAAGTCGATTTCGGCAAAGCCAAGCTCGGCGAGCAGCGGGCTGCGCGGGTCGATGTACAGGAACGTGCTGCGCAGCAGGCTGCGCGGTTTCTGCCAGCCGTAGAACCGGCGGCCCGCCGGGACGAACGTCATCTTGCGATTCCACTCGCGGCGGCTCGACCGCGGCAATCCGTCGAGTAGCGTTTCGCCGTCGTCGCGCTCGGCGCGCTCGGAGGCGATGAGAAGATGCCGCGGCCCCTTGAATTCGTAGTCGAACGGCTCATGCCGAATCACGTCGACCTGCTCGGGTCGGATCAGCCCCCAATCGGCGCCATGGCGCTGGGCGACCGCCGGCGGGGTGAGCGCAACCTGCGGCATGCTTGTCGTCGAAAGAGCGAGGTCACTCACGGTTCGTCTCTTGTGCGCATACCCTATCAGACTACCCTCGGAGCACCCGCGCCCGAGGATCGTGCCGTCGCAGCGGCGTTCTCACTTCGGCCTTCCAGCGCGCGGCGGCGCGCGATCGCCCTGCGCCAGCTCGACGCCGCCCGATCCGTCCGCGGGATATCAACATTCCGCAAGATCGAGACAAATCGGCAAAACCGCGCAAGCCTCCTCGTCGATACTCGAATACGCTCCGCACGATCTCATGGGATCTGCCCACGATGCTGCGCGGGCCATCTCACCGAGATCCCGCTTCGAATCGTGTCCGATTTGAGGCAGGCGGATTCAACTTTAGTTGCGCATTAGCCGCGACGGAGAACGCACAATGCAAGTGGCTGAATCCAGAGCTGGGCCGGGGTTTGGCGCTACGCTTGGGACAATCGACATGGACGCAAAGCAGCCGGTCAAAATTCGCCTCGCGCGCCGCTCCGGTGTGCCGCCGCAGCGCGTCTTCGAGGCCTGGACCGACTCGAAGGCAGCCGGACGCTGGCTGTTCGGCACCGGCGCGAGCATTTGCGTGGAGATCGATGCGCGCGTCGGCGGCTGGTTCTACGTCGCCGGGCGACGCAATGGTGAGATGGCCGAGTACGTGGGCGAATATCTCGAGGTCGTACCGCCGCACCGACTCGTATTCGCGCTGCTCGCCGAGAAATATTCGCTCAATTTCGAGCGGGTGACGGTTCTATTCGAACCGCGCGGAACGGGATGCGAGCTCTGCCTGGTCCACGAGACGCGACTGGAATTTGCGCAACAGGCGCAGCGCGACTGGGCCAAGGTTCTCGACCGCCTCGCCGCCATGCTCACCGCGAGCGGCCGCGACGCAGCCTGAAGCCCCGCGCCTTCATCGCCGCTACACCGGCTGTCGGCGGCGGTCCAACACCTCATAGTGGGCGGCGCGCTCGTCGAAGCGCGCGAGCACGGCTCGTGCCTCGGGCGGAACGTGACTGCGCGCGTAGTCCTCGCCGACAAAGCGCCGCACGGCGGCGAGGTCGTCGAACCACATGATGGTGACGAACTCCACCTCTTGGACGTCGGCGCGCCGCAACAGATCGATGTGGCGGAAGCCTTCGATCGCCATTGCTTCGATCTCCGGGATGACGTGGTCGCGCACGATGCGCTCGTAAGCGTGCGCGTTCTGCGGCGAGGTCCACCCGCGCCAAAGCCGGCAAATCATGGTCGAACCTCGTGTCCGAGGGGCCCTAACTCACGCCTGAATATTTGCAGCCTCCGCCACGACCCACAAACGAAACGCCCGCATCGCATCCGTCTCCGCCTTCGATTTGAGCGACGTGAGCCAATAACCGCCGATCGATACCTCGATGGCGAACGGCTGGACCAGACGACCAAACGACAATTCCCGTTCGAACATGGCGACAGGCAGGAGGGCGACGCCCGCGCCTTGCGCCGCCGCCTCGGCCATCGTGACCGACGAGTCGAACACGGTTCCCCGGATCGCCGGACACGGCACGCCGGCGGCGGCGAACCAGCGTGGCCACTCGTCAGCCTGGTAGGAGCGCAGCAGTGCTTCTTCGGCGAGGTCCACGGGCGCCGTGATGCGCTCCGCAATTTGCAGCGCGCAGACCGGCGACATTGGGGCCGCAAATAGGTGAATGGCATCGGTGTTTCGCCATGAGCCATTGCCGTAACGAATGGCGAAGTCGAGCCCCTCGCCGGCAAGATCGACGCGGTTGTTGTTGGTCTGAAGGCGCAGGTCCACGAACGGATGCGCCGCGCGGAAGGCGCCAAGTCGCGGCAAGAGCCAGCCGGTCGCGAAGGTGCCGACCACGCCGACGCTGACGACGCCCCGGAAGTGACCTTTCTCGAACCGCTCCAACGTCGCGCGAAGGCGGCTGAACGATTCCGCGATTGCCGGAATGAGAGCTTGTCCCTCGTCGGTTAGAGCCAGTCCGCGCGGGAGCCGGCGGAACAGTTCAACGCCGAGGCGCGCCTCCAGCGCTTTCACTTGATGGCTGATGGCCGCCTGACCGACACGTAGCTCCATCCCCGCTTTGGTGAAGCTGAGATGGCGCGCGGATGCCTCGAACGCGCGCAATGCGTTGAGCGGCAGATACGACTTGGCCACGTCCAGACCCTGAATTTTCTAATGATAAACCCTACAAATGATCGTTTGCGAGCGCCAGACCCCTTGAATTAGTAGGTCATCGGTTTCGCCGACCGTCCCACGAGGTATGGCCGGCCCCTGCAGCGACCGTCACGCATCCCCGAATGAGGTGTCATATGAAGCTGACGCGAGGGCTTCCTCTTCCGACGCGCCGGGCCGCGCTCGGTCTTTCCATCGGTGCCATCGCCACGGTGGCATGCGGCCGCAACGCATTGGCCGCAGGCTTGACCGAGCGCGCGGACCTCGAGGCTGTTTTCGCCGAGAACAGCGTGGTCGGCACGTTCGTGCTTTATGACGTGGGGTCGGATCACCTCACGTTGGTCAACGGCGGGCGCGCCCAGACGCGTTTCGTCCCAGCCTCAACTTTCAAAATTGCCAACACCATCATCGCGCTGGAGACCGGCGTCGTAAAAGACGAGAACGAGATCATTCCCTACGGCGGTCGGCCGCAGCCGTTCAAGCAGTGGGAGAAAGACATGTCCATGCGCGAGGCAATCGCGCTATCCGCAGTTCCAATTTATCAGGAGCTCGCGCGCCGCGTCGGGCTCGAACGCTATCGAGAGTGGCTCACCCGGCTGGACTTCGGCAATCGGCAGACCGGGACAGTGGTCGATGCGTTCTGGCTGGACGGACCGCTTGAAATCAGCGCCGTGGAGGAAGCTCGCTTCGCCGCACGGCTGGCGCAGCAAAAGCTCGACGCATCCAACCGTTCGCAGTCGATCGCGCGCGACATCATTCGGCTCGAGAGCCGCGACGGTATCGTGCTTTACGGCAAGACCGGCTGGCGCTTTTCCAGCAAGCCAAACCTTGGATGGTGGACCGGATGGGTGGAACGCAACGGCAGTATCGCAGCGTTCTCGTTGAACATCGACATGCCGGCTGCGAGCGATATCCCCAAGCGAGTTGCCGTCGGCAAGGCGATGCTCGCAAAGCTCGGTATTCTCTGACCCCGCTGAGCATTTAAAGAGCGACCTTTCGCGCAGGAAAATCGGCTCGATGGCGCTTTGCTCAGGCTTCTTCGCGATGGCCGATTGCGGGCAGAACACGGAACTCGCATTCAACGCGGATCGTCGCGCGGGCGATCGTCGTCTTGCTTCGCCACGGTCGGCTCATCGAAGCCGTGCCGGCTGCTGTAGAAGGCAAGCGCCATCAGGCCGCAGCCGATCACCAAGCCGAAGATGACGCCGACGCCCAACAGCGCGTAGCCCCAATCAGGCAATTCGATGCCGCCGGAGTGGGCGGTCCACCCCTCGTAGACGAGGTAGGCGGAGGCGACGAGCAGTACGCAAAGGACAAGGACCGCGATCCAGCCGCCGGGCATGGCATTCCTCGAGCATCAGCGTGCGCTGGGTTTCTCCCATCGCTGCGGCGTTGGCAAGACCGGCTTGGAAGAAAGGCCGGCTTAAAAGGCGGGCTGAACACCGGCCTCAGCGCCCGTCCCGCGGTGGGTCTGGGGGCGCTGGTGGAACTTGGCGCAGGCGTGGTTGCGCATCCGGGAGGGCGTCCCTATTTGGGCGACGGAGGACGCCCATGACCAATAGCTACGCTCGCGACAGCTTCGCCTACCGCTTCGATTTCACGCGCTTGCGCTCGCGCGAGGAACGCGTCGCCCGCCTCGATGCGCTGGCGACGCTGCTCGATACGGCGTTCATTCTACCCGGCACCAATGTGCGCTTTGGCTTCGACGCGCTGATCGGCCTGGTGCCGGGCATCGGCGACGCGATCACCACCGCGATTTCCCTCTATATCGTGCTCGAGGCGCGTCAGCTGGGCGCGCCGGCTCATCTCATCCTGCGCATGCTCACCAATGTGGTCGTCGACGGGTTCGTCGGCGCGGTGCCGCTCGTCGGCGACGCCTTCGACGTGCTGTGGCGTGCCAATCGCCGCAACGTCCGGCTCTTGCGCGAGTGGCTGGCGCGAGAAGACGCGTATTGGCGGCGCGGATAGTTCGCGCTGCTAATCGCCTCTCTTTGGTTGGATCTGCTGCTGTTGCTGCGTGGGAGAATGCGGCAGCATCTGTCGGTCGTTGAATTCGCGCTGTGCCGCCTCGTAATCGTCCACCCGCTTGCCCGCCCGGTCGTAGAGCTTTTGCGCCATGGTGAGCAGCGCCGCACGCGTGCGCGGATCGCTGGTCGAATGCGCCAGGCCCAGGCACTGCGCCGCGGTCTCTTTCAGCTCGTCTCTTCTGTCTGCCATGGGCTAGAGCCTTCGCGATCGCAGGCCGGGCATCGGCAGGGTGCCAGCACAGGCGCGCCGCCGCTGTGACCGGCATCACACACGCGTCGATTTAGGAAACGCGGCGGCTCGAGCGCGACCGCCGCCTTGCGGTTTCGCACATCGGTGCCGCGCGGATGAGAAGAACGCGAGCGCGCCCCCGTGCCGGCATCACGCCGTTCGTGCTCGCCAGTCCCGCAATGGGCGAAGTGACAGCTCCGCCGCGACGAAGATGGAACGGCGACGCTCGCCGTTAGAACGTCAGTGCGTCCGTTCGTTGCGTCGCCGCCGATCGAGCGCCGACAAGCCCGGCAGCGGATCGCCGAAGAACGCGGCGGTCAGGCTTTGCTGCTCGCGCAACTCTTCGCGGCGATCACGCTCAGCCACTGCCAAAGGATCGGGCCGAAAACTCGACGCAAGCGGCGCCGACGAAACGTCGGTAAGCAATTTGGCCATTTTAGTCTCCCCCGTCTGACCTCCCGTGCCGCAGCCCTAGGGCACGCCAGCACATTGGCCAAACGGTGGCGCTCGCCTGTCGCAATTGGGACGAAATCGGGGAGCCAAAGACGCGCCGCACCGCTCTTTTTTGTCTCGTGCGGCCCGCATGCTGAGCAGCATCGCAGCGCACGACGCGCGCACGCGTTCTCACAGCTCGGCTGCGCTGCGATGCGTCGCGAAGTGAGGCACGAGTACTCGTCCTCATCCTTCGAGACGCGCGCACGCCTGTTCGCGTGTGCCGGCGCGAATCTCGTGTGCGCCGCTCAAGATGAGGACGCGTTCGCGGCGCTCCGTCTGCGCTGCGCTCCAACCGGCATCGCGCGCGCGGTGCACCGCGGAAAGATAAACATCCGTTCATCGAGAATCTTTTTACGGCGCGGAAACCGAAACTTTGCGAGCGGATTGTCCCTCCGGGAGGCCTCTCCTGAGGAGAAAAAGATGCGAAGACTCGCAGTTGTCTTGGGGGCCGCGGCAGCTTTCGCCGTCGCCGCCCCGGTTGCGGCCGATCCGGCGATCGGCGGCATGAAGCTGGCGCAAGCGCAGGACTCCGGCTCGCAGTCGGGCTCCAGCACGGGCGCGAAGCAGCAGGGAAGTTCAGGCGCAAGCCAGAAGCAGGGCAGTTCCGGGATGAGCCAACAGGGCAGTTCCGGCATGAACCAACAGGGCAACGCCGGCCAGGGCGGCGGCGGCAAGGCGGCGAGAAGCGAATCCTCCGGCGGCGGCGCGGCCATGGGCAGTCAGACCCGAAGCTCGAGCCGCACGACGGTGCGTGAGCGCTCCGGCGGCACGCGCACGGTGGTGCGGGGCGGCAGCCGCACCACGGTCGGCGTGCGGTCCGCCGCGAGCGACGACGTCATCATCAGGCGCAAAAAATTCCGCCGTCACGTGTATGCCGAGCCCTCCACGACCATCGTCAGGAAGAAGAGGCGGTACGTGAGGTATCACGAGCCCTCGAGTTCGGTCGTCATCCACAGGCGGCGGGCCGGCGTGGTGGTCGACGGCGGGACCTCGACGCGCACCAGCGTGCGAAGCCGCACGAGCACGACCCGCAGCAGCACGACCCGCGGCGGTGCTGCCGCGACGACTCGCGAAAGCGCAGGCACGCGCCAAGGCGGATCGGGGCAAGGCGCTTCGGGCCAAGGCGCATCGGGTCAAGGCTCGTCCGGTCAGGGCAATAGCGGCGCGGGTTCCTCGACCCAAGGCCGCGCCGGCCAGACCGGCGGTGCGTCCAGCGGCGGTGCTTCGGGCAACAGCAGCGGAAGCCAATCGACCGGCGGCCGACAGCAGTAAGGCGTCAGCACAAAAGACAATGCGTCGCGCGGCGGTCATCCCCGCGCGATGCGCATTTGCTAAGGGCGCCGTTGCCGCCTGAGCTTTTCAATTTGAACGTACGCGCTGAAGGATACGAACGCGCGCCGACAGCGAGAGCGCAGCGCGGCCTTACATCCGGCCGGAGCGCTTGAAAGACTTCGCCCGTATATAGCTGCCGGTGAAGCTGACGTTGAGGCCGCCGCAGCCGCCATTGTCCTCGACCACGAGATAGCGGCCGTAGAGATCGAGCTTCGCGGCGCAGGCGTCGGGCGCTCGATCCTGCGCCGGCGGAAAGCTCGATCGATCGGGGTCGTAACCGATGGCCAGCGTCTGACCGCGCGGCCGGCCGGTGCCGCTGAGCTCGCCGACGTGAACCCCGCCCCGTCGCACGCGCTCGGGATCGTGGCTTCCCCACATCGCATTGCCGGAAACCTCGACCGCGTCGCCATGCGACTTGATGACGATCTGCGCTTCCCGGTCGCGCTCCCAGTTGCCGTCCCACTGCCGCGCCGGCGCGGGCGCGGGCGCTACGAGCTCGAGCGACGCGCGCGGCAGCCAGCCGCGCGTCTCGCTGCCGCCCTGGGACTTGAAGAACGCACACACATAGGCCGCGTCGGTTAAATCGAGGAGGACCTCGTCCCCGGGCACGACGTAGGCTCGAAGCCGGCAGGCGCTCGCGGCGGAGGGACATCCGTGAGTGCGCTCGCCGGCGCCGGCGATGAAGTAAAGGCGCGGCTCTTTGGTTGCGACACGCGCCGGCGCGACCTTGTTCAGCTCGCAACCGGCAGGGCCCGCGTGCGCGGGGCCGGCGAGCCAAGCGAGCATGATCGCCGCCGGAAGGGCTTGGCTAGCAAAATGCATGGACGCGATGTTGCGTCGCCCTCGCCGATGGGGCAAGCCTGAAGTTGCTTTGCGTCGAAGCGTCGTCACGAGCTTCGCGGACGACGACGACCGAGGGGTCATCGCCCCGCGATTTGCATGGGGATCATCGATGCTCAAACACGCGCTTGTCGTTGTCCTTGTCTTTGTCTTTGTGGCCGCTGACCTATTCGGTCCGCCTCGCGTCGAGGCGCAAACCGCCGCGCCGGCGCAAGCGGCTGCCCCACCCTTCAACCCCGGATTCGCCGATCTCATGAACACGCTGGTGCAGCCGCGCCATGCCAAATTGGGGCTGAGCGCGCGCGAGCAAAACTGGGCCCTCGCCCGTTACGCCGCGCACGAACTCAAGGATTCGCTCGCCAGGATCGCCCGCTGGCGGCCGCGCTTCCGCGAGCAATCGGTGCCGGACATGATGGCAGCGACGACCGACGAGCCGATCAAAGCCATCGAAGCGGCGATCGAGGCGCGCGATCTCGGCAGGTTCAACGCCGCTTACGCACGGTTGACCGAGGGCTGCAATTCCTGTCATGCCGCGCTCAACCACGAGTTCATCGTGATCAAGGAGCCCGACCGCTCGCTCTTCGGCAACCAGGATTTGCGGCCGGCAAAATGACTGGACATTGAGGTGTTCGCCGCAACGGCGGCGGAAGTTCGCGGGGCCAAACTCATTTACCCGGCATGGCCTCGCCTCACATACAGGCGCCAGGCCATTCCACTTTCGTCGCCCGTTTCCTGCAAGTCGTACTGTGACGCCAATAGCGCAGCGAACGCCGGCCAACGATCGGCGGCATCAAAACCGCTGTCTTTGGGCCACTGAGAGTTGGTTATGAGGACGGCGGCTGGCGGATCGGCTTTCAGAGCGGTGATGAAATTCTCCCTGACGCTGTCAGCGACAAGGATGAGTGAGAACCATTGGATGTGGGCCGTTGCCTGACGCATTCCAACGCGTGCCATGGCCAGGAACGCGCCATTATCAGAATCGAGCACTTGAACGCTCGCGCCAGGTGGTAATCGGCTTTGCAGGGCAAGTTGCATCGCCGAAGCAGCGCGCAAGGCCGGATAGGATGGTGCCTGCGTGAGCGCTGCCGGCACCAGCCATACGAGCGTTGCGGCCGTAACCGTCACGCACAGGACCGAGCGCAAGATCGAGAGGGAGGCAAGGCTCAAGGCACCCCAGCAAGTCAGCCCAAGACCCAAGGGATAGACATGATAGAACCACCCCTTGCGTTGAGCGAACAAATGAATGAGGCCGAACAGCGTGAGGCCAATCATGATGCGCTCCCGCGGCGGTTTCGGCGCCGATATGTTCAGCGCCGCGGCAAGCGCGAGTCCCCCGACCGGCGCCAGCCAAACTGCGATATCCCGAACCACGTCATAAACCGGGCGCGAACCCATCGCCGCGTATGAAGGCATCAGTCCTCGCAACATTGCGATGAAAGCCCAGAGCGCATCGAACGCGGCCAGGAGCCCTAGCATCAGCAGTGCCGCCAGGGCTGCACCAATCGCGGTCCAAATGACGTCATGCCAACGCAGCCGGGCCATTCCGAGCGCGGGCAATGCCAGCAGCAGTACAGCGGTTGGTTTGATGGACGCCGCGATCACCGCACCGGCGCCCGCCACGAGAAGGATAGTGCGGCTGGGCTCCGGAGTTTCCGCTGCCCTGACCGATAGCAACGTGACACCCAGCGCCACGATCGACATCAGATAGTCCCGTTGCCCGGCAGAATAGGGACCGAGCAAGAGATGGGTCGCCAGTGCGATGAGGACGGCGTGGATGGCCAAGGCCCGTCCAGCGGGCCATACCAGCATCAGAATCAGACCCGACAAGGCAGCGGCGCAAGCCAAATCGAATGCGCGCCATCCAACATCGCTCATGCCGGCGACCGCCACTACCGCGGCGTGGATGAAGTAGATCAGAGGCATGTTGACGTCATAAATGTCGCGATAAGGTATCGCGCCCATTCGCATCTGCTCGGCGATGAAGTGAAAGATTGCCGCGTCACCGATCAGGGGCCAGTCCAGCGAACGCCAAAGCAATATGGCGACCGCTATCCCGAGCGGGAAATTCACAACCGTGACAAGGTTGGCGTTGGAGCAAAAGATAGAATCCAGGACGTACCCACGCTCTTGCCAGGAGGCGCGGCCCACTCGAGAGATGTTAGCCTTATCAGGGACCAATCGAATCGCTCAAATCGGTCGTCAATCAACGATTGTCGGGTATTCCATGATCGCCGCGGCTGGGAAAGGCGTACCCCGCAGCGAAGCGGCTTTTTTGCGTTCGTTCAGCATGTTTTCGATTGCGCGCAGGATCGCGACCGCGGCCGCGAACGCCGCGATCCAGGCCATGCGTGCGCCGTACCGATCGTGCGGTCCCGACAGCGCTCCACAGACGAATGCGTTAGCGAGAATGGCGATCGTCACTGTGGCGGCACGCCGCGCCGGTTCATCGAAGCGGCCCGACATTGATGCTCGCGCAAGCAACCCGAGCATAAAGAGCATCGAGCCGAATGCGATCGGAACATGAATCCGATTGATTAGATCGAAGTTGAGCCCACCCTGCTGTTGTCGGGCATGCTGCATCGCAGGTACTTCTCTGGAAATAAAGCGGCGGATGATTCCGTAGGTGTGCTCGATTCGATCATGCATTCCGTAGCCGGTTGCGACTTGCCCGAGTTGTCTTGTGGAAGCAGCAAGCGCGGTCTCGAATTGCAGCAACGGATACTCCTGGAAGCTATGCAGGACGATGAAGCGCATTTCTTCGCCGAGACCGTTGAAACGGCCGAGCTCATTGAACACGCCTCCGCTCCACAGGAACTCATCGGCAGTGGCCGGTAGCTTGTCGCGATAAGGACACAGCTTGAGCCGCGCGTTTGGGCAATGCTCGTCGAGATAGCGCTTGACGATCCCGTCCTGCAGCATGCGGCCGAATGCGATTCCGAAGCCGCCCGGCGTCCAGGCGAGCTGCCCCGAAAAGGCAAGATTCGTGGCGACCAGCATTGCCGCCCCGGTCGCGAGTGCCCCACCTCCGGGAAGAAGCACCGCCATACGCCGACAATCCGGCGGCAGCAAGCATACAACGGCAAACACCAAGACGACGACGAGCACTGCAAGCGTCGCGCTGTGGGTGGCCGCGGCAAAGGCGATCAGAAAAAACACGCCAATTCGCTCGCCGCACCCGAGATCCGGCTGATGATAGATCAGCAGATAGAGTGCAAGCACGCCTACGCCGGCGAAAATGTCGGTGAGAAGCGCGCTCGACAAGAACGGCAGCGCCGTGACTAGCGAGAGCCACGTGACAATCGCGATCGTGTGCCACGGGCGCGCGGCCAATCCCGTCACCCGTAATACCAGCGATATGACCCAGATGGCGCATCCAGTTTGCAGAAGAAGGTTGGGCCAGAAATGCAAGCCCTCGCCAAGGTGAAGAAATAGCCCGAACGTCGTCGAGCGGCTCGGCACGAGATAGCCTTCGTACCAGCGGGCCAGATAGCCGCCCGTGTCGTATTGCAGCAGCGGATACCTGTTCCACAATGCCGGAACGAGCAGCAGCACAAAGCAGGCCGCCGCGAGCGCGAGTTGAGCAGCGCTCAACGCGGGCAGCGCCTGCCGCGCAGGCTTGGCGATCGTAATATCAATCGTCATGGTCAGGCTTGGGAGGCAGCCCAGCTTGCACCCTGACGCTAGCGAACCGAACCTGACAATCCGATGAACAATCAGGAGATGATGGCGTCGCCCCCTCCCCGTCCTTGGTCTTGGGTTATCGAAAGCCGTAGCGCTTGCTTATTGTGTACGGCCGGAAGTGCGGCCGCCGCCACATGGCCCAGGTCAATTCCGCTTGCCGCAGCTTTTATTGATCGCCGCCGCCGAAGTACCGACTCGCATCGCGCAGAAGCTGCGAGCGGATGAACGGATCAGGATCGACGCCGAGCACGATGGAGCTCGGCTCTCCGCATCTCGTCCAACAGACGACGTGGGATGCCGGCGTGTTGCGGGGCACGAGCGCCATGGCCGGCACGGAGCGCTGCCCGACATAAGCGCGCTGCCCGACATAGGCGCGGGACTGCTTGCTTGCTTTGCGGGCATCGGCGGGCGGAGCGAACACGATGTCGAGGCCAAGGCCGGAGAGCGCCAAGCCCACCGAGAGCAACGTCAGCTTCGTGTTTGCGAAGCACATGGAGTCCTCCCTGCTCCCCGGTCCCGCCTCGGCCAATATGGCCCCGCCGCAAGCAGAAGCCAATGCGCCCTTCGTCGCGACCCGCGCGTGTCGGCCGTTCGCAGGCGTCCGGCCCGTCCTGAACCATTCGCCAGGCTGACGAGGTTCGTGCCGCGCCGCCCATGGCGTTCGTCCACTGGCCGGCAAAGCGGAACCTCGTGCTCGATCCGAGCCTTAGCGGCGGGAACCCAGCCCGGGACTTTGCCATCATTCAGCCAAAGCGATTGCGCACCATCGCTTCATCCGATCAGGGAGGGGGGCTCACGTGGTACCAGCACGCCGATTTGCTGCTGCGAGGGCATGGTTGCCGGTCGCAAGCGCATGTTTCGCCGTCCTCGTCTCGGCGGCGCACGCTCGCGCCCAAACTCAAGTCGGCGGTTGCGAAGACGCCGCCGAGCTCGCGGTCTTGTCCTCGCCGCTCGCGCCGTGGAAGGGCGCGCCGTTGCGCGTCGTCTTCGCCGCGGAGAAGCCGCTCGAGGGCGAGCTTTCGCTGATCGCACCCGATGGGAGCGTCGCCGCCAAATCGGCCGCGCGCCATGGCGGCCCGCCCTATTTCTGGTTCGCCGAGGTCGCCACGCCGGCCGCCGGCACTTGGCACGCGAAGCTTGCGCGCGCCGAATGCAGCACGATCACGCGTGAGATCGCCGTGCGCGGCACCGAGCCGCCGCGGCCGGGGGGAACCGAGGGCAGCCTCTGGCCCGTCCGCAACAGCTGGAACCGCGAGACAGAAAACCTCTACTCGGCCTGGATCGAAAAGCTGTTCGATGCGCCGATCGACGCCACGCTCTCATGGAAGGCGCTGCACGAGGTGCTGCGCGATCGATCGCGCAATTTGCTGTTCAATCACCTCGGCCTGCGCGAAGACTCGATGGGGATGATCGTGCGTCCCGACTGCGCCGATCTTCCTTATTTCTTGCGCGCCTATTTCGCCTTCAAGATGGGCTTGCCGTTCGGGTACACGAAGTGTACGCGCGGCGGCGGCGGCGAGGGGCCGAAATGCCACGGGTGGTGGAACATTCAGAATCTCGAGCCGCCGCCCGCGCCCGAGCCTCCGCTCGAGCAGAGGATCGCGGCGCCCACCGGCGTGATGGATGTGTTTCGGCCGGCGCCGGTGGCGCCGCCGGTCGCGCCTGCACCGAGCCGATTGGCGTCGCTGAAGCGGCTCGGCCTCGCCGCCGGATTCGGCGAGTATTTGCGCTCGTCCGTCGCCGACGGCGTGCATTCCGGAACCGGGCGAACGGCGCTCAGCGACGACAACAGCGACTATTATCCCGTGCCGCTCAAGGAGGAGACGCTGCGCCCGGGGACCGTGTACATCGATCCCTACGGCCATGTCCTGGTGCTGGCGAAGCGCGTGGCGCAGTCGGATGACGCCGCAGGCCTGCTGCTCGCCGTCGATGCGCAGCCGGACGGGACGGTCGCGCGCAAGCGTTTCTGGCGCGGCAACTTCCTGTTCGCGCAGAATCCCGCGCTCGGCGGACCCGGCTTCAAGCGCTTCCGGCCGATCGTGCGCGACAAGAACGGCGGCTTGCGGCGGCTGACCAACGCCGAAATCGCCAAAGACCCGCAGTACGGCGACTTCTCGCTCGATCAGGCGGGGCTCGGGATCGAAGAGTTCTACGATCGCATGGATGACGTGATGTCGCCTGCGCCGCTCGATCCGCTGCGCGCGATGAAGGAGGCAATCTCGGCACTCGAAGAGCAGGTCAAGGCGCGCGTGACCTCGGTCGAGAACGCACGCAAGTTCCAGAGCAGCGGCCGAGACGCCGAGATGCCGGACGGCGCGGCGATCTTCGAGACCACCGGCGCGTGGGAGGACTTCGCCACGCCGGCGCGCGACTTGCGCCTGTTGATCGCGATCGACGTGGTGCGCACCTTCCCGGACCGCGTCGCGCGCCGGACCGAGCGCTACGCGATGCCGAAGGGAAAGAGCGTCGCCGAGGTGAAGGCCGAGCTCGAGAGTGTGCTCGCGTCGGAGCTCGCGGCGCGCAAATTCTCCTATGCGCGCAGCGACGGCTCCCCCTGGACGCTCGCGCTCAAGGACGTGCTCGACCGCGCAACGGATCTCGAGATGGCTTACAACTTAAACGACTGCATCGAGCTGCGCTGGGGCGCGCCGGACAGGAGCGCCGAGGCCGCAACCTGCCGGCGGCACGCGCCGTCGACGCAGCGCGCGAGAATGATCGAGTACCGCGGCTGGTTCCACGAGCGGCGCCGGCCGCCGCGCGCCTAAACCAGGACTAGCTCAACTCTTTTACGTCGCGGCCTGGTCGGGCACCCCGCCGACGTTGTCGGCGGGGACCACGTTGTCTCTTTCGCGGAAACTTTTTGCACAAATGAATGGACTGTCGGGTCAAGCTCGGCAATGACGGCTCACCGCATGGCGAGGCCTGCGCGCCGGACCGCATCGGCGTTTTTGATCGAGTCCGCCGCGAACAGCTCGCGGAACGCCTCACCCGGCAAAAAACGCGGCTC
>Ga0081540_1001652_pt1 | contig 18969 bp, 22 predicted proteins | sample TabmetS2T1R1_FD_71024 | JGI IMG/M metagenome (GOLD analysis project Ga0081540, IMG submission 71024) | Tabebuia heterophylla rhizosphere microbial communities from the University of Puerto Rico - S2T1R1 | ecosystem: Host-associated > Plants > Roots > Rhizosphere ... | reverse complement strand
TGGCGGCGGCGCTGTCGGAGCCGCGCGACGCCATCGAGGACATCATCGAGCCGTTCCTGATCCAGTGCGGCTATCTGCAGCGCACCCCGCGCGGCAGGCTTCTCACCTCGCACGCTTTCCGCCATCTCGGGCTTGCAGAGCCGGCGCGCGATCCCGCGCAATTCGGCCTGTTCGGGCAAAGCGAGGAGGAGTGACGGTGACTGATACGATCGAGATCGTCGCCGCGCTGATCCGCGATGCAGCGGGCCGGGTTCTGTTGGTTCGCAAACGCGGGACGGCGACGTTCATGCAACCGGGCGGCAAACGCGATTCCGGAGAGGACGACATCACGGCGCTTGCGCGCGAAATCGACGAGGAACTTGGTTACCGTCTGGTCCCGGATTCGATCCGGTCTCTCGGCGAGTTTGATGCGATCTCGGCCAATGAGCCCGGATTTCGGGTGCGCGCCGCGCTGTACGAGATCGATGTGACCGGCGAGATCGCACCGAAAGCCGAGATCGAGGCGATGGTGTGGATCGACCCGGCGGCGCCTGCCGACATCCCGCTGGCGCCGTTGACCCGCGACCACGTGTTGCCGCTAGCGTCGCGGAAGCGGGTTGCGGGCAACGCCTGAACCGAATGAGCGCCATCATGCACTAAGGGCAGATGCCGCGCGGGCCGCAATGACGGCCGGCGTCCTGCCGTGGAGTGCAACAAGAATGGGTTCGACCGAAGACGCTGAAATGCTCGCCCTGATCGCGGCGGCGCCGGAACTGGCGACGCCCGACGATACCGAAATCTTCCTCGACGCCATGTCGATATCGGAACTGGCTTCGATGTGGGGGACGCTGCAGCGCCTGAGCCGACGCGACAAGACGGCCGTCGCCTGGTCGGCTTTCCTCTATTTCGACCATCTGCCGCACAAGCAGCCGGATCGCGCGTTCGAACTGGCGCTGGAAGTGCTGCGCTCTGAGCCCGACAAGCCGACCGCGATGCAGCTCAATGACAAGTTCATGCTGTCGCTGCTCTATGCGCATGGCGCGGCCGTGATCGAGCGCATCGAATCCGAGGCGAAACAGAATGCGCCGCTGCGCTGGCTGCTTGGCGGGATTTATTTCGGAGCCGATGAGCCCTTCAAGCGCCGCATCGAAGCGATCGCCGACAGCAAGGGCTGGCGCGCCGACGATCTGGCGCGGCGGACGCCGAAGCGTCCGCTTCAATGCGAGGCGATGTCGGTGCCGGAACTGGCGCGCGCCTGGGTCGAGCAATATTCGAAATCCGATCGCGACCGCGATGACAATTTCTTCGCCATGATGGACTACGAGCGCGATCTGCGGGAGGAGTACCCCGATAAGGCAATTGACCTCATCGTCGAGATCCTGAAGATCGAGACCAATCCGGTGATGCTGTCGCTGCTCGCCGCCGGTCCGCTCGAAGACGTCATCAGCATGGAAACCATCGACCGCATCGAGCGCGAAGCGTCAGTCAACAAGCGTTTCCACGATCTGCTCGGCGGCGTCTGGTATTACCGCGCGCCCGACGAGCTGAAGGTGCGGCTCGATGCGCTGGTAGGGCAGAACCGGTGGTGAGAAGCTGCTGGAGGTCTGCTGACCTTCTGCACAAACGCACCGCAATTCGGGCTCAATCCGGCACCATGTTTGCGATGCATCACGATTGGAACACATGTTAACACGCCGTCATTTTCTGAGAGCCATGGGTGGATTGGGCGCGCTGGGCGTCTCGACCACCGCCTACGGATTCAGCGCACCGGTCGTTCGGCTTCGCGTCGCACGGTACGACCTCTCCCCGCCGCAATGGCCGGCAGGCCTCAAGCTCAGGATCGCCGCCATCGCCGACCTGCACGCCTGCGATCCCTGGATGTCGGTCGATCACATCCAGGACATCGTCGAGCGCACCAATGCGCTCAAGCCTGATATCGTCGTCATGCTCGGCGACTACGTGACCGGACATCGCAAGGTGACACGCATTATTCCCGATGCCGAATGGGCCGCCGTGCTGGCCGGCCTGAAGGCACCGCTCGGCGTGCATGCGGTGCTCGGCAATCACGACTGGTGGGAAGACAAGGCCGTGCAGCGCGACGGGCATGGATTGCCGTCCGCCGGCCGCGCGCTCGAGGCCGCCGGCATTCCGGTTTACGAAAACGACGCGAAGAAGCTCAGCAAGAACGGCCATTCGTTCTGGCTGGCCGGTCTTGGCGATCAGCTCGCTTACATTCCGGCGCGCCGCTTCAGGCCGCTCAAGCGCATTGGCGTCGACGATCTTAGCGCGACGCTGGCGAAGATCACCGACGATGCGCCGGTGATCCTGATGGCGCACGAGCCGGACATTGCGAGGCGCGTGCCCTCGCGTGTCGCGCTGCAGCTCTCCGGACATACCCATGGCGGCCAGGTGCGGATGCTGGGCTGGTCGCCGATATCGCCGTCCGGACAGCAGCTCGCCTATGGCCACATCCGCATGAACTGCGACGTCGTCGTCTCCGGCGGCCTCGGCTGCAGCATCATCCCGTTCCGCCTCGGCGTACCGCCGGAAATCGTGCTGGTGACGCTGGGCGCGCCGCGGCCGGCGGTGGCGTAGCTCGCTATCGCTTGCGCACCTGCTGGATTTTGCGCAAAACCAGTGCTTTCCAGTGCGAGCAGGGACGGCAAGTGACATCACCCATTCTCGACGGCGAGATCCGCGACGGCCGCCATCACATGCAGGTCCGTGTCTATTACGAGGACACCGATTTTTCCGGCATCGTCTATCACGCCAACTATCTTCGTTTCATGGAGCGCGGGCGCACCAACCATCTGCGGCTGATGGGTGCCTCCCAGCATGCGCTGTTCGAACAGGCGCAAGAGGAGACACCGGGCTTTGCCTTCGTGGTGCGCTCGATGCAGCTCGATTTTTTGCGGCCGGCGCGGATGGATGACGTGCTCGACGTGGTGACATGGCCGGTCGCGGTGAAGGGCGCTTCGATCACGCTGGCGCAGGAGGTGCGGCGCGGAGACGAGGCGCTGGTCAAGGCCGAGGTGCGCGTCGCCTTCATCTGCAACGGCAAAGCGCAGCCGATCCCGAAATCGCTGCGGCTGCTGATGAAGGCCGATCTGGCCCCGGAATAATCTTGCCTTGACTCGCTGTACCGATCGGTACAATCTCTTTCGGTCACCATTCCGGAGAAATCTCATGTCGCGTCCGCCGCTGCCGCCCTTCACCCGCGAAACCGCCGCCCAGAAGGCGCGCATGGCGGAAGATGCCTGGAACTCGCGCGATCCGGTGAAGGTGTCGCTGGCCTATACCGAGGACAGCCGCTGGCGTAACCGCTCCGAATTCTTTGAAGGCCGCGCGGCGATCGTCGAATTCCTCACCCGCAAATGGGCGAAGGAGCACGACTATCGTCTGATCAAGGATCTCTGGGCGTTCGACCAGAACCGCATCGCCGTGCGCTTTCAGTATGAATGGCACGACGATGCCGGGCAGTGGCACCGCTCCTACGGCAACGAGCAGTGGGAGTTCGACGAACACGGATTGATGCGCCGCCGCGAGGCCAGCATCAACGATATCATGATCAAGGAGAGCGAGCGCCGTTTCCACTGGCCGGCGCCGGGGCCGCGCCCGGCCGATGTCGCCGGCCTGAGCGAGAACCCGCTATGACGCGATGTTGAAGAAAGGCGTTGAGCACAAGGACGTGTTGCGCGCCCTCGGCGAGGTGTTTCGCGCGCACGGCTATGAGGGCGCCTCGCTGACGCTGATCACCGAGGCCACTGGCCTCGGCAAGGGCAGCCTCTATCACCTCTTCCCCGGCGGCAAGGAGCAGATGGCCAGTGAGGTGCTGGCCGACATCGACGGCTGGTTCGAACTCAATATTTATGCGCCGCTGCGCGATGCCGACGACCCCGCGCGCGCGATCGCGGCGATGATCGCCGGCGTCGATCAGTATTTTCATTCCGGCGACCGCGTCTGTCTGGTCGGCCTGGTCGCGCTCGGCGCTGCGCGCGACACGTTTGCGGCAAGCGTCGATGATTATTTTGCGCGCTGGCAGGACGCGCTGGCGCAGCTCCTGCGGCGATCCGGCCTGAGCAGAAGCCAGGCGCAGCGCCGCGCCGAGGATGCGCTACTCACCATCCAGGGCGCGCTGGTGCTGGCGCGTGCGCGCAACGACGCCGGAATCTTTCGCCGGGCACTGAGCGATCTGACGGCGCGGTTGCTTGCGCCGCCAGACTGACTTCCGTAGCCCGGATGGAGCGAAGCGAAATCCGGGATTGCTCGACATGATCACTCGATAGTTCCCGGATTGCGCTGCGCTCCATCCGGGCTACGGGCTCTTACGCCGCCGCCTTATGCCGCGCGAGTTCAGCCCTGTACAATTCGAACTCCTCCGCGAGCGCCTTCGCAACGCTCGGGCGGGCGCGCAGCCGCTCGTAATAGGCTTTTACAACAGGCCATTTCGCCAGTTCGATCGGCGGCGTCGCCATCGTCCAGTTGATGATGGTGACAAGATAGGCATCGGCCACGCTGAAGTGATCGAGCAGGAATTCGCGGTCCTTCAGGTAGTTCTCGAGATAGTCGAGCCGCGAGATGTTCTTGGTCAGCGCATAGGTCTTCGCGTCCTGCGGCGCGGTCTTGTCGAGCAGCGGCACGAACAGCGCCTTGTGCAGCTCGGTGCCGATGAAGCAGAGCCACTGATGCAGGCGGCTGCGCTCCTCAGCCGAATTGGCGGAGATGTCGGCCTTCGGAAACCGATCGGCGACATATTGCAGGATCGCCGCGTTCTCGGTCAGCACCGTCCCATCGTCGGTGCGCAGCGTCGGCACCAGGCCGAGCGGGTTGACGGCGCGAAAATCCGAGCCGTCCTTCTGCACGACCTTGGTCTTGGGATCGACTTCGAGATAGTTGGCCGCGGCGCCGGCTTCATACAGCGCGATCCGGGTCGCCAGCGAGCAGGCGAGCGGCGAGAAATAGAGATCCATGGGTTGCCTCCTTGGCGGTTGATCGACCGCGCCGGCGCAGAAGCCGGGCCCGGTTGATTTTTATACTGTTCCGCATAATATAAACCCGGTCAAGGAATTTTTTGCGAAATGGTACAAAAAAGTAAAAAACCGCCGGTCACGAAGATCGACGCCCCGGTCCCGCCCAAGCGCCGGGGCCGCCCGCGCGCCTACGAGCCGGACGTGGCGCTCGGCAAGGCGCTCGATTTGTTTCGCAAGGACGGATTCGCGGCGACCTCGCTCGACGATCTCTCCGCCGCGACGGGCATGAACCGGCCGAGCCTCTATGGCGCGTTCGGCGACAAGCGCGAGCTGTTCATCAAGAGCTACCGGCGCTATCGCGAGGACGCGCGGGCGGCGATGGGCGACATTTTCAGGAACGAGCTGCCGATCCGAAAACGCCTGGAGCGGATCTATGCTGTCGCGCTCGACATCTATCTCTCCGGCGAATCCGGGCCGCGCGGCTGCTTCACCGTGATGACCGCAGCCTCCGAGGCGGTGCACGATCCCGATATCCGCGCCATGGTGCTGGAAGGTTTTGTCGAACTCGACAAGGCCTTTGCCGCCTGCTTCCGCCATGCCAGGGAGAAGGGCGAGCTGGCGGCGAGCGCCGATCCGATCGTGCTGGCGCAGCTCGCCTCCGCCACCATCCACACCGTCGCCATCCGCGCCCGCGCGCAGACGCCGCGCAAGGAGCTGGAGGCGATCGTCAACGGCGCGCTGGATGTGATGCTGGGGGCGAAATAGCGCAAATAATTCACGGCGCGGCCGTTACAAATTCTTCTTGCTGACGGCCCGGGACATCGTGACGCTATCGGCGCAACTATCCTGGGTTTTGATGAGCTCACTCAGAGTGTCGATAAAGTCGCGGGTCAACCGGGACGGCAGCAGGTGACGCGGACGGACGAGCCTGCCCATTACCCTGACGGGAGGATGGAACGGCCGCATGACCAGATCTGCTGCCGGTATCCCCATCGTTCCCAGCCCATCCAATAGCGCCAGACCTGCACCGGCGCGCACCAGCGCGCATGCGACGGTGGATTGCGATACCTCGATGGCAGTCTTCAACGGAACGTCCGCATCAGCAAAAACGCGTACGGCGAGATTCCCTAGAGGGAGCTGCCTGCTCAGGCATATCAACCTTTCATGCTCGAGATCAGCGGGCACGACATGAAGCTTCGATGCCAGCGGATGCGAGCGTGGCATGACGCATCCGAAGTCGGTGGCCCAGAGATCGCTCACAGACACGCCCGGCACTGCGATGGAATCGATGACGAACCCCAGATCTGCCTGGTGATTGGCGACGTGCGTGGCGACTTGCAGCGCACTCATTGACTGAAGCGTGATGACGACATCAGGCCGCGATTTGCAGAATGTTGCGACGGCCTTCGGAAGCAATGCATTTGCGAAGGCCGAAATCGCCGCAATATTCAGCCCGCCCGCACGTCCTGCACCGAGGTCGGCGGCGCGTTTCTGGACGACATCGAAGGCTGCGAACGCCCTGACTGTCTCCGAAAACAAGGCCTGGGCCTCCGGTGTTGCCAGCAATCGCTTCTTCCGGCGCAAAAATAACGAGAAACCAAGCCGTCGTTCCGCCTGTTGGAGCGTTCGGCTGACGGCTGGTTGGGAGATATGAAGTGCCTCGGCGGCCGCGGTAACGGTGCCGAGCTCCATGACGCGACGAAAGACCTCCAGCTCCCGAACGCTTAACATCATAACCCCAAGACATGATTGGTGCAGCTTTTGGTATTTTGAACACATGCATCGGGGGGCGACAATGGCTCCGGAAGGCCAAACAGGGGTCGTATTTGCGGGCCCGGTCGTTAAAGGGCCAATCGTCGTAGGTTCCTGTCCATGAGCGCACCAAGGATCGCGGCAATCACGGCGTTCGCGCTGCGAATTCCATTTGACCATTGGGGGCCCGCTCCGGCGTTCGCAGGTCGGCCGCGCACCACGCTCGATACCGTTCTGGTACGGGTCACAACCGATCGTGGCACGGTGGGTTGGGGTGAAGCGTATGGCGGCTTTTGGTCGGCGGTCGTTCCGGCGATCGACCAATGGGTTGCTCCACTGGCGATCGGCGAGAGGGTCGATGATGTCGCGTTGCCGGCGCGGATTGAGCGAACCCTGCACAATCTAGGTCGCGCGGGCGCCACCATTCACGCCATCAGCGGCCTCGACATCGCGCTATGGGACATCCGGGGCAAACTTGCCGGAGTACCCGTCTCGACCTTGCTTGGCGGTCGCAAGCGCGATCGCATCGAGGTTTATGCTTCCCTGCTGCAGTACAATGGCGACCTGGAAAGGGTCCGACGCATCGTTGACCGCGCTCTCGGTGAGGGGTTTCAGCAGATCAAATTGCACGAGCGCACAGCCGAAGCGGTCGCAGCGGCCCGCGACGTGGCGGGAGCGAACGTGCCGTTGATGGTCGATACCAATTGTTCGTGGTTGCCCGCGGATGCCGTCAATGCCGTTGCCGAAATGGCGCCATCCGATCTGCTGTGGATCGAAGAACCGATCTGGCCGCCGGAGGATTTCGCTTCACTTGCCGCGCTGAGGCAGGTGACTGGCGTAGCGACCGCCATCGGAGAGAACGCCAGCAATGCTCTGGATTTCAGAAAAATGCTCGCGGATGATTGCGTCGACTATGTTCAGCCCAGCGTGATCAAGATCGGTGGCCTCACGCCGCTTTGGCGAATCTGCACCGAGTCGGAGACGGCTGGAACAACCTGTGTTCCCCACTCGCCATTCTTCGGCCCGGGCTATCTCGCGACGATCCATGTGCTGGCAGCCAAGGAACGAGCGAGCGCCCTGGAACGATTTTATTGCGATCTGGCCTTCGATCCGTGCGGTGGCTTCGCGCCGATTACAGAGGGCTTCATCGATATTCCCGACGGGCCGGGTCTCGGCGGCGATCCGGATATGGACCTCATCGATCGATATCGCGCCTAACTGATCAGAAACCGGGAAACGAAAATCATGATCCGTATAGATCGACGTTCTGTTTTGACCGGATTGACTTCTGCCGCGGCCGCATCGCTGGCTGGACGACACGCACAGGCGCAGCAATATCCGCAGCGTCCCGTCCGTGTCGTCGTCCCTTACGCCGCCGGAGGCGCATCTGATATCGTCGCACGCCTCGTCGCCGGGGCGATGGGCGAGAGGCTCGGTCAATCACTCTTTATCGACAACCGGGGAGGTGGTGCGAGCATCATCGGCACCCAGGCGATTGCGACTGCCGCGCCCGACGGCTACACGATCGGCGTCGTCGACAGCGCCTTCACCATCAATCCCAGCCTGTTCGGGACCAAATTGCCGTACGACACGAAAAAGAATTTTACGCCGGTGTCCCTGCTGGCGCGAACCTCTTTGCTGCTGGTCGTCTCAGAATCTCTTCCGGTCAGCAACGTAAAGGAGCTGATCGCACTCGCCAAATCGAAGCCGGGCACGCTGAGCATGGCGACCGCAGGCCTCGGCACGGCGGTCCACCTCGGCTGCGAACAATTTCGGCAGGAGACCGGCATCGACGTTGTGCCGGTGCCTTATCGCGGTGGAGGACCTTCCATTATTGATCTGCTCGGCGGGAAGGTTGATTTCACTTTCAGCACGATCCCCACCGTTCTCGAGCATGTCCGGGACGGCAAGTTGCGGGCGTTGGCAAGCACGACGGGACGGATCACGAAACTGCCTGACGTGCCCAGCATGGCAGAGGCCGGCCTGCCAATGATAGACGCAGCGCCCGACTTTGGAATCGTTGCGCCTGCCAATCTGCCGGAAGCCATCCTCACTCAACTTGGTACGGTCGCACAGGCCGCGCTGAAATCCGACGATCTGCGCCGGCGCCTCGATGAGATCGGCTACGAACCGATCGGGTCCACTCCGCAGCAATATATTGCACATATCGATACTTCGATCGAGAAATGGCGCCACGTCGTCACTGCCGGCAACATCAAGCCTGAATGAAGCCGCGCTCCGTCCGCTAATACACTACAACGATCAAAGCTGGATGGCTCACGCCGCGCGGATATGCGCGAGGAAGCGATCGACCTCGCTGCGCAGCTTGTTCGATTGCTCCGCCAGTTCGCCCGCCGACAACAGCACTTCCTTGGCGGCATCGCCGGTGGCGCCGATGCCGGTGGTCACGCCGGAAATATTGCGCGAGACCTCGCCGGTGCGAGCCGCGGCCTGCTGCACGTTGCGCGCGATTTCCTGCGTCGCCGAACCCTGCTGGCCGACGGCAGCGGCAATCGCCGCGGAAATTTCGTCGACCTCCTGAATGGTCGTGCAGATCGACTGGATGCCCTCGACGGCCGCGCTGGTTTCGCTCTGGACCGCCGCGATCTGGCTCCGGATATCTTCGGTCGCTTTCGCCGTCTGCGTCGCCAGCGTCTTCACTTCGCTGGCGACCACCGCAAAGCCGCGGCCGGATTCGCCGGCGCGCGCGGCCTCGATGGTCGCGTTGAGCGCGAGCAAATTGGTCTGGCTGGCGATCTGGTTGATCAGCGACACCACCTCGCCGATTTTTTGCGCGGCGGCGGCGAGGGTCTGGACGCGGTTGTTCGACTGCTGGCCGTCATTCGCAGCCTTGCCGACGACGGTGGAGGCGTGCGTCAGCCGGCGGCCGATTTCGTCCATCGACGACGACAATTCTTCCGCCGCCGCAGCGACGGTCTGGACGTTGTCGGAAGCCTGTTCGGAGGCAGTCGAAACCGTCAGCGTCTGCTGCCGCGATTGCTCGACGATGGAGGACATCGACTGCGCGGTGGCCTGCATTTCGGTCGCCGCCGCCGAAACGCGCTCGACCACACCGCGCACGCTGGCCTCGAAACTGTCGGCCAGTGCTGCGAACGCCTGGCGCTTTTCCTGTTCGGATTGCGCCTTGGCTTCCGCCTGGTCCGCCTGCAACCGCTGCATCCGGACGGCGTTGTCCTTGAACACCGCGACGGCGCGGGCCATTTCGCCGACTTCGTCCTGGCGCTGATCGGCCGGCGGTTCGAACCCCAGCTTGCCATGGGCGAGATCGCGCATCGCCGCCGTGATCGAAAGAATCGGGCGTGAGATGCCGCGGGCAATCAGCAATCCGGCAGCGGCCGCAATGGCTATGCCGAGCAGCGCCATGGCGATGGCGAGCTGCCACGCGCGCTCGAGCGAAGCCACATACTCGCTGTTGTCCATCACGATTTCGACGGCGCCGATGGCGTTACCGGAAAAATCCTTGATCGGACCGAGCAGCGCGGCAACTGGCATGGCGCCGAGCTTGCCCTGGCGGATGCCGAAGCTGCCGTCGCGAGCGCGGCCATAGTCGGCCGGATCGAAGAAGCTGCGGCCGTCCAGCGTCCCGCCGAACAGCTTGAACTCGCTGGCGGACGAAAGATGAAACGCGACATCGACGCCGCGGGTGCGCTTGAACTCGTCGAAGAACGGCTGGCCGAAGGTCAGGCCGAACTCCACGGAGCCCAGATGCTTGCCGGCCTGCGCGACCGGAACGACGCCGCGGATACCGAGCCCGGCGACGCCGCCTTCGAGACCGATGATCGGTTTGCGCTCCTGGTTTGCCGCGACCACCGTCTTTCGGAAGCTTGCGAGATCGTCGCCAAATTTCTTGGGTTGATGGACGCGCAGATAGGATATCGCCGGCGGCGTATGAAACTGGAACTGGTCGACGCCATAATCGGATTTCAGCGACGCAAATCCGGCGCCGAACAATGCCATCAGGGCATCGCGGTCGTCGCGTGCCATGGCTTCCTGAACCGCGGGGATGGTCGCGACGACGGCGCTCATCGCGGCCGCCCGGCGGGCCTCCTGGCCCAGCCGCGACTGCAGCGCATCGTAGTGGCTGCGCAATTCGCGCTCATCGGCGCGGTCGACGATCCCGGAGATGATCCACATCGCGCCGAGCAGGACGAACACCGCCGTTGCTGCCGAGGCGAGCGCCAGAGCCGCGGTGATCCGCGTCCTGAGCCCCAGATGAATGTGTCGGGAGAATGCGTTTGTGCTGGCCATCCAGCATAGATAACGAAACGTTACTAATTTTGGGTGAATGGCGGCGGCCGTGCAACTTGGGAGCGCCGCGGCCGGTCCGATGGATGCGGTCCGCAGCGAGGTCGTCGCTGGGCAGGGGCGCACCCTCCGCCGTCATTGCGAGCGAAGCGAAGCAATCTATATCGCGGCACAACGGATAGGTGGATTGCTTCGCTTCGCTCGCAATGACGGTGAAACTAATACCCCCGGTTGCGGTCCACCACATTTTCCAGCGCGCCGCCGGCCTCGAAGCGCGCGATCTGCTCGGCGACATATTTCGATATCTCGTCGGCATCGGTGTCGGCGGCGTTGTGCGGCGTCAGCACCACTTTTGGATGGGTCCAGAACCGGCTGTCCACGGGCAGCGGCTCGGTGGCGTAGACGTCGAGCGAGGCGGCGCCGAGCGTGCCGTCGTCCAGGCATTGCAGGATGTCGGCTTCGTTCTGCAAGGCCCCGCGCCCGGCATTGATCAAGACCGGCGCGCCGAGCGGACTGCTGCGGTTCAGCTTCTCAAACAGCGCGCGGTTGAGAATGTGCCGCGTATCCGGCGTCAGCGGCAGCAAGCAGACCAGGATGTCGGTCCGCCGCAGGAATGCCTCGAACTGCTGTTCGCCGTGAAAGCAATCGATGCCGTCGATCGTCTTGGGGTTCCGGCTCCAGCCTGCGACGCGAAAGCCCAGGCGCTTGAGCGCGTCGGCCGCGTCAGCCCCGAGCGTGCCCAGCCCCATGACGCCAACCGAGATCGCTCCCGCCGCCCATTGCAATTTCGGCGCCCAGCGCCTGGCGCGCTGCGACTCCCGCAAATAAAGCTCCTGCCGGTGGTGCATCAGCACATGCAGCACGACATATTCCGTCATCCGCGCGGTGAGGTCAGTGACGGCCACGCGCACCAGCGGCACGTCGGGCAATGAGCTATCAGCCATCAAGGCATCGACGCCGGCGCCCAGATTGAAGATGACACGCAGATTGGGGAAGGCGGCGAGGTCGGCCGGACGCGGCTTCCACACCGCGGCGTAATGCACCTCGGCCGGATCGACCGAAGCATCCGGCAGCAGCAGCACGGCCCGGTCCGGGCAGACGCCGTCGAACCGGCTTTTCCAGCGCTGCGGCGACCAGTTTTCAGTCCCGCTATGCACCAGGATGGCGAGCGCACCTTTGTTCACTGTCATTCTTTCGGCCGTCCCTTTCGTATCGCCACTCGGCGTGACCCGTCTCACATTGCCGATCAAACCGCTTCTCTAGCCTCCTTTGATCCAACAAGGGAGACTTCAATTTGCGCAAATTGTTCGAGACCGACGAGCAAAAAGCGCGCCGGATCGCCGCCAGGTACGCCGCCAAGTATGGCGTCTCCCGGTGATACTGGCGGTCATCATCGTGGTGGCGGCGGTCTCGCTGGCGCTTTGCTCGCGGAATAGTCATCGTGACGGCGGCACCACCAGGATCGAGGCCTTCAGGAGAAAGATGAAGATTATCTTTCTGGCCCTCTGCGTGTGCGGCCTTTGTTCCAAGGCGGTCGTCTACACCTGGCGGCACTTCAATCCGCCACCGCCTCCGATCATCGGTCCCTGACCGGCGACGCAAAAATCCAAAATTTTTTCGACGCCCCTGTCGGCTACGGGCATAATCGTTCGTCATTGTGACAACGGAGATGCCAGTCCTCATGCTTTATGCCATCCTTTGCTATCACGACGAAGACACCGTCGGTTCCTGGACCAAGGAACAGGACGCCGCGGTGATGAAGAAACTTGCCGTCGTGCAGGACAAGCTCGCCAAACAGGGCCGGCTCGGTCCGGTGGCGCGGCTGCTGCCGACGACCTCGGCGACCACGCTGCGCAAGGACGATCCGCCGCTGGTGCTGGACGGCCCCTATGCCGAAACCAAGGAGCAGTTGCTCGGTTTCTATCTCGTCGACTGCAAGAACCTCGACGAGGCGCTTGACGTCGCGCGCGATCTCGGCGCGGCCAATCCCGGCGGCGCCTACGAGATCCGTCCCGTCGGCGTGTTCCAGCCGGGGAGCGTTGAGCCATGACCGATACCGCCTGGATCGATGCCGCGCTGACCTCGGCTCGCCCCCAGGCGGTCGGCGCGCTGTTGCGTTACTTCCGCAATCTCGACACCGCCGAAGAAGCCTTTCAGAACGCCTGCCTGCGGGCGCTGAAAAGCTGGCCGCAGAACGGCCCGCCGCGCGATCCCGCGGCGTGGCTGATCATGGTCGGGCGCAATGTCGCGATCGACGATATCAGGCGGACCAGCAAGCAGGAGGCGCTGCCAGAGGACGAGGCGATCTCCGATCTCGATGACGCCGAGGAACAGCTTGCCGAGCGGCTGGACGGCTCGCACTACCGCGACGACATTCTGCGGCTGTTGTTCATCTGCTGCCATCCGGACCTGCCGGCGACGCAGCAGATCGCGCTCGCGCTGCGCATCGTCTCCGGGCTATCGGTCAAGCAGATCGCGCGCGCCTTCCTGGTCTCGGAGGCCGCGATGGAGCAGCGCATCACGCGGGCGAAGGCGCGCGTCGCCGACGCCGATGTGCCGTTCGAGGCGCCGGGCGCGGCGGAGCGCTCCGAGCGCCTCGCCTCCGTCGCTGCCATGATCTATTTGATCTTCAACGAAGGCTATTCGGCGAGTGGCGATACCGCCGAGATCCGCGCGCTCCTGTGCGAGGAAGCCATTCGCCTGGCGCGGCTGCTGCTGCGGCTGTTCCAGAGCGAGCCCGAGATCATGGGGCTGACCGCGCTGCTGTTGCTGCAGCATGCGCGCTCTGCCGCGCGGTTCGACGCCGATGGTGCGGTGATCCTGCTCGACGATCAGGATCGTTCTAAGTGGAACGAGTCCCTCATCGCCGAGGGGCTGGCGCTGATCGACAAGGCGATGCGCCATCGCCGCAGCGGGCCCTATCAGGTGCAGGCCGCGATCGCGGCGCTTCATGCCCGCGCCGAGAAGCCCGAGGATACCGACTGGACCCAGATCGATCTGCTCTACGGCGCGCTCGAGATCATGCAGCCGTCGCCGGTGGTGACGCTGAACCGCGCGGTCGCCGTGTCCAAGGTAAAGGGACCGCAGGCCGCGCTCGACATGATCGAGCCGCTGGCTTCGCGGCTGTCGAACTATTTTCATTTCTTCGGCGTGCGCGGCGCGTTCCTGATGCAGCTCGGCCGCAACGACGAGGCCCGCACCGCCTTCGACCGCGCCATTGCGCTAGCCAACACCTCGGCCGAAGCCGCCCACATCCGCATGCACCTCGACCGCCTGCAGCGCGACAGCCAGCCCCGCGGCAAGAAGGCGGGGAAGTAGGTCATCTTCTCCGCTTGCGCGGCTTCCCTTCTCCCCTTGTGGGAGAGTTCACAGCGGAAATTCGCTAGCAATATCAACGAAAACTGGCTCGACTGTCGCGAAACTGTCTCAAGTCGCAATTCAAGCAGGCAATGTGGGAAGCCCGCTGATGCGTTCGACGCGTTGACCAGTATCTCACACCGGCGAGGCCTTGAAAACGCATTGGCGCGGCACTTTGGCAGAAGGCAGGCCGTGCTACGATCCTTGGATGGCCGAAAAGATTCGACGTGCAGATTTCAGCGACGCCTTGGTGCATCTGACGAGGGAACGTCGGGAGTACACAGAAACGGGCTTCCTTGAGCAGGAGCTTTTGCGCGAAGTTTCTGCATTTGACGTGCTCAAGGAAATATTGAGCAGCGGAATCGTCCGAGGCAGTGGCAATGCGGGCTACGTAAAAGGCACTCGCCCCGCGGTATGTTTCTCGGAAATTCCGCTCGCCGCGATGCACCAGTTTGCGCGGCCACCGGACGATCCGTTCGAGCCTGCAACGAAAGCACGATATCGCTTTTACGGCATCGCGATCAGTAAGCGCGCACTGTTCGAGGCAGGCGGTAGACCTGTGATCTACCTTCCTGACGCGGAGGGACATTGGATTCCGCCGGAAGAAAAGTGGCGACAGGTTCGATACGAGCATGGAAAGGTCGATTTCACCCATGAGAGGGAATGGCGGGCACCCGGCGATCTGGACCTGAAGAATTTGAGCAGTGGCATCTATGTGATCGTGTGGAGCGCCACCGAGGCTAGGGAGATTGCGAAGTTTTCGACCCCAGTGGCCGGTAAAATTCTCTGGATCATTCCGATGGAGCACATGGTCGGGATGGTCTAATTGCTGAATGTTGAGATCAGCGTTTGGCACCTTACGAGCAGAAAATCACCTTCGGCGAAATGCGGGCCTCCGGAGCCCGCGATATTTTTGTGTCGCGACCATCGATGCAGCCATCACGTCGAAACCAACGCGGACGGCTGGGCCGTCGTTGTGAAGACTGATGCAGGGCCTGCCTATGCTCCCGCATTAGTGCGATGAAGGTCGAAAACCGGCACGCAATGATACGACCATCGGCTTAAATGGTCGGTAGCCAGCGAGGGGGCGGCCAAAATGTACATTCCGGGCGGTGCGGCGGCTATTCGGGTGGAGCAAGTTGCTCGTAGTGACGGTCAGAATTTTGCGTATCGAGGAGCACCATTCCGAGGATGTGGGTGTTTGGGTTGTTGTCGCCGATGAGATAGCAATGGTCGAACGCCTCGTCATGGACGTAGACGGGACCATAAGGCCCGGCCCACACAACGCCGTCCGCCGATTCTGCATAATAAGCGGCATAGCGATTGCTCGTGTTGAGGGCGTATAACTCCCCGCCGGGGTCTATATACCACCAGCCGCGCGTGCCCCATCTCCCTAAATCTCGGCAGCTATCTGGGCTGAAATACATGATCGCGAGCCAAAGCCCCGACGAGGTTTGATTGCGAAAATAGACTTCCATCATTCCCTCCTTTTCGCAAACCGCTCTCGCAACGGAGTGGCGTCTGGTGGCGAGCTAGCGAGCGGTGGGAGGTAGGCATCCTTTCCCGAAGCTGCCTTCTCTGAGGCCGCAGCGACGCCGGGTGTGTCATGGCTTTGTGAGACGCGGCGACTGTTCGCTTGGCCGAAGGGTCCCGTCGGGTCGGTCTGTCTCTTTGTGTCTGTCATGCTGCCGCCTCCATGCTGGTCCGAGGTGCAGGGTGCATCCTGCACCGCTTTGGAAGCTACGCGTCTCCCACCGTGCTGTCTGTGAGATCATTCACTTTTGCCAAAGGTTGCAGTCTTTGGCGAAGACCGAGGCTGAAGCCACAGTCCTGAAAAACCTTGTTCACACTACTGGCGCGATGATCAAGGCGCGTCATCGCATCGATGACCCGAAAGAAGTGATGGCTTAGGCTCAAGACGATCTTGAGAATGGGAAAGTGATCGTGGCTCTAGTCACTCTGTCTCGAGTCCTGACGTGGAGTTCAAGCGGCGCGAGCAGCGGCGGGTAAGTAGCACGCCGATTCAATGATGATGCCGATTAATTCATTCCGCTGACCTGGCATGCGGTGACCCGCTCGACGAAAATCACCTTCGGCGAAATGCGCGCAGCCCGCGATGTGCTGATTTACTGCCGCGATCACCGCTGCAGCCACCACGTCGAGACCACCGCTGACGGCTGGGCCGACGACGTCCGGCTCTCCGACATCGAACCCAACTTCACCTGTACGCGGTGCGGCAAGCGTGGCGCTGACGTGCGGCCCAAGTTCTCGCACACGCGCATGGGGACTGGTTAGAGGTGTCGTGACGCTCAATTGAACAGGTTGAGCTGCCTCTTGTCCGGCGCTCTTTTCGCTCGTGGCGGCGGTGACAGAGTCCTCGTGGCCTCTCGGATCAATCGAACGAACACGTCGGTATCGAGAAAGTAATTCGGATAGGCCTTCCGCACCGCGTCCAGGGAATCGACCGAGACGAGCACAGCTTCCGCTCCCATCGTGCCCTTCATGTAGCGGTTTCAGATCTACGCGACCAGACATGCGGGCGGGTACTGTCGCACGCATGTCGGAGCGGCACTCGATCCATAGCGAGGGCCGCCCGTTTCTGGTATGTACACAAACGCCGGAACACTCCGGCATCTCCTTCGATGATCAGCAGCGGCACGTCGGGCTCCCCATGATCACCTCGATGAAAACTGAATTCTTTTCGGGTTCCTGATCGGCTTCGTGACTGGCGTGCTGCTCTGCGTCGGGGTCATGCTTCCGATAGAACCCGGCCGTTTGCCCTGAAAGGCGCACACCCGGCAAACAGGCAGTGCATCAGCGCGCAAGCTGATGAGGATCGCGGCGTGCGACCACCTGCGAAAGCCGATCATGTAGCATCGGCAAAAGGAGGGCCCAATGACCCGAAGGATCAAATGGGGGGCCGCGATCGGCGTCGCGGTGTTCATCATAGGCGCTCTGATCGTGGTCCATTACTCACTGAGGATCGGCACTCTGATGGGGTCCGCTCATTAAAAACAGGAGGCAAGGCGGACCGATGATGTTCGTGCCGTAGACGGACGGCGACGATTGGACCACATAAGCAAGCATCACTTTTTTGGGAAAATGTTCGACGAGCAAGGGAGCCCCCAAATGTACGCCAATATTCTCTTGAGCACGGATGGATCGGATGTCGCGAGAAAAGGCGTTAAGCATGGGATTGCTTTAGCAAAGGCCTTGAATGCGAAAGTGACAGTCATCACCGTAACGGAACCTCTGTCGGTCGACCTTGGGAGCGGGCACGCCTCAGGATGGATTCCGCCGCAGGAAATGTTTGATAGCTTTGAGGCAGCCAGCAAGGCACGTGCGGGCGAGGTCCTGGATGAAGTTCGAGCCATGGCGGAGCAGATCGGGATATCTGTAGAACTCTTGCATGTTCCGAATGCGCGCCCGGCCACTGCGATTATCGAAACGGCAAAGTCCAGAGGCTGCGACTTGATCGTCATGGCCTCTCATGGGCGTCGCGGCCTCAGGAAGCTATTTTTGGGGAGTCAAACATCAGAGGTCCTGGTGGACGGGAGCGTGCCGGTGTTGGTAGTGCACTAGCGGACATAAATGATAGTGCAGGGCAGAGACGGCGGCCAAAGGCCGCCTCTGCGACCTTCTCCCACGAGGGGAGAGGGGTAGTGGCACCGTTGAAAAATTTCTCCTCCCCTGTCGGTTTCCGCTTCCCCCGTTCGTCTTGAAAGCGAGCAGCCATTCAAGACAACGGGGATTAGTCATGACTGTCATCGCCGAAACCGCTCCGGCCTCGAAGCCCGCACGCTGGACCGGCCGCATCCTCTCCGGCCTCGTCATCGTCTTCCTGATGATCGACGGCGCCATCAAGCTGGTGCCGTGGCCGATCGTCACCGAAACCATGGACAAGATGGGTTATGGTTCGAGCGAAACGATGGCGCGCAGCCTTGGCATCATCACCATCGTCTGCACCGTGCTCTATTCCATACCGCCGACCTCGATCCTCGGCGCGATCCTGCTCACCGGTTATCTCGGCGGCGCCATGGCCTCGCATGTGCGGATCGGCAGCCCCTTGTTCACGCACACGCTGTTCGGGCTCTATCTCGGCCTGATGGTGTGGGGCGGGCTGTGGCTGCGCGACACGAACCTGCGCGGCTTGATCCCGTTCCGTCGCTGATGTGTTTCAACGGTCGTTCACGAATAAGGAGCCAGTCATGTTTGAAGTCATCGTCATCATCGCTGTCATACTCGCGATTGCCATCGCCGCCGTCCTCATTCTCGCCGCGACCAAGCCGGCCACTCTACGCGTGCAACGCTCGGTCAGCATCAAGGCGCCGCCGGAACGGATCTTTTCGCTGATATCGGACTTTCATCAGTGGCTGACCTGGTCGCCCTACGAGCAGAAGGATCCGGCGATGAAGCGCACCTATGGCGGTGCGGAGCGCGGCAAGGGCGCGGTCTACGCCTGGGACGGCGACAAGAATGTCGGTTCCGGCCGCATGGAAATTCTCGATGCGTCCGCACCGTCGAAAGTCGTCATCAAGCTCGATTTCTTCAAGCCGTTCGAAGGCCACAACACCGCCGAGTTCACAATGCTGCCGCACGGCGATGGCACCGATGTCACATGGCTGATGCATGGTCCGGCGAATTT
>Ga0081540_1001651_pt1 | contig 18973 bp, 13 predicted proteins | sample TabmetS2T1R1_FD_71024 | JGI IMG/M metagenome (GOLD analysis project Ga0081540, IMG submission 71024) | Tabebuia heterophylla rhizosphere microbial communities from the University of Puerto Rico - S2T1R1 | ecosystem: Host-associated > Plants > Roots > Rhizosphere ... | reverse complement strand
GCGGCCCGCGCGAGCGAAAAAACCGGCCGTGTGGATCGAGGCGGTGTATCTTCTCCGGGCGGGCGAACAGACCGCTCGCCTTGTCCTGGACGATCGCGTCGTCCTCCCAGCTGTCCCAGTGCCCGAACACCACTTCCATGAATTCGTCGGCCCGATCGTAGCGCAGGTCGTGCTCGATCACCTCCTCGCGGCCCATGTTCTGAGCCTCGCTGTCGTTGAGCGAGGTGACGACGTTCCAGGCCGCGCGGCCGTCAGTCATAAGGTCGAGCGTGGCGAACAGGCGCGCCACATGGAACGGCTCGTAGTAGCTGGTGGAATATGTCGCGCACAGGCCGAGCCGCTCCGTGGCCATGCCCATAACCGTGAGCACCGTTACCGCGTCCATTTTCACGCAGCGGATGCCATGGCGCACGGTATGGGCGTGGTCGTGCCCGTAGATGTCGGGCATCGACAGCCGGTCGTCGAAGAACCCGAGGTGGAATTTGCCCTCCTCGAGTACCCGGCCGATGTGCCGATAGTAGTCCGCCGACCAGGTATCGGTGCGCGACTGCGGGTGGCGCCAGGAGCTCGGAAGATTGGTACAATTCTGTGCCTGCAGGAAGGCGACCAACGTCATCTGGCGCATCGTAAAACCTACTGAAACCTCAGGCGCGCAACGTTCGTGCGGCATGTGAGGCAACTGCTCGCCCGCGCCAATTTCGCGAGCTTGCGGAAATGAAGAGCAAAGGAAGAGCTCGTAGTTGCAAGCTATCGGATCAAAGCCAGGCTTGCAAAGCGCCCGGCGCAGGGCGCATGCGCTGCAGCTTGAGACGGGTGCTGGGAAGGCCGGAACGGGCCGTCTACCCGAAGTCTGCGGCCCGCTGCGAATGGCTCTCGATTGCGGCTCTCGCCGCTATCGCGGCTTGATTGGAAATGGCGAACCGAACGCTTCGGTTTTGTGTTTGTCAGGCTGCTCGGGCCGCCATCGAAGTTCCCGCTGCGGATAAGGGATCTCGATTCCCGCCTCCCGAAACCGCTTGATGATCGCGTAGTTCAGGTCGCTTCGCACCGAGAGGCCCTTCTCAACATCGGCGACGACGCATCCCAGCTCGAATTCGAGCGCGCTGTCTCCGAACCCCAACAGGAAGGCCCCCGGGGGTGGCGACTGCACGATTAGCGGATGCGTGCGGGCGAGATCGAGCAAGATATCGCGGACCTGCACCGGATCGCTGTCATATGCCACGCCGACCTTGATGACGATACGGCCCAAGGTATTGGCGCGCGTCCAGTTCTTGACCACCCCAGTGATGAATTCGGAGTTCGGAATGATCACGCTCGCCCGGTCAAACGTTTCGATCTCGGTTGCGCGCACGCGCACGCGCCGCACCCATCCCTCTTCGCCCTTGACGACGATCGAGTCGCCGACGCGGATCGGCCGTTCCGTCAGCAGGATGAGACCGGACACGAAATTCGAAACCACGGACTGCAGTCCGAAGCCGATGCCGACCGAAAGGGCGCCGGCGATGAGCGCGATCTTCTGCAGGTCGAAACCGAGGCCCGTGAGCGCCGCCGCGATCGCCGTGATTGCCCCGATATAGCCGAAGATCGTGACGATCGACAGCTGGAGACTCGGCTCCAGTCGGGTCCGCGGCAGCAACTCAGTCTCCAGCCAGCGCTGCACAATACGGGTGACAACGAGGAGCGCGAGCAGCAGGACAGCGGCCGCGAGCACCGTTTCGAATGAGACATGGATCTCACCGATCTTGAACCCGAATGGAATGTTGCGGACGGTGTCGAACAAATCGGCAGTGGATACTTCCCATGGCCCGATGATCAGGAGGAACGCCGCGAGAATGAGAGCCACGCGAATGGCTGCCGATAACAGTGCGCCGCCCAAGCCGAGTGTGCCAGCGCTGATGCCCAGCCGGTCCGCCAGGCTCTGTGCTTTGGCGCTGTGCTCGCCGATCGTGGCAAACAGCGTCTGCGTGACGACCAGCAGGAGATAAAGCGCCCCGAGCGCTGCGGCCGCCACAACGACGCGCAAAGCGACGAATGCAGCAAGCCCCGCATAGCCGGCGACGAGCGCCAGCGCGATCAGCGCCGTCAACAGCAAGCCCATAGGGTAAGTCCAGGCCGCGATGACGAGCGCCTCACCGCGATGCCTCCTGATTTGCCCCAGCCGGATGACGAGATGCATCAAGAAGGCGGCCGTGATCGCCGCGAAGACGGCATTCGTTGCAACCGTAATGATCAGCGGCGCAAACAAGGTCTTGTGCAAGACCTGCGAGACGACCAGGACGCCGAGCGCGCGCGCGGACCAGACGAGGTGGTTGTGGAAGCACAGCGCGGTGGCGTCGTCTTCTTGCATGAGACGGCGCTCCGGCTCCCTCGGCGCAAACAGCCCCCGCGACACGCCATAGCCGAAACTTGCGGCAGCGATGCCGGCAACCAGTCCCTCGGCGATCTGCGCGACGCGGATTGTCAGCAAACCGAGCGCATCGAAAGCCAGTACGCTCGCGGCGGCCGCGAGCGGCATGCGCAGCGTGAACCAAACGAATACCCACAGTGCCGCCCAAGCTTTCCCCGAACGCGTATCCGTTGGTTGGGCGAGGAGTCGGGGGAACCACCATCGCGTCAGCCCGGTCGCGAGCGCAAGGATACCCACCATGATCAAAACGCCCACGGTCCAGCGCAGGCGATCGCCGCGCTCGCTGATCCATGCGTGGAGCACCGCGCGTTCGGTGTGCAACTCGATCGGGAAGGCCCGCAGGGTATCCCGCCAAAAGAAGGGATTGAGCACGCTTGGACTGCGCGCAAACAACTCTCGGGCGTACAGCGAATGGCGTTTCTGCGCCACGCGCTCGCTCAATTGATCGACCCTGAGCGAGAGCACCTTCGCCTGTTTCAGTTCACCGTCCATCTCGCTGAATTGTTTCGTAAGCTCCTCGCGCTCATTGGCAATGTCGGGGTTTTCCGGCGGCGCATCCTTGGCGGGCGCAGGGCCGAGTTGCTTCAGGCGTTGCTCCATCTCGCTCGCGCGCGGCTGGAGTTCGTCGATTTTTGCGCGAAGGGTGTCCGTCGCGATGTTGAGCGTTTGTCGGAACCCGGCAAGCGTCTCAGCGGTGGCGTCCTCGCTGTCGACGGCAGATTCGATCGCGTCGAGAGAGGACTTGATCGTCTCGAGCGAGGGAGGTTCGGGTTCGGCGGACTCTGCCCGCGCGGGTTGCTCGACCGCTGCGGCGCAAACCAGGGCGCCGGCCACGGCCCAAAAAACGGCTTGCCGGCCCAGAGCAAGCCAAATGCGCTTGATCGTCATGAGACCGTCTCCCCTCCTTGGGCGAAAATGCCGCCGAGAACCGCGAACGGCCTGCTGGCCTGCGCCCTGAGCGCACCAACCGGGAGGCAATCCCCCGGCCGCCTTGATTCCCTCAAGACCCGCGTCTAAGACCCTGAGCGGGCAAGCAAAGCATGATCGTCCTGATCGACAATTACGACAGCTTCACGTTCAACCTGTTCCACTATCTGGGCGGACTAGGGGCGGATGTCGTGGTTCACCGCAACGACAAAGTCGCAGCCGATCAGGTCATGGCGATGGAGCCCGAGGCGATCGTGCTCTCGCCTGGTCCACGTACGCCGCGCGATGCCGGCATCTGTCTCGAACTCATCGCCAAGGCGGCGCCAAGCATTCCCGTGCTGGGGGTCTGCCTCGGCCACCAGGCGATCGGCCAAGCTTTTGGCGGCGCCGTCGTGCGCGCTCCGGTGCAGGTCCATGGCAAGCTTTCCGAGATCTGTCACCAGGGCGCGGGCATATTCCGCGGCATCAATGCGCCGTTCAGGGCCACGCGCTACCACTCGCTCGTGGTGGACCGAGCGAGTTTGCCGGACGAGCTCGCTGTGACGGCTGAGACCGATGATCATCTCATCATGGGGCTGGCACATCGCACGCTGGCGGTGCACGGTGTTCAGTTTCATCCTGAGAGCATTGCCTCCGAGTACGGGCACCTCATCCTACGAAATTTCCTGGACCTCGCCGCCGCCTGGAATGCGTCGACGGGCCGGGATCCGGTCGGCATTCGAGCGAGCCGCCGTGTTGTGTGAGACGTCAAGGTGACCGACGAATTGAAGGGTTTGATCGCCAAGGCCGCGACCGGCGCCACGCTGAGCCGTGAGGAGGCCGCGCGTGGTTTCGACACGATGATGTCGGGCGAAGCAACCCCCTCGCAAATGGGCGCCCTGCTGATGGCGCTGCGCGTGCGCGGGGAGACCGTCGACGAGATCACCGGCGCCGTCAGTGCGATGCGCGAGAAGATGCTGCCGGTCGTGGCGCCACCCGACGCGATCGACGTGGTCGGCACAGGCGGCGATGCGTCCGGCTCGTTCAATATCTCGACCTGCGCCGCCTTGATCGTGGCGGGCGCGGGCGTGCCGGTGGCCAAGCACGGCAACCGGGCGCTCTCGTCACGCTCGGGCGCGGCGGACGTGCTCGCGGCGTTGGGCGTAAACATCGAGTTGACGCCCGAAGGTGTGAGCCGCTGCATCAAACAAGCGGGCATCGGCTTCATGTTCGCGCCCGCGCACCACCCGGCGATGAAGAATGTCGGCCCTACACGCGTGGAGCTCGGCACGCGTACCATCTTCAATCTTTTGGGCCCGCTCTCCAATCCTGCCGGGGTCAAACGGCAAATGGTCGGCGTGTTCTCGCGCCAATGGCTCGAGCCACTGGCCCTGGTGTTGAAAAATCTCGGCTCCGAAGCGGTTTGGGTAGTGCACGGCTCGGACGGTCTCGACGAGATCACGACGGCGGGGCCAACCTATGTCGCCGCGCTCGAGAATGGCGCGGTACGCACCTTCGAGATCACGCCCGACGAGCTGGGCCTGCCGCGGGTCAAACCCGAGGCGCTGCGGGGCGGGACTGCCAAGGAAAACGCGCAGACGCTGGTCGACGTGCTCAAGGGGAAGCGCGGTGCTTTCCGCGACGTCGCCGCCCTTAACGCGGCCGCGGCGCTGATGGTCGCGGCGCGTGCCAAGGACCTCAAGCACGCGCTTGCGCTCGCGCAGAGCGCGATCGACTCCGGCGAAGCCGCAAGCCGGCTGCAACGTCTGGTGACCGTTTCCAATGCGTGAGGATTGCGAGGACGATGCCTATTTGCCGAGTATGCCACCGCAACACCAACTAGACGCCTGCCATGCCCGACATTCTCGCCAAGATCGAGGCCTATAAGCGAGAAGAGATCGCGTCCGCCAAGCGCGCTCGCTCCTTCGCGACGATAGAGGCCGACGCCAGGTCAGCTCCTGCTCCCCGCGGATTTGCCGCTGCCCTCGAACGCGAACTTGCCGCCGGCAACTTTGCTCTGATCGCCGAGATCAAGAAGGCCAGCCCCTCGAAAGGTCTTATCCGGGAGGATTTCGACGTCTCGGCGTTGGCGCGCGCCTATGCAAGCGGCGGCGCGACTTGTCTCTCGGTGCTCACCGATGCGCCTTCCTTCCAAGGCAGGCCGGAGTACCTCGCGGCCGCGCGCACCGCGACTAAGCTCCCGGTCCTGCGCAAGGACTTCATGTACGACGTATACCAGGTCGCGGAAGCGCGGGCTTGGGGCGCCGACTGCATCCTGATCATCATGGCGGCGGTCGACGACCGCACCGCGCGGGAGCTCGAGGAGGCGGCACAGGCATTCGGCATGGATGTCCTGCTGGAGGTGCACGACGAACGCGAGCTCGAGCGGGCCCTGCGCATGCGCTCGCGGCTGATCGGCATCAATAACCGCGATCTCAAGACGTTCGAGACGACGCTTGCCGTAAGCAAGCGGCTGGTGCCTTTCGTCCCGGCCGACCGTATTGTCGTGGGCGAGAGCGGACTTGTTTCCCCCGCTGATCTCGAAGAGCTGGCAATGGTCGGCATTTCGACGTTCCTTGTCGGCGAAAGCCTGATGCGCGAGCGCGACGTCGAAGCCGCGACGCGCGCGCTCATTCGCAGGGAGCGCCGCACTGGCGCCGCGGAGTGAGCGGTGGCGCGCGCGCCCAAGCTCACCCATCTGAACCGAGCCGGCGACGCGCACATGGTCGACGTCTCGACGAAAGCCGCGACCGAGCGCGAGGCCATTGCCGAGGGCCGCGTCGCGCTGGCGGCAAAGACGCTCGATGCCGTGCTCGCCGGCAATGCCAAGAAGGGCGACGTGTTGGGTACCGCCCGGATTGCCGGCATCATGGCGGCGAAGCGAACGCACGAATTGATCCCGCTCTGTCATCCCCTTCCCGTCTCGAACATTGCCCTCGACATCGAGCCCGAACGCAACCCGAGCAGCCTGCGTGTGCGGGCGCGGGTCAAGGTCACAGGCCGCACGGGCGTGGAGATGGAGGCGCTGACCGCGGTCGCCGTTGCCTGTCTCACTATCTATGACATGGTGAAGGCACTCGACCGCGGCATGCGCATCGAGGGCATCCGTCTGCTTGAAAAGCGCGGTGGCAAGTCGGGACATTATCGAGCGGAGGAGTAGGCAGTGGCGCTGATGCCGGTCGCCGAGGCACTCACCCGCGTACTCGCGGATACCGAGCCGCTGGCCGCCGTGGCAATCCCGCTGGCGGAGGCTCACGGCCGGGTGCTCGCCACCGATCTCGTGGCGCTGCGCACCCAACCGCCAGCGGATGTTTCGGCGATGGACGGCTACGCCGTGCATTCGCAGGACGTGGCCAGCGCGCCGGTCAGACTGAAGCTCGTCGGCGAAGTCGCAGCCGGACATCCGTTCCATGGTTCGGTCGGGCGCGGAGAAGCCGCGCGCATCTTCACCGGCGGCGTCGTGCCGCCCGGCACCGACACAATCGTGATCCAGGAGAACACGGTGCGCGACGGTGACGCCGTGCTCGTCAATGCGGCGTCCGGCAAGGGCAAGCATGTCCGGGTCGAGGGGCTCGATTTCAAGCGCGGCACGCTCCTGCTCGCCAAGGGCCGTCGCCTCAGGGACCGCGATCTCGCTCTCGCTGCAGCCATGAACTATCCGACAGTCCCGGTCCATCGCAGTCCCAAAGTCGCGCTGCTGGCGACCGGCGATGAATTGGTCATGCCCGGCAGCACGCCTGGTTTCGGCCAGATCGTCTACTCGAATGGTTATGCGACCACGGCGGTGGCACGCCGCGAGGGCTGCGAGGTGGTCGATCTCGGCATCGCGCCCGATCGGGTTGCCGAGACCGCCCCCAGGGTGCGGCGTGCGCGCGAGATCGGCGCCGATATTCTCGTCACCTCCGGGGGCGCCTCGGTCGGTGACTACGACCTCGTGCGCGAGGCGCTCGCGGCGGAGGGACTGACGCTCTCGTTCTGGAAGGTGGCGCTGCGTCCGGGCCGGCCGATGATGCACGGCCGGCTGGGGGCCATGCACGTTCTCGGACTGCCCGGCAATCCGGTCTCCGCCTATGTCTGCGCGGTGCTGTTTCTGGTTCCGCTGATTCGCCAACTCGCGGGCCGAAACGATATCGTGCCGGCGCTCGAGACGGCGTGTCTCGGTTGCGATCTGCCGGGAAACGATGAGCGTGCGGACTATCTGCGCGCTGTGCTGACGGCTGGGCCGGACGGGCTTCCCGTGGCGACGCCGGCCCCGGTGCAGGATAGTTCCATGCTCATGCCACTCGCGCAGGCCGATTGCCTTCTCGTACGCGAGCCCTTTGCGCCTGCCGCGAAGGCGGGAGAGCGGTGCGCAATTATCAGACTCGCGGCGTAAATCCCGATCACGAGACGACCGACTAGTTCTACGGCCGAGGACTAGTTCATAGGCCGACCAAATGGCGCTGAGTCATCGGCCGCGCAGGTCCGGCCGACGAACGTGTGGTCTGCGAATGAACCGCACAACCATTCACTTCAAATTAAAGGGTTGCGGAACACATATCGAACATATAGTGTCCGTTCATGATTTGTTTCAACGAGTCCCTTCGGGGGCCGTGGAATGGGGGAATGCAGATATGTTGACTCGAAAACAGTTCGAACTGCTGCGCTTCATCCATGAGCGGCTGAAGGAGACCGGCGTGCCGCCCTCCTTCGACGAGATGAAGGATGCGCTCGACCTGCGTTCCAAATCCGGGATCCACCGCCTCATCACGGCGCTGGAGGAGCGCGGCTTCATCCGCCGTCTTCCCAATCGGGCCCGTGCCATCGAGGTGATCAAGTTACCCGAATCGGTTGCGCACGGGATCGGCACGGGTCGCGCCCGGGGATTCACACCGAGCGTGATCGAGGGCAATCTCGGTCGGGTGCGAGCTGCGTCGGAGGACGAGGGCGGCCGCCCCGTCGCGGTGCCGGTAATGGGGCGCATTGCCGCCGGCACGCCGGTCGAGGCGATCCAGACGAAGAGCCACATCATCAACATGCCGCCCGATCTGCTGTCGAGCGGCGAGCACTTCGCCCTCGAAGTGCGCGGCGACAGCATGATCGAGGCCGGCATCCTCGACGGCGACATCGCGCTCCTCAAGAAGACGGAAGGGGCCGATACCGGCGACATCGTGGTGGCGCTCATCGACGAGGAGGAGGCTACGCTCAAGCGTTTCCGCCGCCGCGGAGCCTCGATTGCCCTCGAGCCCGCCAATGCCGCCTATGAGGTGAGAATCCTTCCGCCCAATCGCGTGCGCATCCAGGGTAAGCTCGTCGGATTGTTCCGGCGGTATTGATCGGTATCGCCCCCCGTTCAGCGAGCCCGCCTCAGTCTCCCGGATCGAGGTCGTCTGTGCCCGGCGTCGCATCGCGTGGCCGCGCCGGCGTCGTGCGGCCCTGCACGGCCGCCTGGTCCTGCCCCGCCACAGCGCGCGCCCATGGCCGATCGTACCCCGGCGGTCGCGAGGCCGTAATCTCAAATTCTTCGCCGCGGCGGCGCATTGCCATCGCGCCGGAGCGCCGCCAGACGCTGCGGTCGATCACCAGAGCCGCACATCCGGACGGCGCATCGCGCGCGCTCACCACCAACACGGCACGGCGGCAATCCTCCTCAAAGGCTTCGACCGTCTTGGCGATGGCGACGAGCGAGCCGTCGCGCAGCTTGCCGACGCAACCCGCTGCATCGCATCTGATCCCCTCACCGAGCGTAGCGTCCTTCGGCGTGCGCGCGTCGGCGTCGGCCGCAAGCCATTCGCGGAACGCGAAGACGTCGCTGCCGGACTTGACCATGGAGAGCCGGCCGTTCTCGCCGCGCAACGCGACAGCGCTACCGCCGGCGGCGATCAGCACGTCGGGCTGCGGCGCTCTAACCATCAGGATCGCAGCACCGCCGATCAGAAACGCGCCGATGAACCGCAAGGGCGTCTTGAACAGGCAAAGCACGACCAGCCCGGCCGTACACAAGAGCAATGGACCGGCGCCGAATGCCGCAATTCGCCCCAGCGCTCCCGGAAAGCTGGTCACCCAAAGCGCGACGAAGATCATCCATTCGATGCCGCCGCCCATCAGCCGCCAGCAAAACCCGTCGAGACCGAGCGGCATGGTCATCAAGCCGAGAATTCCTACCGGCATGATCCAGGCGGACACGACCGGCATCGCAATCAGGTTGGCGATCACGCCGTAGGGGGAAATGCGGTGGAAATGATAGGCGATGTAGGGGATCGTCGCGGTGCCCGCCAGCAACGAGACGATGAGCAGGCCGACGATCTCCCGCCCGCCCCACAGCGCAATCCTCGCCGCCAGCGGCGTATCGCCGCCTTTGCTCATCCAGGGCAGCCCCTGCTGATATCCCGCGACGAGGGCCAGTGTCGCTGCGAACGACATCTGAAAGCTCGGATGAATGACGGCTTCCGGCGCGAGTAACAGCACGCCGAACGCCGCGACGGTGAGCGTGCGGAAGGTGAGTGTCGGACGATCGACCATCACCCCGATAAGCACGATTGCGATCATGATGAAGGAGCGCTGGGTCGCAACCTCCGCCCCCGACAGCACAAGATAAAAGGCCGCAGCGCCCAGCGCGGCGAGCGCCGCCCATTTCTTGATAGGGTGGCGGTTGCCGAACGCCGGCATGAGCGCAAACAACGCACGCAGCGCAAAGAACATAATGCCGGCCACCACCGCCATGTGATAGCCGGAGATCGAGAGCACATGGGCGAGCCCCGACACGTACATCGCTTCGTTCACCGGCGTCGAGATGGTGTCCCGTTTTCCTGTGATCACGGCCGAAGCGATCGCGCCGTTGTCGCCGGGCAGGATCGTGCGGATGCGTTTGTCGATGGCCTCACGCATGCCATCGACGAGCATGGTGAAGCGCAGCCGGAGCCCGGGCGGGTGCGGGGCGTCAACCGTGCGGATGGAGCCCAGCACGAACCCGGACGCGCCGATGCGTTGAAAATACATATCGCGCGCGAAGTCATAACCGCCAGGCCGCAATGGTTCGAGCGGCGGAGACAACCGCGCCTTGAACTCGACGAAACTGCCGACCGCCGGCGCCGTGCCCTTGCGTACCGACACCCGCACGCGCTCGAGATGTTCGCCCAATCGCGGCCCTGACATCCGTTCGAGGCGCACGACGACGCGGTCCGAGCGCTCGCGCTCTTCCCGCACCTCGACAAAGCCTGCGAGTTCGACATTCCATGCCGGCGCCGACAGTACCGGGTGAGCGATGACCTCTCGCTTGATCGCTCCGGTCGCAAATCCGGCCGCCACGGCGGCAACGCCTACGCACGCCGGAAATGCAAACGGCCGGCGACGGCACAGGATCGCCGCTGCGACCGCGGCGGCGAGAAGCAGCCCTGCCGCGGAAAGCGCGGGTTCGCGCTCGACGGCGAAATAGATGATGGTGCCGCTGCCGAAACCGATTGCGAGCCACGGCACCAGCCGGCCCGGAGCGGCCTCGACCGCCGCCCATTCGCGCACGCGCTGCGCCGTCCGGCGCGCGAAATCGGTGAGGCCCTGCGGCCAGGCCAGTGCGGGCCTGCGCCCCGCCGCGATCCAAGGCCGCCACGCCTCGGCTCGTCCGTGCGATCTGCCCTGCTCGGTCATCGCGCGGTCCCTCGACACCCCGGCCGAACGCTACCGGTGCATATAGTACACCTGCTGGCGGGCCTGACACGCCACTGACGCGGCATCCACAGCGTTGACCCGGGACAAGGATTGGCGACCTCAAAAACCGCGCTCTGCGGCTTCAATCGAGTTCGCGCGAACCCGGCCTTCCGAGGTTGATCGTAAGCGCCAGGATGTGGTAGCCGCGCTGGATGGAGCGTGGCAAAATGCGGGAACGGCATCTCGGATCGCGCTGCGCTCTGTCCGTACGATGTAGGATATCCCGAGGTAGACATGGATCAAGGCGTTGAACTCAGGCGCGCGGATCGAACTCGCGCGGTCGAGCGTTTGTGCGATTTCATAGTGAGATCGATCGATGGCGCGCGCGCTGTCGAGCCCCCCTTCTATCACCTTCAACTCGAACGGGTCTTTCCCGATGACGTCTACGCATCCATGCTGGCTGCGATGCCGCAAGCGTTGGATTATCGGCCGCTCTACGGACAAAACCAATGCAACGTGCTGGCAGACGGCACGCCTACGCGGGTGAAGATCGATCTTTTCCCCGAATACATCCGCCATCTGCCGCCGGAGAAGCGCGCGGTCTGGGACATCGTCGGCCGCGCGCTTTGCTCGGAGTCCGTGAAGGCCGCGTTCGTGCGTCGGCTCGCGCCCGCGCTGGCGCGCCGCTTCGGGCCGGATTATGCCAAGGTGGGCATGTATCCCATCGCCATCCTCACGCGCGACGTGCCGGGCTACAAGATCGACCCGCACACCGACACGCGGTGGAAGGGCATTACGGTGCAACTGTTCCTGCCCCGCGATGCCTCGCATCCGCACATCGGCACGATCTTCCACGAAAAGCTGCCCGACGGCAGCCTGCCGAAACGGACCCAGATGAAGTTTACGCCCAATTCGGGCTACGCGTTCGCGGTGGGCGAGGATACCTGGCATTCCGCCGACCGCGTCGGTCCGGAAGTGACGACGCGCGACAGTATCCTGCACACCTATTTCGTCGATGCCGGAGTGCTGCGCGTGCTACGCAATCGCGGCAAACGGATCGGCAACTTTCTACGTAACGAGTTCCGCCACTACGCGCCGCGCTGAGATCGCTCCCCCTGCCCTGCCCGCGCGCCGTCCTACCGCGTCGGCAGACATGACGCGTCTAGGCAGATGCGCCTCTCCCGGCACTCACCTTGGCCCAGGTATCGCGCAGGCCGACCGTTCGGTTGAACACGAGACGGTCCGGCGTCGAGTCCGGGTCGCGGCAGAAATAGCCCTGCCGCTCGAACTGCATCGGCTCCCCAGTGTCGGTGCCGGCAAGAACAGGTTCGAGCTTGCAGTCTGTCAGCACCTCGAGCGAATCGGGGTTGAGATCGGCGGCGAACTCGGCGGCGTTGGGATCGGCGCGGGTGAACAGCTGGTTGTAGAGCCGAACTTCCGCCGCGACCGCATCGGCGGCCGACACCCAATGCAGCGTGGCCTGCACCTTGCGCCCGTCCGGGGCATTGCCGCCGCGCGTTGCGGCGTCGTAGGTGCAACGAAGCTCGACCACCTCTCCGGCCGGGTTTTTGACCACCTCGCGGCAGGTGATGAAATAGGCATAGCGCAGGCGAACCTCGCGTCCGGGCGATAGCCGGTAGAACTTCTTCGGCGGGTTCTCCATGAAATCGTCGCGCTCGACATAGAGCTCGCGGCCGAAGCGCAGGCGGCGCGTCCCCGCGGCAGGATCGTCCGGGTGATTGGCCGCTTCGATCTCCTCGAATCGATCTTCGGGATAGTTCTCGATGACGACCTTCAGCGGACGCAGCACCGCCATGCGTCGCAGCGCCGTCTTGTTGAGAACCTCGCGGACCGAAAAATCGAACATGGCGATGTCGACCACGCTGTTGGCCTTGGCAACTCCGATCCGTTTGACGAAATCGCGCACCGCCTCCGGCGGGACGCCGCGGCGACGCAGCCCCGCCAGCGTCGGCATGCGCGGATCGTCCCAGCCGCTGACGTGCCCGCCGCGCACCAGTTCGGTAAGCACGCGCTTGGACAGCACGGTATGGGTGAGATTGAGGCGGGCAAATTCGTATTGCCGCGGCCGGGACGGAACCGGCAGATGCTCGATGAGCCAGTCGTACAAGGGCCGATGGTCCTCGAATTCAAGCGTGCAGAGAGAGTGGGTGATGTGCTCGATCGCATCGGATTGGCCGTGGGCAAAGTCATAGCTTGGGTAAATGCTCCACGCCGTGCCGGTGCGAGGATGGCTTGCGTGCAAAATGCGATAAAGCACCGGATCGCGAAGATTGATGTTGCCTGACGCCATGTCGATCCTGGCCCGCAGCACCCGCGCCCCGTTGGGGAATTCACCCGCTCGCATGCGGCGGAAGAGGTCGAGGTTTTCCTCGACGCTTCGCTCACGCCACGGACTATTGCGCCCAGGCTCGGTCAGCGTGCCGCGGCTCGCTCGCATCTCCTCCTGCGACTGATCATCGACATAGGCGTTGCCGCTACGGATCAAGTGCTCGGCCCACGCATAGAGCTGCTCGAAATAGTCCGATGCATGGTAGAGGTGAGATCCCCAGTCGAAGCCGAGCCAGCGTACATCCTGCTCGATGGCATCGATAAATTCCTGCTCCTCTTTGGTGGGATTGGTGTCATCAAAGCGCAGATGACAGCGGCCGCCGAACTCCTGCGCGACGCCGAAATTGAGGCAAATTGCCTTGGCGTGACCGATGTGCAGATACCCATTCGGCTCCGGCGGAAACCTGGTCACCACGCTGGTGTGGCGTTTCGCGGCGAGATCATCGGCGATGATATCGCGGATGAAATCGCGCCCGGCCTCTATCGCCACGGCTCCGGCATCCGTCATGCTATATCGTCCTGTTGTCGAAACAGCGCCTATGTGCCAAATCCGCGCGCACGCGCCAAGACCATCGACTCGCAAAACCCTTAATGACCTATGCCATTTCTATGCTACACGGACCCGGCTGACGGCCCGGGGGCGCATCGCGTGATGCGAGGATTTCGTAGGTTCCTCGGTCGGCCCGCCGCAGCTGCGCGAGCGTGTCATTCATCGACATGAGCGAGACCATCGTCACCCGCTTTGCTCCCTCACCCACGGGCTTCCTGCACATCGGGGGCGCGCGCACTGCGCTGTTCAATTGGCTGTATGCCCGCGGGCGCGGCGGCAAAATGTTGCTGCGGATCGAGGACACCGACCGGGAGCGCTCCACGCAGGCGGCAATCGATGCGATCCTCGATGGCCTCACCTGGCTTGACCTCGGCTGGGACGGCGAGACCGTCTATCAATTCTCACGCTCGGAACGCCACCGCGAAGTCGCTCGCGCGCTGTTGGAAACAGGCGCCGCCTATCGTTGCTATGCCTCGGCCGAGGAGCTCGCGCAGATGCGCGAAAAGGCGCGCAGCGAAGGACGTGCCAAGCTCTATGACGGCCGCTGGCGCGATCGCGATCGCGCCGAAGCCCCGCCCGGGGTTGAGCCGGTAATCCGGCTCAAGGCACCGCTGACTGGCGAGACGGTGATCGAGGATCAGGTGCAGGGCCGCGTGGTATGGCAGAACGAGAATCTCGATGACCTCGTGCTGCTGCGCTCCGACGGCACGCCGACCTATATGCTCGCCGTCGTGGTGGACGACCACGACATGGGGGTGACGCATGTGATCCGCGGCGACGATCACCTCACCAACGCCGCGCGCCAGACCCAGATCTACAACGCACTCGGCTGGAAGGTCCCGCTGATGGCGCACATCCCGCTCATCCATGGGCCGGACGGCTCGAAATTGTCCAAGCGCCACGGCGCGCTCGGCGTTGATGCCTATCGGGCGATGGGCTACCTGCCGGCAGCCCTGCGGAACTATCTCGTGCGGCTGGGCTGGAGCCATGGCGATCAGGAAATCTTCACCACCGAGGAAATGCTTGCCGCCTTCGATCTGCCGCAGATCGGCCGCTCGCCGGCGCGGTTTGATTTTGCCAAGCTCGAGAGCCTCAACGGCTATTATCTGCGCCACACCGACGATGCCGAGCTTCTCGCCGAGCTCGAGCGCGTGCTGCCGCACATTGCTGGCGGGCCCGAGCTTGCCGCCAAGCTGACGGCGGACACGCGCGAGAAGCTGCTCGCCGCCATGGGCGGCTTGAAGGAACGGGCCAAGACTTTGGTCGAGCTCGCGGACGGTGCACGCTTCATCGTGGCGCAGCGTCCGCTGACGCTCGACGACAATGCGGCGGGCCTGCTGACCGTCGATGCGCGCGCGCTTCTCGGCGACCTTTCGGAGGACCTCAAGCGGGTCGAGCCCTGGGGCGCCGAAACGACCGAGCACGCCGTGCGCGCCTTTGCCGAGCGCAAGGGCGTCAAGCTCGGGAGCGTCGCGCAGCCGCTGCGCGCTGCGCTCACCGGCCGCACGACCTCACCTCCTATCTTCGATGTACTCGCAGTGCTGGGGAAGAGCGAGAGCCTCGCTCGCCTGCAGGACCAAGCCGTCTCGACGACGGCTAGCGGTTAAACCCGACCGTCGCGGTAACCAAGAACGCTCTGGCCAAACGGGTGAACAGCCTCCACATAATCGCTGTCTGATCGGCATTGGCGCTGCGTCGGCCCCGCCGTCTTGCGGTGCACACTGGGATGGGCTACGCAAACAGCGGCCTCCCGGTGGGCGTCCTAAGAGCACTGGCGCGAGCCATCCAGCAGCCGCAGGGGAGTGCCGGCCGCCGGGCGATACAACCGAGGGCTCGATCATGGATGCAAAGACCGGCGCCAATATCAAGTCTGGCAAAGTCGTCGTCGGCGATAAGGAGACCACGTTCCCGATCTACGATGGAACCATCGGTCCCGCAGTGATCGATATCGGCAAATTCTACGCCGAGACCGGAATGTTCACCTACGATCCCGGCTATACCTCGACCGGCAGCTGCGAGTCGAAAATCACCTATATCGACGGCGACGAAGGCATCCTGCTTTATCGTGGATATCCGATCGAGCAGCTCGCCGAGCACGGCGATTTTCTCGAAACCTGCTATCTCCTGCTCTACGGAGAGCTTCCCACCGCCGCGCAGAAAGCCGACTTCGACAACCGCGTCACGCACCACACCATGGTGCACGAGCAGATGAGTCGGTTTTATCAGGGCTTTCGGCGTGACGCACACCCGATGGCGGTGATGACGGGCTGTGTCGGCGCGCTTTCGGCGTTCTATCACGACTCCACCGACATCTCCGATCCGACCCAGCGGATGATTGCCTCGATCCGCATGATCGCGAAGATGCCGACGATCGCGGCCATGGCCTACAAGTATTCGATCGGTCAGCCCTTCATCTATCCGAAGAACGACCTCGATTACGCGACGAATTTCCTGCGCATGTGCTTCGCGGTGCCTTGCGAGGAGTACAAGCCCAATGCCGTCCTCGCCCGCGCGATGGACCGCATCTTCATTTTGCACGCCGACCACGAGCAGAATGCCTCGACTTCCACCGTCAGGCTCGCTGGCTCCTCCGGCGCCAATCCCTTCGCCTGCATCGCGGCCGGCTGCGCATGCCTGTGGGGTCCTGCCCATGGCGGCGCCAACGAGGCCGCGCTGAACATGCTGCGCGAGATCGCCAAACCGGAGCGCATCCCGGAATACATCCGTCGTGCCAAGGACAAGAACGACAGTTTCCGCCTCATGGGCTTCGGCCATCGGGTCTACAAGCACTATGATCCGCGCGCCAAGATCATGCAGAAGACCTGCCATGAAGTGCTGAGCGAGATCGGCATCAAGGACGATCCGCTGCTCGACGTGGCGCTCGAGCTCGAGCGGATCGCACTCCACGACGACTACTTCATCGAGAAGAAACTCTATCCGAACATTGATTTCTATTCGGGCATCACCCTCAAGGCGATGGGCTTTCCCACCACGATGTTCACGGTTCTGTTCGCAGTCGCCCGCACTGTTGGCTGGATTTCGCAGTGGAAGGAAATGATCGAGGACCCGCAGCAGAAGATCGGCCGGCCGCGACAGCTTTATACAGGCGCCACCCAGCGCGATTACGTGCCGATCTCGCGCCGCAAGTAATCAGCGCCCCGCCGGCGGCGCTCCGGCACCTTCCACAAGCAAGCCCGCAGGCCGGATGAGCCTCAACGAAATCCGGGGCACGCCGCTCTTTACGGCTACTGATGCGCAAGCCAAGAGCACACTCTCGCCGTCCGCGTCAGGAGAGGACCGCATGGCGGGCCTCGGCGATGACGATATCGGCGGCGCGCAGCGCCGGCGCACTCGAGCCGACCTCCATGATGTCATCCAGGCGGGCAAATGCCTCAATTTGACGCCGCCGCTGCGGCGTATCGCCGAACAACGGCAGGAGGGCCGCCGCCAGGTTTTCCGCGGTGCAATTCTGTTGGAGCAATTCCGGCACCACGTTCTCGCCGAGCAGGAGGTTGGTCAGGATGATGGAAGGAATACGCTTCAAGATCCCCCTGCCGACCGTGATGTATTCGAGCGTCGAAACTTTATAGGCGGCGACCAACGGGACACCGGCAAGTGCAAGTTCGAGCGTGACCGTGCCAGATTTCGCGAGCGCCGCGGTGGCAACCCGGAAGGCCGCTTGTTTGTCCGCTGCCTCCACCACGATCCGCGGTTGCAGCGGCCATCGTGCGGCGGCGTTGCGGACCGCCTCCGCCAGGTGCGGCACGGTCGCGACGACCAGTTCGAGCGATCCGAGCCGTTCGCGGACGAGGCCAACCGCCTGGGCGAAGGTATTGAGCAGTCGGTCGATCTCCCCGGATCGGCTTCCCGGCAGCACCAGCAGGATCGGCGGCAGGGCGAGGCGACGACGCGACTCTTCGGCGCTTGGACGTAGATTCTTGACCTGCTCGACCAGAGGATGCCCCACATAGGTGCAGGGCGGCCCGCCCAATCGCCGGTGAACCGCGGGTTCGAACGGCAACAGCGCCAGGATGTGATCGATGTACGCGCGCATCACCCTGGCACGTCCCGGCCGCCAGGCCCACACCGACGGTGAGACATATTCGACGATCGCGATGCTTGGATCGGCAGCCCGCACTCGCCGCGCAATCCCGCGGGTGAAGCCCGGACTGTCGATGACGACCAGCACGTGCGGATGGCGTGCCACCACGGTTTTGGCGGTGAAGCGCATGAGCCGCAGGATTTTTGGAAGGCGCTGCGGGATGGCGCTGAAACCGATGAGCGGGAGGTCGTCGATCGGATAGAGGCTCGCGATGCCCTCAGCCGCCATTTCGCGGCCGCCGACACCTGCGAAGCGCACCCGGCCTTCTGTACGCAGCCGAAGTGCCCGCATCAGCGCGGCGCCAAGTCGATCGCCCGATTCCTCGGCGGCGACGAGAAAGACGTCGAGGAATTCCGATGAAGGAACGGGCCGCACGCTCATCGCCCGGCTGCCTGCTCGCGCACCCCCAGCACGAACAGCCGCGCGCGGTCTGCGATGGTTCCGATACGCTCGGGCTCGGCGACGATCGTGCTGCCGGCGACGACCGCAATCCCGGCGAGTCCCGCCCGTGCCGCGCCCTCGACCGTTTGCGGGCCGATTGAAGGCAAATCGAGGCGCCGATCCTGGTCGCGCTTTGCCGCCTTGATCAACACGCCGCGTCCGGCAGCCGCCGCAATGCGCCCGCTTTGGCGCAGCTCCGCGACCCGCGCCAACATGCGGTCGGTCCCTTCCGCTGCCTCGATCGCCAGCACGCGCGCATCGGCCACGACCACCGCTTGGCCGACGTCGAACGGACTTGATGCGTTGAGCAAAGCAAGGCCCTTGGCGATGTCGGCATGATCGCGCGCGCTTGGACGCTGGCGCCCGAGCGCGCCTTCAGGCATCAGGATTTCCGGCGCGACTGCGTGTGCTCCGAGCAGCCGAAAGCCGTGCTCTTCGAAAATCGCGGCGACGCCCTTGAGCAGGTGATCGTCGCCGCCGCGGAAAATGCCGAAAATTCGCGGCAGGAGCCACAGCGTCTTGAAATCCGGTCGGATCTGCCAGATGGCCGGCCGGACCATCGAGCCGATGAAAACGACGTCGCGGCAGCCCTCCC
>Ga0081540_1001650_pt1 | contig 18988 bp, 13 predicted proteins | sample TabmetS2T1R1_FD_71024 | JGI IMG/M metagenome (GOLD analysis project Ga0081540, IMG submission 71024) | Tabebuia heterophylla rhizosphere microbial communities from the University of Puerto Rico - S2T1R1 | ecosystem: Host-associated > Plants > Roots > Rhizosphere ... | reverse complement strand
CCGAGCCTGGTCGCGACGGCCTCGCTGGCGGCGACAATGCCGATCCCGGGCGTCGGCACGCGGCCGTTCTTGATGAGTTCGGGGACGACGCGATTGACGATATCGACGGGGATCGCAAAGCCGATGCCGGCGCTGGAGCCCGACGGCGAGATGATCGCCGTGTTGACGCCGATCAACCGTCCCGCCGAGTCCAACAGCGGCCCACCCGAATTACCGGGATTGATGGCGGTGTCGGTCTGGATCACATTGGCGATCTCGCGGCCGCTGCTGGTCGGCAGCCGGCGCTTGAGCGCGCTGATGATGCCGCTGGTGAGCGATTGGTCGAGCCCGAACGGGTTGCCGATCGCAAATGCCGACTGACCGACCTTGAGTTCGGTCGAACTGCCCAGCGCCACCGGCGGAGGCAGCTTGCGGGCACTCCTGATCCGCAACACCGCGAGGTCATAGTTCGGCGCAACGCCGACGACTTCGGCCTGCGCCACCTCGCCAGAGGCGAATTTAACTGCAACCTCGCTGCCATTTTGCACGACGTGATTGTTGGTGACGACATGACCGTCATTGTCCCAGACAAAGCCGGTGCCCGAGGCGGCTCCCGCGCCTTCGTCCTCAGCGAGGGGATTGGCGGCGGCAGACCGCGCGGCAACCTGCACGACCGACGGTGACACGCGCTCGAACAGTTCGATGTTGGCACGCTCGGCCTCGGAAAGCGGCCCGCGCTGGTCGACGGTCCGGGCGACCGTATTGGTCCAGGGACTATAGCGAATGTTGGAGACGGTCAGCGCCACCAATACGCCGGCGACAATGGCTGCAAGAAGCACGAAGCGACGGTTCATCGGATTCACCCGGATTTTGCCGCTCTTATCGAAGAGGCGGACGCGCGAAGCCAAGCGGGCCTTTCGCCACGCAGTTTCCGGGCAGGCAACGCTCCAGCCGGCCGGAGGTTTCGGCCTCCCGGGGCGGCCTTATGCCCTCTTGGCGGCCGAAGCGGCTTATCCGAGGTCGCGCAGGGCCGCCTCGACCACCTTGCGCTGGTCAGCCGTCAGCGCTGCCTGCGGTGGGACGGGGTCGCCGACCGCATAGCCCTGGATCTCGAGACCCGCCTTGATGCAGGCGGCGAGATTGAAGCGCGCAAAGGCCTCGTTGATGCGCCACAGCTTGCGTTGCAGCGCCATCGCCTGGTCCCAGCGCGCCGCCTTGCAGAGATGATAGAGCTCGACGCTTTGCCGCGGAATGATGCAGGCAGGGCCGGCCATCCAGCCTAATCCGCCGATCAGCATCACCGCCGCCGGGATATGGGCGGAGGCGGAAAACACTTTGATGCTGTCGCCACAGCGGTTCATGATCGACAGCAGCCGGCCGGTATTGGTGGAGGCATCCTTGATATAGCCGATGCGCGGATGGGTCGCGAGCCGCGCGATCACGTCGAGCGTCAGATCGGAGCGCTGGAATTGCGGATTGGTGTAGATCACGACGGGAATGTCGACGGCGTCGGCAATGGCGCGGAAGTAGGATTCGACCTGTGCGTCGGCGACCGGGAAGTACGCCTCCATGATCGCGAGAATGCCGTCGGCGCCGAGCTTTTGATGCGCGCGTGCCTGCACCACCGCATCCGCCGTCGACGTCGAGGCAACGCCTGCAATCACGGGCACGCGGCCCTTTGCGGCCTCGATCGTGGCCTGCACCACCGTCGCCCGCTGCGCCTGGTTGAGGTAGGCGAACTCGCCGGTCGATCCCAGCGGCGTCAGCCCATGCACGCCGGCCTTGATGAGGTCGTCGCAGAGCCGGCCCAGCACCTCGGTGCGAATTTCGCCTGAACCATCGACCGGTGACACCAGATAGGGAAAGACGCCGTGGAAGTCAGCCATGGAGGGAAAATGCCTCGTGTGGGAAGGGCTTGATTGCCATGGCTATCCGGAATGCCGTTGCAAGGCAAATCTCGCAAACGCCGCGGCTCATTGGCGCGCCTTGATCCAGGCGTCGATCGCCGGCAACGCGCGCGCCTTGAGATCGGCGGCGATCGCGATCGTCTCCTGTGCACGGGCCGTCATCACGCGGCCGCCCGAAGTCGCCTGAACGGGCGCAAAGGCCGCAAGTTCGGCGGCGTGGCCCTCATCGCTGAAATTCGTCATGAAGTTTGCAATGAACTGGTCGCGAAACTGAGGTCCCTGCTTTGCGAACAAGGCATCGTAATTCTTCTGCAGGAAATCCCAGGCCAGATCCGGCTGCTCCCCGGAGCCAGCGACCGAACTGATCAGGCCGGTGACGATGGTGCCCGGCACCTCATCGGTGAGCGTCAGTGCCAGCGTGGCGCGCGCCAGCTCCGCATCGCGCGCGCTGGCCGCCGCGTAGTAATAGCGTAAACGCTCATTGGTGACCGTGCTGTTGCGTGCCAGCGCCAACAGCGTGTCATAGGTCGCGCGATCGGCCGAGATGCCGACGACATGGGTGACGGCGTCGCGCAACGCCCCCGGCAGGGATTGCGGCTCGCGGAGGAAGCCGGCGAAACGTCGCTTTGCTTCGGCAATGATTTCCTCGTCGCCGAGTTCGCCGAGCGTCCAGATCAGGCTGCCGCGCAGCAGGGTGGCGTCGTCATCACCGGAGCCGCTGCCCTCCCAACCGAGCCCGTCGAACACCGGGCGCAATTTGGCGCGGGCATAGCGCTGCACTGCCGCACGCTCGGCGCGATCGCGCGATAGACGATTGAGCGAGGAAAATATCGCAATGACCTGATCCCAAACGGCACGGTGGTCATCGATGCCGATGGTCTCGACCAATGCAAGGTACGATGCCGGCTCGGCGCGGCCGGCCTGCACCATCGCCCAGCCGTCGGCGAGGAAATTGACGCGGTCTGCGGGTGACATCTGCGGCAGTGATTTCGCCAACGCCGCCCGGCTCGCGGGCCCGTACTCGACCCTGTAATAACCGATATCGCCGAGATTGACCTTGATTGCCTCACCGCAGGATCCGGCCGGGATTTCGGTAGAACCCTGCAACAGCACCACATCCGGCGATTGCCTCGCGCCCACCGGTCCGATCGCAAGCGGCACCTGCCAGTTGCGCGGCGGCAAGGCAGCAGTCCGTGCCGGTGCGATCACGAAGCGGTCCTGGCGCAGCGTCAGCCGCTGCGCATCCCCGTTGCAGGTGGTTTCGGCCGCTATCAGAGGCACGCCGTCCTGCTCGGTGAAGGATGCGGCGATTTCAGTCACCGGCTTATGCCCGGCGCGCTCCAGCGCCCGCCAGAGATCGGCCGTCGTGGTGTTGCCATAGGCATGCGCGGCCATGTAGGCGCGGATGCCGTCGCGGAACGCCGCTTCGCCGAGGTAATTCTCCAGCATGCGGATCAGCGCCTGCCCCTTGTTGTAGGTAATGGCGTCGAACGCGACCATCGCCTCACTCTCGTTGGCGATCGGCTGCTGGATCGGGTGCGTGGTGCGCCTTGCATCGAGGCTCATGGCGAATTGCTTCTGGCCGTAGCCGTTCAGCCAGCTCTGCCATTGCGGATAGAACTGCTCCGCGGCCTTCGTCGCCATCCAGGTCGCAAATCCCTCGTTGAGCCAGAGATTATCCCACCACGCCATGGTGACGAGATCGCCGAACCATTGATGGGCCATTTCATGCGCGATGATGGAAAAGATGCCCCGCCTCGCGCTGTCGGGATTGGTCGCGGGATCGAACAGCAGCCGGCTTTCGAAGAAGGTGATGCCGCCCCAGTTCTCCATCGCGCCGCCGAAGCCACCGGGCACCGCGATCAGGTCGAGTTTTGGCAATGGATACTTGACGCCGAAATAGTCGTTGAACCAGGCGAGCAGCTTTACCGCGCTGTCGAGCGCAAACTGTCCTTTCGAGGCCTTGCCGGTGGTAGCGACGACGCCGATCGTCACGCCTTCCACTTCCGCCGTGACGCGCTCCAGTTCGCCCACTGTCAGCACGAACAGGTAGGTCGACATTTTCGGGGTGGGAGCGAAAGCGACGCGCTTGAGGTTCGGCTCAAGCATCTCCTCCCGCGTCACAGGCATGTTGCCGACGGCAAGGAGATGACGCGGCACAATCACCGTCAGCGCAAAGCTCGCCTTGAAGGCGGGCTCATCCCAGCATGGAAATATCCGCCGCGCGTCCGCAGGCTCGAGCTTGCTCGTCAGCAATCGCCTGGTGCCGTTGTCGGTCGGATAATCGACAAAGAAGAAGCCGCGGTCGAACTTGTTGATCCGCGCGGTGAACTCGATGCGCAGCCGATGCGCGCCCGCCGCGAGCGGTTGCGCGAAGGTGAATGTCGCCGTCTCGGCAGTGGCATCAAGCGCGACGTCGGCGCGCGCTGCGCCATCATCCACGGTAACGGAAGCAAATGTCGTGTTGACCGCGTTGAGCGTCAGCCGCGCCGTGGCTTCGCGCACCTCGATGTCGATCACTTCGACGCCGGGAAGTGCGAGGCTCGCGGCGTCGGGTCTCAGCTCGATTGAATAGCTGAGCGGGACGACCGACTTCGGCAGCTTGCCCGGCGCGCCGTTGAAGGAGAAAACCGGCTCAGCTCGCGCAGCTCCGGATACGACAATCATCACCGCGAGCATTGCGCCGAAACAACGCGCCAAGGGTGCCGTCACGATAAGCTTCACGCGCGCTCCTACTGCCAGACGCCGCCACAAGATGGCAAATCATACCGCCGCGTCGCCAATCGTGAAACAGGCGTGAACGGCCCGCAGAATGACCCAAAGATGTCCACAGATGTTCACAGGTTCTAACGATTTAACTCACGATTATTTCACGACTTTCTTCCCACTCTCGCCGCATTGACCAAGCGCGAGGGCATTTTTGATGGCTGTGCAGAAGGTCTCCGACGCCCTCACTCTGCCAACTTCTGAGATCAATGGGCGCGTCGCTGCACCGCTAGCAACGACTCCCGGCTTTCGTCACTTCCTCGGTACGCCAGCTCCTTCGCAGCGCTTCCGCGCCTTCGGTATCGATCCGCTCGTTTCGCCGTCGCACCACGCAAAGCTTCGCGGACTGATGCATCGCCTGTCGCGGCGAATGGATGCGATCATCAAATGGCCGCCACACCAGATTCGGACGGAGGAGCAGTGGGAAAATCCATGCATCCCTTCGGGCTACACCTATCTGCTGCAGTTCATTGCGCATGATCTGGTTCAGTCGGCGATTCCGCTTTCGGTAGCGGGAGGGCTCGGCCGAGGAACGAGCAACGCCCGCCGCACGCCGCTTCGGCTGGAGACGCTGTACGGCAGCGGCCCGGTCGGCTCTCCGCATATCTATGCGCTCGACGCGCCGAACGACGATCGCCGCACCAAGCTGCGGCTTGGCCGCATGCGCTGGAAGGAGAACGAGCGCGCAACCGGATGCCCGTTCCGCGACATCGCCCGTGCGCAGGCCGAAAACGTGACCGGGATCGACCGCAGCGTCGCAGGCGTTCGTGTTGCCCTCACCGAAGCTCTTGTCGCTGATCCGCGCAACGATGATCACGCCGTCATGTCGCAGCTCACGGCGCTGTTCGCACTGCTGCACAACGGGCTCGTGGACATCATTCGCCGCCATGAAGGCCACGCGGGACCAAACGCCCGGTTCGGCGCCGCCTACAAGCGCTTCCTGTGCGCCCGCGGCGCGTTGACGGCCATCTATCACAACATCATCCGCAACGACCTGACGCGGCGGGTGATTCACCCGTCGATCCACGCAAGCTATTTCGGGGCTAACCCGCAGCTCATCGATCATCCCGAGCCCGCCAAGGGCGCGCCGGTCGGGGACTGGGAAATTCCGCTCGAGTTCTCGCACGGCGCGTTCCGCTTCGGTCACGCCATGGTGCGCCCTGAATACCAGATCAATGACCTGTCGCTCCACGACCTCAACAACACGCTCGAAAAGAGCTCGATAAACGATCCGGCCAACATGCCGCTCGACGAGACGTGGATGGTGCAATGGTCCCGCTTCTTCGAGATCAACGGATCGACGCCGAATTTCAGCCGCCGCATCGGACCACATCTCAGCGATGGGCTGGGCAACGACCAGATCTTTCCGGCGTTCGACGAAACCGAACGGGTCGGCCTGCTCTATCGCGACCTGCTCGGCGCGGGGCTGGCCGGCATGTGGTCGGTGGACGCGCTGATTGCAGAGATCGGCAATCGTAGCCGGCATTTCATTGCCATGTCTCGTCTGCTGGCCGACCGTGACTATCGCGTCGATCAGCTTCGCGAATGGCTCGTCTCGGCACGGGCCTATGGCGCACTGACGGACGAGGACATCGAAACCCTTTCGAACGATCCGCCACTGCCGTTTTTCATTCTGTTCGAGGCGATGCAGCAGACGGAAGGCCTGCACCTCGGGCTACTCGGGTCGATCATCGTATCGGAAGTGATATTCGGGGCGCTCGCGAGCGACCCGCGATCGGCCGGCGGCGGCGCGCTCGCCGAACAACTCGATCTCGTTTCCCGCGAATTTTACCTGGCGAACGTACTTCAGGAAATTCCAGAAATCTCGAGCATGGCTCAACTGGTGGAATTCACCACCGAGATTGCCGGTCTACGGCAGGCCGTGCCCGCATTTTTGTGAAGCGGAATTCTCCACTTCACGCAACCCGGAGGAGAAGACGTCATGGCCCTCGAAAGAATGCAAGTGACCAATCATGAGCGCTGGGGCAACCTCGTGAAAACCTGGTCGACGGGCAAGAACTATCTCGACGACGACAACGAGTACCCGATCCCGACCACCGTCGAGGAATTCAAGGAGCAACTCGCCAAGGCGCAGGTGTTCATGACGGTGCCGGAGCGCTACACGAAGGTGCAGTTCGTCGAGCAGCATCTGGATACGATCGTGGTGCGCTTGCCGCCCGCCGTGGCGATCGCGGATTCCGAAGAGAAGCTGAGCAAGCCGGGCGCAACCTATCCGCTTCCACCTTTCTACAAACGCCTGTTCAACGGGATTGATCCGGTGATTCCGGAAGCCGACAAATTCAAGGTGCATGCCGAGCGTATCGGCGATTACACGATCAGCTTCTGCGCCTGAGTGGTCGGGGCCTGCCCCAACCGCTGGACGATACCTTCGACTGGAAGCCCTGCGCCACGCAACCCTTGACGGAGGGCTTCCCATCGCGCGCTCACGCTGATCGGATGGGCTTGCATGACCCACCGCACCACGGCCTCGTCTGTCGGTGCGGATGAACCGACCCAAAACGAGCGCAGCCCGTTGACGAAGCGCTGGGCCTCTTCGCGAGCCTGCTGCGGTTCTCCGAGATAGAACAGCGCCGCCACACGCCACGCGGGCAATATATGCGTGACTTGATGCGCACGATCGCAGGCTTCAAGTGCACCCGCATAGTCTCCGCACAGGAAACGAATGGTGCAATGGTAGGCCCACTCGATATAGGAAGGCGCCGGCGAGAGCGTCAGCGACTGCTCGGACCGCAGCCGGGCCTGTTCGATCGAACCGCAGAATGCGTCATAGTGGGCGCCGGACAGCAAGGTCCAGGGGTCGTTGTCGTTCAGCTCGCAGGCAAGTTGCATGTGCGGCGCAGCTTCGGTTTCCCGCAGCGCCATCATGTAAGACCAGCCGCAGCACAGATGCGCCCTTGAATCGACCGGGTCGAGTTGGACAGCAGTCTTCGCCAATTCGAGCGTCGCCCGCGCCTTTTCGAGATCGCGGAACAATCCGGGATGCACGAAATGCTCGATGTTGTTCATCTGCACGAGGCTGCTGTAGCAGGGCGAGAAACCCGGATTGTCGCGGATCGCGTCGCGGAAGATGGCGACGGCCCGTCGCCAGCTCCCGGGATCGAACTTCGTCATGAGATTCTGCCCGCGCAGCCAACGGTCATGCAGGTCGAGCGAAACATCGGGTTCGCCGGCCAGCCGCATCAGCCGTTCGGTCGACAACTGCACATTCAATGAAGTCGCAATACGTCGGATGATGCGCTGCTGCGTTTCAAACCAGTTGCCGAGGCCGAGCCGAAAGCTTTCGCTCCAAATATAAATCCCCGTGGTGTCGTCCCGCAGCACCATCACGATGTTGATTTCGGCGCCCGCCTGGTAGGCGGTGGTTTCGATGCAGTATTGCGGCGCCGCGCCCGAGGCGGGAAGCACCACGGCGGCGGGAGGACGATCGACCACGCTCCATTCGCGGAAGCGTACGAGACATGCGGCGAGATGCTGGGAGAACCCCTGCACCAGATGGCTGTGATCCTCGTCGACGCCATGCATCGCAAAGGGACGCAGCACCAGGCGCGTCCTGGCAGATGCATTGACCGATGGCGACGTCTGGGCCACCGGCTGCAGCGCGGTCCCCCTCACCATCCTGACGGCGAATTCGTCATTCGCTGCCGACGCCGCCCGATCGGCCGGCGCGCGCTCCAGAATACCGAGCTTGATGTTGGCAACGAGCTCTTCGGTGGCCGACGACGGCTCCATGGCGTAGTCGCGATCCAAAAGATCCCACAGCGCCTTGTAGATGCGTAACGCCCCCGCAATGTCGCCCTCTTCCGCATGCGCCCGCATCAGATAGCGGCAGGCATATTCGTGGGTCGGATCGAGATTGACGATCGCGGCCGCGATCCTCTTTTTGGCGTCGGCGGGAACGCCCGCGGAGCTCAAGCCTTCGTCGAGACTGCGCATCAGCCGTTCATGGATGGTCTGCCGCTTGGCCAGCACCCAGACCCGGAACGACGGGTCGAGATCGTCCATTCCTTCGAGCAGCCGTCCGTCAAGCTGCGGCGTATCCAGCAACAACGGGTGAACGCGGCCGCCTTCGGCGAGTTGAATCACGCTTTCGATGTCGACTTCTACCCGTCCGACGTCGATGCCGATCATCAGCCGTTCTGCGACGAAACCGTCATATCCGGCGTCCTCGAGCATCGACCGCAGTTCGCGAACGACCTGGCGCAGCGAGGCTCGCGCTTTTTCCTCGTCCGAACGGCTCCAGAGCAGGCCAACCAGCCGCTCGCGGCTCTCCTGCTTCGACTCCGACAACGCCAGATAGCTCAGGACTGCGCCGGCCTTGCGGGTCCGCAGTTCGATCGGCCGGCCGTTGAACCGCACGCCGAGCCGCCCGACCAACGATACCGACAGGCGCGGAGCGCTTTCGGGCGCCGCCGCGGTGTCGTCTGCTGTCATGACGTTTGCGCTGGCCGGCATGCAACGGTTTCCGGAACCGGTTGGTTAATTCCGTCAGTCTATATCAAAGAGACGCCACCGGTATAGGTTGCACCCCCTCCGGTTAGCCTAATCACATCGTGCAGCCTGGCCGTGACAATTTCGGATGGCTCAAGTTGCAGACCTGGGGCAATGACACGGACCACCGGAACAGCGAAGCTTCGGCGCGTGAGGTCGAGGCAAAACGTCTCGATTCCCAGCCGTTCCAAACGCTGAACGATCAATCCAAATATGACGCTCGCTTCAGTTGCGTGAAGCGGTAGATGGGCGGCGTATTCCGCGACCGGCTGCAGCAGTCTGCACTGATCGGCATTGATCGCCGCGCGCTGCAGGTGGATGCGATCCTGGGCGTTAAGCGCGTCATCGCCGCGCTCACTGCGTTTGGATATGACGACGGCGTCGGCGAGTTCGAGCTGACACATTTCCAGAATCGCGGAGCGGACCGCGGCCTCGAGCGCCGGCCGGGCCGCGAGGCCGAAGGCAAAACCCGAACCGTCCACGCGGCAAGAGACGGCTGCGACACAGGGCACGCCGATATCCGTCGTGATATCGAGCAGCCATGTCCGGCGCGGCATCGATGCGCCGTGACGGAGCTGCCGCAACAAGTCTTCCGCCGCTGTGACGGCTTCATGCCGCACCGGAATCGATCGCGCCAATTGACCGCCGCGCCACCACAGGCTGGCCGCATCGCGTTCGATCAATTCCAACAGGCCATGCAAAGCTGCAGCGTCCCGTGACGGGCCGGCGGCCGATCCGATGCTCAAGGGAGATGGCGGCGCGAAATCGCGTTGCGCCGGCGGACGCCGCAGGCAGACATCTGCCGGAAGCCACACCTCGCCTCCGTCGGCCAGTCGCGTTGCACGACACCAGGAAAGCGCTCGCTCCGGTTGCATGCGGCGTTCTGTGACGGCAGCGACCAATTCCAGCGCCTTCGGGCCAAGTTTTCCGGCCCAATCGTCGACGCCCGGTTTGAGCAACAGGTCGGTTGCAGTCTGCAGTTGAGAGAGATATTCGATTCCCTCGCCGATGCAGCCTTGAAACGCTTCCTGCAACGTCAACCCGACGCCGGAAACGCCGACCATCGGGCTTCCATCATGCAAGGAATCGGCAAGCGCCGGATCGAATTGCGCGCCAAAGCTGATCAAGCCGGGCGCATCGGGCGCGGACAGTTCGAACACCCGCGCAAATCGGGAAGCGGCGATTAGCAAATGGGCGCGATTCGCGGTCTCTGGATCAATCCGGCTGCTCGATTCCACGGCATAATCCAGCGCCTGCAGGATATGTCTGGCCTCGTGATCGGCGGCGACATCCACTTCGTTGCCAAGAAGCAACGATGCCGCGTGTGCAAACAATTCCTGCATCGAATTTTCCGCACCGCTCACGATGACCTCACGACTCAACGTGCAGACTCAAGAACGTGAGGCCAGCCGCCCTCACCTGGAGGAACTTATGCTCGCGAAAGCCTTAGTCATAGCCATGGCAGCCGATATTGCACGATCGGATTATGCCAAGCCTACCTTGATTCGTAGCCGCAGCCGCGAGTGGCTGATCGCCTGCCGCTGGGGACCAGAGGGCGAATATCTTTCGATTGCGACGGCCGGCCCGATCACGGAGCCTCTCGCACTGGTTGCACCGCAGGCGATCAAGCCAATTCACAGCATGGTCGGCGTGCTGGTATCGGAATCGGAAACGCAATCCACCAGCACGTTCCTGCTGGTGCGGCAGTTGCCTGGTGCGATCGAGCTTGCCGGCACTTTTTTTCCGGCCGATGGATACGTGCTGCTGCAGGACCACGGCGATATCCATCTCGTCTGCAAGGCGCGCTACTCGCATAGCTGCGGCTGGCTCGACGGCAAGGAGATCCGCAAGGACATTCCCGATCCGGCACCCTATTCGGCCGAAGCAATGTCCTGGCATATCGAAGCAACGCGCCGTGACTGGATCGGCGAGTTCATTCCCGGCAGCAGGCCGCCGGAGCGGCTTGCGATTCGCGCGAGCTGCTGATGCCTGCGACCTGATTATCCGGGAAACGAGACGGCACGAGATTGCCGCTCGTCATCCCGCGGAAGACTATCATCGCGAGGGAAATCTCTGCCGCTCACGACGACCAACAATATTCAGCTCCGCAACGGTGGCCTTCGCCCGGGGCGTTCGATCGGCAATGCTTTCAACCAGCTTCGCAATGCAGAGCCGCACACGCGGACTGGGTGTTCGCGCATAGGCCTTGAGAACGCGCAACGCGCCCGGCTTGGCGAGCAGATGAACCGGCGAATTCAAGGCGCGAGATCCTGCTCCGGAAGATTCGAACAACTCGCCGACCGAAACACCCAGCACGGAAGCGATTTGCGACAACCGGCTGGCGCCAACCCGGTTGGCGCCCAGCTCATATTTCTGCACCTGTTGAAAGCTAACGCCGATGCGTTCCGCGAGCGTAGTTTGGCTCATGCGGCGGTTGATCCGAAGCATGCGAATCCTGGCGCCCACCATCGCATCGAGCGGGCCGGACTTCATCGTCCCCATGGGCAGGCTCCCAACTGTTCAAGCCGGGAGACCCTAGCACAACCTCAGGGAGACGCTCGCGCTAATTTGCGATCCCAGGGAGCAACTTTACCCGCTGCTCGACATTTTCGTGCTCGATCGTCAGCCGCCCTTTCGGGTCGATTGACGCCTTCATGGCCGGCGGGTGACCGCTCTCGAGGAAATGCTGCAGGACGGCGCGGCTCTCATCCGAAAGCGCAAACAACCCGCGCATCAATTCAAAGAAGCCCGGTTCTTCCGCTACATAGAGAAGTTCGCGCAGTTCCGCGCCGGTATAGTGTCCCAACGCCGTTACAAGCCATTCGGTTTGGTCATTCGGATCGCTCTCCGGCACTCGATTCAGGTAGTAAACGACCGATTCCGCACTCATTTCATCCCCCGGTACCTCGCGATAGCTCACAGAGCCCCCGTTCCGGATGGCTTTCTGGCAGCTAACTCCCGAGCCTAACACTGCGTGGGCCTTCGTGATCTCAGCGTGATCGCAAACGAGCCATGTCCCAATTTCAGCCTGGCAGTTCCCCCATCATCATGGGTGTGTCGAACTGGCGCAGATGGATGCAATTTGGTGCAACATTCTTCCGCCGCCGGCACGGGCCCCCAAGTTTTCGTGCCACTAAAGTCAGAAGGCTTTCGCGATCGCGCGCTGGGCGTCCTGCTGGATCGTCTTCAGATGGTCCTGGTCCCGGAAACTCTCGGCATAGATCTTGTAAACGTCTTCGGTTCCCGATGGCCGCGCGGCAAACCATCCCGCCTCGGATTCGACCTTGATACCGCCGAACGATTGATCGTTGCCGGGCGCCCGGGTCCGAATCGCGCTGACGGGTTCGCCGGCAAGCTGGCGCATGTCGAGTTGCTCCGGCCCGAGCGCCTTCAGCGCGCTCTTCTGTTTCGGCGTCGCGGGCACGTCAATCCGCTCGTAGTGGGGCACGCCGAGTTCGGCTGTCAGTCCGGCAAACAACTGGCTCGGGTCGCGGCCGGTTCGGCCGAGGATCTCGGCGGCGAGCAATCCCATCACCATGCCATCCTTGTCGGTCGTCCACACCGAACCGTCGCGCTTGAGGAACGATGCGCCGGCGCTCTCCTCGCCGGCAAATCCGAACGCACCGGTGCCGAGGCCTTCGACGAACCATTTGAAGCCGACCGGGGTCTCCACCAGCTTGCGGTTCAGCTTCCTTGCGACCCGATCGATGATCGAGCTGGAGACAATGGTCTTGCCGATCGCGGCCTCCCCGCTCCACTGCGGCCGGTGCTCGAACAGATAGGCGATCGCGGCCGCGAGAAAATGATTTGGATTCATCAAGCCGCCGGTGCGCGTCACGATGCCGTGCCGGTCGGCATCGGTATCGTTGGCAAAGGCGACGTCGAACCTGTCGCGCATCGCAATCAGGCCTGCCATCGCGAACGGCGAGGAACAATCCATCCGGATTTTTCCATCCCAGTCCGCCGTCATGAAACGGAACGTCGGGTCCACGGCAGTGTTCACAACCGTCGCGTTGATTCCGTAATGCTCGATCAGCGGCTGCCAGTAATGCACGGCAGCACCGCCCAGCGGATCGATCCCGATTTTCACGCCCGATGACTTGGTCAGCGCCATGTCGACGGTATTGCCGAGATCGGCGACATAGGGACGGATATAGTCGTGCAGATGCGTCGACGGCGCTTTGCGCGCGCGCTCATACGGCACGCGCGCAACGCCCTTCATGCCGGCTTCGATATAGGCGTTTGCGGCCTTTTCGACCTTTCCCGTTACATCGGTATCAGCGGGGCCGCCATGTGGCGGATTATATTTGTATCCGCCATCCTCTGGCGGATTGTGCGACGGCGTGATGACGACACCATCGGCAAGTCCACTCGTCCGGCCCTTGTTGTAGCTCAGGATCGCATGCGAGATGACGGGCGTTGGGGTGTAGCCGCCGCGCTCGTCGATCATGATCTCGACGCCGTTCGCGGCAAACACCTCCACCGCGCTCGCGAGCGCCGGCTCGGCGAGCGCATGGGTATCGATGCCGACGAACAGCGGGCCGGTCAGGCCCACCTCGCGGCGGTGATCGCAGATCGCCTGCGTCGTCGCCAGGATATGATTTTCGTTGAACGAGTTCTTCAGCGACGTCCCGCGATGACCCGACGTTCCGAAAGCAACGCGCTGGGTAGGATCGGACGGATCGGGCTTGCCGGCGAAATACGCCGTCACCAGTCGCGGTACGTTGACGAGAGCGGAAGGATCGACCGGTTTGCCGGCGGCGGGATTGGGGGCAGTCACATGACCTCACGGAATGGTGGTTTCGCCGGATTATACGTAGAAGCGATGGCATGGGCAAAACTGACTATGCCCGCGGCGCAAGCCGATGCGGCCGTCCCTAGTAAACGCCGCGCCGCTGAGGCGGTTTCCTGCCGCCCTGTGCGAAATAGGGATTGTTCAGGCACTGCGCCGCGCGGCCCGAAGCGGACGCTGCGCACTGCGCCTGCGAAGTAAAGCTGCAGTCGATATAGCCGCCGCCGGTGGAGTAGGTTTGCAGGCAGACCGGAAAGTTCGGATCATAGGTCTGGGCACGTATGGGCGCGGCCACCATCACCGTTGCGATCGTCACAATCGTGCAAACCAATACGCGCATTGGGGGCTCCTTTTCGAAAAAGGAACTTACCATACATTCGGCCGTTCGGCCGAATTCCGGCGGCCTTCAGCGGATTGGTGCAGACAATCCATCCGCGGCATCGGCGAAGCGCGCGCGGCGCAAGATGAGAGGCAGCAAACCACCTGCTTTCAGAATGTCGCATTCGAGGCCCGTCTCGACTGCCGCCACGGCCTCGAAGCAATCGTAAATTCCGTCTCTTCCAATGCAAACCCGCATGGAAGCGCGCGGACATATCTGTTCGGGCGTCGCATCGATCTCCACGGTATCGCCGGACCGGAGGCCGAACTCCTGCGGCCGGCGGTCGGCCGGCAGTCGGATCGGCAAGATTCCCATTCCGATCAAATTCGAGCGATGGATGCGCTCGAAGCCGAGCGCGAGCACTGCGCGAATACCAAGCAGCGCTGCCCCCTTGGCTGCCCAATCGCGCGAGGAGCCCATGCCATAACGTTCGCCAGCCAGCAGTACGACGGATCGCCCTTGCGCTGCGTATAGCTCCGCGGCGCGCCAGAGCGCCATGCGCTCGCCCGAACCCGCGTGAACCGTGGTCCCCGGCACGAGATCGGGCGCGAGCAGGTTGCGCACGTTCTTGTTGGTAAAGAGGCCGCGCAGCATCACTTCCCAGTTTCCACGCCGCGAGGCGAAGACATTCAGGTTTCGCCGATCCTCTCCACGCGCGACGAGGTATTCCGCCGCTTCGCTGTCGGGCGGCAGCGCGCCGGCGGGCGAGATGTGGTCTGTCGTCACGTCATCGCCGAGCACGAGGAGAGGCGTCGCAACATAGTGCCCGAGACGGGAACTGGCGCCGAAGCTCGCGAATGGCGGACGCCGGATATAGGTGGAGGCATCGTCCCAGGGAAACAGCACGCTCGCAGGCGCATCGAATTTCGCCCAATCGGCGCTGGCTTCGGCCGCATCATAGGCAGCGTCGTAGTCATCAGGCTTTCGCGCCAGGGCCAGTGCGGCATCGATCTCCGCGCCGGTGGGCCAGATATCCGCGAGGCGAACATCGGCACCGGATTTCGTGCGTCCGATCGGGTCGCGAAGCACGTCGCGGACGGCGTCGCCTGCCAGCGCGAAGGCGACCACCAAGGGCGGTGATGCCAAAAATGCAGCGTCAATCTGGGGATGGACACGACCGGGAAAATTGCGGTTACCCGACAGCACCCCGACAGGAACGATTCCCCGCTCAGTGATCGCGGCCGACATGGCCGGCGCCAGCGGTCCGGAATTGCCGATGCATGTGGTGCAGCCATAGCCGACGATGGCGAAGCCGAGCGCCTCGAGATCGGGCAACAGGCCGGCGCGCTGCAGATAGCGTTCGGCGGTCGGCGAGCCCGGCGCCAGCGAGGTTTTTACCCATGGCGGCGGCGCAAGGCCGAGCGCGCGCGCTTTTCGCGCGAGCAAGCCCGCCGCGATCAGAAGGCGTGGGTCGGAAGTGTTGGTACAGCTTGTAATCGCTGCAATCGCAACGGCGCCATCACCCGGCTGCGGCGTGTCCAATGCGCCGGCAGGCGAATTGGGGCCGTCAGCGAACAGCGGCACCAGCGCAGCTTTCGTGGCGCCGGCGGCAATGCGGTCCTGCGGACGGCGCGGCCCCGCCAGGCTGACCTCGACCTCGTCGAGCGCGATGCTGATCGTCGAAGTATACCGCGGCATCGCAGCCGGATCGAACCACAGGCCTTGCCGCCTTGCGTAGGCTTCGACCAGGGCCACCTGCTCTGCTGCCCGGCCGGTCTGCGTCAGATAATCGAGGGTGCGGCCGTCGATCGGGAAGAAGCCGGAATTGCCGCCGAATTCGGGCGCCATGTTCGCGACGACGGCACGGTCACCGGCGGAGAGCGAGGAAACGCCGGGCCCGAAAAACTCCACGAAGCGATCCGCGAGATCGATCTGCCGCAAGCGCTCGGTGACCGTCAGCGCCAGATCCGTGGCAAGCACGCCTTCGCGGAGGCGTCCCGTCAGGTGGACGCCGATCACGTCCGGTACCTTCATCATCACGGGCATGCCGAACATGACGCTTTCGGCTTCGAGCCCGCCAACACCCCAGGCCAGGACGCCGATCCCGTTGATCATCGGGGTATGGCTGTCGGTACCGATCAGCGTGTCGGGCGCAGCCCACTGCACGCCGTCGCGAGAAATGCGCGTCACCACGCTCGCCAGTCGCTCCAGGTTGAGCGTGTGCATGATGCCGGTGCCGGGCGGATGCACGCGGACGCCGTCGAGCGCACGGGTCGCCCACTTCATGAAGCGGTAGCGCTCGGCGTTGCGGTGAAATTCGTGCTCGATGTTGAGCTTCATGGCATCGCTACGGCCGAAGAAGTCGACACCGATCGAGTGGTCCGTCGAGACGTCCACCGGCAGGACCGGATTGAGCCGGTTCGGATCACCGTCCGCTTCGGCGAGCGAGGAGCGCATCGCCGCAATGTCGACAAGAGCCGGACCGCAGGTGGTGTCGTGCATCAGGACGCGCGACGGCAGGAATGCGATCTCGCTTTCGCTTCGGCCGTGCTTGAGCCAGCCGCGGATTGCCGAGACCGCGGCATCCCTGTTCTCGCGCGTATTGCGCAGCACGTTCTCGAGCAGAATCCGAAGAATGACCGGGAGGCGCTCAAGGTCATCCCCGGCAGCACCGGCAATGTCGGCGACGCGATAAATTTGTGTCCCCGATGCCAGGGTGATTCCGTCAGCCGACACGGCGATTGTCCTTCCGGGAATACCGAACACGATGGGGCAAATGAGGCATATCGCTCATGCACGGACTTCGGCGGGTTCTGCGCGGGCCGCTGGAACATTTTCCATCCTTGCCAGTAGCGTCATCAGGAACGAAATGAAGAGAAGACCGCTGAGAAACAGCAGCCCGCCATAAGCGCTACCGGTCCAATCCTTGATGACGCCGATCGCATAGGGGCCGGCGAAGCCGCCGAGATTGCCGATCGAATTGATGGCGGCGATCGAAACCGCCGCCGTCGAGCGGCTCAGGAACAGGCCGGGCAGCGACCAGAACGGCGACTTGAAAGCATAGAGCCCGGCGAGCGCAAGCGAGATCAATGCCATGGCAATCGTCGGCTGCAGCACGAGGCCGGTAAGCGCGAGCGCGACTGAACCGCATAACAGCGGATAGGCCGAGTGCTTCTGCCGCTCGCCGGTACGGTCGGAATTTCGCGACCACAGCACCATCGCGAGCGTCGCAAAGGCATAGGGAAGCATCGCGACCAGGCCGACCTCAAAATTGGTCAACGATCCCGCCAGGCCCTTGATGATCTGCGGCATCCAGAGGCCGATCCCGAGATTGCCGACCTGGTAGATGAAATAGATCGCCGACAGAAACAGCACCTTCGGATTGGTGATCGCCGCGATCACGCCGAGGTGCTCGACGTTGGCGCGGGCGGCGTGATCCTTGCGCAGCTCGCTTGAAAGCCAGTCGCGCTCTTCCGCCGTCAGCCATTTCGCCTGCTCGGGGCGATCGGTCATGATGAAATAGTTCAGGATTCCGGCGAGCACGGCGGGGCCGCCTTCGAGCAGCAGCATCCATCGCCAGCCACTCAAGCCGAAGCCGGAGACGTGGTCCATGATCCAGGTCGAGAGTGGCGCGCCCAGCAGGTAGGAAACCGGGATCGCTGCCGTAAACAATGCAACGGTGGTGGCTTGCTCCTTGGCCCTGAACCAGTAGGTCAGATAGATGATGATGCCGGGAAAGAAGCCGGCTTCGGCAACGCCCAGCAGGAAGCGAAGGATGTAGAGCTGCATCGCCGTCTCAACGAAGGCCGTGCCAACCGCGACCAGCCCCCAGGTGATCAGGATGCGCGAGATCCAGATCCTCGCTCCATATTTGTTCAGGGCCACGTTGCTCGGCACCTCGAACAGAAAATATCCGATGAAGAAGATGCCGGCAGCGAAGCCGAAAGCCTCGCTGGTCAGCGCGAGCTCCTTGTTCATCTGGAGCGCCGCGTAACCGATATTGGCGCGGTCGAGATAGGAGATCACGTAGAGGACGAAGCAATAGGGAACGATGCGCCAAAACACCTTGCGCGTGGCGGATCGCTCGACTGCTGATGTCGTGCCGGACATGCGGCGCCTCCCACTGGCTTTGTTATCGACGCGCGGCTCCGAGACCCCGCGGAATTTGTGGGACACGAAATTACATTTTATAATATAAAATGCAATATGAGAATTACGCCGATCAGACCTGCGGAATCTTGATCAGTCCCGCCCCCTCGATATGGACGCGGAGGAAATCCGCCGCTTCCTGCCGCAGCCCCTTCTCCAGCAATGTGAGAATGTTGATGTGCTCACGGCACTGCAGCGGGAGCCGGCTGCGATCCACCGTGATGTGATATTCCACCAGCCGCCGCAGCCGGTTCACCCGTTTCAAGGCATCGAGAAAGAACGGATTGCCCGAGCAGCCGACCAGCATTTCGTGAAATTCTGAATTGGAAGCGAAGATCTCGGAGCGCGACGCGCGCTTATATCCGCCGTCGAGCAGCCACTGCTGCTTCTCGCGCGCAGCAGTGAACGCCGCGCGATCGATCTGGAAACCGGGCAGCAGCACGGCCTGGGGCTCCAGGGCTACCCGCAACTGATAGCCATGCTGGTAGCTCTCCTTGGATGTGAGGAGCTGGCCAAAGGCCCATCCATTGCCTGGAAGACGCTCAATCCAGCCTTCTTCCGCTATTT
>Ga0081540_1001649_pt1 | contig 18988 bp, 15 predicted proteins | sample TabmetS2T1R1_FD_71024 | JGI IMG/M metagenome (GOLD analysis project Ga0081540, IMG submission 71024) | Tabebuia heterophylla rhizosphere microbial communities from the University of Puerto Rico - S2T1R1 | ecosystem: Host-associated > Plants > Roots > Rhizosphere ... | reverse complement strand
GATGAGAAGAACCAGGATGTGCTGCTTTTCATCGACAACATCTTCCGGTTTTCGCAAGCGGGTTCTGAGGTCTCTTCGTTGCTCGGCCGGACCGCGAGTGCAGTCGGTTATCAACCCACACTCGCAGCAGAAATGGGTGCACTGCAAGAACGGATTACTTCAACTAAAAACGGTTCGATCACGTCCTTCCAGGCAGTGTATGTCCCGGCCGACGACTTAACTGATCCCGCTCCAGCGACGACCTTCGCACACCTCGACGCGACTATCGTCCTGGACCGTGCGATTGCTGAGTTGGGTATCTATCCTGCGGTGGATCCCCTGGATTCCACCTCCCGTATCCTGACCCCTAAGATCGTCGGTGACGCTCACTATAACACTGCCAACCGCGTTAAGCTGATCCTCCAGCGCTACAAGGAACTGCAGGACATCATCGCCATCCTCGGTCTGGACGAGCTGAGCGACGAAGACAAGATGACCGTTGCACGTGCCCGAAAAGTCCAACGCTTCCTGTCCCAGCCCTTCCACGTCGCCGAACAGTTCACCGGTCTGAAAGGCGTACTGGTTCCCATCGACGAAACCATCCGTGGCTTCAACATGATCATGGACGGCGAAGTGGATGAATACCCCGAAGCAGCGTTCAACCTCGTCGGGAACATCGACGATGCGATCGAAAAAGGTAAGAAACTTCTCGCCCAGGCCCGCGGATAAACCGTTGCGACACGGCTAAACTAGAAACGAATGAACTTAGAGATATTAACTCCCGAAAAAAAACTGTTCAGCGCCGACGTTTACGGCGTACAGCTACCTGGAGTGGACGGCCTTTTCGAAGTCCTCGACCGCCATGCACCGCTGGTAAGCGCGCTGAAGGCAGGCCAGGTAAAGGTCCTCAAAGACAAAAATAACCACCTTGCATTCTTTACGATCCAGAGCGGATTCGTGGAAGTGATCCACAATAAGGTGACCGTATTGGTTGAAGGCGCAGTACCTGTCGAAGGCAAATCGTAAGCGATTACACGCGCTTGCGATCCTTCATCTGAAGACGAATTGTTAGTTTGAACCCCGGCTTTTGCCGGGGTTCTCATTTCACCTTGGGCCGGCCCGTGGCCCGCCATGATTAATTCAATTGCGGATCGATCGGGAAGTTGACCATCATCTCATACTCTCCGCCAAGATGGCGAAGCGCATCCTTCCATACCTCCGAAGGTTTCTTGTGGAATACCAGCGGCCGGCTGGCGGTCACCGTTAGCCAGGACTTCTCCTTCAGTTCGTCGGCCAGCTGTCCGCTGCCCCAGCCGGAATAACCGATAAAAAACCGGATCTTGTTCATATCGACCTCCCCCGAACGGATCAGATCGATCGCCGTTTCGAAGTTGCCGCCCCAGAACACGCCGTCGATGATCTCGTAGCCGCCCGTGATCTTTTCCGGATATTGATGCAGGAAATGAATGGTGTCCATTTGGACCGGGCCGCCAAGATAGACCGGTATCTTCTTCAGGTCATCCAATCCGCTGACCAGCTCGTCAAGCGTATACTCGTAATTCTTGTTCAACACAAAACCAAAACTCCCCTCATCCTGGTGCTCACATAAAAACACAACTGTTCGCATGAAATTCGGGTCTTTCAAAAAGGGATCAGCGATCAATAATATACCTGGTGCCGGGCTCTCCATATCAACTAAATTATAAAATCCTCATACTAAATATAGGGCTTTTTCGCCTGAAATCCCCTTTCTTTGTGAAAGCTTCGTTAAATCACTCTCGACAAAAAGACGAAACAGGGGCGCCTTCACCCTTTTGAATAATTTTACAGATGAACCAAAGCCAAAACCGGGCGGAGCCCGGTTCTTGCTGAATAAAAAATCATGGGTTTGAAAAAAATTTTCCCCGTTATTTTTGTATTGATCTCCCTCTCCCTGATCGGCAGCATCTATATTCAGATCAACTGGATCTATACGATGCTCGAAAATAAACAGGAAGAGCTGAAGCATAAGCTGAGAGATGCCACCAGCTATGTCGCGCAGGAATTGGTGACACAGCGCGGGACCAATCCGGGCAAACTCTTGAGACTAAAGCCCGGCCTGTGGCGACCCTCCGACCCGTTCACTACCGAACTGATGCGCGTACCCACCATCGCCGAAAGATATACGGTGGAGGATGTAAGCGACAAAATGCGCAAGGCTTTGAATCTCGTCGGACTGAAGAATACCCGCTTTGAATTCTCGATCTCTTCCGATCCCGGCGGCTCGCCGCTGAATTTACGTCCGCTGGAACTGCGGTCGCGGAACTTCCTCAATGAGATCCTGGACACGTCCAATAATCTCTCTGCGATCATGCCGTTGCTGGCGCCGGAAAATGCGGACGGGAGCAGCACCTTCCCCGATGAGGTACTTGTCGTTGTAATATCGGATTACAAAAAGATGGTCCTCGGCGAAATGCGGGTCATGATCGGCGGCGCCATCTTCTTTACCCTTGTCATCATCGCTGCATTCTATGTGACTGTGAATGCTCTCCTCCGGCAGAAAAAGCTCAGCGAGGTCAAGAACGACTTTATCAACAATATGACCCATGAGTTCAAGACGCCCCTGGCCACCATCTCCCTTGCCGTGGACGCCCTCCGCAACGAGAAAGTTGTACAGGACAGGACAAAGTCGGAATATTTCACCGGGATCATAAAGGAAGAGAACAAGCGAATGAATAAACAGGTGGAGACCATCCTTCAGGCTTCCCTGCTCGACCGGCAGGACCAGCAACTAAACCTGAAGGCTCTTCACGCACACGTAATAATCCAGGAGGCAATGGAGAATTTCCAGCTGCAGCTGGAAGGCAAGGGCGGTCGTTCCGAAGTGCAGTTCAATGCAAAGAATGACCTGATCCTCGCTGACGAAGTACATTTTACGAATATCATCACCAACCTCATCGACAACGCGGTAAAATACTCGAAAGACAATCTCCTCATCCGCATCACCACGCAAAACACTCAAAAGAATCTCGTCATCCGCATCGAGGATAACGGCATTGGCATGAGTAAAGAGACCCAACGCCGCATCTTCGAGAAATTCTATCGTGCACATACCGGCAACCTGCACAATGTAAAAGGTTTCGGCCTTGGCCTAAGCTATGTAAAGACCATCGTCGAAGCCCACGAGGGCAAGATCAAAGTGGATAGCACCGTAGGGAGAGGGACTACATTCACGCTCGAGTTTCCGCTGAAGACTGGCCAGGAGGCATAGGTTCGGGATCAGGCAGCAACAAACAGCCGTCACCATAGCTCAGGAATCGAAAGCCGTGCGCCAGCGCATAATCATACATGTTCCGCCAACCTTCCCCGATGAACGAACCGACCAGCAAAAGCAAAGTGGATTCCGGCTGATGAAAATTCGTCACAAGCCCCTGAACCACCTTCCACTTGTATCCCGGCACGATAAGCAGTTGGGTAGTTGTCATCAACCGTTGCATCCCCTCCTTCTCCATTCGGTCGAGCAGCATCGTGAGCGCCGTCGCTGAGTCGATCTCCCGTCCGCTGCCTGAGTAGGCATCCCATTGCCGCACGATCAGGCTTTCCCGCTCAGACCCGGCACTCTTGACTCCCAGCCAATAGAGACTTTCCAGCGTCCGCGCCGAAGTCGTGCCGACGGCGATCACCGGTTTTCCCGCGATCACCTGATCGCGCAGCCGCGAAATAAACTCCCTGCCAACTTCGATGAATTCGATATGCATGGTATGATCTCCGAGCGTGCTTGCCTTCACCGGCAGAAAAGTTCCCGCACCCACATGCAGGGTGACAAAATCCCGCTGCATATTTCTTCCTGCCAAAGACTGAAAGATCTCCTCGGTGAAATGAAGACCGGCAGTCGGCGCCGCCACCGACCCGTCCCGCATCGCGTAAATGGTCTGATATCGCTGACTGTCTCCGGCCTCGACCTCCCGATGGATATAGGGTGGGAGAGGGATGGCGCCGGCCCGATGCAGCAATTCGGCAAAGCTCAGCTCCACCGGTGACCACGACAAGGCAATAAGAAAGGAATCCCCGGAGTTCTCCACGTAGCGCGCTTCCAGTACCTCTCCACCCGGCATCTCCTTCCGCAACACTTGACCCGGCTTCCATTTCGACGCGCCGCCGATCAGGCACCGCCAGTTTACACTCCCCGTCCGCGCAAGCGCGTTGGCGATACCGCCATATTCTGCCGGTGGTTCGAGACAAAAGATCTCGATCCGCGCACCCGTCGGCTTGCGGAATTCGATCCGCGCCTCGACAACCTTTGTGTTATTGAATACGAGAAGACCCCCGGCCGGCAGATACCCGGCGATATTTCGGTATATGTCTTCGCTGATGATGCCGTTACGATAGATCAGGAGCTTGCTGGCGTCGCGGTCTGCCAGGGGATGATAAGCAATCCGTTCAGCAGGAAGATCATAAGTATAGTCCGCGATGGAAATGTCCTGTGGTCGTTGCATGTGAGTTTGATGTCTTATTCACACCATAAGCAGGCTTTTCCACGGGTTATCCACTGCTATTCACATTCTTCACACAGTCTAAAAAGCCCAAAAAACTTGTTAAACCATGCTAAGTCCATCCAGGACAACACACAGAGTGCCAACGCTGTATTGTGGAAAAATTAAATTTTCCAATTTTCCTGAAAAAAGTGGGAAAAAGTGTTATTTTGTGTTAGTTTTAGTATAAATTGATTCAACTCTTCATAAATGATTGGTTTTCTGGGCGAATACGAAGCTACTTTGGACGCAAAAGGTCGCTTCCTGCTCCCGGTCGGCTTTAAAAAACAGCTGCCGGAAGAGGGTCCAACCCAGTTTGTCATCAATCGCGGATTTGAAAAATGCCTTAGTCTCTATCCGATGAAAAGCTGGGAGCCCATATTTACCAGGATTAGCCAATTGGATGAATTTGAACCCGAAGTTCGGCAATTCCGGAGGTATTTCCTCAACGGCGCTATAATGGTCGAATTGGACTCCGCCGGGCGGTTGTTGATCCCCCCAAACCTGAAAGAGTACGCCGGTCTCGACAAGGACATCATACTGGCGTCAACCGTAGATAAGATCGAAATCTGGGATAAAAGTAAGTACCAACAGTTCTTTGAATCTTTTTCACCGGAAGCATTCAGCAGCCTGGGCAAACGGGTGATGAAGCCGGGAGGGTCGGCATCATGACGACTCCAAACAGCCAGGACGGCCAGGATCAGCATTCATACCACCTGCCCGTCCTTCTCCAGGAGTCGCTCGGGGCCCTCGCCATCAGGCCGGACGGCGTTTACGCCGATCTCACTTTTGGCGGCGGCGGCCACTCCCGGGGCATTCTCGAAAGATTGGGGCCAAAAGGCAAACTCTTTGCCTTTGACCAGGACAGCGATGCCCGCCGCAATCTGCCCGAGGATCCCCGCATCACCTTCCTGCCGCACAACTTCCGTCACGTGGGTCGCTTCCTGCGCTTGCATGAAGCCATTCCCGTCGATGGCATCCTGGCCGACCTGGGAGTGAGCAGCCATCAGTTCGATGAAGGGCAACGCGGCTTCTCCTTTCGATTTGAAGGAGACATGGATATGCGTATGGACAGGCGTCAGGCTCTGACGGCGTTCGACATCGTCAGCACCTGGTCGGAGCAACGGCTGCACAAACTGTTCGAACAATACGGGGAGGTCACCAACGCAAAGACCCTCGCCCGTACCATCGTACATGTTCGTCATACCGTTTCGCTAAAGACGATCCCCAACTTCAGGACGGCGCTGAATAGCGTGGTGAAAGGAAATCCCAATAAATACTTCGCCCAGGTGTTTCAGGCCCTGCGCATCGAGGTGAACGATGAATTGGGAGCATTGAAAGAAATGTTACAACAGGTGCCCGGCCTCCTCTCTATAGGCGGACGTATAGCGATTATCACCTTTCATTCCCTGGAAGACAGGATCGTCAAGAACTTCCTTAAAAAAGGATCCTTCGAAGACGAAGACCCGTCTGACCCCTTCGGACAAAGTACGGCACCCCCCCTATTAAAAGTAATTACCAAAAAACCGGTGATTCCCGGCGAAACTGAATTACGCCACAACCCAAGGTCCCGCAGCGCAAAACTGCGGGTGGCACAACGCATATAGAATATAGAATGACAAAATGGAAACCATCCCTGCTCGGCTATCGCTGGATCATGAAGAACATCGGTTTCTTCTTCTTCCTTGCCGCATTGGCGGTGGTCTACATCTATAACGGCCACTATGCCGATAAGATCTCCCGGGATATTACCCGGACCAACAAGGAACTGAAAGAGCTGCAGTATGAATATAAAACCCTGAAAAGCGAAGTGATGTTCCGCAGCAAGCAAAGCGAACTTGCCAAAGCCGTCGAACCCTTTGGACTGAAACAACTGATCCGGCCGCCTTATGTGCTGGTGGATACGCCCGCACAAAAATAAAAACGCATGGAAGTCAAACGCGACATATTATGGAGGGTATACCTCTGCTTTCTCGGCATCGTAGCGTTGTCGCTCGTGGTGCTGGGAAAGGTCGTGTATATCCAGCGCGCTCAGGGGGCCTACTGGAAAGGACTCAGCGACAGCCTGCATCAGAAATTCGTTGAACTGGACGCCGAACGCGGCACCATCTACAGCGAAGACAGCAGCATGCTCAGCACCTCGATCCCCTGGTTCAATATCTATATCGACTTCGGCGCGGACGGCCTCCGCGAAAAGAACGGCAAGCGCTTCTTTGAGAACCTCGACTCGCTCTCGGGCTGCCTGGCCCTGCTCTTCGGCGATCAGTCGGCCGCCGCCTACAAAAAGATGCTGCAAAAAGGCTATCGGACAGCAGATCGCTACTACGAGCTGCAGTCCAATGTCTCCTTCGAAAAATACCAGAAACTTCGCGACTTCCCCCTCGTCCGCCAGGGTCGCAACAAAAGCGGCTTCATCGCGGAAGTGGTCAATAAAAGATTGAATCCGTTCGGCTTGCTGGCCAATCGTACCATTGGCCTGGCAAGAGCGAATACCCAGAACGTGGGCCTCGAACGCACCTATGACACGCTCCTCAAAGGAGAAACGGGCCGTCGCCTGGTTCGCTATATCGCAGGCGGCGCCTACATTCCCGTCGAAGGGTATGAGATCGAGTCGGAGAACGGTAAAGACATCGTTACGACCATCGATGTCAATATCCAGGACATCGCAGAGAATGCGCTCCAAAAGGAGTTGATCACGAACGAGGCGGAACACGGAACCTGCATCGTCATGGAAGTGGCCACAGGCAAGATCAGGGCCATCGCCAATCTCGGCCGCCAACCCGACGGTAGCTATTGGGAAGACCTCAACTATGCCATCCGCGCCACCGAACCCGGTTCCACCTTTAAACTGGCGACGCTGCTTTCCCTGCTCGAAGACAGGAAGGTCTCGCTCAATGAAAAATTGAACCTGGAAGGAGGCCGTTGGAAAATAGCCGGTCGCACGGTATACGACGCAGAACCTCACGACAACAGCCTCTTCACCGTAAAACAAGCCTTCGAGATCAGCTCCAATGTCGGCATGGCGAAACTGGCCGTTGCGCACTATTCCAGTAATCCCAATCAATTCATCGATCATTTGCGCAAACTCCGCCTGGATAAGCCCACCGGCATCGACCTCGCGGGCGAATCCACACCGGTGATCATCACGCCCAGATCGCGCACCTGGAGCGCCACGGCCCTCCCCTGGATGGCTTTTGGCTACGAAGTCCTGGTCTCGCCGCTTCAAACACTGGCTCTTTACAATGCGGTTGCCAACAACGGTCGCATGATGAAGCCCTATCTGGTCAGCGCTATCCAGGAGAATGGATTCACGGTAAAAGAAAATCAACCTGCCGCCGTCGTGGAAAAGATTTGCAGCGACGAGACCCTCGCCCAGCTAAAGGAATGTCTCAACGGCGTTTGCCAGGACCCCGAAGGCACCGCCATGAAAGTGTTCAGGGATGCCTTCTACAAGGTGGCGGGCAAGACCGGCACCGCACTGGTAGCCAATAGATCCCGCGGCTACGCCGATCATATCTACCAATCCACGTTTGTCGGGTATTTCCCCGCCGCGGCTCCGAAATACACCTGCATCGTAGTGATCAGGAATAAACCCTTTGCAAAGGAATACCTCGGCGCTAAGGTAGCCGGACCGGTCTTCAGGGAGGTCGCCGACCACCTGATGAGCCCTATCGAGAGCCTTGACTACCGGGACTCCACCGCCGCCGCGGACAATAGCTGGTTGCTCGCATCGGCGCCCGCAGCGCCGCTGCTGCCCGCAAATCGCCAAACGATACCCAATGTAAAAGGAATGGGTTTGAAGGACGCGCTATACACGCTGGAAAGTATGGAGCTCAAAGTGGCGGTCAGAGGAAGCGGAAAAGTGCGGACGCAAAGCCCGGAACCTGGCCGCCCGCTAAAGAAAAAGGAAACCATATTCATTCAATTGGACTAAGGACGATAAATGGCCAACCTGCAGGACATATTATATAAGGTGAGTATCCGGAGCTTCATCGGCCCCCGGGAGAGGGTGATCGACCACCTCCAAACCGACTCCAGGCTTGCAGGACCAGGCACGCTGTTCATCGCCCTGAAAGGCACACACACCGATGGCCATCAATATATCCCTGCTGTCGTTGCGGCCGGGGCAATCGCCATCGTATGCGAACAACTGCCCGAGAGCGTCAGGGAAGGCATCACCTATATCCAGGTGGAAGACAGCGCAGCCTCGGCCGGCATCATCGCCCATAACTTCAACGGTCAGCCTTCCGAAAAGCTGAAACTGGTGGGCGTCACCGGAACCAACGGGAAGACAACCATCGCCACACTCCTGTACAATCTTTTTACCGCGCTGGGATACAAGTGCGGTCTGCTCAGCACCGTCCAAAACCATGTCGGCGACCGGATCGTCCCGGCCACTCATACCACCCCCGACGCCCTGCACCTCAATGCGCTGCTAAAACAAATGGTGGACGAAGGCTGCACACATGCCTTCATGGAGACAAGCTCCCATGCCATCCACCAGCATCGAGTCGCCGGACTAAGGTACACGGGAGGCATCTTCAGCAATATCACCCAGGATCACCTCGACTATCACAAAACCTTTGAAGAATATATCCGGGTCAAGAAGTCCTTCTTCGACTCCCTGCCGTCGGACGCCTTTGCCATCTCCAATGCGGATGACAAACGCGGCGCGGTGATGCTGCAAAACACGAACGCAAAAAAATATTTCTATAGCCTTAGGACGATGGCCGAATTCAAAGGACGGATCCTGGAGAACAACCTCACCGGTCTCGTGATGACGATCAACGACCAGGAGGTGCACTTCCGCCTTATCGGCGAATTCAACGCATATAACCTGCTGGCCGTCTATGGCGCGGCCATCTGCCTCGGCGAGGCCAAGAACGAGATCCTGCGTTGCCTGAGCACGCTCAACGGCGCGGAAGGCCGGTTCGACTATGTCGTCTCGCCAAAGGAAAAGATCATCGGCATCGTCGACTACGCTCACACGCCGGACGCCTTGATCAATGTGCTGGCCACGATCCAGAAACTCCGGAAAGGCCATGAAAAGATCATCACCGTAATGGGGGCCGGTGGCGACCGGGATAAGACCAAACGCCCGTTGATGGGGGCCGCCGCCGCCGAATACAGCGACAAGGTCATCATCACTTCCGATAACCCGCGGAGCGAAGACCCGGAACAGATCATCCGCGACGTCGAGGCCGGGCTGAACACGGCGGCAAAACGGAAATACATCTCCATCACCGACCGGAAAGAAGCGATCCGTACCGCCATCAACCTCGCCGGCCCCGAAGACATCCTGCTCATCGCAGGAAAAGGCCATGAGAAATACCAGGAAATAAAAGGGGTGAAACATCCCTTCGATGATAAACAGGTCCTATTGGAATTTTTTGAATTGTTAGATAAGTAGTCATGCTATATACACTATTTGAATGGTTCAGACAACACGGGATAAAGGTACCGGGCAGCGCCCTGTTCCAGTTCATCACTTCCAGGGTGCTGCTGGCCGTCGTGGTCTCCCTCATTATCAGCATGATCTTTGGCAAAAGACTGATCCGCTACCTCGTCAAAAAGCAGATCGGCGAGACCGTTCGCGACCTGGGCCTGGCCGGCGAACAGCAAAAAAGGGGCACTCCCACCATGGGTGGCTTCATCATTATCCTCGCGATCCTGATCCCCACCCTGCTCCTGGCCGACCTGCACAAGGCCTATATCCGGCTGATGATCTTCAGCACGATCTGGCTTGGCCTGATCGGTTTTATCGACGACTACCTGAAGATGCGGGCCAAACGGCTTGCCAAAGAACAGGGTGTCCCTTACAAGAAAGGCGACAAGGATGGCCTCGCGGGCTGGTTCAAGGTCCTGGGCCAGGTAGTCCTCGGCATCGTTGTGGGTTATACGCTTTATTTCAACGCCAACACGCGCGTCTGGCGGGAATACGTCGGGACAAGGCTGCCCGCGGATACCACCGAGATCAAAGCGGTGACCCTGGATAAGGAAAAGAAATATTTCATCGTAGCAAAAGAACCGATCACCACGATCCCGTTCGTCAAGAACCATGAGTTCAACTATTCCAAGCTCCTGCCGGAAGCGTTGCGGGGCCTCACTTGGGTGCTGTATATCGTGATCGTGATCTTTATCATCACGGCGGTATCCAACGGAGCCAATCTGACAGATGGATTGGACGGCCTGGCCACAGGGGTCAGCGCGGTCATCGGGGCCTGCCTGGGCATCTTCGCCTACGCCAGCGGCAATATCCGGTTCGCAGAATATCTCAATATCATGTACATCCCCAACCTGGGCGAGCTGTCCATTTTCATCGGCGCGCTTATCGGGGCCTGTCTGGGCTTTCTCTGGTATAATGCCTATCCGGCACAGGTCTTCATGGGGGACACGGGAAGCCTTATGCTCGGCGGGATCATCGCGGCCCTGGCGATCATCGTTCGCAAGGAATGGCTGGTTCCCATTTTCTGCGGGGTGTTCCTGGTCGAAAGCCTGAGCGTGATCATTCAAGTGACTTATTTCCGGTATTCAAAGAAAAAATACGGCGAGGGTAGAAGAGTATTTCTCATGAGTCCCCTGCATCATCATTATCAAAAGCTGGGCTACCATGAGAGTAAGATTGTGACAAGGTTCTGGATCGTGACGATACTCTGTGTGGCATTTGCAATTGCGACGCTGAAGATCAGGTAACAACGCGGGCCACAAGTCCGCGCGAATCGACGTGAAAAACCAAATCGACCCCTGCGAAAAAGTATTGTGGTGCAGTAGATCCTATGCTTTTGAAGAACCCCATAATCCGTTAACCGGTTGAAACAGGAATTACTATGGCGAAGAAGATGGTCATACTCGGTGGTGGCGAAAGTGGCGTGGGCGCGGCCATCCTTGCAAAACAGCAAGGATACGAGGTCTTCTTGTCCGACGGCGGCCCGCTGAAAGAAAGCTACCGGAGCGACCTCCAAAAACACGCCATCCCATTCGAAGAAGGCGGTCACACGGAAACAAATATCCTCGATGCCGCCGAGGTCATGAAAAGTCCCGGCATCCCCGACAAGATCCCGGTGGTCCGCTCGGTCAAAGCCAAAGGCATTCCCATCATCAGCGAGATCGAACTGGCATACCGATACAAAGGCGAAAGCCGGATCATCGGCATCACCGGCAGCAACGGCAAGAGCACGACCACGGCCCTTACCTATCACATCTGCCGCCATGGGGGACTGGATGCCGCACTGGTAGGCAACATCGGTTATTCCTTTGCCCGGCAGGTGGCCGAAGAACCCAAACCCTGGTACGTATGTGAGATCAGCAGCTTTCAGCTGGATGATATCCATGCCTTCCGACCGGACGTGGCGATCCTGACCAATATCACCGAAGACCACCTCGACCGCTATGACTACAAATTCGAGAACTATATCGCGAGCAAGTTCCGGATCACGATGAATCAAACCGGGACCGACAGCTTCATATACAACGAAGACGACCCTGTGATAAAAAAAAACGTCGCACATTTCAAAATTCACTCTAACCCACTGCCATTCAGTATGCAAAAGGAAACCAACAAAGGAGGATTTATACGCAACGGACAAATGAACATCAACGCCGGTAGTGAGAAACTACAAATGAGCATCTACGATTTTGCCCTTAAAGGCATTCACAATCAATATAACACCATGGCAGCAGGCATCGCATCCGCAACCGTCGGCATCCGGAAAGAGAAGATCCGCGAGGCGATCCAAAGCTTTGAGGCGCTGGAACACCGCATGGAATACGTCCTCACCGTAAGAGGCGTGGAATTCATCAACGACTCCAAAGCAACCAATGTCAACTCCACCTGGTACGCGCTCGAAAGCATGGAGAAACCAACCGTGCTCATCCTTGGCGGCGTAGACAAAGGCAACGATTATGGACTGATCCGCGACCTGGTAAAAGAAAAAGTAAAGGCCGTCGTCTGCATGGGCGTGGACAACCGGAAGATCCACGAGGCCTTCCAGAACGATGTCCCGCTCATGGTCAATACCGCCAGCGCGGAGGAAGCCGTAAAAGCCGCTTTCCATTTTGCCGCAAAAGGCGATGTCGTTCTGCTGAGCCCGGCCTGCGCCAGCTTCGATCTGTTCAAGAACTATGAAGACAGGGGAAGACAGTTCAAGGAGGCTGTCCGCGATCTATAAGAAATGAACAACACGCCGGCGATAGAAAGAACCCCGTTCAGCGGACTCCGGTCCCGGACAAAAGGAGACAAGGTCATCTGGACTGCCGTAGTCCTATTGGCCGTCGTATCCCTGCTTGTGGTGTACAGCTCTACGGGTCTCCTCGCCTACAAAATGTATAAGGGCAATACGGAGATCTATCTGTTCAAGCAATTCGCCTTCATCCTGGTGGGGGTAATGATCATCTACTTCGCCCACCAGGTGAACTATACGGTCTATTCCCAGGTGGCCAGGATCCTGTTCATCCTATCCATTCCCTTGCTGTTCTATACGCTTTTCTTCGGCGTGAAACTCAACGAGGGCAGCCGCTGGATCCGGTTGCCGATAATCAATTTAACCTTCCAGACCTCCGACCTGGCCAAGCTTGCGCTCTTCATGTACCTGAGCCGGCTGCTCAGCAGGAAGCAGGATGTCATCAAAGATTTTCGTACGGGGTTCCTGCCCGTGATAACCCCGGTGGCAATCATCTGTCTGCTGATCGCTCCCGCCAATCTCTCCACCGCCCTGCTCATCGGCGCCACCAGCCTGATGTTACTATTCATCGGTAGGGTTAGCGCCAAACATCTGCTGCTGACCATCGGCGTGGCGGCGATCCCGGTAGCGCTGCTCATCGGCGCGGCCATGATCCGGCATAAAGCCAACGGCGGGACGACGGAGAAACCAAAGACCGAAGGCCGCAGCCGCCTCACGATCCGCGTGGACACCTGGATGAATCGCGTAGAGACCTTTGTCTACGGCGGAAAAGAGGACAACAGTGACAATAATTACCAGACCAACCAGGCCAAGATCGCCATCGCAAAAGGCGGCTTTCTCGGACTGGGACCCGGGAACAGCCAGCAACGGAATTTCCTCCCACACCCGTACTCCGATTTCATCTATGCGATCATCATCGAAGAATACGGACTGGCGGGAGGGGTATTCATCGTGCTCATCTACCTGGTGTTCCTGCTGCGGAGTATCCGCATTTTCCGGCGCTGCCCGTTTGCCTTCGGGGCCTTCCTCGCTCTGGGACTTAGCTTCACGCTGGTTATCCAGGCGCTGGCAAATATGGCGGTGAATGTGCACCTGTTCCCCGTAACCGGCGTGACGCTGCCACTGGTGAGCATGGGGGGTAGCTCCTTTCTCTTCACCTGCCTGGCCATCGGCATCATCCTGAGCGTGGCCCGCAATGCAGAATCCGCGGAGGGCGATGAGACGGCAAAGACACGCAGCGAAAGTGCTTCCGAAGTGGAAGAAGACGAATCCGTCGGGGAGGCGGTGCCCGCATGAGTGATCGGATCATCATAGCAGGCGGCGGCACCGGTGGCCATATCTTCCCCGCCATCGCCATCGCCGGAGCGCTTAAACAACAGGAACAGGACATCGAACTGCTGTTCGTAGGCGCAAAAGGGAAGATGGAAATGGAAAAGGTCCCTCAGGCCGGCTACCGTATCGAAGGGATCACGATCGCCGGTTTTAACAGAAGCTCTTTGATAAAAAATATCGGTCTTCCTTTCAAGCTGATAAAAAGCTTCTTCCAGGTGAACGATATCATCCGGTCGTTTATGCCCGATGCGGTCATCGGCGTGGGTGGATATTCCAGTTTCCCGGTCCTTCGCTCGGCGCAGGCCAAAGGGATTCCCACATTTATACACGAAAGCAACTCCTTCGCAGGGAAGAGCAATATATTATTGGGCAAGAAGGCGACACGGATCTTTGTCGCCAGCGATGGAATGGAAAGGTTCTTTCCCGCCGGCCGGATCAGCGTTGTCGGTAACCCGGTGCGCAGCGCCATCGTGCAAAGCAGCCTTACCCGGGAGGAAGGTATCCGGTTCTTCGGACTGGACCCGGCAAAACCCACGATCCTGTCCACCGGCGGATCGCTGGGCGCAAAGGGGATCAACGAAGCTATTGCCGCTCATGTCGACGAGTTCGGCAACAACGGTCTGCAACTGATCTGGCAAACAGGAAAACCCTTTGCCGGCCAGGCTGCCGCACTCGCCGCGGGAAGAAACTATCTCTGGACACAGGATTTCATCCCCCGGATGGAGTATGCCTTTGCTGCCGCCGACATCGTGATCTCGCGATCGGGCGCCATGTCCATCGCCGAACTGTGCGTCGTGAAGAAGCCCGTCGTCTTCGTTCCGTTTCCCTTTGCAGCCGAAGACCACCAAACGGCAAATGCTCAACACCTGGTGAATAAGAACGCGGGCCTCATGGTAAAAGATAGCGAAGCAAAAGAGAAGTTAGTGGATACGGTGCTCGCGTTGTCACGGGATAAGGAAAGACAGGGAATGCTGAGTACAAACATCGGCCGGCTGGCGGTCACCGACGCGGCAGGCCGGATTGCAACGGAGATCATGAAAGTGATAAAAGGATGATGGAATTTAAAGCGATAAAGAAAGTGTACTTCATTGGGATCGGCGGGATTGGCATGAGCGCGCTGGCCAGGTATTTTAAGTTCCATGGGAAAGAGGTCAGCGGATACGACAGGACGGCCACACCGCTTACCCATCAGCTGGAGAACGAAGGCATCGCGGTACACTTTGAAGAAGATCTGAACCTGGCGCCAAAAGATGTCGATCTGGTCGTCTATACCCCGGCGGTACCCGAGGGGCATAAAGAGCTGGCTTACTACCGGCAGCACGGCCAGACGCTGATGAAGCGCAGCGAGGTACTGGGTCTCATCACACGTAGCTCTTTTAATATTTGCGTGGCGGGCACACACGGAAAGACAACCATCACGACCATGATCGCGCATATCCTGCGGCACAGCGGCTACGGTTGCAATGCCTTCCTGGGCGGTATCGCTGTCAACTATAACAGCAATTACTGGTCCGATGAGCGCAACGTCTGTGTGGTAGAGGCCGATGAGTACGATCGCAGCTTTCTGAGACTGAGCCCCGATATCGCCGTTATCACAGCCATGGATGCCGATCATCTCGACATCTACGGCACCGCGGCTGAGGTGCAGAAGGCCTTTATCGAATTCTCCGGTTGCCTCAAGCCCGGGGGGCTGGTTCTTAGCAAGGAAGGTCTCGAGAAGGGCGCAGAGCTGAAGGGCGACCACCACCTGACCTACGGCCTGCTGGACCCTACCGGCCATCCGGCCGGCCCGGGTGTCAGCGCCCCGGACTTCTATGCAACGGAGATCCGCATCGACCAGGGCGACTACCTCTTTCGCACGCTGAGCAGCGACTGGAGCATCGACAAGGTCGTTCTGCCCATGGGCGGAAGACATAATGTGGAGAATGCCGTTGCGGCGATCGCCATAGCCCACCGGCTCGGGATACCGGGCGACAAGATCGTCGAGGCCGTCGCTGCATTCCGCGGAGTGAAACGGCGCTTTGAGTACATCGTCAAAAACGCCAACAGGGTCTACATCGACGACTATGCTCACCACCCGGAGGAACTGCGGGCGCTGATCAGCGGGGCAAGGGAACTGTATCCTGCGATGAAGTGTACGGTGATCTTTCAGCCGCACCTCTTCACACGGACCCGGGATTTCGCGGATGGATTTGCAGAAAGCCTGGATATGGCGGACGAAGTGGTCCTTCTTCCGATCTATCCGGCCCGCGAACTACCCATCGATGGCGTAACGAGCGAACTCATCGCCGGGAAGATGAAAAAGGCAAAAGTGATGATCGCAGATAAAAAGGAAGTATTCACCAGGATAAAGGAACAAGCCGGCCACCGGGATCAGGCGCAACTGCTGATCACCGCCGGTGCAGGCGATATCGATTTGTTGATCGAACCCATCCGGCAACTGCTGGAAGCATAGCCCATTGTGGACGGGATTGTCTGCCCGGACACTTGTTGTACCCGTCTGACGGCCCGCTGGACCGTCGGGCGGGTCTCAACCCAGGGACCGCAAGGTCCAAAAAAACAAAAATGGCCGCAAGAATAAATATCAAAAAAGTAATATCCGCCATCTTCTGGATGGTGTCAGGCACCGGCGTGCTGGTATTGCTCATCGCAGCCATTCGCTACCGTAACGGCAATGTCTGCAAAGGCTTTCACATCGACGTCACAGGCCGGTCCTCTCTCTATATCGACAAAAAAGGCATCGCGGACCTGCTTACGGCCGCGGGCGCTGCAAAAGGCCAGAACAAACCCATTCATTCCTTTGACCTGCGGCGCCTGGAATCGACCCTCGGAAAGAACGCGTGGATAAAGGAAGCGCAACTGTTCTTTGATAACAACGGCATCCTGCAGGTGAAGGTCATCGAAAGAGAACCCGTTGCCCGCATATTCACCCGCGATGGCAACAGTTGCTACATCGACAGCAGCGGCGTGCAGTTGCCCTTGCCCGACAGGTTCCCGGCCCGGCTTCCGGTATTCACCGGCTATCCTGCCGCCAGGATCATGCTGCATGGCAGCGACAGCTCCCTGACAAGGGATATCCTCCACCTCGCCGATTTTATCCGCAGGGACAGCCTGTGGATGAACGACATCGCACAGATCGCAATCCTGGCCGGTAACGGGTTCGAGCTGGAACCCGAAACAGGCAACCACCGCATCCTGTTTGGCGACGGCGCCGGTATCGCCGAAAAGTTTCACCGGATCTCCCTCTTCAACCAGCAGGTGCTGAGTCGGACCACCCCCGGCAAATATGCAAGCATCGACGTTTCCCACTCCGGCCAGGTGATCGCGGTGAAACACGGAAACGAACATGCGCACTACGACTCCACACAGGGAATGAATAATATCCGGCGAATGATCCATTCGGCACAGCAATTGCAACCCGATACCATTCGTCAACAGGGCATCCGCCCGCTTGAACATAGCAATACCCTTACTGAACAAAACCTGAGCACGCTCGATCTCCTGCCCGGCGCAACGGACAGTTCCATACCCGAACACAAAGCAGCAGATCACCCGAAACCAAAACAAGACCGTAAGAAAACAACTAATAATAAATAAACTAAACTATGAATCAGGAACAACCGATCATTGTCGGACTCGATATCGGAACAACCAAGATCGCTGCCATAGCAGGCCGTAAGAACGAATACGGCAAGCTTGAGATACTGGGATTCGGCCGCGCTAACTCCAACGGGGTCAAGCATGGCCAGGTGTTGAACATCGATGAGACGATAAAAGCCATCCAGATGGCGCTGGACAATTGCTACGCTTCCAATCCGAACCTGGAGATCAGCGAAGTGTATGTCGGCATCGCCGGCCACCATATAAAAAGCCTTCAGACCCGGGGCGATATCGTTCGGCAGAACACCGATGAAGAGATCACCCGCAGGGAGATCGATCAGCTTGTCGCCGACCAGTACAAGACCTATATCCCCGCCGGCGATCAGATCATCGATGTGATCCCGCAGGAGTTCACCGTCGACAACTTTCAGAATATCCCCAACCCGATCGGCTATGGCGGCGTAAAGGTCGGCGCGAATTTCCATATCATCACGGGCGACAAGAACGCCATCCGGAACATCAACCGCGCCGTGGAAAAAAGCAACCTGCATACAAAGGACCTCGTCCTGCAGCCGCTTGCCTCGGCCGCTGCCGTCATGGGCCAGGAAGACCTGGAAGCCGGCGTGGCAATCGTGGATATCGGCGGCGGAACAACCGATCTCGCCGTGTTCTATGAAGGGATCCTAAAACACACCGCGGTGATCCCCTTCGGCGGCGAAAATATCACCAATGATATAAAGACGGGATTAGGCGTGCTCAAGACCCAGGCCGAGCAGATGAAAGTCCAGTTCGGATCGGCCCTGTCCAACGAGGCAAAGGCAAATGCCTATATCACCATCCCGGGCCTTCGTGGCATGCCGGCAAAGGAGATCAGCGTAAAGAACCTGGCCAATATCATCCAGGCCCGGATGAGCGAGATCATGGACTTCGTTACCTATCACCTCAAACAGGTAGGTCTCGACAACCGGATGCTAAATGGCGGCATCGTGCTCACCGGCGGGGGCTCCCAACTCAGGCACCTGATCCAACTGACCGAATATATCACCGGCCTCAACGCCAGGATCGGGTATCCAACCGAACATTTGGCCGCAGGACATATCGAAGAACTTGCCAAACCTACCTATTCTACTTGTATCGGCCTCATCCTGAAAGGATACAGCGACTATGAACACAACCGCAAGGAGTTCGAAAAGGAATACCGCAAGGTCGAAGTACCCGACAATCTAAAAAAGGCCGAGATACAGACCGTTGCCCAAACGGCAACGATCCCCACCGAAGAGCAGTTGCAGCAGGAGCGCGTCCGCAACCGCAAAGGGGTAAAGGATTTCTGGGGCAAATTCAAGGACGGGATTATTGATCTCTTCAAGGAAGAAGAAGATCATCACT